>Ga0187782_10001041_pt1 | contig 19906 bp, 10 predicted proteins | sample 0715_SJ02_MP15_2_FD_132454 | JGI IMG/M metagenome (GOLD analysis project Ga0187782, IMG submission 132454) | Tropical peat soil microbial communities from peatlands in Department of Meta, Colombia - 0715_SJ02_MP15_20_MG | ecosystem: Environmental > Terrestrial > Soil > Wetlands > Peat | place... | reverse complement strand
GGCATGGTGACCACACATGATGAGACGCTCGCAGAGTCATTGAAGATTCTTTGCCTGCATGGCATTAGCAAAAACGCTTGGAACCGCTACTCGGATCGCGGCAGCTGGTACTACGAAGTCTTGCGTTCTGGATTCAAGTACAACCTAACCGACATTCAATCTGCCATTGGGATCCATCAGCTTAGAAAGCTCGAAGGCTTCCTCGAAGCCCGCGTCCGCGTGGTGGAAGCCTACAACCGAGCTTTTGCCGACCTCGAGGAGGTGGAACTCCCTCCCAACAGAGGCGACCGTCGCCATGCTTGGCATCTTTATATGCTCCGACTGAATTTGGAAAGGCTCGATGCCAATCGCGACGAGTTCATCGTGGAGCTGACCAAGCTGGGGATCGGCACAAGCGTACATTTCATTCCGATTCCGCTACATCCCTTCTTCGCGTCGAGAGAGGGTCGACCGGAAAACCAGTGCCCGAGAGCCCTGGCGCTGTACCCTCGATTGATTTCCTTGCCACTTTATCCTGGCATGACGAAGGCACAGATCGAGTCTGTGACGAGCTCTGTCAGGAAGATTGCACAGAAGTTGCGCAAGAGAAAGGCAGTCTACGCAAGCGCCCATCGATAGGGTTCCAGCGCTCATGAGACGGCTCATCGATATCGTGATCGCGCTTCTGATTCTGCCGATTCTCTGTCCCGTATTTGCCTTGGTAAGCCTGGCGATTGTGTTCGAATCCGTTGGCAGCCCTTTCTATGGGGGATGGCGCATTGGCAAGGGCGGCAAGGCGTTCCGTATGTGGAAATTCCGAACCATGGTGAGCAAAGCCGACCGAATCGGAGGAGCGATTACCACGCGAAACGACCCCCGGATAACACATGTGGGAGCGTTTTTGCGAAAGACGAAACTCGATGAGTTGCCTCAGTTCTTCAATCTCCTTCTGGGCGACCTCACACTGATCGGCCCGCGGCCAGAAGCCCCCGGAATTGTCAAAAAATACACGCCGGAACAAAGGCGGATTCTCGATGTAAAACCCGGTATTACGGGCCCTACCCAATTGCGCTACACGATCCTTGAGGCAGAAACAATCACCGAAAATGAAGATCCCGAGCGCTTTTATGTGGAGCGGTTGTTGAATGACAAGCTCTGCCAGGACCTCGATTACATCCACAAGCGAACTTTCCTCTCCGATTGCCGGGTCGTGCTGCAAACAGTGGTTCTCATGGCCCGCGCACTGAGACAGACGAGGGAATTTGCGAACTCGAAATGAACAGTTTTCCTAGTCTTCACCCTTTCTGACTGCTTTTCCCACAGTTTGATTGGAAGGTGTGTTTTGCGCTTCAGCACTGAGGTTCGAAAGTCACAAGGAGATCCCGCGATGCGAAGCAGCCTCAGCTGGCAGGAAGCAGTCCCGCGCGCTGTTGCGGACTTCGTCGTTGTGCATTGCAGCCTCATTGCAGCCATCGCCATCTCCGTGGTTTATCAGTTGGAGACGGGGTCGGGAACGGAAGCCCAACAACTCGTTACACAATTCGAGCTGTACTATGTGCGCTTTTTCTGGCTCCTATCGCCCATCTTTCCCGCCACCTTCGCCTTACTCGGCTTCTATACGCACACACGAAGCTATTCGGGTAAGCGCAAGAACCTGACGATATTGCGGGGAGTCGCCACAGCGGTGCTGCTGTTCCTGGGAGCAAACTTGCTGGTCGGGAATAGCCCCGTCGGAAGGAGCGTGGCCGTTCCTTTCGCGGTTTTGGCAAGTCTTGGGTTGTGTTTGTCCCGCTATCTAAAGAACTACATTGAGAACCGATTCGAGGTAAGGCCAAAGAACATTCGATTCACACCGGAAAGCAAGAGCCAGGTGCTTGTCGTGGGAGGAGCTGGCTATATTGGCTCTCTCCTCGTCGAAGATCTTCTTGGTTTAGGCTACCGAGTTCGAGTCCTCGACGCAATGCTTTACGGGATGGAGCCACTTCTTCCGGTACGAAAACACCGAGACTTCCAATTGCTGGTCGGAGATTGCCGGAATATACAGGATGTAGTCAGGGCTGTCCGCGGTGTCGACGCCATTGTGGATCTCGCGGCGATCGTGGGCGATCCGGCTTGCGAGCAAGACCGGGACGCAGCTCTCGAGATCAACTACGGGGCAACCCGCATGCTGATGGAAGTCGCCAAGGGGCACGGAGTGGACCGATTCCTATTTGCGTCCAGCTGCAGCGTGTACGGGGCGACCGAACACGAGGTGGACGAACGGTCGGAGCTGAACCCGATTTCATTGTACGCACGAACCAAGGTGGATTCCGAGCGAGCTCTTCTGGCCGGCCGCAGCGCCGAGTTCCATCCCACGGTCCTGCGATTCGCAACCGTTTTCGGCCTTGGCTATCGACCTCGATTCGACCTAGTCGTCAATCTCTTGAGCGCCAAGGCCAAACAGGACGGCAAGATTACGGTTTACAACGGCCAGCAGTGGCGGCCCTTCATTCATGTGCGGGATGTTGTTGAAGCGATTGTCAAGGTGCTGGAGGCTCCGGTCGAATTGGTCAGCGGAGAAATCTTCAACGTGGGAGACTCTCACCTCAATCACACGCTGCAGCAGGTCTCAGAAATCATTCAGCAAGTTTTCCCGGGCACCCGCATCGAGCAGATTGCAAATTCGGATCTTCGAAACTATCGCGTGAATTTTGACAAGATCCGCAATCGCCTGAGCTACGAGGCCCGCTATTCGGTTCGCGACGGAGTGAAGGAGTTGAAGGACGCATTTGAAGAGCGGCTTATCGTCGATTACAAGGACGTGCGGTACCACAATCAAAGGTTCCTTGAGGCGGCGGGTGTTGTCAGAAACAAGGACGACGTGGACGCCTTGGTTATGGCGGCCTTCGCGCACGTCGCATAGTGTTCGAGAGAGCGCGAAACGATTGAGACCTACGGCGTCGTCGGCTCATAAAGAGCGGATGGATGAGCGGCCGCTCCGCGTGTTTCTGATGGATCTGTTGTCGATGGTGCCCTACTACACGGGCCACCTCTGTGTCCGTCTTCGGCAGGAGCCTGGAATGGAAGTTACGCTGGGCTCTATCACTTACAGTCATGATCGACGCTTTTTCAAACGGATGGGATTGCGCAACGATCCGGGCTGTTTGGATATAGTTTACAGCCTCCCTAATGCAGTCGCGCTCATCCGCGGCGCGCTTAAGGTCCTGGAATGCCTCCTCAACTTGGCGGCTTGGACACTGCGTTTCGGCCTACGGAAGCCAGACCTCATTCACGTGCAGTTCATTCCGCTGGTGAATTATGGCCTTCCTTTCGAGATATGGTTTCTCAAACTGGCGCGCGGTGTCGGCATTAAGTTGGTCTACACGGTACACAATGTCCTTCCACAGGATACCGGTGAGCGTCACAGGGCTGTGTACGCGCGAATCTACCAGCTTATGGATGGCTTCATCTGTCACGATCTACACGCCAAAGCCAGGCTCGAAAGCGAGTTCCGCGTGAGCCCGGACCGGATCTCGATTATCCCGCACGGCACGCTTTTCCAGTCCGAACGCGTAAACGCACCCGAGCAAGCGCGCGCTAGGGCTGGCCTACCTCGAGAGGCTTGCATCGTGCTGTGGCAGGGAATTGTGCGGCCCTACAAAGGTATCTCGTTCTTGTTGAAGGCTTGGAAAATGGTCCAGGAAGCCGGCTTAGCAGGGATTCTGGTGATTGTAGGCACCGGTGACAAGAACCAACTCCGCGCCATTGAAGACGGGGTAACTTCGGCTGGCATTCAGTCGTCGGTGCGACTGGTACTCCGGTTTGTGTCCGTTGAAGAGCTCGCGAACTTCTACCAGGCTTCCGACATCGTCGTCTACCCGTACAGCGAGACCACCACGAGCGGCGCATTCATGACTGGCTTGGGATACGGAAAAGCGATCGTAGCCTCTGCTTTGCCTGCCTTCGCCCAACTGCTTCGCCACGAGGACAACGCATTGCTCGTACACTACGGAGATGTTCGAGAACTGGGTACCGCTCTCATTCGGCTGGTCGGCGATCCGGAACTACGGCTACGATTGGCACAGCGTTTGGTGGCAAGCCAAGCGAACACCCCGAACTGGGAAGATATTGTGCAACTCACGTCCCAGTTCTATCGAGCCGTACTGTCTTCCGCATCCGCGCGCAGAGAAGAATTCAATGTTGCATTCTCAAGAGTAAAGCACTGGGAGTAAAAGGAAATCTCGGTCGGTGATCAAAGCGACAGCGCGAAGAATAGGGTTGGTGTTCTCCCGGTGTTGTGGGGCCCAAAAGTTGCTGCGTCTGGCAAGCCGCGGCCCCATCGTGCTTTTCTACCATGGTGTGGTTGAGAAAATCATCGACCCAGAGGTACAGCAGCTTCACATGTCGGTGAGAGATTTCGAACGGCAGATCCAGTTTCTTCGGCGACACCGGGAAATCATTTCCATGGACCATTTATACGACTGCGTCGTCAACAATCGTCTAGAGAACTCCAACCAGGTTATTTTGACATTCGACGATGGATACAAAAACAACGCAGAGATTGTTGCGCCACTATTGCACGGTTGGACGATTCCTTTCACCGTCTTTATCAGCACCCGACACATTTCCGAGCATCGAAGGTTTGGGACTTATTACGTGCGTGCAGCCATACGGTATACAAAAAGCGGCAAGATCCGACTTTCTGCCATGGGACGAAGCTTCGATTTAACGACTGGTACGAATCGTTTGGCTGCGGAGAAAACGATCACCCGGATGGTAAAGCGAGCACCGCAGGCCCTAGCAGACCAGATTGTTGGGGAGTGCATCGCACTGGTTCAACCCGACCGGTGGGAGGAGTTGAACGCCCGGTTTGCCTCTGACGAACCGATGAGTTGGAAAGATGTCAATTATATACGATCGGTCGGTGGCTCTGTCGGTTCTCACGGTCATGACCATTGCATCCTTCATGCTAACCAACCGGAAGAGGTTGTACACCAGCAGCTGAGGTTGAGCAGAGAGGCAATCCAGCAGAATGGTGCAGAATGCAAGTACTTCTCTTATCCGAACGGAACGTTGGATGATATTTCGCAGGTGGCATACTCGGCCTTAAAATCTACACAGTTTCGATTGTGTTTCACGACGATCGAGGGTGAATTCACGCCGGGGGTAGATCGCCATCTTGCACCTCGGTTCTGGGCTGTTCCTGATTACGAGGAGTTTTGTTACACCCTGAGTCAAACCGGCAGACAAAATGGGCCCTATTTTGATAGCTGTCGGACCATGCAGGCCGGCCAGTTGGCCTTTAGCTGACGTGAGGACTGGCATGCGATGTAGGTTGTAGTCTTTCTCCGAGCCTTCTTCGCGAAACGATTCAGCACGTCCTTCCCCATGCATTTTGGATTTGAGCCATATGTACCATACGTAGAGTATTTTTGCTTCATTGCGGGCTTCTTCTTGACCGTCTGCTGGAGGCCGATGGTCGGGATTTTCTACCTGGTGCCATTGATTCCACTGCAGACCATCCGGTACCGCGTCGCCGACTTTCCCTTTGGGGACAGCATCGTGGGCCTCATGCTGCTTGCTGTTGTGCTGGGGCTGCTGTGGCGCGGCGAACCTGTTCTGCCACGGACACCTTGGACGAAGCTGCTGTGCACATATGGCATGTTCACTTTCGCGTCGCTCTGCCTCGGTTCCCTTTATCTCGGCCGGACTATGCCTTTTCCCGACACTCAGAGGTTGGGCGATTGGAAGGATTACATGGTCATGCCTGCCCTGCTGCTGTTGACGGCAGCGGCGGCGCCCACTCGCCGACAGATAAAGGGCATGATCATCTTGATATGCCTCGCCATACTTGTACTCGATCACAGTTTCTGGAGCGTGATGTCAGGCCGCGATTTTTCCACCTACTCACATGATCTGCGCGAGGCCAGCATCATGGGCTACGCCGGCTCGAACGGACTGGCGGCTTTCGGGGCGCAGGCTACGACTCTTTTGCTTGGGCTAGCAGCATTCGAATCGAAAATTCTGCTGCGCATCGCGTATTGGGCACTAGCCGCCTTCTCGGCCCTTTGCGTGATGTACAGCTTTTCCCGCGGTGGTTATGTGGCGCTCCTAGCAGGTTGCTTGTTCGTCGGTCTCGTGAAACAGCGCACTCTGCTAGTTCTGCTGCTGGTGTTTGTCCTCAGTTGGGCCACGCTGGTGCCCAACGCAGTTCGGGAAAGGGTGCTGATGACATACGACCAAGAGACCGGTTCGCTCGATCACTCAGCGCAAACTCGGCTCGTGCTTTGGGACGATGCGATGGAGGTGTTTCGGATCAACCCGCTGGCCGGCACCGGATTCGAGACCTATGGTTATATGCACCGAGTCGGAAACTACACGGACACCCACAACTTCTTCCTGAAAACCCTGGTTGAGACTGGCATCGTCGGGCTACTCATCTTTCTCTGGCTGTTGGCTAAAACCTTTGGCACTGGATATCTGCTGTTTCGACGCGCGAAGGATCCCTTCCTGGCCTCCTTGGGCCTCGGTCTCGCCGGCTGGATGGTCTCTAGCTTCGTCGCAAACTGGTTTGGTGATCGCTGGACCTTTCTTCAGGTAAACGGCTACATGTGGGTACTTGGCGGTTTGGTCTCCCAGGCTTTAGTGCTTGAGGAGAGCAGTAGATTGCCGGCTGCCGAAGCAGCACCAGCCGATTCGGACAGGATTCTAGAGGCAGCCGCCAGGCAAGCGTAAAGATCAGACAGCCTAGCTTGATCGGATCCCTCAGACCACTACTGAAAGTAAACAGATAGGGGCTCGGCGACCAAACGCAGGAACGGGTGGACGTACTGCCATAGAAGTAGTCGCGAGATCGTGCAGCAAATCGTAAGTATGGCCCAATTCCACACCCAGTTACGTTGCTTACTCGCGGCGGCTTGCATAGTGGAGTCTTCGGGTCGGCTGAATTGAAAAATGGAAACGCAATGAAGCTTATAGAGGACTCAACGATAGCAGGAGGCGAGCCTTTGCAGGATACGGCACTGGCGGTTGTCGGAACCGTACCGCAACAGGCGATTCCGTCACGTGCAATTACGGATGAGCTGATAACGCTGTGCCGACAGTCGGGCCATTATCTGACGGGTCTTGTGACCTCGCTAGGGTTGGGATTCATCTCTTTTCCAGTCTTCACTCGCCTCTTTTCGGTATCTGACTACGGTACCATCGACCTTGTCGCGAAGGCCCTTCTACTGTTTACGGCGCTCTCGAAAATGGGGCTACAGCAGTCTGCCCTCCGCTTCTACGACGCGCCGAGATTTTCAACCGATCGCGTGGGCGCTCGACAGTATTACTCGACAATGCTCTGCGGAGCAGGACTCACTGCAGCGAGCGTCACGGTGCTGTTTCTCGCGATTCTCGCGTTCGCTCCGAAAACCATGATTGACAGATCCCTGACAGCAATACTGTTACTTGCGTCCGTATTGCTCCTTGTCCGAGCGCCCGCGTCAGTCCTGACGGTGTTCTTGCGGGCGCAAGAGAGGACAAAGTTCTGCAGTTTCCTAATGGCGGCATCGAAGGCCGCAACCCTGGGTGGAATCTGCCTGCTCATTCCTTTCTTGGGACGGTCCGTGCGTACGTATTATTCCGGCACGATTGTCGTGGAAGTGGCCGTCATGGTCATGCTGAGCGTACCACTCATCCGGCACGGACTCGTCAGTCCGCAGGCTTTTGATAAGGCTCTGTTCCGTGCGTCCCTCGTCTTCGGTTTGCCCCTCATTTTTTACGAGCTTGCGTCCATCATTCTGGACGGAGCCGATCGCCTCCTGGTACGGCACTATCTGGGAGCGAATGCCCTGGGATACTATTCGGTAGCGTACGGGATGTCGGATTACGTCAACAGTCTGTTGATCACGCCGCTTAGCCTGGCAATAACACCGATTTACCTTCGGATATGGAACTCGGATGGACAGAAAAACACCAGCGAATTTTTAAGCCGGGGCTTAGATTTTTATCTCATGGTAGCGGCAGGAATTTTTGCGGTGGTCGCGGCAACATCGCATGACGCAGTGATCCTATTCGCATCGTCGAAGTATCGTGCCGCTAGCGCCCTGATTCCGTTTCTCGTGGCCGGGCTTTTGGCTTACACGACTTACGGATTCTTGAGCGCTGGACTGATGATTCACAAGGATACGTATACGATGGCGAGGCTGGTGGCGTACTCTGCTGTGCTCAACATCGTTCTGAACTGTCTATTGCTGCCAAGGATGGGTCTTCAAGCCGCTGCGATTGCGACACTGCTGAGCTATCTATTCTGCATCCTACTGTTGGCACGTGCGTCGTATAGGCTCCTTCCTCTCAAGATCAATCTGGGGACGGCTGGGAAGTACCTTCTTGGAGCGGCCGTCGCTTGGTACGCCGCCTCGCATGTTGAACTGACATGGCCGGCTGCCAATCTGGCAGCGCGGTCCCTTTTGACCTTGACGATCTACGCGGGGCTTCTATACCTGTTGGACTCCCGTGTACGCGGGATAGCCAGCTATGTCTTCGAACGGCGAGCGCATACCGTCGAGTGATCATCGATCGCTCGTTGAATTGACAGCCTGTTGAAAGACTCGACCGAGCAATGCCACGAGTCAGCGTAATCGTTCCGGCATATAACGCCGCCCGATACTTGAGAGCGGCCATCGAGAGCGTACGGAGTCAAACCTATGACGACTGGGAGCTCATCATCATCGACGACGGCAGCACAGACGACACACGTTTGGTGGCGCAGTCATACGCCGCCGTGCTGGGGATGAAGCTGCGATACATCTACCAGCCAAACCGCGGCCTGCCGGCTGCAAGGAACACTGGAATCCGCCAGGCTCGAGGCGAATTCATCGCCATACTGGACGCTGACGACGTATGGTTGCCGGCGCGTCTCGAGCGTGGAGTAGCACTCATAGACCGCAGTCCTCGGATAGGACTGGTCCACTCCAGAATTGCGCGTATCGATGCCAACGGTGCGGTGATTTGCGTCCCGGTCTTTCCACCGAAAAGGTATCTGTCCGGGAAAATAGCGATCCACATCCTCACTCGTCGTGGCGGAATGGCTTGTCCCACGGTTCTGTTCAGGAAGCGATGTCTGGACATCTCCGGCTTTTTTGATGAAGCCATGGGTGCCACGGAAGATCGAGATCTCTGGTTTCGGATTGCCGAGCATTTTGAAGTCGCCTTTGTCGACGAGGTCCTGGCGTATTCACGCGTCACTCCGGGCTCGATGAGCAGCGATCCCGAACGGATGCTGAAGTGGCAATTGTTCTTCGTTCATAAGCACTACGAGAGACATGCATGCGGCTGGGTGACGTTGCACAAGGCATTGGGCCAAATATACCGAGAACAAGGCGATTTTCTGTTCTCAAGCGGGCGGCTAACGGGATCGATAGGCCACTATTCCCGTTCCCTGCTTTACAACCCACTTGCTCTCAAGAATTTCTACATGCTCTTAAGAGCTAGTGCAGAACCGATCCTTGGCAGCATTCTTAACCTGAGAAAAACCAGGGGCACTGCGGGCCATCTGGGATGACGATGTTAGGGGCCAGGAACCTGCCCAACAGTCAGCGGTAGTCCTCCGAACAAAGCGTAGCTCCTGATGAGAGCAATATCGCTCGCATATCACGGTGTGATTGGTGAGACGGATGAAGCTCCGGCGGGGCACAAGGCTCTCTACCAGCTCGACCGCCAGAATTTTCACAATCACATCTCGTCCATACGCCAGCAAACGGAGGCGATTACGGTTTGTTCGCTCGACTGCTTCTGTCGCTGGGAAGAGAAGACTCGCGTATTTTTGACGTTCGATGACGGCGAACTGGGCGCCTACAAATACGTCGCCGACGAACTTGAGGAACACCACTGGCGGGGCCATTTCTTCATCATTACGGATTGGATCGGGCGAAGGGGTTTCCTCGACCGCCAGCAAATCCGGGAGTTGCGAAGCCGCGGGCACGTTATTGGCAGCCACTCCTGCTCGCATCCCGAGCGCATGTCGCATCTCGCCTGGGACAAGCTCGTGCGCGAGTGGTCGGATAGCCGTGCGGCCCTCAGCGACATTTTGGGGGAACAGGTACGAGTAGCTTCCGTAGCGAATGGATACCATTCGCGCAACGTCGGCAAAGCTGCAGCGGCTGCAGGCATCGAGGTGCTGTTCACATCCGAGGCCACTGCAGTCACATCCGTCTTGGATGGGTGTCTCATCTTGGGGCGGTACTCCATTCAGACTCATACGCCACCCGGCGTGTCTGGCGCCATCGCAGCCGGCCACATCTGGCCTCGATGGCGGCAGACCGCGCTTTGGAAGATGAAGAAGCCAATCAAAGCGCTGGGCGGTGAATCCTACATCGCAATCCGACGTCGCTTGGTATCGCAAGTGATGCGGAGGGGAACGCGGCACGTCGGCTAGGCAACTCGAACCTAATCACGGAGGGCTCCTCTGCCTGTGTCCTCTGACGGATTTGGCCAGATCTCGAAGTTGAGTCATTGTCCGGTCGGGCGAAGCTCGGCAGTTCGGAATTGAAAGACCATGAGATCACGATCAACAGATGAAGATGGTCCGATAGCAATCGTTGGCATGGCATGCCGCTACCCCGGGGCCGATGGTCCGGAGGAGTTCTGGCAGTTGCTGCGCGACGGGCGATCTACGATCGGTTCGGTGCCAGCGGATCGCTTCGATAGCGAGGCGTTGTACGATCCCACGCCGGCGACGCCGGGAAAAGTCATGTCTCGCTGGGGAGGCTTTCTTCCTGGCATCCAGATGTTCGACGCCGGGTGTTTTGGAATCTCGCCGCGAGAGGCCGCGTTTTTAGACCCGCAACAAAGGTTACTGCTCAAAACCGTATGGGAGGCACTGGAGGATGCCGGGCAAGCGATGGAGGATCTTGCGGGCAGCAATACGGGTGTGTTCGTTGGTCTTTGGTTGAACGACTACGAGGCCCGTCTTTTTGGAGCGACCCCGGAAACCGAGTTCTACATGACTACCGGCACCGGGCGCTATGCCGCGTCCGGCCGCATCTCGTATTGTTTTGGATTGGAAGGGCCTAGCCTGACCGTTGATACGGCGTGTTCCTCCTCGCTCGTGGCAGTGCACCTGGCGTGTCAGAGCCTGCGGACCGGGGAATGTTCGCTGGCGATTGCTGGCGGCGCCAACGTCATCCTGCAGCCGCATGTGACGGTTGCCTACTCACAATCGAGAATGATGGCCCCCGACGGCCGCTGTAAGTTCGGCGATGCGCATGCGGACGGTTACGTGCGCAGTGAGGGTGCAGGAGTTGTAGTTCTCAAGCCCTTGCGGCAGGCCCTTGCCGACCGGGATCCCATCTACGCGGTCATCCGCGGCAGTGCAATTAACAATGACGGACGAAGCAGCGGATCTTTGGGAACACCGTCGCGCAGCGGGCAGGAACGGTTGTTACGGCGTGCCTACGAGAACGCCGGAGTTTCACCGGGCAGCGTGCAATACGTAGAAGCGCACGGGACGGGTACGAGCGCCGGCGATCCGGCGGAGCTGGGTGCTCTAGGCACCGTGTTGGCCAGTGGGCGTACGTCGGATTGCCTGGTCGGCTCGGTCAAGACAAACGTGGGGCATACGGAAGGGGCCGCGGGTGTGGCAGGCCTCATCAAGGTTGCTCTCTCGCTGTATCACCGCTTGATTCCGCCGAGCCTGCATTGCGAGCAGCCCAATCCGAACATCCCCTGGGCTGAACTCCCGCTGCGCATGGTGCGCGAGTTGACTGCCTGGCCATCGAAACCCGGTAGTGGCGTCGCCGGCGTGAGCGCGTTCGGTATTAGCGGCACCAACGCTCATGTCGTGATCAGCGAGGCGCCCCAGCCCGATTCGAAGACAGCCATCAAGGACTGCGGCCGGGCAGTTCTGGTTCCCATCTCTGCGCACAGTTGGAAGAGCGTGCGCGGTCTGGCGAATGCTTACGCAAGTTGGCTGGGTGGCAACGAGGTTCCGTTGTGTGATGTTGCTTATTCTGCCGGCCAGCGCCGCAGTCACCATGCCTGTCGTCTGGCAGTCGTTGGGGAGACCAGGGCAGACCTCAAGCAGCAGTTAGAAAACTGGCTTGCGTCGGAAGCCAGCACTGAGGAAGCGATTGGTCGAAAAATCGTCTTCGTGTTTCCGGGACAGGGTTCGCAGTGGTTGGGCATGGGGCGCGAACTCATTGAACGGGAAGCGGTGTTCCGCGCCAGTTTGGCGGAGTGCGATCGCGCCTTGCGCCCGTTCGTGAATTGGTCATTGCTGGAGCAGTTGCAGGGCAACGAAACATCTCCGTCCTACCGCTTGTCTGAGATCGATTGCATTCAGCCGACCCTGTTGGCCATCGAGATTGCTCTCTCCCATTTATGGCGTTCCTGGGGGATCAAACCGGACGCAGTGATTGGACACAGCATGGGCGAGATTGCCGCGGCTTTCGTGGCGGGAGCTCTGACTCTCGATGATGCCATGCGAGTGATCTGTTGCCGAAGTAAGTTGCTAAGGCGCTGCGCCGGCCAGGGAGCGATGGCCATTGTCGAACTCTCCACTGAGGAAACCAAAGCCATGCTTGTGGGATTTCAGGAGCAGTTGTCGATCGCAGTGAGCAACAGCCCCACTTCAACCGTGGTATCGGGTGATCCGGCTTCGATCGAACGATTGCTTCAGACCTTGGAAGAACGCGACGTGTTCTGCCGTCCTGTGCGGGTCGACGTTGCTTCGCACAGCCCGCAAATGGACCCGCTGCAACCGGAATTGATCGCCGCCCTGCGCGATTTGCACCCAAGGAAAGCAACCATTCCGATGTACTCGACCTGCCGCACCAGGATCCTCGACGGCACCGAATGTGATGCGGGGTATTGGGCCGCCAATCTGCGGCAACCCGTGTTGTTTTCGCAGATGACGCAGGAGTTGCTGGCCTCTGACCACGGCGTTTTCATCGAGATGAGCCCCCATCCGGTCCTCTTGCCGGCTATTGAACAAGGGTTCCAGCACGCGGGGCGTGCTGGGCTCGCCGTGGCTTCGCTGCGGCGCAATGAACCAGAACAACGAACTATTTTGGGTTCCCTCGGAAGGCTGTACCAATCGGGATATTCGCCAGAGTGGGAACAACTGAACGGTGCGGGGGAGTTCACCAAGTTGCCGCGGTACTCCTGGGATGAAGAACGATTCTGGTGTGAAAGCGATAGCGCCGCAGCCCACCGCGCCCCGCCGGACGGCCGAAGTGTCCTTCAGTTCCAATTGGGAACTCAGCCGGAGGCGAGTCAAAGCGAAGTACGAGATGTCGTCCAACTGCTACGGACAACGGAGGCCGGTGAAAAACGCAAGGAGGTAATGAAGGGCTATCTTTGCGAGGAGATTGCCAGAGTCCTGCGATCCAATCCCGCGCGCATCAACCGCAGCATGCCGTTCAAGACGATGGGCCTCGACTCGCTGATGACTCTCGAGCTGAGAAACCGGTTGGAGCGAACCGTGGGGATCAAGCTTTCACCGACCATGTTGTTCAACTATCCGACCGTTGTGGCACTGGCGCCGCGACTGCTGGAGAAGATGTCTTTCGAGCTCGAAGAGTTGAAGCGACCCACTGCTATCGAGATTCCGGTTCCAGCCGGTAACGCGAATTTGGATTCCCTCTCAAAGGACGAACTGGAGGATCTCCTCGCTAAGGAACTGGCCTGTGCGGACGACTTGCTAAAGGAAGGGGAGTAAGGGATGAGTGCAAACGAACAGAGTGAGCTGAGCAAGTTAAAACAGGCGGCCATAGCCTTGCAGCAGATGCGCGCCAAGCTAGAGGCGCTGCAGCGGGCGAAGTCGCAGCCGATCGCTATCGTGGGCATGGCGTGTCGTTTTCCAGGGGGAGCAAACTCGCCCCAGGAATATTGGGACTTGTTAAAAGCGGGTCGCGACGCCATTACCGAAGTTCCAGCCGGCCGGTTCGGAGACGACGGCATGCACAAGATCGAGGAGGCCGGCGTGCCAGCGCTGAAATGGGGTGGCTTCCTCGACCAAGTGGACCAGTTCGATCCGAGTTTCTTTGGCATTGCACCACGAGAAGCGGTGGCCATGGACCCGCAGCAGAGAATCCTGCTGGAAGTGGCCTGGGAGGCATTGGAGGCAGGCGGATTTCCGAAGCAGCGGTTAGTCGGTAGCCGGACTGGGGTTTTTGTGGGCTTGCACAGCCACAGTGTGGATTACTACATGCTGCAGAAGGATTTGCTGTCGCCCGGCAGCCCCTATGTAGGCACGGGCACCGCCCACAATGTGGTAGCGGGCCGACTTTCGTACTGGTTCGACTGGCGTGCTCCAAGCATCGTGGTAGACACTGCCTGCTCTTCGTCGCTGGCTGCCGTGCATCTTGCCGTGCAGAGTTTGCGGGCCGGAGAATCTGATCTCTGTGTGGCTGCGGGCGTGAACGTGTTGCTTGCGCCGGAATTTACGATCCATGCGTCGCGGATGGACATGCTGGCGCCGGACGGCAGGTGCAAGCCCTTCGACGAGCGCGCTGACGGGTTCGTCAGGAGTGAAGGATGCGGCGTGGTGTTGCTCAAGCGCTTGGCGGAGGCGCAGGCAGACGGAAATCGCATTCTGGCCGTGATTCGTGCGTCGGCGGCAAACCACGATGGGCATTCGAACGGTCTGACTGCCCCCAACGGATTATCACAACAGGCGGTAATCCGACTGGCCTTGGAACAGGCCAATGTTGCGCCCGGTGCAATCGAATACGTCGAGACCCATGGCACAGGGACCGGACTCGGCGATCCCATTGAAGCCGAGTCGCTTTCCGCGGTGCTGGGTGATGGTCGCGAGGTTCCGTGCGCCATTGGCTCGGCCAAGGCTAACATGGGCCACCTGGAAGGCGCGGCAGGCGTTGCCGGCCTGATCAAGGCGGTGCTTTCGCTGCAGCATGAAGCGATTCCCCCCTTATGCCACTTTCGCAAGCTGAGCCCGCACATTTCCATGCGCAAAGGCTTCGTGTTTCCGACCCGGCTGCAGCCCTGGCCGCGAAGGACTCGTCCTCGATACGCCGGCGTTAGTTCGTTCGGGTGGTCGGGAACCAACATCCATGTTGTTTTGGAAGAGGCACCCCTCGAACCGGCGCAGAAGGCGTCGAGCACGCCACGAACGGGGCTTTTGGCTCTACCCCTGTCGGCGCATGACGAACCGTCGCTTCGTGCGCTGGCCACGAGCTATGAGCAGTTTCTGTCCCGGCAGGCCAGCCACTCGTTGTGGGACATCTGCTACACCGCCGCGGTGGCGAGGACACACCACGCGCACCGTCTCGTTGTGTTTGGCGAGACCCCGGCAGAACTGGCCGACGAGCTACGAACTTTTGTTCACAAAGAAACCTCGCCGCCAGTGACTTGTGGCAAGGGAGACCCCAGCACGGAACCGGGGTTGGCATTTGTATTTCCCGACGAAGCAAAGCCCGCTACGAGTGCCCAGGCCATGCTCGAAAGATACGAGGTTTTCGCAGCCACGGTGAACGAATGCAGCAACGTAGCCGTGCCGCTAGCCGAGTGCAAGCTAGCAAACTTGCTGCGGGACAGGGACACGGATTGGGAAGCGCTAGCGCCCGAAGTCGCGCAAGTGGCAGCATTCGCAATTCAGGCGGGCTTAGCAGACCTGTGGCAATCGTGGGGTTGCAGACCGAAGGCGGTCGTTGGCTGTGGCCTGGGCGAGATCGCAGGAGCGTACTGTGCCGGAGTTCTGTCCCTCGGTGATGCGACCCGCCTGGTATTTGATCGTGGGCAGGCGGCGGGACGTGCTGCGGATACATCTTCGCCAATCTCGACAAGAAAGGCGCTCGCGAGCATGTCTGTGCGAGCGCCCGCGCTTCCCATCTACTCGGGACACACCGGCAAGCGATGGGCACAAGACACCTTTGTTTCGGAGTCCTCCGCCGTCAACGTTTCCAACCCAGTAATCACCGCCCAAGCAGTCCGGCGGATGATCGAGGACGGGCAAAATCTTTTCCTCGATATCAGCCTGAAAAAAGTGCCCTCGATACCGCAAGAGACGGCTGCCGCCGTTGGGGCCAACGCAATGTGGATTTGCGTCGGTACCGGAGGAGAAGCAGAACCAGACCCGCTACGCGCACTTGGCGCCCTGTACGTGCGTGGATGCACCGTGGACTGGAGCCGCGTTTACCCCGCAGGGCAACAGGTCGCTCTTCCCTCCTATCCTTGGCAGCGAAAGCGGTACTGGTTTCAACAATCCTCCGGGATGTCGCGGCGGGAAGCCTCCACAGGACAGATCGTGCCCGCCACCGGCTCAGCTTCTGACTGGTTTTATCAGCTGAATTGGGAAGAAAAGCCGGTACCGCTGGCTGATAGTAGCAAGCCGTGTGAAGCGCTGGAATCGCTGGCGCAGGACTATGCGGCCAGTGCCCTGCGCGCCCTCGGGTTCCCGTTTGACGTGGGCGCTACTTTTGTCGAGAGCGAACTGTTTGCGAGGCTTGGGATCGTTGAAAAATACCGGCGGCTGTTCCATCGCATGCTGGCGATTTTGGAAGAAGGCAAATACCTGTCGCGTCAGGCAGAGGGATGGACGGTCGCGCGCGCGCCGGCTTTGGACTTGGTCTCGGATCGGCAAGCTGACGCCGGTCCTTACCCCGCTTACGAGCAGGAATTCGGTCTGCTGATGCGTTGCGGGCAGGCGCTTCCCGAAATTCTGCGGGGTGCGGCCGATCCTCTCGAGTTGCTCTTCCCTGCCGAATCCGACATCAGTGCGACGATGTTATATCGGAATTCCGTATCCTTGCGTTTCTACAACGAACTCGCCGCAAATCTCGTGCGCCGGTCGGCCACAGAGCGGGCCGAGCGTCCGTTGCGAATCCTTGAAGTCGGAGCAGGAACCGGCGCCACCACAGCCTGCGTTCTGCAGCAACTCTCGCACGAAGACATCGAGTACACCGCCACCGATATCTCCCCTACGCTTCTCCAAAAAGCGGCGGTTCTTCTTCAGGGGAACACTTCCGTTCGATATGCGGCACTCGACATCGAGTCCGACCCGACCATGCAGGGGTTCGCCGCGCACACGTTTGATCTTGTAGTTTGTGCCAATGTCTTGCACGCCACCAAAGATCTGAGCAGAACGGTCTCGCAGGTGCGCAGGTTGCTGAGGAAAGATGGTCTGCTGTTGCTGTTGGAAGCGACTGCGCCCCGTGCCTGGGTGGATCTGACCTTTGGGTTGACGGAAGGTTGGTGGCGGTTCTCTGATACCGACCTGAGGCCGTCCTATCCGTTGCTAAGTGCACAACGCTGGATTGAGCTTCTGCGGGAGTCTGGATTTTCGCAATGTGAAGCGTTGGGCTCAGCCTACTCGCGCGGAGCGGCGCTTGAGGAGAGCATTCTGGCAGCCCGCCCGAACGCCACGCAACTGTCCATGATAGGACGGCGTGAGCGCTGGGCGATTTTTGCCGACGACTCGGGTCTGGGCGCGCGAATCGTTGAAAAGTTGCAAGCCAGAGGACATGAATGTGTGTTGGTTCGCCATGGCGCCGGGGAGAAGGCCATCGATCCTGCAATCCCGGGTGATTACATCCATTTCTTTGCAGACCAGCCGGCCTTTGATGGCGTGGTTCATCTCTGGAACCTGGATATTCCAGCCAACTCGGCCTTCACTCTGGACACCATCGGGAGTGCGCAAACGCTTGGCTTGGACAGCGTCGTCAATGTCGTGCGGGCCTTGGGCGGCAGGGCCGCGAAGGTCTGGATTGTTACGCGACATGCGCAACCAATGGCACATTCCAACGCCCCTGCGTCCCTTGGCCAAGCTCCGGCGTGGGGTTTGGGACGGGGATGGGCAATCGAGGAACTGGAGCGGTGCGGCGGGCTGCTTGATATCGACGACAGTGATCCGGACACCATAGCCGATGGCGTGGCGCGGGAAATTTGCGACTCTGACGGCGAGGATCAGATTGCCCTGCGCAGACGACGCAGGTATGTTGCGCGCCTGGTCCGCGCACCCGAACCCGCGTCCGGAACTGTGCAGTTCCGAAAGGATGCAACCTATCTCATCACCGGCGGGCTGGGCGGTTTGGGCTGCAAGCTCGCCGCTTGGATGGCACAGCGTGGCGCCGGCCACCTGGTTCTGATCGGCCGAAGCGGTGTGCCCGAGCGTTCCGAATGGGACCGGTTGCGCGAGAACGATCCGTTGCGTGCGACGGTCAATGCCATTCGCCTGGCTGAGCGGTTTGGCGCTGAGGTCACGGTGGAACGAGTCGATGTGGGCAATCCTGAGTCGGTTTCCACTCTCTTGCACCAGATTGGTCTCTCCGGCCGCCCGCTTGCAGGGGTCATCCACTGCGCCACCGTGATCGAGTTTCGCCCCATCTCGGCCATCGATTCCGAGGCGTGGCAGAACATGTTCCGGGCGAAGGCCCGTGGAGCGTGGATCCTGCATGAGCTGACGCGAACTTTGCCCCTCGATTTCTTCATTCTCTTTTCCTCTGCCGCGTGCCAGTTAGGGGCCAAAGATCTGGCGCACTATGCGGCCGCCAACCAGTTCCTCGATGGTTTGGCCTCGTACCGCCACAGCTTGAACTTGCCTGCTCTAAGCGTCGCCTGGGGCGAATGGGATGAAACCCGTAGCCTGACAGCGGAGCAACGCGAGTTCTTCGAACGTTCGGGTCTTGTGGCCATGGATTCCAATCTGGCGTTCCGGGCCATGTTCGAGCTGGCGATAGCCGGAGTGGAGCAACGGATGGTGGCCGACATCGACGCCAGCTTGCTGAAGCCGGCCTTCGAGCTGTGCGGACGGCGGCCATTCCTCGATTATGTCGAGGTCGAGTTACCTGTGGCCCGCGAGTCCGCGAAACCGCTCGTCATTACGGCTCAGCCGCCTCCAGAAAGCTCAGAGCTTTCCCTTACCGACATGGCGGCGGAGGATCGGCGTGAACTGGTCGCCGTCGGTGTCATCAAGGAAGTCGCACAGGTGCTGGGAATCGATGTCCCGGAGAGCATCGATCCCGAGCGCGGCTTGTTCGACATGGGCATGGATTCGCTGATGTCGGTGCAGTTGAGGAAGCGGCTGGAGGTGAGTTTTGGGCGCGCGCTGCCCAAAATGCTTACCTTCACGTATCCGACGGTGGCGGCACTCACGCGATACCTCCTGGGCGACAGCGCCGGTCAGGACAAGGCGCCGCTAACAAGAAAAGCTATGGCGGCGCAGTCTCAGGCGAAAGATCTTTCGGGCGCAGATGCCACGAAAGCCCTGATGCTCGAGCTGGAATCGTTGCCGCCGGAGCTGAAGGGCTAGCGAGTGGAGAAGGAATGATGAGCCAGAGTCCCGAGATGCAGGCGCTGGCCGCCTTACGCAAGATGCGTGCGAAATTAGAAACGCTCGAGCGCCGGCGCGCCGAACCACTCGCCATTATCGGAATCGGTTGCCGTGTCCCTGGCGGAGTCACCGATCCAGAGGGCTACTGGGACCTGCTCGAGAACGGGAGGAACGCTGTTCGGAAAGTGCCGCCCGAGCGCTGGGACCCAGACAAGTACTTTGACCCCGACCCAAAGGCACCCGGAAAGACCTATACGTGCTGGGGCGGTTTCCTCGATGGTATCGATCAGTTCGATGCACCCTTTTTCGGTATCGCGGCGGCGGAAGCCCGCCGAATGAGTCCGCCACAGCGGCTGTTCTTGGAGGTTGCCTGGGAAGCGTTGGAAGCGGCGGGGATCTCTCCAAAAAGTCTGGGCTGCACACGGACCGGGGTGTTCGTGGGCGCTACTACAAATGACTACCTGCAGTTGCAAACGAAAGTCCAGAGCGAAGAAGACATTGATGCGTACGTCGCCACGAACAATACGCTGAACGTGATCGCCGGCAGGGTGTCCTACACCCTGGGCCTGCAGGGGCCGAGCATGGCGATTGATACGGCGTGTTCCTCTTCGCTCGTGGCCATCGACCGTGCCTGCCGCAGCCTGCGCGAAGGTGAGACGGACCTGGTGATCACGGGCG
>Ga0187782_10001040_pt1 | contig 19912 bp, 19 predicted proteins | sample 0715_SJ02_MP15_2_FD_132454 | JGI IMG/M metagenome (GOLD analysis project Ga0187782, IMG submission 132454) | Tropical peat soil microbial communities from peatlands in Department of Meta, Colombia - 0715_SJ02_MP15_20_MG | ecosystem: Environmental > Terrestrial > Soil > Wetlands > Peat | place... | reverse complement strand
CTTCGCCGAGGTAGTAGCGGATGAATTCCGGCACGTAGGCATAGATGGCCTTGTCGTCCGCCACACCGTTGCCGACCGCGTTGGCCAGAGCTACGTTCCCGGCGCGGTATGCGCCCATCAGGCCGGGGACACCGAGAACCGAATCGGCGCGAAACGTAAGGGAATCCAGGAATTCATCGTCCACGCGGCGGTAGATCACGTCGACGCGGGTCAGGCCGCGAATCGTTTTCATGTAAACCACGCCGCCATCGACAATCAGGTCGCGACCCTCGACGAGCTCGATGCCCATCTGCTGGGCAAGGAAGCTGTGCTCGAAATAGGCGCTGTTGTAGATGCCCGGGGTAAGCACCACGATCTGTGCTTCGCCCTCCCCCCGCGGGGAAAGGCTGCGCAGAATCCTGGAAAGCTCGGAGGGGTAGTGATTGACGGGGAGCACTTCCAGATCCTCAAAGGCATCTGGAAAGGTGCGCGTCATGACGATGCGGTTTTCAAGGACGTAGGAGACGCCGCTGGGCGTCCGCACATTGTCTTCTAGAACGCAGAACTCACCGGTTTTGGAGTCGCGCACTAGATCGATCCCGCAAATGTGGGTGTGAATTCCCCGCGGGACCTCGACGCCGATCACTTCGCGACGAAAATGCGGACACGAATAGACGAGCGAGCGTGGAATGCGACGATCGTGGAGGATGCGCTGCGGCCCGTAGATGTCATGCAGGAACAGGTTGAGAGCCATCACGCGCTGCGTAAGGCCCCGCTCCACATGCTGCCATTCTGAATGCGGCAGAATGCGGGGAATCAGATCGAAGGGAAACAGGCGCTCGGTGCCGCGCCCGTCGCTGTAGACGGTGAAGGTGATCCCCTGAATGAGGAAGGAGAGGTCCGCGAGCTTGCGGCGTTCCTCAAAGTGGCTGGGAGCTAGCGAAGAAAGCTTGTGGAAGAGCTTGGCGTAGGGCGGGCGCGGCTGGCCAGGGGCGAGGAACATTTCGTCATAAAAGCCCCCCGTGTCGTAGCCCTCAAATAGCCCGGGCTTCACGATTTGCGTCTTAACGGCTCCCATGGTGCCTTACTTTAGCAACAGGCATTTTGGCAAGCCCTACGAAAAAATCTATGGGATGCATCAGAAATTCGGAGGGTGGAGCCATGGCTTTATTCGCCTAGCTTTCGACTGAGTCTGCGGAGCTCCCCAATGGGGACAAAACGCAGTCCCCTTTGGCGCCCCGCGCGAAGGATATCCGGCAGAGCCGTAATACTGCGCCTGGGGTTGGCGATACCGTCGTGAAGGATGACGATCGTCCCGGGAACTAGATTCTTTTCAATCAGCCAGCGGATGTACCACACCGGAGGATGCATCGGGTCGTGGGGATAGGCAGATCCTAGCACGCAGGTGTAGCCGGACTCTCGGGCCAGACGAAGTTGCCGAGACCGAGCCACGCCACCGGGCGGGCGGAAGAGCTTCGGTTTGCCCAAAAGGCCGATGGCGTCCTCTGTCTTTTTCAAATTGGCAAGGAATTCAGCATCCGAGTGGGCGAGCGTAGGGCCATTCGTGTAGTAGTGGTTCCCAACTTCATGTCCGGCGGCCTCGATCCGGGCGACGAGCTCCGGGCGGCGCAAAGCGCGATCCCCAATGAGAAAAAAGGTGGCCTTGGCATCGTGGCAACGGAGAATCTCGAGAACTTGGGGTGTGTAGACAGGGTGCGGGCCATCATCGAAGGAAAGGGCAACGAGGGGAAGATCGGTTCGCACTCGATACAGGATGTTCGGAGTGAGCCGTTCGAGCACACCGAGGATCCTCAACGGTTCTATGAAGAAGACGAAAAACCCGAGTGCGACGAGGACGCAGCCGATCAAAAGGAACACAATCGTTTCTTTCCCTTACGGTCGTTCCCGGGGCCTCTGTTCAGCGGCTCCTCCGGCGAAAAAGCGCGGCGGTCAGAAGCGCGTCGTCACTGGGTCCCGCCCGTGGTCCGCGAACACTCCCCCAAAAGAGGCGATCCCGGATCGAGCCAGTGCAGATAGGTCTCCAGGGTGTGCCAGCACAGCAGGCTGTTCTTCGCAAAGTCCGACGAATTGAACCGGTATTCCATATCGACGTGACCGTAATCGAGCACGATCGGGAGATGCGGTGGGAGCCTGGGTACAACATCGCTTGTGTTGACAATCCTCCAGGAATTGATGGGCAGTTTGTTGAACAGGTGCACAAACTCCATATTACCCACGCGCGGGGATGCGAAGGTACACAGCGAAACGATGTCGAATTTGCGCTTTAGATCATTCTCCACCACGAAGAGCGTCGCCAGCGCCGCGCCCAGGCTATGCCCTACGACTGTCGTCAGCCGCCGAGGACGGGTACGCCCTTCGGCCAAAGGCCTCGTCACCCCGCGCTCTGCTTCCCGGCTGATCGCCAGCTGCTCCAGTTGATCGGCAAAGGAACCACTAAATCCTTCCGGCGCCGCAATCTCTCCCAAAGCGCCCTCCATCGGTCGCAAAAGAGGCCGCTTCACCACCGTCATCGTGCTGTAGATTTTGTCGAAACCTTGGGCCACACGCCCAGCCGAAGGCACCTGTCGGAAGGGAACCGGTACCGCGGCGATGTCATCGATCCATTCCAGGGCGCTTTCGGTGCCGCGGATGGCAATGATCCGCGAATCGGGATCATCCACGCTGTGAGCCACGATGCCGTAAAATTGGGGCTCCACGACGTCGAAGATGAAATCGGACATGTGAATCCAGGCCCCCAGCTCGTAGGTGGGAGGAATACCGGCTGGCTCGGGCCTCAGTGGATCCGCGCTACCCGGATTCTTGTACATGGAGTAAGCGGCCTGCACGAACTGGCCGTAGAACAAGGCCTTCTGTTTGTCCAGCGTTTCACCCAAACGGTCCCCCTCCTTCCCGTCGATCGTGAACTCTGTTCCGACGAGAGAAGACGAAGCGAGCGTTGCCTCTGCGTTCGCCGCTTATTGTTTGTACTGCTCAAACAATTTCTTGTAGTCGTGATTGTTTTCGTTGCAGATGTATTCTTGGATGTCCCACTCGGGATGCAGCGTGAACGTACCTACTTCCGTCCACGGTGCCGCGAACACGTTCGGGTCTTCGATGGTCGCCGAGTACTTGAGCGTGTCATACGTCGGGCGCTCGAACCGCTCAACCACATGGTACGCCGCCGTGTGCCGGTACTCCCCCACGGACACTTTATCGTTGACGGCCGTCACGTCCACAACCAAAGTGTCTCCTTCCCAATGGCCCACGGAGTTTCCCATCCATGTGGGATCGAGGTCCTTCGGGTGCGGACGTCCGTCGGTTGGGATCACGCGAAAGTATTCGCCGGCCTCATAGAGGATCACCACGAGGCTCGGCGTTTGCACGATCTGTACCGGATAAGGCTCTCCGATCGTGTCCGGAACTCCCCGTGGCAGGCACTGTTCCCCCAGGGAGAAAGTGTACTCGGGCCCCACATGGTACTTTTCCGCTCCGGGCTTGAGCGTGATCTTGTCCACGACCCTGATGGAATGGTACGGCGCGATGTAGATTCCATTGAGATCGGGCTTGCCGTCGGGCATTCGCGGTGCCGGTCTCGTCACCGGAGCCTCGCTCGTAGCCACCGCCGCGGCGGGAGCAGGAGTCGTGCCCTCCACCGTCACCGTGACCGATCGCGTGTCATTGCCCGTGCCTCCGTATCCCATCGCCGTCAGCGTGTACGTCGCCGTCGTGCTCGGTGTTACGGTGCGGCTATCCCGCGTGGCCACGATCCCCATGCCCGGATCCAGCAGGATCCGGTCTGCGTTGATCACGGTCCACTCCAACTTCACCGATTGCCCCGGTTGAATCGAGCTCGGGGTTGCCGTAAAAGCTAGAATTTGCGCCCTCGGCCCGGCTGGGAATCCGTCGCGGGAGCGCGGCGGCTGTGCGGGCGCCTGCTGCCCTGCCGCAGCGAAGGCCAGTGCCGTCACCAGCGCAGAGGCGATCCCAGTCGACCTCAGAATTTTCCTGGGAACATGCATCGCCTTTCCCTCATTTCCAATGGTCACACAACTGCGGGCTTCCGTTTTCGCGTTTCGAAACTAGGAACCTTACCCTCGCGCATCGTAATGCTCCGACGGCTCCGTACACAACGAATTTCACCTACGCGCCGCCCTCGGCCTCCGGGCGAGTGTTCGGCCCTGTCCCGCGGAGACTGGAACTCTCTTTGACATTATTCGATATTTCTGAGAATATAGAAATATGAGCGGGACGACAACCATCGCAAAATTCGCGGATATGTTCTCCGCCCTGGGCACCGAGGCGAGGCTGCGCATCGTGCGGCTTCTGCTGGCGGCTCATCCGAAAGGTCTGGTCGTGAACGAAATCCAGGAAGAACTGGAAATTCCGAACTCAACTCTTTCCCACCATCTCGACAAGCTAAGGAATGAAGACCTGGTTTGCGTTCGGCGGGAGAGCACGTTTCTCCGCTACACGGCCAACACAGCCGCTCTAGAAGATCTCCTGCAATTCCTCTACGCCGAATGTTGCACTCGCAGCAAGGCCTTGAAACCCGGCTCGCTGATTGGGATCGGCAATAGGATTTGAGCGATGACCGATTCTAAGATTAGGCAGGTAGTCAAACAGAAGTACGCAGAAGCCGCGCGACGCGCTGAGTCCGGGGATCGGGTCGGTTGTCGTCCATCCTCGGGCTGCTGCGACCCGATTTCGTCCGATCTGTATGAATCCGGGCAGGTCGACCTAATACCGGAGCAGGCCCTGCGGGCGTCGCTCGGCTGCGGAAACCCCACGGCCTTGGCCCAACTGCGTCTTGGGGAAGTGGTGCTCGATCTCGGTTCGGGTGGCGGGATTGACGTGCTGTTGTCGGCGAAACGAGTGGGACCAACCGGGAAGGTCTATGGCCTGGACATGACGGAGGAAATGCTTGCTCTGGCAAACGAGAACAAGAGGAGGTCCGGCGTTGAGAATGTTGAATTTTTGAAGGGCGAAATTGAAAACATTCCCCTTCCCGACCATTTTGTCGATGTCGTCATCTCCAACTGCGTGATTAACCTTTCATCGGATAAGGGGCGTGTCTTTAAAGAAGCATTCCGCGTTCTTAGGCCGGGCGGTCGTTTGGCCGTATCCGATGTCGTGACGCGCGGAGAGATCTCATCGGAAGTTCGCACCAACATGCTCCTTTGGGTCGGATGTGTGGCGGGGGCACTGGACGAAACGGAATACCGGCAGAAACTCACATACGCCGGATTCAGACAGGTCGGGATCGAGCCGACTCGGCTCTATCGGACAGGGGACGCCCGACAGTTCCTAGCCCAGGCCGGAATCGACGCGGATGCCGTTGCCACTGCCGTAGACGGGAAGTTCATGAGTGCGTTCATCCGGGCGGTAAAGCCAACTCGGCGAAACGAGAAAAGCCCGCCGTCCGAGGAGTAATCTCATCCCCACCTTCCCGGTCCATCGCCACGAAGTTTGGCGGCGAGCCAGTCATTCCTATCAAATTTCACCCCGGCGTCGGCGAAACCTGATGTAAGACGTCTCTTTGACGGTTCTGTGGCCAGATGTGACCCGCGTCACATCACTCGAATAGTGACTTGATTACTCTGACGCGTCTTGTTTAAGCCCTCTCATGATCGGAGCAGTCTGTTCCGGGCTGTGCTATCTGTTTTCATCGCGAGCGCGGCCCCGAGTGCCTGGGCTGCCACCAGCAATCCCACCAGCCCCACGAATATTTTTGCGCCCGATTCCACGCCCGCGCACTCGATCTTCCGATTGTCCCTATTCGAGTTTGAGATTCTAGGCGCGATTTTCATCGTGGTCTTCAGCCTGCTTGCCTATGCGGTGATTCGATTCCGCGAGCGAAAGCAGGAAAGTGAGTCGGAGCCTCCGCAAATTTATGGCAGCAACCAAATGGAGCTGGCGTGGACGGTGCTTCCGGTGCTGATCGTCGTCGTCCTGTTTTTGTCCGCGGCGCAGGTGATCCACAGAGTGCAGGACGCGCGTGAACCGGAAGGCACGATCGAAGTGACAGCGGTGGCGCATCAGTTCTGGTGGGAGTATCGCTATCCCCAGTTGGGATTTATCACTTCCAACGAGCTGCACGTTCCGGTGAGCGATCCGACGCGTCCCACCCCGACGTTCATCCACCTTCTTTCAGCAGATGTCGACCACAGCTTCTGGGTCCCGCGACTGGCAGGGAAAACAGACCTGATTCCCAATCATCCGAACAACATGTGGATCGACCCGCACGAGACCGGCTTGTTTCTAGGCCAATGCGCACAGTATTGCGGCACCCAGCACGCGAAAATGCTCTTGCGGGTGTACGTCGAGACTCGCGAGGATTTCGATCGCTGGGTACATAGCCAACAGCAGCAGGCCAGTGCGAATCCTGCGGCGGCGGTGGGCAGTGCGTTGTTTGTGTCGAAGGCCTGTTTCGTGTGTCACACGATTCGCGGAACGATGGCCGCAGGACAGGCGGGACCTGATCTCACGCACTTAATGAGCCGGGACACGCTCGGCTCCGGTGCGGTTCCGAATACGCCGGAGAATCTGCGCCAATGGGTTCACAATCCCGACACCTTTAAACCGGGGACGCTGATGCCGGCGTCGGACCTTACCGAGGAGGAGTTAAAACAGATTGTCGATTACTTGGTGACGCTCAACTGAGAGAGAAAGCATGGCTTCGGAAACCCTACCCCTGACGATTCACAAAAACCCGTTGGCCGTCGTGTACGAATGGCTGGGCACGGGCGATCACAAGAAGATTGGTCTGATGTACATCGTGTACGCGCTGCTGTTCTTCGTCGTGACGGGGATCGAGGCGGTGCTGATGCGTATCCAGTTAGCGCACGCCAATGCTACGTTCCTTTCGCCTCAACTCTTCAATCGTCTGTTCACCCTGCATGGCACGACCGGCGTTTTCTTCGTGGCCATGCCGATTTTGTTCGGCTTCGGCAATTACCTCGTGCCGCTGATGATCGGAGCGCGGGACATGGCCTATCCGCGCTTAAACGCATTCGCCTTCTGGATGACGGCTTTCGGCGGTTTGCTACTGTACGCAAGCTTTTTTGCCGGAAATTCGGTGGCGCAGGGCGGTATCGCTCCCGATGTCGGTTGGTTCGCGTACGCGCCGCTTACGGCGCCAGCGTTTTCGCCCGGGCACAGCACGGACTATTGGAATTTGTCACTGCTGCTCGCGGGCGTGGGCAGCATCTCGGGAGGCATCAATTTCGTGGCCACGATTCTGAGCATGCGCTGTCCCGGCATGACGCTCGGCAAGATGCCTCTGCTGGCGTGGATGAACCTGGTGATGGGCGGCCTGGTCTTGGTGACCATCAGCCCGCTGACGGCAGCGCAGGTGATGCTCTTGGTCGACCGCTACCTCGGCGCTCACTTTTTTGATACGCAGGCCGGCGGCTCCGTGGTGATGTGGATGCATTTTTTCTGGATCTTCGGCCACCCCGAGGTGTATGTCCTCATCATTCCGTGCTTCGCTTTCATTTCGGAAATCATTCCGGTTTTTTCGCGAAAAGCGATCTTCGGTTACCCGGCGATGGTGGCGGCGACGACGAGCATAGGATTCGTCAGTCTGGGCGTCTGGGCGCACCACATGTTTACGGTGGGAATGCCCTCGTATGGAAACGCCTTCTTCGTTCTCACCACAATGGTGGTTGCCGTGCCGACGGGCATCAAGATTTTCAATTGGCTGGCGACCCTGTGGGGAGGAAGGATTCGCTTTGCCACACCGATGCTGTTCGCGGTGGGCTTTCTGTTTCAATTCTTGATTGGCGGGCTGACGGGCATCATGCTTGCCACGGCGCCCCTCGATTGGCAGCTCGGCAATTCCTACTTCGTTGTGGCGCATTTTCACTACATCATCGTCGGCGCCATTCTCTTCAGCATTTTCGGGGCCTTCTACTATTGGTTTCCGAAAATGACCGGCAGGATGCTCGACGAAACGTTGGGAAAATGGCACTTCTGGATATTCGTGATCGGATTTCACCTGACCTTCGATTTTCTGCACATCCCCGGTCTGCTCGGCATGCCGCGGCGCGTGTACACCTATGAAGCGGGCCGCGGATGGGAATCGTGGAATATGATTGCGTCGATCGGGGTGATCTTTCAAGGCGTGGCGGTTCTGATTTTCGTCTACAACCTGATTCGGTCCTATCTGAAAGGCGCTCCGGCAGGAAACGATCCGTGGGATGCCTGGACACTTGAATGGGCGACCACGTCACCACCACCCGAATACAATTTCGCGGTGGTGCCGGCCGTGCACAGCCGCCGACCGTTATGGGACATCAAGCACCCGGACGATCCGGATTCGAAGTACGAATGACGAGGGGCATGCGAAGAACGCTATGAGCGCAACCGGGATGAACATAACTGCAGGCGAAGGGGCGTGGCAACTTCCTTCGCGCGGCCGAGTCGGGATGATCTGCCTAATCATCGCCGAGTCGGCCATCTTTACGATTTTTATCGCCGCATACGTTTTCTACATCGGCAAGAGTCTCAGCGGACCAACCCCTCGGGAGGTGTTGAGAGTACCCATCGTGGGGACGATCTGCCTGCTCTCGAGCAGCTTGACGATGCACTGGGCCATCGCCGCTCTGCGCAGAGGCTCGACCGGGGCCTTTCGCCTTTTCTGGTTTCTAACGCTCGCGCTGGGGGCGATTTTCATCGCGGGGACGATGGTGGAGTGGCGTCATTTGATCTACCAGGACGGATTCACGATCCAGACGAACCTCTTCGGAACCACCTACTATTCGCTGGTGGGCCTGCATGCCTCGCACGTGATTGTCGGTTTGATCGGACTGACGATCGTTATGGTTTTGGCACTGTTGGGCAAGGTGAGACGCGAACATGGTGAACGCTGCGAGGTGTTCTCGCTGTACTGGCACTTTGTGGATGCGGTGTGGGTGGTCGTCTTTACAACCGTCTATCTTGTGGGCCGTTGAGTCAGAGACAAAGAGGGCGATATGGCGCTGACATCGAAGCCGACCTCGGAGACGCATCAACCCGAGCATGTGAATCTGCCGAAGCCAACCGTTTGGCCGATCACCTTGGCGCTGGGACTCACGCTCCTGGCGGCGGGGTTGATGACAAACAACAAGGTCAGTTGGGTAGGAGCCGTTCTGGCAGTGGTGGGTTCGGTCGGCTGGTTTCTGCAAGTGTTGCCGCGCGACCGTCACGTGGAGGTCCCAGCCGTCCCAACGCCGGTGCCGATCGCCACATCCCGACGCACAGTCGCACGCCTGGCCGTAGCAGCCGTTCCCCACCGCGCGCGACTGCCCCTAGAGATCTATCCGATTTCGGCGGGCCTGAAAGGCGGGCTCGCCGGCGGCGTGGCGATGGCGGCGCTGGCGGTGCTTTACGGTTTGCTGAGTCACGGAAGCATCTGGTATCCGATCAATCTGTTGGGTGCGGTGGTGTATGAACGCATCCAGGTGAGTACGGCTCAGATCGAGGCATTTCACATGGAGCTGCTTCTCGTGGCTACCGCTCTGCATCTGACAACTTCCATCCTGGTGGGGCTCCTCTACGGTGCGCTCTTACCCATGCTTCCGCGGCATCCCATTCTGCTCGGCGGAATTCTTGCGCCGTTGGTTTGGACGGGGCTGCTGTACAACGTGCTCGACATCATCGACCCGATCCTGAATCAGCGCATTCAGTGGGGCTGGTTTCTGGCCTCGCAGGTTGCCTTCGGAGTGGTGGCGGGATTTGTCGTTTTGCGGCAGGTGCGTATCCCAACCTGGCAGTATCCCTTGGCAGCGCGAGCGGGCGTGGAAGCCCCCGGAATGATGGAGGAAGAGGGCGGGGAGAACCGGCCGTGACACGCCTGACCGGCCCGCCTTCGTTCGCTCACCTCTAGCGGATGTCTCCCGTCGCGCAAGCGGTTCTCGCATCGTGGTCGTTTCCAACGATTGCAACGGCGCTCGGTTTGCTGACCGCCCTTCTGTACGTCCGCGGTTGGCTGGCACTGCGAACGGCAGCGCCGACCCGGTTCCCCGTCGGAAGGCTGGGCTCGTTTCTGGGTGGCCTGGCAGTTTTGGAGATCGCGCTCGCTTCACCAATCGACACTTTCGACCCGTTCTTTCTGGCCGACCACATGTTTCAGCACATGCTGCTGATGATGGTCGTTCCTCCGCTTCTGTTGCTCGGTAATCCGGAGCTTCCGCTGCTGCGAGGACTGCCCCGATGGGTTTCGCAGCGCGCGTTGGGTCCGCTCCTGGTTTCCAGGCCGATGCGCCAGATCGGACACGGCCTCGCGCATCCCGCCGTGTGCTGGCTGGCCATGTCGCTGGCGATGATTGGCTGGCATTTGCCCGCAGCATATGAACTAGCATTGCACTCCTCTGGATGGCATGAACTTGAGCACATCTGCTTCCTTCTGGCGTCGACCCTGTTCTGGTGGCCCGTCATTCAGCCTTGGCCGAGCCGCCCCCGCTGGCCGCGGTGGACGATGCCTATTTATTTGCTGCTCGCCGATTTCGTAAATTCCGTCCTTTCGGCGTTTCTGGTTTTCTCCGATCGCGTGTTGTACCCGTCCTATCTGACGGTCCCGCGACTTTGGGGAATCTCGGCACAGAACGATCAAGCGGCAGCCGGCGCCATGATGTGGGTCATCGGCTCGTTTGCGTTTTTGATTCCCGCCGTACTCGTGACGGTCAGGCTTCTCTCCCCCGCACCACCCGAAGCTCGATCCGTGCCGGTCCCCCGTGAAGTAAGAGCGAAAAGGTCTTGGGTAGGGGCACTGGCATTGGCTCTTCCCGTCCTGGCTCTGGCATATGGCTGGCTCGTGCCCAATGCCGCGGATCTGGATGAAGCGACCCTCCGGCTGGCGCAAACATCGGGGCCTTTTCGCGTGAGCGTTTTTCTACCGGCCGACCCGGTCGAATCCGGCCCTTGCGACGTCTCCGTACTGGTGCAGGATGCCCAGTCCGAGGAGCCGATTGTGGATGCCGACGTGAACATTACCGTTCAGCCGGCCGGTGGCGAAACCATCCTGACTCACGCGACTCGCCGCCCGTCGGTCAACAAGCTACTGGCTTCAGCGACCGCACAATTGCCGCCCTCGGTTGGCTGGAAACTCGATGTCTTGGTGCGCCGAGGCAGTCAAGAAGCAGTGCTATCCGCGATGCTGCACACGTCGTCTGGCAGATCAGACCACCCTTCTGGCCCGTCGCAGCCTGCGGCGATGGCCGGTGATTCTGTCCCCTGAATTTCTCCCGGCAGGAAAAAAAGGTTGAAGATCGGGAAAACCTGTAACAGACTGCGCACCGATTTGAGCTCGTTCCGCCCGGTTGCCTACGGCGGCACGCGAAAACGGGAACAAGATGCCCTCCAGTTACGACATTGTCGCAATCGGCTCCGGACACAACGGACTGGTTGCAGCCGCCTACATGGCCGCCGCGGGGAAGAAGGTGCTCGTACTGGAGAGGAACGCGTGGTTCGGCGGCGGGGTTGTGACGGCAAAGCTAACTGGGCCGGACTTCCTGCACGACCGGTTCAGCACGGGTCACATCTTCATTCAAGGGAATCCGCTCATCAAGAACGATGAGCTCAAACTGCTGTCTCGTTATGGGCTGAAATACGTTTACCCAGAGATTCCCTTCATCTGCGTCTTTGAAGACAAATCGACGATCGCGCTCCACCGTGACCGGAACAAAACCTACCAGGAGATCGCAAAACTTTCTCGGAAGGACGCGGAGTCCTTTCTAAAATTTGCCGACACAGCTATGCGCTACCTGCCGATGATCTCGGCTTCGTTCTACACTCCGCCGCTGCCTCTCGGTAGGAGCCTGGCGTTGCTGGACCAGAGCGCGGAAGGCCGCGAGATGTTTGCGCTGATGCAGAAGAGCCCTTACGACATCATCCTCGAAAATTTTGAAAACGAAAAAGTGCGCATGTTTTTCACGCGCATGGTATCGGAGAACCTAACCGGACCGGAGGAAAAGGGCACGGGCATCGGCATTTTCGTTTTTCTGGGCTTCATGGAGCAGTACGGAATCGGTTGTGCCGTTGGCGGCAGCGGCTCGCTGACGGCTTCGCTCCTCCGCTCGATCGAGGACCATGGCGGAAAGGCTCTGAACAACACGGCCGTGGAAAGCGTGTTGATGAAAAGTGGCCGCGCCGTAGGCGTGCGGACAGTCGATGGCGACGAATACCAAGCAAACGATGCCGTGATCGGAGCGATCCACCCGCATTTGCTCGGCCGGCTGGTTCCGGAAGTCAGCGCGGCTGTGCGGCGGGCGGCAGAGCGTGTGGAACTTTCGGCCAACTCCTGTTTTACGGTCCACGCGGCGCTGCATCAGCCGCTGCGGTTCAAGGCCGGGTCCCAGGTCAATCAGGCGTATTTCACCGAGCTGATGCCAGCGCGAATGGACACCTTGCGCGAGTACTTCGACGCACTGCGTTACGGCCGGATGCCGAGCACATCGCTTTTGGGACTGGTATCACCTTCCGCCTTTGATCAGACCCGCTGTCCGCCGGGCAAGGCAACTTTGCACGTGTGGGATTACGTCCCCTATGCCCACCCCAGCGGCGGACCGACACACTGGGATCGTGTCAAAGACGAGTTCGCAAAAACGATGCTCTCCCGCATGGCGCCTTACGTCGATAACATCACGCCGGAGAATATCATCGACTACGTGGCCGATAGCCCGGTTGACATCGAGCGCGCCTCGGCGAGCTTCCAGAAGGGCGACGTGCACGGCGTTGCGCCGTATCTCTATCAATCTGGGTCGCACCGTCCGACGCCCGATCTCGGGAACAACACCGTACCGGGAGTTGAACGCCTTTATCTGGTGGGACCTTTCCAACACCCCGGCGGCGGCGTATTCGGAGCCGGTCGCGCCACCGCGATGAAAATGTGCGAGGATCTAAAAATCAACTTCGACAAGATTGGCCAGCAGCGATGATGACAATCTTTGGGCAGGACAATAGCGCGTTGATGGAGATCGATTCGCTCGAGCGGGAAGGGGGCACCTTGCTCATCAAAGGGAAAGTCTTCGGGTCGATGCCGATGACGGCCAAGCTCACGCCTGAGCAGGCACGAAACGCCCTAAAGCTTCTGAATTTCAAATTGGCAACTTTTCTTCTGACGTTCTTGTTCCGCAAGTCGTAGCGAAGAGAGCCCCGCGCCTTTACACAATGGTGCTCACGTAATAGCTGTCCATGTACTCGCGCAGCGCGAACACTTTTTCATCCTTGATCTCGAGCACGAAGGCATAGCGGTTGGAGTATTCCTTTCCATTCTTGAAGTGTCCGAGGCCCCGCGCTTCGACCGCCACGAAAGGACCCTGCGCGATGATGCGGTCGACATAAATCTTGGGATCGCCGGGAACGAACATTCCGCGAATCGGCCCGAGAAATTCGTCGATGATCCCCTTGCGTCCCTTTTTCTCGCCAGCGCCCGGAATCCCCGTGGCCATGACGGTCCAGGTGGCCTCCTCATGCAAAAGCAGCCGCAACTTTTCCAGATCTCCACTGCTTTGGGTATCAAAAAAGCGTCTGACGATCTGCTCGTTCTGCTTTTCCACGTCTGACATGACGTCCTCCGGAAATCACCAGGGCAAAGTCACCCGATCGGCGAGTCGGGCTACGGACCGCCGCGCATTATACGCTGATTGCCCGTAGCGACTCGATCGGTTTGGCGCGGCAGGCCCAGGCCTGCGAGGGAAATCAAGCGCTTTACCTGGGCCAGATTCTGAGTATGATGAGGCCCCCGTACCGCAGAGGAGCGCGCCATATGGCAGATCGCATGCAAGCCAGACGAGCAAGTCCGGCCCTGGTCCTGGGTTTGATCGCAATGGCCGTGGTGGGATCCGCACTGGCACAACACCACCTGGCGCAGCGTCCCAAAACCTTACGGCTCTACGTTTTTGATTGTGGCGTCATCAAGGGTCTGGATCCGGGACTTTTCAATTTGAAGAAAGAGGAGCTCGCCGAAACCGAGCTCGCGGTTCCCTGCTATCTCGTGGTGGATCCGAAGGGCACGCTGATGTGGGACGTCGGCGCCATACCTGACACAGCATTTAAGGACGATCACACGCCTGTTACGCAGAGTTATTTCACCGCCACCCGCACGCTCAAGTCTCAGCTCGCGGAAATCGGCTACGCTCCGACCGACATCACTTATCTTGGTCTTTCGCACTATCACGGCGATCACGTCGCCAATTCCAATGAGTTTGCCAGTTCCACGTGGCTCGTGCGGCAGGTCGAGCGGGACGCAATGTTTGCCGACAAGCCTCCGGCGCTTTCCGATCCACATAACTACAACCTGCTGATAGATAGCAAAACTGTGATCCTCACCACCGACGAATACGATGTGTTCGGCGACGGCAAAGTGACCATCAAATTCGCTCCCGGCCATACCCCGGGGCACCAAGTGCTGATCTTAAAACTGGCAAAAACCGGAAACGTAATGCTGGCGGGCGATCTCTACCACTATCCCGAGGAGCGCCGGCTCAACCGGATTCCGACTTTCGAGTTCAACAAGGATGAATCGCTGGCAAGCCGGGCGATGATTGAGGAGTATGTCCAGAGCACAAACACGCAGCTGTGGATTGAACACGATTACGTGGGTAACTCGAAGCTTAAGAAATCGCCTCAGTATTACGACTAGCCTTTATTCGATTGTGGCGGTCGCGCTCGTTGCCAAGCCGCCGGACGCGTCTCTGGCCCAAAGCGAAATCGTCTTCGCGTCGCTTTCCGGCTTCCCACAAACCCAGAAGGGTCCTGTGTCGAACAGCGCGCTGACGGCGCGGAATCTGAATTGTGCAATTTTCGCCTTAGGCATTTGGCGCCGGACCACAGCGATGAGGAGCGTTGCAATCAGCGGGCCGTGCACGACCCGTCCAGGATACCCTTCGATCTCGGTGGCGTAGCGATAGTCGTAGTGGATCCGGTGCGCGTTAAACGTCAGCGCGGAATAGCGAAACAGCAGCATGCTGTCGGGCCGGATGGAGCGTTCCCACTTCGCATCTTGGGGCGCAGGCTCGGGCGCCGGAACCAAGTTGCCCCTGTTGGGATGATCACGATAGACAATGTCCTGCTCCTCGACAAGAGCAGGCCCTTCGGCATCGCCGATCTCATGACGCACCACGACAAATACGAGCGGACCGGTGCGGCCCTGCTTCTGCTGCACATCGAGAATGCGCGACGTGCGCGTGTAGTGCGCACCAACGATAAGTGAGTGGTGAAACAAGAATCGTCCGCCCGCCCACATTCGACGCGGCAGCGGCACGGGCGGCAAAAAACCGCCCCGGATGACATGGCCCTCAGGGCCCAGCTCAGATTGCCGGTGGATGGGAAGAAAATACAGCCAGTGCCAAAGGGGCGGCAGCGAATCGCCTGGTTTCGGAATCGGAACATCGAGATCGAGCGTCGCCGAAAGCGCGGCCGTCGGCACCGGCGTAATCTGATCGGAAATTGTTTCGGTCTTTCCAACCCATTTTTCCAGTTCTGCGATATTCATTTTTGTAGGATTTCCACGAGACGGCAGCCCCTCGACATCGTTCACTCCAACCGCACCTTATCATGCCCCGGGTCGCTCCCTGGCATCAGTGGTAGACTCCGCTGCTTGAGGCCCGCCGGATGAGGACCACGCTGAATGACTCGTAGCGCACCGGCCACGACCGCTTCTGCGATCGATCGCAGCGAGCCTTTCACCTCGGGTTGGCGCATGTGGGTGCCCGTGTTCACAATCATGACCTGCTCGTGTCTTTCCTATATCGACCGCCAGGCGATCGCCGTCATCTCACCGATGATTCTCAAAGACACAGGCCTCCATGCCGCGTCGTATTCTGACGCGATCTCGGTCTTTTCGATCGTGTACATGCTTGCAAATCCGTTCTGGGGATCACTGCTCGACTACATGGGGCTTCGTTGGGGGATGCTCGCAGCGGTGGGAATTTGGAGTTTGGCGAGCGCTTCCCATGCCTGGGTCTCGGGATTTTGGGGGTTTGCCGCGGCCCGCGCGCTGCTTGGATTCGGGGAAGGGGCCACGTTTCCAAGCGGCCTGCGCACAGCTGCAGAGTCACTGCCGCCTGACCGGCAGTCGCGCGGCATGGGGATCTCATACAGCGGGGCATCGCTCGGATCTGTTTTTGCACCCCTCGTAATCACACCGGTTGCACTGCTATGGGGATGGCGCGCGGCGTTCTTGGTTACCGGCGCGCTGGGCGTTCTGTGGCTCGTGATCTGGTGGATCGTCGCGCGCCCACCTCTGTTGCGGCCCGTCGAACGCAAGCGGCACAGCATTCGATGGCCCAACATCCTGGAGCGGAGATTCTGGCTGCTGGTAGCAGGCATGGGACTGGGAGGGGCAGCGCTGGGCCCCACGCTCTATCTATGCCCGATTTACTTGAACCGCGTTCTGGGCCTGACGCAGGCGCAGCTCGGAAAAGTTCTCTGGATCCCTGCCGTCTGCTGGGAATTGGGATATTACTTCTGGGGTTGGGTTGCCGATCGCTACGTGCGTGAAAACCCGCGTCCGGTTGGCCTGTATGTCCTGTTTGCGGCTCTCGCTCTGCCTCTGTCGCTTGTCACGAAAACCCGTTCCTGGCCCCTGGCGCTAGCCTTTTTTTCCTGGGCCATGTTCATAGCGGTCGCTTTTATCGTGACGTCGTTGCACGTAAGCGCGCGGGCCTATCCACGCGAGGAGACCGGCCTGGTGGCCGGAATCGGCTCGGGCGCATGGTCGGCGGTAGTCGCGATCCTGCTGCCGATCTACGGCCGCTGGTTTGATCACCAGTGGTATGCGCTGAGCTTCATTGGGCTGAGCTTGATCCCGCTCCTGGGTACTACGTTGTGGTGGTGGATGGGACGCCCGGGCCACCACGTGGGCACTGCCCCGGTCTAGGTCTCCCCTTACCTGAGTACGAAAGGGTTGGGGGCGTTCCCGATGGTATCGATCCAGACGCTTTTCGTCTGTAGATACTCGCGGATGGCCTCGATCCCGCTCTCGCGGCCGAACCCGGAGCGTTTGTATCCGCCGAATGGAGACATATAGCTGACCGCCCGATAGGTGTTGACCCAAATGGTCCCAGCTTCGAGCTGTTCAGACATCGTCAGTGCACGGCGAATGCTTTGGGTCCATACGCCCGCGGCGAGGCCGTACACGGTGCCGTTGGCAATCTGAATGGCTTCTTCGTCTGTGTCGAAGGGAATGATGGAGAGCAGAGGGCCAAACACTTCTTCCTGTGCGATGCGCATAGAGGGCTTGACGCCCGTGAAAATGGTAGGCTCAACGAACCAGCCGGAGCCACACTCCGGGCGCTCGGCGGGTGCGCCTCCCAGCCGGCAAATGGCCCCTTCCTGCTTCGCGATGCGAATGTAGTCGAGGACCTTTTGGTACTGCGGCTGGGTCGTGATAGGACCCACCTGTGTCGCCAAATCCAGGGGATCACCCATGCGCGCGGTTTTCGCCAGCGCGAGCAAGCGCTCGACAAAGGAGTCATGAATCGGACGATGGAGGAGCGCGCGCGATCCGGCAATGCAGGTCTGACCGGTGGCTGCAAAGATCCCGGAAACGACCCCTTTAACGGCTTCTTCGAGATTGGCATCGTCAAAAACGATGTTCGCGGACTTGCCTCCCAGTTCCAGAGTCATCGGCTTGATTCCGTGAGCCGCCAGCCCATAGACGTGCTCGCCGGTGCGGTCCCCTCCGGTAAACGCGATCTTGGCCACCGCCGGATGCGTGATGAGCGGCTCGCCCACTTCGTTGCCGTAGCCGGTGACGATATTCACGACCCCTGGAGGAAAGCCAGCGCGCTCAAACAGCTCGCCAAACGCGAGCGCCGAAACGGAAGAAAATTCCGAAGGCTTCCAAACGACCGTGTTCCCAGCCGCGAGTGCCGGAGCAAGCTTCCAGGAGGCCAGCAGCAGCGGCGAGTTCCACGGCGTGATCGCCGCGACGACTCCCAGTGGCTCTTCTCGCGTGAAATTAAAGACTCCCGGTTTATCGATCGGGATGACGCGGCCTTCGATTTTGTCAGCCAGCCCGCCGAAATAGCGGAACCACTGTGGGATATAGCTCAGCTGGCTGCGCATTTCAGCGATCAGCTTGCCGTTATCGGTGCTCTCGATTTCGGCCAGCTTCGCCGCGTCCGCCGCGATGAGATCGGCCAGGCGGTAGAGCAGATTCCCTCGTGCGGTGGCAGTGAGCTTGCGCCAAGCGCTGGCATAAAACGCCTCCCGGGCGGCGACGACGGCGCGATCGACATCCTCCTTGCCTCCCCGCGGAACGAGCGCCCACGGGGCAGCCGTGAATGGATTCACGGATTCGAACCAAGTCCCGGAGGAGGGCTCAACCCATTCGCCGCCAATGAGCATGCGGTGCTTTTTCATTCCTGCTTCCTTCGCCGCAAGACGGACGCGACTTCCCACGCTACGCCCGGGTTTTGGCAGTTTCCTGCTCTGTGAACACCTCGCGCGCGATTCGAAACGAATCGACGGCGGCGGGTACCCCGCAGTAGATGGCCACTTGCAGCAAGATTTCGCGGATTTCCACCGGCGTGACCCCGTTCACAAGTGCTCCCTTAATATGTGCCTTGAGCTCGTGGGGACGGTTGAGCGCGCTAATCATGGCGAGATTCAACATGCTCCTCGTTTTGCGGGGAAGCTCCTCGCGCCCCCAGATCGCCCCCCAGCAATACTCGGTGACAAGTTCTTGCAACGGGCGATTGAAATCGTCGGCGGTCTGCAAGGCCTTATCCACGAAATCCTTTCCCAGCACGGCGCTGCGAATTTCGCGGCCTCGTTCAAACGTTTTCTGGTCCATGTTGTTGATCCTCTCTTGGTGTCGAAATCTCGAATCTGCGCCAGAAAATCTCGGTTTCCGTCAGGCGCCGCGCGCGCGGCCAATTTGGACCCCTGCCCACGCTTCGACCGTTCGGGCCATAGCCGTCATATCCGCATCCGGCCCTTCTGTGGCGGTTGCAATCGATAGGAGTTGCCGAACCGCGCTCCCCACCACCATCGGCACCCCCAAGGCGTCCGCTTCGGTCATGCACAATCGAATGTCCTTGTTCAGCAGCCCCAGGCCGAAACCATAGCTGAAAGAACGCGAGATGACGTGCTGCTTCATCTTGTTCTCGGTGGCACTGTTTCGCGCTGTGCCCGCGTTGAAGACATCGACGATAAGCGATGGATCGAGACCCGCCTTGACTCCCATGGCCACCGCCTCGGACGTGACAGCCATGGCGGAGGCCGACAAGAGGTTATTGAGCAGCTTCATGGTCTGGCCCTGGCCCGGCTCGGTCCCCACGACGAAAACCTTTCCCAGCACCTCGAGTATTGGCTTCACGATCGGAAGAGTTTTCTCCGGGCACGACACCATCACCGCGAGGGTGCCCTTTTCGGCTCCGCTGATGCCGCCACTGACCGGTGCATCGACCGCGGTAATCCCCTTCGCCGCCAGGCCCTCTGCAACGGCTTTTGCAACCGTCGCTCCGGTCGTCGAAACGTCGATGAAAATCTTGATACGCTTCCCTTCAATCACGCCCTCCGGACCGAGGGTGACCGCTTCTACGATGGGTGGCGTCGGCACACTGGCTAAGACGATCTCGGCGGTCGAGGCAACCTCGGCGGGTGAGTTGGCCCGTATCGCGCCCCGTTCTAGCAGAGGCACCATCGCGGCGTGGTTCGTGTCAAAGATGGTGAGCCCGTAACCCGCCTGGACGAGGCGGGCCCCCATGCGGGCTCCCATCCTACCCACTCCAACAAACCCGATGATTTGCTCCGGCATTCGCCTTTCCTCCCAACTCGCACAGGCGCGAAACGGCGTTTTCCGCCGCCAGATTATGCCCTATGATAGCGCGCGTAACAAACGCGGTGCGGCGCACCCATCATCGATCGAATCGCTTTGAACCGTTCGCGCGCGCCCGGTACAGACATGCCGATCGAGCCCTTCGAAATCTTCGCCATCCGCTACGCT
>Ga0187782_10001039_pt1 | contig 19913 bp, 14 predicted proteins | sample 0715_SJ02_MP15_2_FD_132454 | JGI IMG/M metagenome (GOLD analysis project Ga0187782, IMG submission 132454) | Tropical peat soil microbial communities from peatlands in Department of Meta, Colombia - 0715_SJ02_MP15_20_MG | ecosystem: Environmental > Terrestrial > Soil > Wetlands > Peat | place... | reverse complement strand
TACAGAGCGTGCGAAGTTCCAATTTAGGTCCAATTTCTACAACATCTTCAATCACACTAACTTTGCGAATGTTGCAACTACTCTCGGGGCTGGAGACTTTGGACAGGTTACTAGTGCCCGCGACCCTCGAATTATCGAACTCGCTCTCAGGTTCGAATTTTGAGCGTATGATGTGTGCTGAACCCTACAACCTGCAGTATATTCACCCCACACGTTTATGTACTGCAGGTCGGGTTCAGAAGCCCGCCGTGCCATATTGCAAGTCAGTTCATTCCCGCCTTGCAGCAACTCGGTTGTCGCCTCACTTGGCTTGTGCAGTTTTGTTGTTCTTTATTATCCCGCTCGCGGCAGCTCAGCGCTCTCCGGTAGAGAATTCGACGGTTCAAAAGTCAACCCATGAAGAACATTCTGCTGTTGAGGTGCAGCTTGCCTCTGAGCTGGACCCCTTGCGGGACTGTCTCGCACGATCTGATACCAAATGCGCGATGGAAGCTTTCTCTAGGTTGCGCGATCCTAAGCTCAACGACAACCCGCAATATCTCGACCTTTCTGCGCAGGTGATGAGCTTGGAACATAAAGAGTCGGAGGCTTTAGTTGCCATCGATCGGGCGATTAGGATGGAGCCAGCTCGGGCCTCTTATCTCATGACAAAAGGGAAAATCCTTCAGAGATCTCATGACCAGGTTAACGCTATTCAATTGTTTCTCCAGGCTGCCCAGTTGCAGCCAGGATGGGTCGAGCCTGTCTATTTTCTGGGAATGAGTTTTTTTATCTTGGGAAACGAGGAGAAAGACAACGAGTACTACGATCGTGCGGCACGACACTTCAAAGCAGCCCTTGAGCTAGACCCGGGCTATCACAAGGCTGAGTTCATGCTTGGTCTTGTTGAGGCACTAGAGGACCACCTCGAAGAAGGCAAAGAACATGTTGAGAAGGCCTTGAAAATGAGCCCTCAAAACGCTTATTACCACCTCCAATTTGGAATTATCTTAAACCGGGTGGGGGACAGTGACGGAGCGTTACGTGAAATGGAGCTCGCGGAGACCCTTGATCATTCCAACCCTTTGGCTTATTTCAATCTAGGTCGTCTGGAAACACGACTGGAGAAGTATTCGGAAGCGAGAAGGCAACTTGAAACCGCGGTTCAGCTCGATCCCAATCTCTCTGTCGCTTACTACTGGCTCGGACGAGTCTATTATCATCTCGGGTTGTCCGAGTTGTCCCAGGCCGCGTATAAGAACTTTGAGCTCGCTAAGGCGCGTGAGCTGCAAGAAGAGGTCGACCCCGTGGAGACGGCACTATCACGTTCGGATCTAGATAATCGTGACGTTCCATCCAGCAAATAGGGAGAACATGGCTTCGTTTCGGAAATCAGGACAGGTTCCGGAGAACAGTTGTGACGATGGCATGTGCCGGTCTGGACAGTGATGGGGATAGCGAAATTCTTCTGTCAACAATCGCTTCACGCATCTCGTGCCCAGACTCTCGGCGGGACGGGTACCGAGGCGGGCGTGGCCCCTGAAATAGTGGCGGTATGATTCTGCAGGTGAAGGCGGCCAGCAAGCCTGCGCAAGTGCTTAAAACATGGGAAATCAACCACAGGAATTCGATGTCTGTATTGTTGGGTCCGGCGCCGCAGGCGGCTTTATGGCCAAGGAACTCTGCGAGGGCGGGGCTAAGGTCATCATGCTGGAGGGCGGAAAAGAAGTCGATCCCGTCGACCTACTCTCGCACAAGTGGCCTTACGAGCTTCCCTATGCCAATCTGCGGCGCGAAAAGCAGGCCTACTTCTATCAGGGCGACGTGGCAACGTCCATCCGCTATGAAACGCAGGCGCATGTTCATGTCGATCGAGCCCGCGTGCTGGGCGGCAGGACCATGCATTGGAACGCGGTCACGCTGCGTTACGCACCCCAGGATTTCCGCGAATGGTCGCTTGCCGGCATTGAAGACGATTGGCCCCTCACATATGAGGAACTCGCGCCCTACTACGACCGCGTGGAACAGATTATCGGCGTTTGTGGCAACGAAGATGGACTCGACATCTTGCCAGGCGGAAATCACTATCTGCCACCACTACCATGGCGATGCAGCGAGCACATCCTGAAACGTGCCACCGATTCGCTGAATATTCCTCTGATCTCGGTTCGCAAAGCGGTGCTGACCAAGCCTTATGATGACCGCCCGGCGTGCCACCACTGCGGTCACTGCATGGACGGCTGCGATGCTACGGCAATTTTCTCATCGCCGAACTGCACGCTGCCCAAAGCTGCTGTCACTGGGAACTTCACGCTGCGACAGAACGCTTTGGCCCGCGAAATCCTGGTGGACCGTGAAGGCCTGGCGAGGGCAGTTTCCTTTGTTGATACGAATACGCAAAAAACCGAGGAGGTCAAGGCGCGGATTGTCGTACTGTGCTGCGCCACCGTTGAATCCGCACGGCTGCTCCTGAACTCAGTTTCTCCACAACACCCCGCTGGACTAGGAAATTCCAGTGGCGTGGTGGGGCGCTATCTTCATGGCCACATCAATGCGCCGGTGCAAGTGTATTTAAAGGAGCTGCAAGGCACGAAGCCCATAAACCAGGATGGTGCCACCGATCATGTCTATATTCCAAGATTCGACTATCGCGACTCGCATCGCGGTTACGCGGGTGGTTATGCGTTTCAGGTTAACTACGATTCCTATATGTTTCCCCGCCATGCAAGGTTGATGAAAGGTTATGGCGCAGATTTCAAGCGCGAGGTGCGGACGATGCAGCCCGGCTATCTGGTTCTCCTCGGTGTTGGCAAATCCCTGGCAGTCAACCAGAATTATGTTTCCGTCGACAAGAACCAGGTGGATGCCTATGGCATTCCAATTCCAGTCGTACATTTTCAGTTTGTCGAGAACGACATGCTGGTGTGGCAGGGGATGATAAAAGGCCTCCGGCAGATCGTTTCCAAGCTTTCTGGGGATGTTTTCTTCAATCAGAGCACTTCTCCCTCGGGATTGGCCAGTCATGAAGTGGGAACTGTCCGGATGGGGAAAAATCCCAAGACCTCCGCTTTGAACAGTTTTTGCCAGTCGCACGACGTGAAGAATCTGTTTGTAACCGATGGCAGTTGCTTCACCACGTCGAGCGAGAAAAATCCGACGCTTACTATTATGGCGCTGTCGATGCGTTCGGCCGAATACATCATTAAACAGCGCAAGCTGGGAGTCATCTAGAGCGAGCAGCCAGGAAACAGTCGTTTATGGGCTAAGGTGCGATTCCCTGGTTTTGAATTATGCAACGACGAACCGTCCTTAAAATTATTGCGCTGAGCGCGCTTTCGACACAATTAGATGTCTTGAGCGCCATGTTGCCACCGACTCAGTCCGGGGAACGCGCGGCCTGGGCGGCGGGAAATTACAAACTCCAATTCTTCACTGAAGCCGAAAACGAACTAATGGACCAGTTGATGGAGATGATTATTCCCGCAGACAACCACTCGGGTGGCGCGCACGCCGCGAATGTGAGCCTGTTCGCAGACTGGGTCGTTTCTAACGGGTGCAACATTGCAAATGCGGATCTCTTCGCGAACAGTTCAATCTCGAGCGATTTGCAGAAATCGGAATGGCGCAAAGGATTACAGCTTTTCAAGGAAGAGGCCGCCAAATCGTCCACGGCAGATATACTGACGCGCGCCGCTGCGGGCGAAGCAAACCCCCAAACCGACCTCGAACATTTTTTCGTCACCTTGAAGCAGATGACCGTAGTCGGTTACTACTGCTCCGAGGTCGGCATCCATCAGGAGTTGGAGTATCAAGGCAACATTGTCCTTCCAGAGTTCCCGGAATGCGCTCACTCTAACGCGGTCGCGTCTGAAATGAAAATCGAGGAGAGTAGGACAGACACAAAATGATTCGGTTCGCGAGACTCATCTTTTTGCTATCTGTTCTTCTCACCGGAAGTAGGAACGCCGCTGCGCGGGAAGATGGTCTGCTGCCGATTCCCGATCACTTGGTGGTGCTAACCTTTGACGATGGCACAGAGTCGGACATTGCCTACGTCGCACCTCTGCTCAAACAGTACGGCTTTGGAGCGTCGTTTTATATCACCGAGGGCCTGCGTGAAATCAAACGCGATGATGATGCCCTGTCCTGGAATGAAGTTCGGCAACTGAACGACCTCGGATTTGAGGTGGGAAATCATACGGTAAGCCATCCGGATCTCACCAAGCTAACGAAGGAACAAATTCTGGCTGAGCTGGAGGGCATTGAGCGACGGTGCAAGGAATATGGGATTCCAATACCCAAGACATTTGTCTATCCCATGTATCGCGACAGTGTTCCGGTTGCTGAGGTTCTTCTGGAAAAAGGCTATTTATTCGCGCGGAGGGGGGTGACCCCGGAGTTTCCTGACGGTGACAACGGAGCCCGAGGTCCGGCGTACGATCCCACGAAACACCACCCGTTGCTTATCCCGACGACAGGCTACGCCGGACCCCAGTGGGGCTTTCAGGACCTGGTCTGGGCCGTGGACCAGGCCAGGAACGGGAAGATTGCCATATTGAACTTTCATGGAGTTCCTTACCCGCGCGCTCCTTGGGTAAGCGTGGAGCCCAAGGTTTTTGCTGAATACATGCAGTACCTGCGCGACCAGCACTGCACCGTGATCGCGATGCGCGACCTGGTGAAGTACGTAAAACCTGCGCCACTGACCAAAATTCCCCTTCGGCGAGAGGAAGGCAGTTATCTCTCTGGAACAACTTACCGCGTGGATTCAAGCGGTAAGTCCCAGTGACTTCTAGGCTGAAGTGAACGCATTCGCCGCCAAAACTACGGGGGCTTTCTACTGAACGAGGCAACAATGCGAACGAAAGTTTCGTTGTTGAAGGCGGCCGTGAGTTTGGTTCTCCTCCTTGCGCCAAAGGCGCAAGCACAGAGCTCAGCCTCTGCCGCGTTGACCGGACGAGTGACCTCGCAAGAGGAAGGCGCGATGGAAGGCGTGGTGGTCAGCGCTAAGAAGGACGGCTCTACTATCACGGTCAGCGTGGTTAGCGATGACCATGGCAGCTACCGTTTTCCGATGAGTCGATTGGGGCCTGGTCATTATTCCCTCAATATTCGCGCCATTGGCTACGATCTTGATGGCACAGCGATGGCAGACGTCGTAGAGCAAAAAACAGCAACCGCCGACCTCAAGCTGCGCAAGACCAAAAACATTGCGTCTCAGCTTACCAACGCGGAGTGGATGCTGAGCGTACCCGGGACCGAGGAGCAGAAGGCGAACCTGTTGAACTGCGTCGGCTGTCACACGCTGGAACGGGTCGTGAGGTCCACCCACGACGCCAATGAGTTTACGGAAGTCATCTGGCGGATGATGGGCTACGCACAGACGAGCCAGCCGATAAAGCCTCAGCGGCGGGTGGATCCGAACTGGGCAGGAAAGCCTGAACAGTACCGCAAGCTGTCCGAGTATCTGGCCACGATCAATCTTAGCTTGACGACGGCGTGGGAGTATTCCCTCAAGATACTGCCCCGTCCCAAGGGCCGGGCGACGCGAGTGGTCGTTACCGAATACGCCTTGCCGCGCCCCACCATCGAGCCGCACGACGTGATCGTAGATGAGCACGGAATGGTCTGGTATTCCAACTTCGGAGAGCTGAATTTCGGGAGGCTCGACCCTCAGACGGGCAAGCTCACTGAATGGCCGGTGCCCGAGCTCAAGCCCGGCTATCCGAATGGGATGCTCGATCTGGAAGAAGATAAGAATGGAGACTTCTGGCTGGGCTTGATGTTCCAGGGGGCGGTGGCAAGGTTTGACCCGAAAACCGAGAAGCTCCACATTTACGCCCTGCCTGCGGAGCTGAACGATATGGACGCCCAGCTGGATTTTTTGACCTTGGGGTACGGCGTCGACGGCAAAGTGTGGACGGACAACGGCGGGCACCGGGAGATCCTGCGGCTCGATCTCAAGACCGAAAAGTACGAAGTCTTCGAACCGCTCAAGAATCTGCCGGGATACTCGATGTATGGAATCGACTCCGACTCTCACAACAATCTCTACTTTGCGGAGTTCCAAACCAACCACATCGGACGCATCGATGCCCAAACGGGAGAGGTTAAGTTCTACGAAACGCCCACCCCGCACTCGCGCCCCCGTCGCGTGAGGATGGATCCGCAAGACCGCCTGTGGATTGGCGAATACCAGGGCAACCGGATTGCAATGCTCGACACCAAGAGCGGGCAAATCACCGAATGGCCTGTGGGTACGCCGTGGTCTGCACCCTACGACGTAGCCTGGGACAAGAATGGCGAATTGTGGACAGGAAGCATGACGACCGACCGCGTCGTACGTCTGGATCCCAAGACGGGGCAGACCGTCGAGTATCTGATGCCAAAGGAGACCAACATTCGGCGTGTCTTTGTGGACAGTTCGACTACGCCCGTCACTTTCTGGACAGGCAGTAACCATGGGGCCGCTATCCTCAAAGTGGAACCGCTGGACTAAGGAGGGACATGAAGGACATTAGAAGCATGGCTTTTGTCTCGCTGATTTTCATACTTGGGGGAGTGCTTTGTGCTCAGATCAAGGCTCCACTGGTCGCCAGCGGCAAGACGCGCCAGATTGCTGAAAACGTGTATGTGATAACGGACCAGAGGATCAATGTCATTCCAAACATAGGAATCATTGTCGGCCGCGATGGGGTGTTGGTCGTTGACACCGGAATGGGGCCCCGAAATGCAGAGACCGTCCTGAGCGAGGTGAAGAAGATCACAACCAAGCCTGTGGCCTACCTCACCATCACCCATTTCCACCCCGAACACGGGATGGGCGCCCAGGCATTTCCCGCGAGCACAATCGTAATCTACCCCACCGCTCAGAAAATCGAGCTGTTGGAAAAGGGTCCAGCCATCATGAAGCAGTTCAGCGCGGTCAGCCCTGATATTGCCGACCTGCTGAAGCCCGTAAGGCTCCGAATGCCAAACGTAACCTTCTCGAATCAGGCCGAAGTCGATCTCGGCGACTTCACCGTGCAACTCCTCCATTGGAATTCAGCTCACACACGGGGAGATAATTTTGTTTTCTTGCCCAAACAAAGCATTTTGTTTGGCGGGGATGTAGTGATAAACCGGTTTTTCCCCATCATGGCCGATTCAGACTCCAATGGCGTTAACTGGATCGAGACGCTCGACCATTTGCAGAATCTGAATCCCGCCATCGTGGTCCCGGGCCACGGCGAAGTCGGCGACGCTGGACTGATCGCAGCGATGCGTGAATATCTGGTTCTTGTTCGCGACCAGGTGCAAGAGATGAAATCCCACGGAAGCAGCGTTACTGAGGTGGAGACGAAACTCGAACCGGAAATACGCACCAAGTACAAAGATTGGGACAACCCTGAGTGGATCAAGAACGCGATCGACAATTTCTATAGCAGCGCGAACTGACCTCAGATAGAGCGTGTTCGAGGCTTCTGCACTGGCTTAAACCCGCTAAAGATTATGGACCCGAAGCTTCAATGACATCGGTGAGCGGCGCCTTGCGTCCTTTGGTCATGTTCTCGAACAGATAAAGTCCGGATTTTCCGCCCACGACAATGTCGAGATCGCCATCCTGGTCAATATCAACTACACAGACTTGCAACCCTGCTCCCGCCCGCGAGCCGTAGTCGATAATGTGCCGCCGCCATTGCAGCCCGGTCTCAACCTGCACTTTTTCATACCAATAAATCCCCAGCGGCTCATTGGCGCCCGGATCGTGCTCGCCAGCGTAGTAGCGTTTCCCCGTTACCAGCACGGGCTTGCCATCGCCCTTGAGGTCCGCGATGGTCATGGCATGAGACTGCGACCAGGCGTTGTCGATATCGTGTTTCACCCATGTACGATTGCCCTGCGCATCCTTCTTCTGTTCATACCAGAAGACTCCGTAATCGTGCCCCATGCTAGTGACGAGATCGGTCAAACCATCGCCATTCACGTCCATCGTATAGATGAACCCGGTTTCTCCCATGTTGAATTCGGGATGAAAGACCCATTGGCCGTTGCGGGGATCGGGCGGGGCCTCAAACCATCCTTTCGGCGTGATGATGTCGGTGCGCCCATCGCCGTTCACATCTCCCGCTCCGATACCGTGCCCATAGCTGTGGTCGCTGACCACGTGCCCGACCCAATGCGCGTCCGCGCCTTTGCCTACGATCTCATACCACTTCAGCGGGAATTTATCGTCACCGAATTGCGGCAACAGTTGTTGAGACTTGCCGGTGTTCAGAATATCCACTAAAAATGAGAACTCCACCGGCGAGCCCCGGTCGATGACGTGCCTAACCCAAGGGTTGTTCGATTTCCCGGGATTTTCCCACCAGGTCAAAGATGGATCCCACCAACTGCTGGTCACAATATCAGGGTAGCCGTCACCATTTACGTCAATCGCCAGGTCGCCGAGATCTTTCAGGTAACCGCCACTGAACTTTCCATCGAACCGGTAGAAACCCAACTCACGGAAGCGGTGCTTGATCCAGCGCGGCCCATCCGGACCCGGCGTGGTTTGCTCAAACCAGTTCTCCCCGGAAATGATGTCGAGTCTCCCATCCTGATTGATGTCGGCGACAGCGGCTGCTTCGCTTTGTTCCAAATCGATGATGTGCTTATAGAAGGGAATTTCATCCGATCCCTGAGCGCTCGCGGGTTCGCTAACCCATAACGGGCAAGTCAACAGGGCTGCCAAAGTTACAAGAAACGAAAAGTGGCCGGCAGGGCCGTGCGCTCGCAGCAATGCACCTGTAAACGGACGCATAGTCATATATATATCCTTGGTCGATTGGCAGACACGGGGAATCACATGCTTCCGAAAGTTATGGTCCCTGGACGTCGATCACATCCGTCAGAGGCACCTTCCGTCCTTTGGTCATGTTTTCGAAGAGATAGAGTCCGGATTTTCCGCCCACGACAATGTCGAGGTCACCATCCTGGTCAATATCAACTACGCAGACCTGCAAGCCGGTTCCGGCGCGCGAGCTGTAGTCGATGATGTGCCGCCGCCATTGCAGCCCGGTCTCAACCTGCACTTTTTCATACCAATAAATTCCCAGCGGCTCATTGGCACCCGGATCATGCTCGTGGGCATAATAGCGTTTTCCGGTTACCAGCACGGGCTTGCCATCGCCCTTGAGGTCCGCGATGGTCATGGCGTGAGATTGGGACCAGGCATCGTCGACGTAATGTTTCACCCAGGTACGATTGCCCTGCGCATCCTTCTTCTGTTCGTACCAGAAGATTCCGTAGTCGTGAGCCATGCTAGTGACAAGATCTGGTAAGCCGTCGCCGTTCACGTCCATGGTGTAGATAAATCCCGTGCCTCCCAGGTCGAATTCCGGATGGAAGATCCACTGGCCGTTGCGCGGATCGGGTGGAGCTTCGAACCATCCTTTCGGCGTGATGATGTCGGTGCGCCCGTCGCCGTTCACGTCTCCCGCTCCGATGCCGTGCCCATAGCTGTGGTCGCTGACCACGTGTCCGACCCAATGCGCGTCGGCGCCTTTGCCCACAATTTCGTACCATTTCAGCGGGGCTTTGGGATCCCCAAACTGCGGCAAGAGCTGCTCACGCTTACCGGTGTTCAGAATGTCGACCAGAAAAGAAAACTCCACCAGGCAGTCGTTCTCAATGATGTGCCGAACCCATGGCTTATTCGATTTGCCAGGATTCTCCCACCATGTAAGGCACGGCGGTCCCCACCAGCTCGTCACTATGTCAGGATAGCCGTCGCCGTTCACGTCGATAGCCAGGTCACCTAAATCCTCGAGGTACCCACCCGAGTACTTTCCATCGAATCGATAGAAGGGCAGGTCGCGGAAGTGGTGTTTGATCCAGCGCGGACCATCCTTACCCGGCGTCGTTTGCTCGTACCAGTTCTCCCCGGAAATGATGTCGAGCCTTCCATCCTGGTTCACGTCGGCGACCTCGGCCGCTTCGCTTTGTCCAAGGTCAATGGTGTGTTTATAGAAAGGAATCTCATCCGAGCCCTGCGCACTCACGCGTCCGCTGATCCATAACAGGCAGGTTAACAGGGCTGCAAACTGGACGGAACGATCCACAATACGCTGTACCCGAGATAACATTCCAATCAATCTCTCATGGAGCGAAAGCATAAGCATCTCCGTCGCGGTATGAGACGATTCAATTTGCGACGCAAGCATAAAGAAACATTCCGGCTTTTGTCAATGCTTGGTTTCGCGGCGATGGAGGAAACATCTCACAGGTCGTGCAATGGGCGCGCGGGAAACGTATGCTCGACCTGCCTCATTTGAAGGGTTCTGAGGATTCCCGCACTATCAGCGTGGCCGGGAGTCGAACCTTGCCCGGCGGACCTGCGGTTCTCCCTTTTTCAACCCGGTTGAGTAGAACCTCAACGGCGCGATATCCGATCTCAAACGTTGGTTGCAGCACACATGTGATACCGGGATGAAAGAAATCATCGGCGGTCAGCTCGTCAAAGGTGACGAATGCAATGTCCCGGGGAGTCTGCAGACCTGCTGCATAGATACTCCTCAGCGCCTGAAGGCCGGTTACCCCGTTCGTCACAAATAATGCGGAGGGCCTGCCGGTCGGTTTTAGAAGTCCTTTGTGACAAATTCTTGCCACCTCATCCTTTTCGAAGCTCCCCTCCCAGATCAGCGAATCACGCACGGGGATTCCGCTCTTGCGCAAAGCGTGGCGATACCCGTGCAGGCGTTCCTGCTCATTCTTGAGGCTGAGAGGGCCGGTGACGATTGCGATGTTTTTATGCCCTCTGGATATCAAGTGGGAAACTCCCATTTCCGCGGCCGCGCGATCGTCCACTGATACAGAATCGGCCTCGATCCCATCTGGCAAGCGGTCCAGATACACGACCGGCGGAGTGGATGCAGAACGCACAGGACTTCCTGGGGTTCCCCGGCGTCCTCCGGCTGCAACCAGCAAGATGCCTTCAACCCGCTGCGATTGGAGCAGAGTCATCATGTCCGCTTCCCGCGCGTGGTTGTGCTCGGAATCGAGGACAATCAAGAAATATCCGCGTTCGCGAGCAGCAGATTCGGCACCGCGGACAATCTTGGGGAAGAAGGGAATTGTGATGTCCGGCACTACGATGCCCAATGTCCGAGTCCGATTGGTTTTCAGGCTCCGGGCGATCAGGTTCGGCTGGTAATTGAGAACACGAACGGCTTTGAGCACTTTCTTCCGGTTACGTTCGCTTACCTGGACTGAACCGCTGATTACGTTAGAGACTGTTCCGGCCGAGACCCCAGCAAGCTTGGCCAATTCTTTCTGAGTCGCCATAAACAAATACTGTACAACCGCGGACGGTACTGGCGGACATGGAATTTATCGAGAAAGGATTTGTTTGACAGACGCGACCATCAGGCGTAAGGTCCAACTTTATGAGACGACTCATCCGTGAGCCTTTCAGGATCAGGTCGTTTCGGTCAGGGGCAAGGCTAAGACCCCTGCGACCACGAAGGAGCAAATCCGTGTCCAAGAGTGCATCTGATCGGCAGCCGTTATTAGAGGCGGTGAAAGTCGAACAGGGGATTTTGCGGCTGGAGCCGTGCTGGGTTCCGCGTTCATTCATGATACCGGGCGGGCGCCTGCGGCTTCATCCGGACGATCTCTATGCATTGGGAGCGAATCGCGGCGGTATAAACGAGCGTTGGTTTTCCTCGACGACGTGCGCCTCCAACGGTCCTGGAACCCCGGAAGATGAGGGACTCAGTTATGTGCGGTTCGGCAAGAGACGATTCTTATTTCGGGACGCAATCGAGACGATTGGCGACGAGCTGCTCAGTTCAGAAGTTATGGCACGCGAGGGTGGATGGAACATCCTGTGTAAGTTCTTCGACAATCTTGGTCCGATTCCTCACCATATGCACCAGACTGACGAGTTCGCCAAGAAGGTGGGCCGCAAGGGCAAGCCCGAGGCATATTATTTTCCGCCTCAGTACAACACAGAGGAGAATGATTTTCCATATACCTTCATGGGGCTAGAACCGGGCACCACGCGTGAGAATGTCCGGCAATGCCTCGAAGCCTGGGAGCGCGGTGACAATGGTTTGCTGTTTCACTCGAGAGCCTATCGTCTTCAAGTCGGCAGCGGCTGGCAGGTGGACCCTGGAATTTTGCACGCGCCCGGTTCGCTGGTGACGTATGAACCTCAGGTGAACAGCGATGTGTTTGCCATGTTCCAATCGATGGTCGATGGCAGGCCCGTTCCGTGGGAGTTGCTGATTAAGGACGTCCCTGAAAAACATCATCACGATCTCGATTACCTAATCTCGATGCTCGATTGGGAAGCCAATGTCGATCCTGAATTTGCCACGCATCATCGCGTCCTACCCAAGCCGGTCCGCCCAATGGAGGAAATGCAGGAGGAGGGTTACATTGAGAAATGGATTAGCTATGGCACAGCCAACTACTCAGCCAAGGAACTCACAATTTTCCCTCGCCGAACCGTTAAGATCACCGATTCCGCTGCTTATGGAACGATTCTGACGCAAGGATACGGCTGGGTCGGTCCTCACTCCGTCGCAACTCCTACTCTCATCCGGTTCGGGCAAATGACGGAGGATGAATTGTTCGTGACCGCCGGGGCCGCGAAAGAAGGAGTGAAAATCGAAAATCTTAGCGATACCGAGCCTTTGGTCATTTTGAAGCACTTCGGTCCCAGGAATTCTGATGCCGCTGCCCTTCAAACAGCCCGATAGCTTTGGCCCAAGAACCGTTTCGTCAACGATGGTTTGACATTATGAGGTTCCGAAATCGCGAGGCTCTACAAATAGACACTAAAGCTTTGCGGGTAACGGTGTTGAAAGAGGGAGGACATATTGCGGAGATTCTGTACAAAAAGGCGGACATTAATCCTCTGTGGATACCGCCATGGTCTTCCATTGAGCCATCAAAGTATGAGGCGCGACTGCACCGCCAGTATGGTCTCAACCCGGAAAGCAAACTTCTCGCGGGAATCATGGGCCACAATCTCTGCCTCGACATCTTCGGGGCTCCCTCCACTGAAGAACTGAATCACGGCATCAGCGTGCACGGCGAAGCATCGATAGCCTCCTATACTTGTGAGGCAAAGGACGGACAACTCTTTCTGAGTTCCGTTCTGCCCTATTCGAAGCTGCGAGTGACACGTCAGATATGGATAGACGACGGCCAACTGCGAGTGAGGATTCGCGAATCCGTAGACAACTTATCGGCGGCTGACCGCCCTATAGCTTGGACGCAGCACGTGACTCTCGGCCCCCCATTCTTGGAACCTGGCTCCACGCAACTTCTAATTCGCGCGGAGCGGTCGCGCGTGTTCGAAACTGAGGGGTTCGACTCTGGCGGGCTTGTTCGAGGCGCGGATTTCAAGTGGCCTTACGCTCCGAGAGGCGGAGGCGATCTCGCCGATCTGAGAACCTTTGCCGGCAATGCCAGGACCTCGAGTTTCACCGCGCACCTAATGGACCGAAGCTCTAACGTCGTTTCCTTTACTGCGTATTCCCCTGCCGCACATGTGTTTTTTGGTTATGAATGGGACCGAAGGGATTTCCCATGGCTTGGAATATGGGAGGAAAACAGGTCACGGCACAGTCAACCCTGGAACGGAGAGACTGTGGCGTGTGGCCTGGAATTTGGCGTGTCGCCTTTCCCCGAAGGCCGGGAGAAAATGGTGCGGCGGGAAACGCTCTTCGGTGTGTCGGCCTTTCGATTGCTGAGAGGTTTTGAGCAGGCGAACGTGGAGTATTCCGCTTTCGTCGGCGAGGCTTACAGTTTTCCCACCGAAGCCCAAACTTAATCCGCCAGTCGGAGAAGTCTAGATGCTCCTCGAAGCCAACCGAATTCAGAAATCGTACGACGGCGTGAAAGCGCTGACTTCTGTTTCCTTGGAGCTGCGGGCCGGGGAAGTACACGCGTTAATTGGCGAAAATGGAGCCGGCAAGTCGACCTTAATCAAAGTCCTGACGGGAGCCATACGGCCTGACAGCGGTGAAATAAGGCTGCGCGGCCAGCGAGTTGAGCACAACACTCCCGCCAAGGCCAAGGGACTCGGTATTTTCGCCATCTACCAACAACCGGCTCTGTTCCCGGACTTGAGCGTAGCCGAGAATATCGGGATCGCGAATGAAGGCAAGAAGCTATGGCGGAAAGTCAATTGGCGGGCGCGAGTCACGAACGCGACGCGCTTGCTGCAGCAGATCGGCGCGCAAATATCGCCAGACGCCTTAGTCTCGTCGCTAAGCATGGCCGAACAACAACTCGTCGAAATCGCTAAAGCCCTTGCTGCCAACGCCTGTGTGCTGATTCTGGATGAGCCGACTGCTTCGCTCGGGCAACGGGACACATACAATCTGCTGCGTATTGTACGAACGCTGCGAGCACACGGGACTGGAATTCTCTATATATCCCATCGCCTCGAAGAACTGTTTGAGATTGCGGACCGGGTTACAGTTTTGCGCGACGGAAACAATGTAGGTACTCGTGAAATAACGGACGTGACATCCCGTGAGTTGATTCGAATGATGGTCGGCAGAAAGGTGGAGACACTCTATCCGAAACCCCAGACAAGGCCAAGTGAGATTGCGCTCGAAGTGCGAAGCGTCAGTTGTGGACGATCCAGGGTGAAGGGTGTGAATCTCGTATTGCGAAAGGGAGAAGTTGTGGGTCTGGCGGGATTGGTTGGTTCGGGAAGAACGCAACTCGCCAAAGGTTTATTCGGCCTGGCGAGCTTTACTCAGGGCAGCTTTTACATCGACTGCAAGCCGGTCGAAATTCATTCTCCCAGAGATGCCCTGCAGGCTGGGCTTGCGTACGTCCCGGAAGATCGCTGTCGTCACGGGGCTATACTTGAAATGTCGGTCCGCGAAAATGTTACGTTGGCCAGCCTCGATAAATTATCGAAGAACGGCATCTTGCAACGGCGTGCGGAACGCCAGACCGCCCAGGGTTTCACCGATCGCCTGCACGTGAAGGCGCCATCGATCGAGGCTTTAGTAAAAAGCCTGTCCGGAGGGAATCAACAGAAAGTTGTTCTCGCTCGCTGGTTAATCACTCAACCAAAGGTACTGATTCTGGACGAACCTACGCAGGGTATCGACATACAGGCAAAATCAGAAATCCACCGCTTGATCCGTTCGTGCGCGGAAGGGGGGACGGCGATTCTTCTGATTTCTTCGGATATGCCCGAACTTCTCGCCCTGAGCGACCGGGTTGCGGTCATGGCGAAAGGACACTTAGTGTCGATCTTCGATCGCAAGGATGCCAGCACGGACGAGATATTGAGGCTGGCGCTGGGACAGAATCCGGCGGAATCTCGGGGACTGAATTGAAACGCCGGCTCAAAATGGCGTGGCCTGCGCTCATTGCGCTCGCCGGGCTCTACGTGTATCTGGCCTTCGCTGCTCCCAGGTTCTACGCTGCGGACAATCTGCGCGACATTGCGATAGCGAACGTCGCGGTCTTGCTGGTCTCCACGGGCATGACGTTAGTGATCGTCCTCGGCCAGATCGATATTTCAGTCGGTGCGCTGTTCGCGGTCTGCAGCGTCATTTGCGGAACGTTCGCGAAGATGGGAGTACCAATGGTCTTTCTGCCTCTAGTGGCTGCAGCGGCCGGCACGGTTTTGGGCGCTACAAACGGTGCCCTCGTGTCGTTCGTCAAGGCTCCGTCCATTGTTGTAACGCTGGCGACTATGGTGGCTTGGCGCGAGGCGTTGCGCTGGATCACGAATGGCGCCTGGATCGGAGGCTTGTCCAATACATTTCAATGGTTTGGTCTTGGGCAGCGCCTGGGAGAGGCGATCATTATCGTAGCGGCGCTATTGCTATTTGCCGCTCTTTCGTGGAGCGCCCATAATCTCTCCGCAATTCGTGCCATCTACGCGACGGGTTCGGATGCTGAGGCAGCACGCCTGGCTGGCATTCCCACCAGCCAGATCGTTTTCTCGGTCTTCGCCCTTATGGGAGCATTGACAGGTATCGCGGCGTTGCTGAATGCCATTCGCTTTTCTGACGTACCCTCGAATAGCGGTGTCAACCTTGAATTGAAAGCCATCGCCGCGGTCGTGGTAGGAGGAACGCCGATTAGCGGAGGACGAGGCGATTTGGCGGGTACTCTGGTCGGGGTAATGCTGCTGGGCAGCATCGGGCCAGCGCTGACTTTCCTCGCCGTAAGTCCCTTCTGGGAGAAGGCGATTCAAGGCGGAATCATTCTGACTGCTGTTCTAATCGATGCGATCGGCGGCTGGAGAGAGCGGCGGATGGTGGAGTTCGCATAGTTCCCGGTGAAAACGAACACCAGACAAGAACTGGCGCTTGGTGCACTGATCGCGTTCGAGATTATTTTGTTCAGTATCACCGGCCGGAATTTTCTTTCTCTGGATAATTTTTTTGAGTGCATTCGTCTGAGCGCAGAAATCGGTTTGCTTGCGCTCGCGCTTACACCGATTCTCATCACTGGCGGAATCGACCTTTCCGTCGGGTCCATGATGGGTCTCTGTGCCGTCAGCTTTGGGGCCTTGTGGCATGACGCGCATTTGCCGATCGGAATTGCCTTAGTACTCACTCTGGCACTGAGTCTGCTCGGCGGGTCACTGAACGCGGGCCTGATCGCCTCTTTGAATGCGTCACCGCTCATCGTGACGTTAGGCACCTACTCCCTGTTTCGGGGACTGGCCGAAGGCGTTACCGGAGGAGCCAGGAGCTACTCCGGTTTCCCCGAGAAATTCCTTTTTATCGGGCAAGGATACTTGGGCGGCATCGTACCCACGCAAACCATCATTTTTGTTTCCGCGATCGTAGCGTTCTGGTTCTTGCTACATCGCACGATTGTTGGCCGAGCCTTGTATGCAATCGGACACTCTGCAGAGGGAACACGCTACGCGGGAGTTCCCGTGGCCCGTCGATTGGCCCTGGTTTATGTTCTCGCCGGGCTGGCGGCTGGAATTGCGGCCATCATATATGTCGCACATCTGGGCCAGGCAAAGTCCAATGCCGGCACTGGCTACGAACTCATCGCGATCACTGGGGTTGTGCTCGGCGGAACCTCGATTTCCGGCGGGTCGGGAACGATCCAAGGGACATTGATGGGCTTGGCCGTGATTGTGCTTCTACAAAACGGGCTGCGGCTTTCCGCGTGGCCGTCGGAACTGGTCGGGATCTCGACCGGCGTTCTCCTGATCTTGACGATCATTTTGCAGCGGGTAGTACGTCGAAGGCAGACCCGCGGGGATGGCGCCGTGCCAGAAAGAGAACTCAAGAAAACCACTGTGCCAAGATTTGCGGCCACAGTATTTGTCATCTTGGTTGTGATAGCGGTGACTGGCTATGGCGTTCATCGACATCACCTCATTCGAACAGCCGGCGCAGACGTTGAGCGGGGAAGACGACGTATCACGATTGGCGTTATGCCCAAATCTAAAGGCGATCCGTATTTCATCAGCTGCCGGGTTGGCGCCGAAAAGGCGGCTGCGGATCTCGACGTCGATATGATCTGGGACGGCCCTACCGGATTGGACGCTGCCAAGCAGAATGAAGTAGTCGAAGGTTGGATCACTCGGCACGTGGACGCGATTTCCGTCAGCGTGGAGAATGCTGTGAGCATTTCTACTGTTCTCCGCAAAGCGCGGTCCCAGGGAATCAAGGTTGTCGCCTGGGATGCCGACGCCAAGCCTGAAGCCCGGGACTACTTCATCAATCAGGCAACCACACAGGACATCGGCTTTACACTGCTTGATGAAGCTGCCCGGGTGATGCACGAGAGAGGGAAATTTGCCATCATCACGGGTGCCCTTACGGCAGCCAATCAAAATTTGTGGATTTCGTTTATTGAGCAACGTCTGGCGAAGTATCCCGACATGAAGCTCGTTTCCGTTCGCCCGAGCGACGATGATCGCGACAAAGCCTTTTCAGAAGCGCAGACGATCTCCAAGGTTTATCCAGACGTGCAGGTCATGATTGTGATTTCCGCACCCGCCGTTCCAGGCGCCGCCGAAGCAGTGAAGCAGTCGGGCCGGAAGGATCTGAGTGTCATCGGTTTATCATTGCCTAATTTGTGCAAGCCCTACGTTCACGATGGCGAGATAGAGGCAGTGGTGCTTTGGAATACCGAAAAGTTAGGATATTTGGCTGTCGGTGCGGCCGCAGCGTTGGCTCGCGGAACATTTCCCGTGGGTCAGCGTACTTTTGACGCTGGCCCTCTGGGTTCACTACAGGTTGAGGGAAGTGAAATCATACTAGGAGCACCCATGATATTCCGTAGAGATAATATTGGCGCTTTCAACTTTTAAATGCTCATGTAAGTAACGTCATCGACTTTCCGCCCACGCCAGCCCGTCCGGACCCTGTCCTGTCGGAATCCGCTGGATAATTTGGAATGTTTTCAAATCAAGTACTGCGACACTGTTTTCGCCCCAAATGGCAACGTACGCATGCGACCCATCCGGAGAAACGAGAATGCCCTCCGGCATCTTGCCGATGTTAATACGCTTTAGTTCTTTACGTTCCAATGCATTCAACACGAGCACTTCACCGGCGTCTAAATCCGAGATCAGGACTAGTTTGCCGTCCGGAGTGAACTTCAAGCGGTTAGCGCGCTTCAAACTTAGATTTAAAGTCTGAGTCACCTTCCGATTCGCGACCTCGATAATTGAAACTCTTCCATCCCGCGAGTGGGCAGTCCAGACCTCCTTCTCATCCGGCGATATGTCGATTGCTTCTGGACCATGACCTACCTCAACCACGGTCTCTTTCCAGTTGGGCGAACCCGAAATGTGCTCAATAATGCTGATGCTATCTGAGCCGATGTTCGAGGTGAAAATCATATTGCCGTCCCTGCTAAGGACCAGCATGTGGGTAATGTCTTGTCCAGTACCAAGCAGCCAATCGATTTGATTGCCAACTGGATCGTATCGTCCAATTAGCTTGTTGCTTTCTGCCGTGAAATACACCTTACTGCCTGAGTAGACGATGCCATGGGGTCGCCGCAGCGGTCCCAGATCTATGCGATGCAGTTCCTTCTGCGTAGCTAAGTCAATGACTGAAATCGTCCGGCCGGGTTCCTGATCACCATAATTGGCCACGAAGACTGTCTTCCCATCAGCTGAAGTAGTCAATTCATGCGGAGCCTCGCCAGTGGACACTCGCCCCAGCGTCTTACCGTTGAGCGGGTCGATTATCGATAATGTGTTTTCGCTTTTATTGAGCACCAACAACGCAGGCGAAGCCACTTGTGCAACGATCGTGCTTACGGCGAGCAGGATAAGGCTAAGCAGCAAAGTGATTTTTAGAAACATGGCGTTCGATCTTATTGTTCGTCGCTAGTACATGATATACCTTCCATTCTCCATTCTGGCCCATCGATTCAGATTACAGTTTGCACTTCTGCAGGAACAGGCTTCGCCGGTTCACGGCGGGTTCGCATGCTAAGGATACACCTGATGGCGCGCCGGTCGGCTTTTCCCTCAATCTGCTGAGAGTTCGGCAAGTCTGTTGACTGGCTACTAACAGGCGAGGAAAGGAAATGAGGCTTGCTCATTCAAGGCTTGAACGCGGAGCTCGCTAGCGCGGGCCTCTTAGCTGGTTCGTTATCCCCCATTCTAGTGCCGATAGATTCTGCGCGACCCCCTGCGCGTGGGGAACTCGTCAACTCGCGCGGGTGGTCTTCGTGTGCTCGGAGTCTCAACTATGTACTAAATGGTGCTTGACAAAGACAAAATTAGGCACAAGAATGAGTTCCAACACAAGGATATTGAATTCCAACCGCAAGGATGTCCGAGTACGCTTACCAGTAAGTAAATATTAGATGTCCGAGTACTTTACCAGTAAATAAATATTAAATGGTGTTTCGTCACTAACCGCGACGAGTGCATTTTTGCCACAATGCGTTCCCGCGGATAGCTTGGGCCAGCATGGCGTATGACGCCTAAAACT
>Ga0187782_10001038_pt1 | contig 19914 bp, 17 predicted proteins | sample 0715_SJ02_MP15_2_FD_132454 | JGI IMG/M metagenome (GOLD analysis project Ga0187782, IMG submission 132454) | Tropical peat soil microbial communities from peatlands in Department of Meta, Colombia - 0715_SJ02_MP15_20_MG | ecosystem: Environmental > Terrestrial > Soil > Wetlands > Peat | place... | reverse complement strand
GCCGCGGGCACAGCCACCGGCCCAGCCAACGACGCCGCCGCGTTGAGAGCCAGACCAACTATGAGCGAGATCCACGCCGGGGAACTCAGCAGCAGCGACCAAGTCGTCCAACCGACGGGCTCGGTGAACGCCTGATAGCCGATGAAGAACAACAGTGGGAACCACGCGCTCGGGTTCGCGAAGATGGCGTTGATCGTGTGACCGGGGTTCCGGATTAGCGCGACCAGTTGGTTGAACAGGTCGGTCAGGAAGTTTCCCGATGACGGCGGGTCGGCGGCGGCCGCCATCACGCTGTTGGTTTTCACCACAGGCGGCGCTGACGTGGTGCGGGGCGCCGATGCCAACGCCGACCCGGAGACCGCCTGATACGTGGCCATCGTCGTGGCTGCCTGGATCCACATCCGCACATAGTCGGCTTCGTTGAGCGCGATCGGAATCGTGTTGATGCCAAAGAAGTTCGTCGCGATCAACACGCCGTGGATGACGTGATTGGCGGCCAACTCCGGAAGCGTCGGCATCGCGGCCAACGCGGTCGTGTAGGCGGTCGCCGCGATTTCCTGCTGAGCAGCCACCCCTGCGCTGTTGGCGCCGGCTTCGGTCAGCCACGCGAGATATGGGGCGTGCGCGCTTACATATTCCTCAGCGCTGGGACCTTCCCACGCGCCGGCCTGTACCGCGCCCAACACGGTGGTGAGTTCGCCCGCAGCCGAGACATATTCAGCACTCAGCGAGGTCCACGCCCCAGCGGCCGCCAAAAGCGACCCTGGTCCAGGACCACCGCTGAGAAGTGCCGAATGTACCTCCGGCGGCGAAGCCATCCACACCGGCGCGGTCATCGTCAGCCGCGAGCCAGGTATGTCGCCGCAGCCGCCGCATCACCGGCTGCATAACTCGCGCCGGACTCACCGACACCCACCCCAGCTCGGCCGAGCTCCTGCACGCCTTGCGCCGCTAGTGCGGTGTGTTCAGTGCCCTGGGCGCTGAACCCCGCCGCGGTCTGCAGCGACACCGGATCGGCCGCCGACGGAACCACGCCCGTGATCAAGGGGGCCGCGTCCGCATGCGCGGCGGCCAGGCGTGCGGTGATCGCCTCCACGGCGGCGCTGGCGGAGGCCAAACCCTCCGGAACAACTCGAAGCGTCATGGCAGATACTCCTTTCGAGGAAACTCACCGACCATCGACGGCCACACTTTCGTCGACGAGCGGATTGACCAACTGCACATACGTCGGGGTGTCGCTGTCGCCCAGCAGAATTGCGCGACCGGCGGGCAACCGATCGAAGCGCTGGCCGCGGACCTTTCCGCCGTCCGCCGGATTGCCGGACAACATCAAGGTCGTTGCCTGCAGGTCGTTTAACCGGCGCAGCAACGGGCTGGTCATCAGCGCATGTGCGGCGCCGGTTGCGCGTGCGGTGACGATCACCCGCAGGCCCAGGTCGCTGGCCTGTGCCAGCAATCCGATCAGCGGGGTCCAGGGCCGCTGCCCGACGAACGGACCGGTCATCGCCGGAGTGTCCGGTATCTGATCGACGTCGTCGATGAGCAGGTAGTGCGTGTGGCCCTGGTACGACCAGCCGGTCAGCTGGCTTGCCGACAGCCCTGCCGGTGGTTGCCGCTTTTCGATGAGCGCCGACAAACCGAGGATCGCCGGGATCACCCGGTCGATGTTGGCGGTGTATTCGTTGTCGGGAAACAGCGGCTCATCGACGAGATGCAACCGGCGATCCAGCACTGTGAACGCGACGCGGTCGGGAGTGGAGTTGTCCCGGATGGTGCGGATGATGTGCCTCAGCAGCGTGGTCTTACCGGACTTGGTGTCGCCCAGCACCATCAGCAGCGGGTTCTCGGCGAGGTCGAGTTGGACTGCGGCCAAGTCTTCTTCGCGCTGACCGATGACGATGCGGTCGGCGCCCCGGTATAGCGCACCGACCTCAGCGGGCGCCAAGTTCGTCGGCAGCAACCGCACCGGAGGCGCCGTGACGCCGGGATGGCGGGCGTTGATCGCGGCGACCTGGTCCAGCTCGGGTTCCGCGAAGAGGAAGTGCTCCGCGGCCATGGTCAGACCACGACCCGGTTGGTTGGCGGGCACCGCCTCGGCCGGACGGTGCAGTGCACCGACCACCCGGACGTTGCTGTCGCGCGCGTCATGCAGCTTCAGCTCCAGCCGCAGCCCGAGGCCGTCGCGCATGGCCAGCGGCACCTCCAGCCAGCTGGGAGTGGTGACGACAACGTGGATGCCGTAGCCAAGTCCGACGTTGACGAGTTCGGTCACCTTGGCCAGCAACGGGTTTCGGGTGTTGAACTGGTCGGTGTTATCCCGGCTGAAGGCATAGAGATTGTCGATGACCAGGAACACCTGGCCCAATCCGTCACCCGGCCCTCGCTTATCCCGGAACAACTCCCGCTGCTGACGCGACCGCAGCAGCTGCTCGAGCTCCCCAAACGTGCGGCGGATGCGTCCCGGTTCCAGCGCCGAGGCCACGCTGCCGACATGCGCCAACTCCTCGAGCGCCCGCAGCTGACCGCCGCCGTAGTCCAGGCAGTAGAAGCTCACCTCGCTGGGGGCGTGCAGGCTCGCCGCTGAAAGGATAAAAGTTTGCAGGGCAGTCGATTTCCCTGACTTTGCGCCACCATGGATCACCAGGTTGCCAGACGACGACCTCGCGTCGAACACCAGCGGGTCGCGGCGCATCTCGAACGGCTTGTCGATTTCGCCCAGCGGCCAACGCCAGTCGCCCCGCGGCAGCGCTGCCCGGGCCAGTACCGTGCTCAGCGGGATCGCGTCATCGAGCGGCGGCAGCCACAGCTCCGGTGCACGTGGACCATAGCGCGCCAGCTGATCACCAATGGTGGCGATCAACTTGCGTGGCGGGCCGACCGGTTCTTCGTGACCGTTCGTCGTGATGACCGTGCTCTGATCGGGCTCCACCCGGCCGGCGATGAACAATTTTGGTTCGGGAACGGAATGCACCACAATCGTTTTCGTTGCCTGAGGCGGATCGTAGATGCCGTCAACGTAAGTGCTGCGGAATTTGATCGGCGCGGCACCCGGAGCAGGCACCAGGAAGCCCACACCCTTGTGTTCCTTGCCGGACTCGATGTGGTAAGCGTCCTCCACACCGATGATCGACCGTGACACGGCCGGGCTGGCTACCTTCAGACCGATGCGGTAGGAGGTGTTCTTGTCGATGTCCTTGATCTTTCCGACATCCAATGTCTGCGACGCGAACAAGATGTGGATGCGGAACGAGCGGCCCTTGCGTGCCACGTAGTCGAACAGCTCCGCGTATTCGGGGTGGTCGGCGAGCATCAGGGTGAACTCGTCGGCGACCACGAACAGGGTCGGGATCGGCGCCAGATCATGTCCGGCGGCGATGGCGTTTTCGTATTCGGTCACCGAGTTGAACGCGCTGCCCTGCACTTTGCGTCCGGCCTCACGCAGCATCACTTCCCGGCGCGCGACCTCACCGCGCAGCGTGTCGGCGAACCTATCGGCCAACGACTTCTTCTCGGCCATGTTCGAGATCACCGCGACGACCTGCGGGAAGTTGCGGAAAATGTCGGCACCGGCCTCGCCCTTGAAGTCGGCGTAGATCACGATCAGCCGGTCAGCGGAGTGAGTCGTCAACAGCGACAACAGGATCGACATCAGCGTCTGCGACTTGCCCGCACCGGTCATGCCGATCATCAAGCCGTGCGGGCCCATCCCGCCCTCGGCTTCGTCTTTGAGGTCGAAGATCAGCGGCTCGCCGGTCGCGGTGACACCGATCGGGACCCGCAGCTCGTCGTCGCGGTGTCGTGATGCCCACATCGTCGGGACGTCCAAGCGGGACGCGTCCGGGATTCCCAGCAGCGTAGTGAAAGTGGCGCCGCGGGTCGCCGTCGAGCGCAGTCCGCTGTGCGTCGGGTTGGAGTCCCATCGGGACAGTCGGCGCGCGAGGTGGGCGGCGTCGTCGGCGCCGAGCTGGTCGACGCTGTCGATGTAGCGCTGCCAGCCGCCGGTCTGCCAGCGGTCGATGGCGCCGTCGGCGATCCGCAGGATCGGCCGTTCGGGATCCGAATATTGTTCGCGATGCGGTGCCTTGGCCGATCGGTGCACAACGGTGACCCCGGCCCGACCGACCGCCAGGGGCGAGGCGTTCAGGTCGTACTCCGGATCGTCGACCACGATCAGTAGGTGCCGCAGCGCATCGGCCGACCCGCCGGTGAATACCGGGCGGTCGGCCAGCGCCGGGCCAACCAGCGCGGCCAGCTCGTCGGGCTTGCTGGACAGGTAGCGGGCCGGGCCGACGCCGTCGAGTTCGCCGGGAACATCGACGTGCGGCAACCACTTGAGCCACGACCATTCCGGCATTTCGAGATTCGAAGCGGCCACGGCGACGCCGAGCACCGTCGGGTCGTGCCAGGTCACCGCCTGAGCGATCCAGGCCCGCAGCGCCGCCCGTACCTCGTCGTCATCTCCGAGCACGGTGATTCGGGAAACCTTGGTCATGTCGATACCGGTCGGAACGTCGCGGACAGTGCGCTGGGTGTCCAGCAAGCTGCGTAATGCGCTGTGCGACACCGGTTCCAGGTCGATCTCGTCGGCAGTGTCATTGACCCGCAATGCGGTGTCCAGCGCTGCTGAGTGCAGCCCGGCCCGCACCACCAGAAAGTCAGCGTCCTGGGGGTCGCGTTCCCATTGCCGGCGTGAGCCGGGTATCGCAGCCAGATCCGCCGGCTCGGGGTGCGACCATTCGGCCGCGGCCCGTTGGTCGGCGGCCTGCGCCCGGATGTTGTCTCGAACCACCGACAGGTAGCGCAAGTAATCGGCCCGCTCGGCGTCGACTTCCTCGGTGCGGTTTTTGTTGTCGTTGCCGCGGTAGAACGCGGTAGCGGCCAGCAGCAGCACGAACGGGAAGAACAGCGTCTGTGGGGAGATCAGCCGGATGCCGGTCGCGACCAATGCGACGATCATGCCGACGATCAGGAGCACGATCACCACCGGCAGGGCCCGCCGCAGCATCGACGGTGGAATCACCCGGGGCAGTTCCGGAGGCGCTTCGATGCTGATGGTGCCCTTGCGGGTGGCCGGTGGTGGTAGCCGCCGGCGGGCCTCGAAGATCAATCGGCTCATCGGTTCTCCCCCTGCGCTGCGGTACGGCCGGGTCGGGAATCTGGCGCCAGACCGTCATGGGCGAGTAGCGCATCGGCGCGCGACAGCGTCGGGCCGGGTGCGAACAACGCCAGCACCGACCAGGGAATCGGAGTCGGCGGCGGGCTCAAGCCAAGGGCCTCAGTGGTTTTGGCGGGGCCGTTGGCCCCACCCTCGTTGTCGATGCCGTATCGGACGCCGGTGTCGGAGACCCAGAACAGCGACCCGGCGGCTGGCGACTCCGCGTTGTCGGCGACGGTCGCGGTGAAGTACCCGGCCCCGGGGGCTATCGCGACTCGGCTTGCTGTGCCGCCGATGCCGGCGCTGACCAGATCTTCGGTGTGCAGCGCCTCGGGCACCGGAAGCGCCGAACCGGTCAACAAGGTAAGCGAATTCGTGGTCGCGCCGGCTGGCTTGCTCCAGTGTGCGCAAGTGACCGGATCGTGGACCGCGTCGACCAAGCTGATCCGCTGATCCGGATAGCGGCTCGCGTCCAGCGCTCGGGACACCGGCAGCTTGGCGATTTGATCGGCACCCAGCCGTGGCGGCTGATCCAGCCCGTAGGAGTTGGCGTTGCGCAGTATCGCGGCCAATACCGGCGAGATCGGCTGCAAGCCGTCGGCCAGCACCGCGTAATAGAGAAGGCCGTTGGCTGAGGCGCCGTCCAACACGTGGGCTTCGACGACCGCGCCGACCGGTACGGGCACCGGCAGGCCGAACCGCGGCGGGCTTCCCGCGTCGAGGATGGCAGGCGCGGACAGCGGTGGCGCCTCGGGGATCGCGTTGAACAGGCCGGCGTCGATGGGCCGCGGCGCAGTTATGTCGCTGCCAAAGCCCAGCGCGCTGGTGACGGCGCGGTCGGCCAGGTCGATCCGGCTGCGGCGGCCATCCCACAGCAGCCAGGTGCTGGTGGTGTTGCGTACCAGCACCGCGTGCCCTGAGCCCAGCGCCGCGGCCCGGGTGCCACTGCTGTCGGGTGCTCCGGCAATCACCGTCACCCCGGTGGCCGGACCCGTAATGGAATCGCACACCGTCCAGTCGGCGTTCTTGCCGGTGTTTTGCACCATCCGCTCGGGCGCGCCCGGGATACCGATCAGGTTGCCCCGTGGGAACTTGTCCAGCTCAGTGCTTTTCACGGTGGTGGGGTTGACCGGCCGACCGACGATCAGCCGGGCCGACGTCAGGTTCAGGACCGGGTGCAGCTGATCGCCGACCCGCACGTACAACGCGGCAGTCGACCGGTCGGCCAGCACCGGGTTGTTAGCCGCCGACCCATTCGGACGGATCAGCGAGAACACGAAGCAGCCCACCAGCGCGGTGATCAGCATCAGCACGCCCATCAGCACCGCACGCGTCTGGGTGCGCAACGGGTCGACCAGCATCCGGGTGTCGTGCAGGGCGACACCGGAGGCGATCCGGCGCATCACAAACCGCCAGCCACTCACCTGGTGGCGCGTGACGAAGCCGCGGCGATAGACCACCTTGTCGGGATTGTCGTTGACCGGGGTACGCGACGCGAAAGATCGCCGGTCGTCGTCAGGTTCGCGGCCGGTCATGCGGGCATGTCCAGGCGTAGACCCTCTAGCAGCCCTGGCACCGTGTTGGCGACGTCTGCGGCGGTGATCGTCACGAGCTCCTCGTCGGTGAATTCACCGGTCTGTGCGTGTTCGCTGTGGTCCAACCGGAATTCCCGTTCCTCTTCCGACTTTTCGACCACGTTGCGGACGAATCGTCCGTTGCCCGCGATATCCAGGCCGCGGCGTTCTACCCCCGCAGTATCGGGTTTGGTGATGCTGGCCAGGTGACCGAACAACGCTTCTAGGTCGTCGAGCGCGGGCTGTTCGAATGCGCTGTCGCGCCGTTTTGCCATGAAGTTCGCGATCTCGATCAGCTCGGCCGGCTGGTACGACGGGAAGTCGATGGTGCGAGTGAACCGCGACCGCAGACCTTGGTTGGTGTCCAGGAACCGATCCAGGTCGGCGCGGTAGCCGGCGATGATGACCACCAGCCGATCGCGGTCGTTCTCCATCCGGGCCAGCAATGTGTCGATGGCCACCAGACCGAAGTCGTTCTTCGCGCCGGTGGCAACCAGGGCATACGCCTCGTCGAGGAACAGCACGCCGTCCAATGCACTGTCGATGATCGCGTTGGTCTTGGCCTCGGTCTCCCCGATGTGCTGGCCGATCAGATCGGCGCGGTGCACCTCTTTGATGTTCTCCTTCTTCAATAGGCCGAGGCCGCAATAGATTTTCGCGACGACGCGGGCGATGGTGGTCTTGCCGGTTCCCGGCGGGCCGGTGAAGACGAGGTGGTGGGTACGCTGCGCTACCTCCAGGCCCCGCTCCTTGCGCACCAACTCCATTGCGACCGCGCTCTTGAGCCGTGCAACCTGGTCTTTGACTTTTTCCAGGCCAATGAACTCACCGAGCTCGCGCTCTGCCTCGGTCAGCAGTACGGCTTTCCGTTCCTGAGCGCCGGGGTCGACGAAATCGCCTGGCTTGGGCTCAGTTTCGGGGTCCCACGGGTCGATGCGCGCGTCGATGCGGTCCGCGGTAGTCGGCACGATCCCGAAGCTGGAATCCGTCAGCGCCTCTTCGACTTGGGCGTTCTCCGGGTTGGCGGCATAGAGGTCTTGCAGCACCTCGCGGGCGGTGTCCTCGTCCCCGTCGGCGCGCAGCGCCAGCGCCCTGGCCAGCGCGCCGTCAACAGCGGCCACGGCGACCGGGCCGTCGGGTTCCTCGAGATAAGCCAACGCCGCAGCGAACATTCCCAGCCGGGCCAGCGCGATCCCCAGCGCGATTTTGACGGCGTGCGCGGAATGCTCGTCGAGACCGGGGTCATTGACGATCGGCGATAACAGCTTGACCACGTCCGCCCAGCGCTCGGCCCGGTAGTGGATGGTGGCCGTCACCCAGCGAGCCTCCCGCGAGTTCGGCCGACGGTGGCTGACCTCGATGGCCAGTTTGTGCGCGTCGGCGTATTGACCCTCGGCTGCCAACGCCGCGGCGTAAGCGAGGTGAAAGTCGTCGGGTTCGGTCGCGCGGAAACGCAAATAGAGGCCGGTGTCGTAGTGAAACCCCAACGCGCCCGGCGCGAGTTCGACTTGGCGCTGCAATAGGCCCGCGGTCACCGCGGTGCGCGAACTCGCTTCCAGAACACGGGTAGACGCGTCGCCGGCGGCGGCCAGCCCGACCCAGGCGTCGCACTGGTCGTGGGCGATCCGAGTGAGCGCGGTGAACCCGGATCGGGCGGCAGACAAGTCTGCTGGACGTCTGCGGTCATAGACGGTCAGCCCCAGCGCCCGGCAGCAGGTCGCGAATCGGCTGATGACATCGTCGTCCACCCGGGCAATCGTCGGCCGTGTTGCGACCGTGCCGGTGTCAGCGGTTTCCACGCCTCCGTCTCCCCTTTTGAACATAGTGTTGCCTAAGCTAACCTCGGGCCGAAGTTAGCATTGCATAAGCTAAGAGTTGAGACTAGGGATCGTGTCGATTCGTCGGCTCGGTTTGCGACGGCGCGGGAAGCCAGCCGCCGCAGTTCAGCCCGCATTACGGCCCCTCGCGGCAGCCGGCGGGACGCAGAGGTCTCCGCCGGCGCCGGCATGGTCACGAAGCTGCTTAATGAAAACGGTTGTCATTGCGAGCAGACTCTACGCCATGAAGTTCTCATCGTTTGACCGCCCTGACCAAGGTGATGCGGGCGACCATCGGCCCGGCCTCGACGTCCGGTCCGGGGATCGGTCGGCCCACCTCGCGTAGGTAATCGGCCAACGGGGTCGCCTCCGCGGTCCAGCCGTGCTCACCGAACCACAGGTCGGCGGGAGCGTGCCGCTCGTTGTAGACCAGTTGGAAGAACACCCGCTGGTCGCTCTCGGCGGCGGCCGCCCGCTCTTCCTCGACGGCGGCCGCGAAGGCGTCAGCCGGCATCGGCGCACCATCTTCCACGGCGGCGTGACTGCCCTGGGCGGCCAGCGCATCGATTCCGCTGAACAACTTCTCTTCGGCAGCGGCCGGAAGATAGATCAACAGACCTTCGGCAATCCACGCCGAGGGCTTGGCAGCATCGAAGCCGCTGTCCCGCAGTGCTTGCGGCCAGTCCTCACGCAGGTCGATGGCGACTTCACGGCGCTCGGCGTTGGGTTTGGCCCCGTGTTCGGCGAGCACCTCACGCTTGAAATCGAGAACCTGCGGACGGTCCAGTTCGAAGATCGTCGTCTGGTCGGGCCAGGACAGGCGGTAGGCGCGGGAGTCCAACCCAGCCGCCAGGATGACGACCTGGCGGACGCCCGCCTCTGCGGCCTGCCGGAAGTAGGTGTCGAAGTACTTGGTGCGGGCACCTTGGAAGTTGACGAAATGCTCACCCCAATCGGGTGTTCTCAGTCGGTGTTCGGGGGCCTTGCCGTCCAGCACGTCGGCCGCGGTGCCGCCCACTGCCCGACAAAACAGCTCGGCGAACGGGTCGACGGCCAACGGGTCTGACTTCTGCGCCTCCAATGCTCGAGCGGTCGCCACGTTTAACGCGGTCGAACCGACACTTGTTGTGATGTCCCAGTTGTCGTTATCAGTACGCACAGCAGCTGACCCTACGCCCGCCTAGCAGCACGCTTTATCGCCTGCGCGCTGCCGACGGCGATAGCGGCCAACCCGTCGGAATGGCCGCGAAGAGACACCGAATACTCCTTCTGAGACTGTCGCCGGCTACCCGCCGGTCGAGGCACGACGGCATTCAATACGACGTTGTGTCGTAGAACAAGACCCCGTCCCGGTAGGGGGTATTCACAGGTCGACAACCTCGCCATAAGAGTCGACCGCCCAGCAGGGGTCGGCGGCGACACCGCGAGCCAGGCGCAGATACGGGCTTGCAGGCAACTCACAGCAATAAATACGGACGGCAACCTCCGCCGAAATCCCATTGGGCATTCTCACGTCACTGATCGGTGAACGGTTCTTCATCCTGGTGCTGTCTGAGGTCCGGCGTCAGTGGGCGTAGCGATGGAGGTGGAGCGGCTGTCATTCGAGTACGCGAAAGGCGGACCCGGTCTAGATGACATTTCATTGTCGTTGCAGGTCGGTCAGGTGTGCTGCCTGCTGGGCCCCAACGGCGCCGCCAAGACCACCCTGCTGCGCTGCCTGCTAGGGCTGCTGGCGCCGCAGTCTGGAACATTGCGGCTCGCGGGTACGTCAATGGAACGGCTGTCCCGGCGCGAGCTTGCGCGCCAGGTCGCCTACGTCCCGCAGGCCAGCAGCACCCCGTTCCCGTTTTCCACGCTCGACATCGCAATGACCGGGCGCACCCCGCACATGCGGACGATGACCTCGCCGTCGGCGGCGGATCAGTGTGCCGCGGCTGCGGTGCTCGACGAGTTGGGCATCGGCGCGCTGGCCGATCGTCCGTTCTCAGTGCTTTCTGGTGGTGAACGACGGCTGGCGTTGATGCACGTGCGGTGGTCCAAGACGCGCCGATGCTGCTGCTCGACGAGCCCACCGCCGGGCTGGATTTCAGCAACGAAGCGCGCGTCCTCGAAGCGGTTGCCGGATTGGTCCAGTCCGGCCGAACCGTGCTGATGACGAGCAGTCAGGCACTGTAAGCCCTGTCTTACTTGGCGAAATTTAAGGACTGGCGGGATGTCGGTGTCGTTCGATGAGCAGACGCGCCATACTCTGGGCACGGTGCGCGGCCTCTGGTTCGCCTTCGGTGGCGGAGATGATGGCTCCCTTCATCAAGATGTGGAAGGACCGGGCGAACTCGTCGGTGTTTAGAAGTCCGGCAGCGAGCGCTCGCTGGCGAATGACGGCGCGGAGATTCGCCAGGTAGGCGATGCTGGCCTGGCCAGTGGGGTGGACGGGTCCCATTTCAAGCAGGACCTTGATGAATGAGCAGCCGTCGTAGTCCTTGTGCTGCTGGAACCAGTCGTGCAGAACATCGAAGATGGCCAGCAGTTGTTCTTCGGGGGTCTTACCGCGCTTGCGTGACTGTGCCTCGATGAGTTCGTAGGTCCACAATTCTTCACGGCGCTGCAGGACGGCCAACACGAGATCGTCTTTGGTCGGGAAGTGACGATACAACGTGGCCTTGGCCACCGCGGCGCGCGCGATCACTTCATCCATGCCTACCGCACGGATGCCGCGGTGAGTGAACAAGTCATAGGCGGTGCGAACGATTCGCTCACGTGCCGAGGGCACAGCCACATTGCCCGAGGCATTAGGCGTCACCACCACAACAGCCTACCTCGTGGTCCTACGAGATCAGACAGACTGGTTCGTCTGTCTAATAAGGTTCTGTGCCTGACCAGGTCGTGATGATCTGGCGTATTCCAAAGGCAAGTCATCGTCACGAAGACATCCCTGTAGAAGATGAATGAGACAGACTAGTCTGTCTTATGCTATAAATAGGTATTGGCCTTCAAGACAGCAGGGCAAGTCAACGTTGGCGATGTCAAGTGCGAATGATCATCAGCAGGACCGGCGATCGTCCCAGTGGTGGCGCTAACTCATCTGGCGAACAACATCGGCCGTCGATGGCATTGTCTGGCCTGTCATTTCATGTGGACAAGGAGCAGTCATGGGTGACACATTTCATGACCCCGTCGACCATGTGAGGACAACGCGGCTGCACGCGGGCGAGTCGCTGATCGACCCGCGGAGCTGGCCGGGTCATCTGTTAATTGTCATAGGCGTGGTCGCAATCTTCAGGTGTCTGGCCACATTCGGCGCCGGGCACAGCGATCGAGGTGTGATCGCCGCCGCGATAGCAATCGTCGCCGTGACGTCCGGTGTCTTGTGGTTGGTGGTGGAGCACCGGCGGGTCTGCCGCGTAGAGGACCGCTGGCATGAACATCACCCTGGTGTGCAACGGCAGCGCCCAGCCAGCTAGCGGCGCGCCATCTACACCAGCGGCCGGCCGGCCTTGATCCGCCGGTCCAGATCCCACAGCAGCACGTTGAACGGGAAGCGCCGGACAAACCGGGGCAGCATGTTGTTCACCGTCCTCAACACGGCGATCAGTCGGTCGAAGCGCCGCTGCTTGGCGGCATCCCACGAAAAGTGCATCTCGTCGCGGAATCGTTGCGGAAGAAAGCCAGTGGTGATCAACAGCGCGAGGCGTTCTGGCAGCCGGCGCACCGGCTCCGGCAGCGTCACGGCGCGCACCCGACCCACCGCGATCGGATAGAGGTAGTCGCGAACGCTGTCGTCGATGTGGACCTTGTCGAGTTGATCTTGCCAGTAGCGGTCGAACGCGGCCCGATCCGGCGGCCACATCTCCGGCGGCACCTGCAACGTCGTGCCGAGCACCATGCCGTCGCGGTAGTGGCGGTCGGCGTCCTGCTCGTTCAGCTCGCCGACGAACGTCCGATAGAAGTCGATCCCGCCCTTGTAGAGGCACGCTGCCACCCACAGCTGCAGATCCGGGTCGAACGCGTTGTACTCGACCGGGCTGTCGGGTGTCGAATACACCTCGGCATGCGCACGGTTCACCGCGCGGCGGAATGCCGCCTTCTGTGCGTCGGTACCGGCCATTGACACTGCAAGGTAAGTGAAAGTGGTGCGGGCCCGCTTGATCGGATGCAGGTCAGACCGGCCGCTTTCGACGCGGCTCTCCATGACGCCGTAGCCCACGCCTGGCCGCGCCAGCTGCATGATCACGTTGGCCGGGCCGAGCAGCAACGCCATTCCCATCAGCCCGTCGTCGAGACGGACTACTCGCTTCTGACGGCGGGTCAACCGGGCTCTCGGTGGATCACTCATCGTGCGCTCGACATGGCTGATTGGCTCGCTGACCGTCATCGGACACCTACCCCGCTAATTGTGAGAACGCGTGTTTCCTGATATTGCAGCCCGACGCGAACCGATGTCAAGATGGCATCCATGGGCTCAGCCCCGACGACGAGCGCACGGCCATACCGCGGTGTCGAGGCGGCCGACCGCCTGGCAACCCGCCGGGCCAGACTGCTCGCGGCCGGCCTCGATCTGCTGGGCGCCGACCGGCAGGACGCCGCCGAATTGACTGTTCGCGGCATTTGTCGCCGGGCCGGCCTGGCCGCCCGCTACTTCTACGAAAGCTTCGCCGACAAGGATGAGTTCGTTGCGGCGGTCTTCGACTGGGTGATTGCCGACCTGGCCACCACGACACAGGCAGCGGTCGCGGCCGCACCGCCGGAGGAGCAGACCCGCGCCGGTATGGCCAACGTCGTGCGGACCATCGGCGGCGACCCCCGGGTGGGTCGTCTGCTGTTCAGCGCGCAACTGGCCAACGCCGTGCTGGTGCGCAAACGTGTCGAGTCCAGCGCGCTGTTCGCGATGCTCTCCGGCCGTCATGTCGAGAACGCGCTGCGGGTTCCGGAGAACGACCGGATCAAGGCCGCCGCTCATTTCGTCGTCGGCGGGGTGGCACAGACGATCAGCGCCTGGCTGGCCGGTGCAGTGCGGCTCGACCCCGATCAGCTGATCGACCAGCTCGCGTCGCTGCTCGACGAGCTCGCTGACCCGAGCCTGTATCGCGACTGAATCCGGCGCGGTGGGTTAGTGGGCGGCCGGGACGCGGCGGTCGGCCGCGGTGCGCGGCACGGTCTGCGTATCCGTTGTCGTAAATTCCTTTGTCCAACAGGCAAACTCAAGCGTGATCCCGTCGGGGTCCTGAAAATAGAATGACCGCACATACACGCCGGGGTGCAGCGTGGGCGAGACCTGCATCTGGCTCTCGTCGTGGTTGAGCACCGGGCCGACGCGGACGCCCTTGGCCTTGAGGCGCTGACGATAATCGTCGAACTTCTCGGCCGGGACATGAAACGCCAAGTGGTTCATGGTGCTGACGGCACTGGTAATCTCGCCGATGCCGGGGATGGCAGCCGGCGACGAGAGCCCGGGTACCCGGTCAGGTGCATCAGCGAACCAGAAGAACGCGACGCAGTCACCGTTGCCGGCGTCGAAGAAGAAATGCTGTCCGGCCCCCCCGGGCAGGTCGAGCGATTTGATCAGCGGCATGCCCAGGATGTTGCTGTAGAAGTCCACGGTGCGAGCCATGTCCGAGCACACCAGCGCGACGTGGTTGATTCCGCCGAGTTCGAACTCGGAATTGGTGTTGTGCGGCTTGATCATCTCCGGGCTCCCGTCCGTCGGCATTGCGCGTCGCTGGTTTCGTGGCGGAGATCCGAATCTGAACCTAACATCACATTCAGTTCTCAAGAAGAGGGGACGTACTCGTGTCCACCGTGTCCGAGCAGTCGACCCGGCGTGCCCAGTTACCGACCGACCGCGGCCGCCGGACGCAGGCCGCCATCGACGCCGCCGCTCGTACAGTGATTGCCCGCAAAGGCATCCTGGCCGCGACCATCGCCGATATCGCCGCGGAAGCGGGCCGATCGACGGCGTCGTTCTACAACTATTACGACTCCAAAGAGGCGATGGTCCGCGAATGGGCGCTGCGGTTTCGTGACAAGCCAACCAGCGGGCGCTGACCTTTATCCGCCATGGCCTACCCAACCGGGAGCGAGCGCAGCAGGCTGCGGCAGTGGATTGGCACACCTATCGAAACCGGCTGGCGGAGATGATCAGCGTATCGCAACTGGCGATGATCAACGACGACTTCGCCCGGTACTGGGCCGAGATTTGTGCCATCCCAACCTCTTTCATCACCGAGATGGTGCGGCGCGCCCAAGCACAAGGCTACCAACTCGCCGGTTCCGGGTCGAGCCCGGCGGGCGCCCCCGATGATCAGGCCTGCATCGACACGTTGGCGAACATCCTCTACCGTGCCTTCTATTACAAGGAGGTCCGCTGAGGTGAGTCGCACCACCGGCACGCCCGGGGTCATCCGCGAATTCATCGGGCTGCCGTCGCCGACCGGCCGGCGCGCCGGTGCGGGCGGACACCCCTGCCAGGGGCTGTATCACCGCGGCGTCGGACGCAAGCCAAAGGTCGCGATGATCGCCGCTCATTACCAAATCGACTTCTCCGAGCACTATCTCGCCGATTACATGGCTACGCGCGGCATCGGTTTCCTGGGCTGGAACACCCGGTTCCGTGGTTTTGAGAGCGCCTTTCTGCTCGACCATGCGCTCGTCGACATCGGTGTCGGTATTCGCTGGCTGCGCGAAACGCAGGCGGTCGAAACCATTGTTTTGCTGGGTAATTCCGGCGGCGGTTCGTTGATGGCCGCCTACCAGGCGCAGGCGGTCGAACCCAACGTCACTCCACTTCCGGGAATGCGGCCCGCGGCCGGGCTGACCGACCTGCTGCCTGCAGACGGCTATGTCGCCAGCGCCGCCCATCCCGGCCGTCCCGACGTGTTGACTAAATGGATGGACGGCGCCGTCGTCGACGAGAACGACCCGGTTGCCACCGACCCCGACCTCGACCTGTTCAACGAACGCAACGGACCGCCGTACTCGTCGGAGTTCCTGACGCACTATGGGTCAGCGCAGGTGGCGCGCAACAACGCGATTACTGACTGGGCCGAAAAGGAGCTGAAACGTGTTCGTGCAGCAGGGTTTTCCGATCGCCCCTTCACGGTGATGCGGACCTGGGCCGATCCGCGGATGGTCGATCCGACTATCGAACCGACCAAACGCCCGCCGAATATGTGTTACGCGGGCGTGCCGGCCAAGGCCAACCGTTCCGCGCATGGGATCGCAGCCGCCTGCACACTGCGGAACTGGTTGGCGATGTGGAGTCTGCGGACCGCCCCGACCCGGGCCGAGCCGCATCTGGCACGGATCACCTGCCCTGCCCTGGTGATCAACGCCGAGGCCGACACCGGGGTGTTCCCAACGGATGCCCAACGCATCTATGACGCGCTGGCCGGCAGCGACAAAACCCTGTGCGCGATCAACACCGACCACTATTTCACCACGCCGGGGGCGCGCAGCGAGCAGGCTGACACGATTGCCAAATGGATTGCCAAGCGGTGGCGTTAAGGGTCCTCGCCCATTTCGTTCCCGGTCCCAGGGTGCTGGAATTTCTTGCGCCCGAGGCTGATTGGCTTGACATCCGGTGGTGCGCCGACGATGACTCTGCGGATTCGCAAGCCGCGTTCTACCGGGAGTTACCCAATGCTGACGTGATTTGGCATGTGCTGCGGCCACTTTCCGGCGCCGACCTGCTGCGGGCGAACCGGCTGCGGCTGGTCCACAAGTTCGGCGCCGGGGTCAACACCATCGACGTCCACACCGCCACGAAGCTTGGTATCGCAGTCGCCAATATGCCCGGTGCCAACGCGCCGTCGGTGGCCGAGGGCGCGGTGCTGCTGATGCTGGCCGCGCTGCGTCGACTGCCGGCGCTGGACCGTGCCACCCGCGAGGGTCGCGGTTGGCCACCCGACCCACAGCTGGGCGAAACCGTGCGCGACGTCGGCGCCTGCACCGTCGGCCTGGTCGGCTACGGCGATATCGCCAAACACGTCGCGGGCATCGTCGCCGCGATGGGCGCCACGGTGCTGCATACCAGCACCCGCGACGACGGGTTGCCGGGCTGGCGGCCGCTGCCGGAGCTGCTGGCCGCCAGCGACATCGTCTCGCTGCATCTGCCGCTCACCGATGACACCCATGGTCTGCTGGGCCGCGGCGCACTGGCCCGCATGAAACCCGGTGCGGTGCTGGTCAACACGTCGCGCGGGCCGATTCTCGACGAAGGCGCCCTGGTCGAGGCTCTGCGCGACGGGCGGTTGGCGGCGGCCGGCCTGGACGTCTTCGAAGTCGAACCGGTCTCGCCGGACAACCCGCTGCTGAGCTTGGACAACGTCGTGCTCACGCCGCACGTCACCTGGTACACCGTCGACACCATGCGGCGCTATCTGGTCGAGGCCGTCGCCAACTGCCGTCGGCTGCGGGACGGGAAGCAGCTAGCCCATGTCGTCAACCAACCGACCGGTTATTAGATTGAGGGATGAAGGCCCAACGGAAGGCGACCAATGCCGATCGCGATAACTGCTGAGCATCAATACCTGGCCGATTCAGTGCGATCCCTGGTGGCGCGGGTGGCGCCGTCGGAGGTCTTGCACGCCGCACTGGAAACACCGATCAACAACCCACCGCCGTACTGGCAGGCCGCGGCAGAACAGGGCCTGCAGGGTGTGCACTTGGCCGAATCGGTCGGCGGGCAAGGTTTCGGCATCCTCGAGCTTGCGGTGGTGCTCGCCGAGTTCGGCTACGGCGCAGTGCCCGGCCCGTTCGTGCCGTCGGCGATCGCCAGTGCACTGATCGCAGCACACGACCCAGACGCCAAGGTGCTGGTGGACCTGGCTGCTGGGGCGGCGATCGCAGCGTACGCGCTGGACTCCGGGCTCACCGCGACGCGGCATGGCGACACCCTGGTGATCCGCGGAGAGGTCCGCGCCGTGCCCGCGGCCGGCGAGGCATCGGTGCTGGTGTTGCCGGTGGCGATCGACAGCGGCGAAAAGTGGGTGGTGCTGCGCGCCGATCAACTCGAGATCGAGCCGGTCCGCAGCGTCGACCCGCTGCGACCCATCGCGCACGTGCGTGCCAACGCCGTCGAGGTCGGTGACGATGCCGTATTGAGCAATCTCAGCGTCGTCGCCGCGCATGCGCTGATGTCGACGCTGCTGTCGGCCGAGGCCGTCGGGGTCGCGCGGTGGGCCACCGACACCGCGGCGGAATATGCGAAGATCCGTGAGCAGTTCGGCAGGCCGATCGGTCAGTTCCAGGCTGTCAAGCACAAGTGCGCCGAGATGATCGCCGACACCGAGCGGGCCACTGCAGCGGTGTGGGATGCGGCCCGCGCTGTCGACGAGGCGAGCCAAAATAATTGGGACACAGGGGGTTCAGCGGTCGAGTTCGCCGCGGCGGTCGCGGCGACATTGGCGCCGGCGGCTGCGCAGCGGTGCACTCAAGATTGCATCCAGGTGCACGGCGGTATCGGGTACACCTGGGAACACGACACGAACGTCTACTACCGTCGCGCGCTGATCCTGGCCGCCTGCTTCGGCCGCAGGTCCGAGTACCCGCAGCGGGTGGTCGATACCGCGACGAGCACGGGGACGCGCAAACTCGACATCGACCTGGATCCCGACACCGAGAAATTGCGGGCGGACATTCGTGCCGAGGTCGCCGCGCTCAAGGCGATGCCCCGCGACGACCGCACGACCGCCATCACCGAAGGCGGTTGGGTGCTGCCGTATCTGCCCAAGCCCTGGGGACGGGCGGCCGATCCCGTCGAGCAGATCATCATCGCCCAGGAGTTCACCACCGGGCGGGTGAGGCGGCCGCCGATCGGCATCGCGGCTTGGATCGTGCCCTCAATCGTGGCCTTCGGTAACGACGAGCAGAAACAACGTTTCCTGCCGCCGACGTTCCGCGGCGAGATGATCTGGTGCCAGTTGTTCTCCGAGCCGGGGGCCGGATCCGACCTGGCCGGGCTGAGCACCAAGGCGACCAAGGTCGACGGCGGCTGGCGCATCAGCGGACAGAAGATCTGGACCACCGCGGCCCAGTTCTCGCAGTGGGGCGCGCTGCTGGCCAGGACCGACCTCAGCGCGCCAAAACATAATGGCATCACCTACTTCCTGCTGGATATGAGCAGCGAGGGCATAGACGTGAAGCCGCTGCGTGAGCTCACCGGTGGCGCGATGTTCAACACCGTGTTCATTGACGACGTGTTCGTGCCCGACGAGTTGGTGCTCGGTGAAGTGAATCGGGGCTGGGAGGTCAGCCGCAACACGCTGACCGCCGAGCGGGTGTCGATCGGCAGCAGCGAAGCACCGTTTTTGGCCAACCTGGACCAGTTCGTCGAGTTCATTCGCGACGGACATTTCGACCAGATTGCCCAGAACCGCGCCGGCCGGTTGATCGCCGAGGGCCATGCCGCCAAGGTGCTCAACATGCGTTCAACGCTTTTGACGTTGGCCGGCGGAGACGCGATGCCGTCGGCGGCGATCTCTAAGCTGCTGTCGATGCGCACCGGGCAGGGCTACGCGGAGTTCGGGGTGTCTTCGTTCGGCACCGACGCCGCGATCGGCGACCCCGACACGCCGCCGGGCAAGTGGGACGAGTACCTGCTGGCCAGCCGTGCCACCACAATTTATGGCGGCACCTCCGAGGTACAGCTCAACATCATCGCCGAGCGTCTGCTCGGGCTGCCGCGCGACCCGTAGTCCTGCACACAAAAATCCACGCCGACCTGACTGTTGTCAGATCGGCGTGGATTTTCCTTCGGCGGGAGCGGCGACCCTATTTCCGGTTGGGAGAGGCTAGTCGCCATTCACCGGCCGGATCCGGCTCGCCGCGCCTACCGCTCCTCCCCAGGCCTAGGCGATGTGTATGCCGCCGTGGCGGTGGGTGTGGTGGTGGTGACCCCAGCCCCACCAAACGGGGGCGACGTGATACGGGCCACCCACGGTGGGCGCTGGTACTGCGGAGGCGGCGTTGGCCGCGGGGGTCGCGCCGAACAGCATTGCGCCGGCCACGGCGCCTGCGCCGATCGCACCAACTGCTAGGCGACGGGCCGAGGACATCGAAGTGGATAGTGAGATCGACATTTTGGTTGCTCCTTTGTCATCTTGGTCATCTGGGGGACTGACACCAAGAACGCTAAATCCCAATCCTTAGCAAACGCTAAATTAGCGCCTTAATAATGCTGAGAATATTGCGGATTACTCCGGCCAGCTATTTCTAACTTCTAGCTGGCGATGGCGATGGCGTTCCATTCATGGATTACTGCATTCATGACCTCATGAGGTACGTCCGTACTGGTTTCAGTAACTACGGATGTGTCTATAATACCTGTTCAGATCGGATTTATGCGTCTACTGATCTCCGTATCCCCGTGCTT
>Ga0187782_10001037_pt1 | contig 19914 bp, 16 predicted proteins | sample 0715_SJ02_MP15_2_FD_132454 | JGI IMG/M metagenome (GOLD analysis project Ga0187782, IMG submission 132454) | Tropical peat soil microbial communities from peatlands in Department of Meta, Colombia - 0715_SJ02_MP15_20_MG | ecosystem: Environmental > Terrestrial > Soil > Wetlands > Peat | place... | reverse complement strand
CCCCTGCACCTGCGTCACCGGCCGCTGCACCGACGGCGTGCCCTGCCCGCCACGTGGAGTCCCCTGCACCTGCGTCACCGACCGCTGCACCGACGACGTGCCCTGCCCGCCTCGCGGAGCCCCCTGCACCTGCGTCACCGACCGCTGCACCGACGACGTGCCCTGCCCGCCTCGCGGAGCGGGCTGCGCGGATGGATGTACGGTCGCCGGTAGTGTCGCGGCATGCCCGGACCTGGCGTTGTTGAACTGAGCCACGACATGTGCCTGCCCATCCCACTGTGCGTCGCCCTGGCGCACAGGAGTGCTCTGATAAGCTCGGTAGGGACCTGTGTACGGCCGGTACGTCGCGCGGTAGTAGTACTGGCGGTACGGGCCGTAGTACGGATAGCGATAGTAGTGCCCGCCCGCATCTTGGGTTAGGATGTATTGGAGGTCGTTGACGATGACGATCCCCAGCACGACCCCCACGAGCGCTGGAGCCACGGTGATAACTGGGGCAGTCGCGGGATAGAACCCCGTATACGGACGGTATCCTGCATGATAGTAGAACCGATAGTAGGGCCCGTAGTACGGGTACCGATAATATCCCCCGTCAGGACCGTGGACCAACAAGTAGACGAGCCCCGCCACCACAACCGTACCGAGCACGACTCCCGTAATAGGCACGGGGGAAATCGATGGCGTGGCCACCGGACCCGCGGCCACCGGGCCCGTGACGACGATCTGGGCAGCTGAGAACTGACCGGAATCTGGAACGACCCATATCGCCGCTGGCGCCCCAACGTACGTCCCCAAACTGCAGAACGGCACACTGGTCGTCCCGACCAGTGCTGTCGTATAGGGAGCGGCATAGATGGTGCTCGTTCCGTTCCCGTTGCTCAACTGTATGGTCCCCGATTGACAATCGACGGCTTCGATCACTCCCTGGACCTGAACGGCTGACGTCGACTGCGCTTGGCCTACCCCTGTCACTCCCAGGGCCGGCATCAGGATACCCAGCGCTAGCGCAATCACCCTACGCATCGTACTCACCCCGTTCTCCAGGCTAACCCCTGGGGGGACCTCGTCGGTGCCGATGGACCGGGTGGGTCGCATCGCACTTTGAGTGTGCCACTGGCGCATGAAGAACCCGTGCAGGGCATATGTGAAACTCATGAAATTGCGGTCTCACGTCGGATGCTGCGACACGAGGCATCCACGCTGCGAGCGTGGCGGGTCTGTGGGGACCCGTTCCTCGGCCAGTGCATCGGCCCAAACGTATCGAGTTGTGTCGGTTCCCGAAGCACGGGGTGATTCCGGGAGGGGCCGTGCCGAAGGCATGGAGCATCGCCACGATTGCTAGAAAGGGGGCACCGAAGAACGGAGTGCAAAGCTAGTGGAAGGCGTTCGCCGTTATTCCCGGACCACCAGACAATGGCCGCAGATTAGAAGGGGCGCCTTCCCCGGGCCTGCTAAAGTTGCTGCAGAGCGAACAGAGAACGAGATGTCCACCGGCGTGGCCAGCCCGGATAGAAAGTCGTTCGAGGCCCTTCAGCCCAAACGTCCGTGGTAGGCCGCCAGCGATTCGTACTCAGCGGGAACGTCGGTGCACTGGGTTTTCAGAGGACTTTGAAGAAAGGGACTCAACAGCTGGTGCCGGATGGCGCTCCTCTCCAGCTTCCGCTAGCATCTCTGGCAAGATGTCCTGGGGCAACGAAGCTATTGGGCCAATCGCCGGCGGATACGCAGGTCATGCGACCATTTCGAAGCGTCATTGCGCGCAAACATAGCATCGACTTGGCCCTCGTGGTCACGCCCGCTTCCCGGTAACGGCGGAGAGCTTGACCACCGCGTCCAGGTGCGCGGGTCGGTCCGGGTCAAGCCCATTGACCAGCGCACGATGATAGGCAAGCAGTTGGAGCACCGGAAGGACCAAGGCTCCGCGCGCCAGCTCGTCGATGCCGGACCGCAGCGCGATGGTATGGTCCGCCGGGAGTCCGTCCGCCGACTCGGACACGGCGAGTACCGTCGCACCCAGATCACGCATCTCTGCGAGCACGGCCGCCTCGCGGTCGCGGGCAGCCTCCGTGAGCAGTCCCACGAGCAACGTGCCTTGTCCGATGACGGATTTTGGACCGTGGCGAAACTCGAGAAAATGGAAGGCCTCTGACGGCGCCAGCGACATCTCCTTCATCTTCAGCATGGCCTCACAAGCCAATCCGTAGTTCGGCCCCGAGCCGAGGAACACAAATCGCGTCAACCCGGGCGCCTGGGCCAGCGATCGGGCCAGCGGTTCGTACTCCCGGATCAGCCGGCCAACGTGACGGGGCAGGGAGCACAGAGCGGCCATGTAGTCGCGCCGGCCAGCAGCCAAGCCGGCAGCCGCCTGTGTCAATACGAGCATGCTCGTGAAAGCGCGCGTCTGCACGACGCTTTGTTCCTCGCCGCCCTTTGCCACTAGGACCTTCGGGGCACGCCTCGCCAATTCGCTGTCGATGTCGCACGTGACGCCGAGCCACCGCCCATGGGTCCGTTCACGGTACCTGTCGATGCCCCACAGCACCTCCGTCGTCGCTCCCGACCGGGACACAGCGACAAGCAGTGACGGCTGAGCCGGCAGCGCCGACTGAGGGAATAGCCACAACTCGGAAGCAGGCACGGCGTGGGCACGGATGCCCGTCAGCGCCTGCCAGATCGCGGCCGCCGCGAGTGACAGATAATACGGGGAGCCGCAGCCTGTAAAGAGTACCTCAGCACAAGGCTGGCGCAGCCACTTTCCCAGCACATCGGCCTGTCCCTCGACTGCCGCGAGGCTAGCGTCCCACGCGTCACCTTGCGTCAGTATCTCCTGATAGGTATGCTTGCCGGCCTGCACAGTCATCACGCCCTCCAGGGTCCTATCGTGATGCCATCGCTAGTAAGTCGATAAGTAAGTGTTCTATCGCGGCAGCGACGGCGCCCAGAACGCCCGCTTGCCCACCGAGAGCAGTAAGAACAATTCGGTCTGCGTATGTCGATGATCGCCCGCCGGTCTGATCGTCCAACGCACGACGCAGCGGAGCGAGAGGACGTTGCCTACCGCCGCCACGCCGCCGGCGATGACGAACCGTTCCGGATCGTATGCGCGAAATGCCATGAGCCCTCCCATGGCCAGTTACGAAGCCGCCTCTTCCATGACCAGCGCGAACCCGTCCCCGTCCGCGGCCGCGTGAGCCACCACCTCCCCGGTGATGGATTCCGAATCGCTGCCCGCCAGCTCCGCGATGGCAATGGCTCGACCCGCGGCCGCCGCGGCCTTCGCACGCCGTACGATCGAGGCGCCGGACGCCGTCATTTCGAGACAACCACGTGTGCCACAATAGCACCGCGGACCGTCGCGTGTCACTGTCCAATGCTCAAGCCGGTGTCCTTGATCGTCTTCTTGCTCCTGATGATCACCCGACCATGAACCCAATCGAGTCCAGTATAGTGCGGGCCGATGCTGTCCCCACCAGTGATGGCGTACAAGCCGGAGATGCGAGTCCTGTGCCAAGGACCACGTAACAGACGAGGATCCAGTATCGCACCCCGCTCACTGTTCCGTCCACCTGGCGGACGGTCATCGGGTCAACAGGCCCCGCGTATGTTTGTACCGCGAAGCGCCAACGAGAATATGCAACGATGCTTTTCATCCCGGACCACTGGAGGGCCAGCCACCTCCATTGCTGAAACGATCGTATGACGACCCGAGACGAATTCGCCGCGGACCCAGGAGGAAGCATGACACACACTCGGGGATTTTCGCCCGAAGCTGCACTAACGTTCGAACCTTATGCGGGCGCCGTCATCGATCGCTACCGTATCCCGGGGCTCGTTGTCGCCGCGTCACGAGACGGCACCCCAGTCTATGTACGGAGCTTCGGCTATGCCGATGTCGAACGGGGTGTGCCGACAACGCCCGAGACGGTGTTCGGGGTAGCCTCGGTTACGAAATCGTTCACCGCCGCATCGATCATGCGGCTAGCAGATGCCGGTGCACTGCGAGTCAGCGACCCGGTCGCCCAATATCTGCCAGAGTTTCGGATCCCCGGCGGCAACACTGCCCAGGTGAAGATCCATCACTTGCTCACGCACACTGCCGGGTTACCAGGGCTCGCGTCCCGCTGGTACGCGTTTGCGCGGAGTGCGACGCGAGACCCCGAAGGCGCGAAGCCGCCCGTGCGGATTGATGCCCGACCACCGATCGAGACATACGCGGATCTCTTCACTTACCTGTTGGAGGACGACTGGATACCGCTTGGTCCTCCGGGCGCTCAGTGCAGTTACTCCAACGAAGGGTACGTAATGCTCGGCGCAATCATCGAGCGGGTGAGCGGTCGGCCGTTCACGCGCTACGTGACCGAGGAGATCTTCGAACCCGCTGGCCTTGCCAACACAGCCTTTGGACCCAGCGACGCCGTGCGACCCCCAACAATGAGCATGCCGCACATTCCGCGGATTCGCGATGGTCGGACCGAGGTCGTTACGGCCTCCTCGTGGTGGTACTCAGATGTGTGGAATCCCGCCGGTGGCATCTGCTCGACAGTCGAGGACCTCCTCCGCTACCTCGAGATCTACCGGACCGGAGGGCTGGTCGGGCATGAACGCATCCTATCCCAACAGGCTGTGGCCGAGATGTTGCGGCCGCATATCGAAGTGTGGCCCGGATGCGGCTACGGCTACGGGCTGCAGATTCTGGACGACTATCGAACAGGCCCGTTGGCCGAACACGGTGGGGGCCGGCGGAGCATCGCAGCCCACGTGGCCTTTATTCCGGCGCAAGGCCTCGCCGTGGCTGTCCTCGCCAACTTGGCCGATGTGCCGGTGAGATTGATTGCGCACGCGACCCTGAACGTCATGCAGGACGTGGCTCCGGATACGCCACCGCAGACCTTTACGCAGCAGGAGATTCCTCCACATCGTTGCAGGGCATATCTTGGAGAGTATCGGTCGACTGAAGGGACGGTTATCCGTGTCCAGTCTGGGGTGACCGGGGTGACCGTTGAAGTCGACGGGACTACATGGCCGGCACAGCCCGTCGGGGATAACGCATTCGTCGTGCGCGTCCGCGATGGGAGCGTCTATACGCGATTTCTTCTGGACCCAGTTGGTCGCGCCCAAGCGGTCGCCCATGGCCTGCGCATCATTCGACGCACCCCGACACACGCTTGAACCAGTTACACCTTTCTCAGGCTATGCCGGGGGCGCCAGGAGTAAGGATGCATCTATGTTGGTTCGATAGTCTTGGCTGATCGGGAAGGCTTGGAATTGGTGGTGGTGGGCGGTGCAGGTCTTGAACCCGGAGTTGTGCCGCGCCAGCCCGCACCAATCGGTTGCGATGACCTACTCGGCACGGCTTGATACGCAACGCCTTGCAAGAATTCGCTCTACGCCGTATGTCCACCAGGGCGGACTGGAGAACGCAGCACACGGTGCCCTGCTATCCGGTCCTTCACGGCTCTGATGTGCTCTCGTGACCGCCGCAAGTCTGCGCATGCCCCCTGGTCCAAACCATCAGCACCGCGATCCCAAGGATCACCAACATCGTTGCCGATAGCAACCACGCTGCGTCGAAGCTTCCCGTCCGATCGACCACGAAGCCGATGAGCGAAATAAGGGCTACACTTCCCAAATTGCCCGCGAGCGAGATGAAGCCGAATTCCCGCCCCAGGCGTCCCCCAGTCGAGCCCCTCGGGGAAAAGACAGCAGCGAATGACAGGTTCGTGGCAAAGCACACAACCACCAGGAAGATGATCGCTGGACCCAGTCCTCGCCAAATCGCAAGGGCCATCAGGCCGACAATCGTCGACCCGATAGAGGTCAAGACACTCATCAGCACACCGGCTTTAACAAGGAGCAGCCCGCTGATAATCCTACCACCAAACCCGATCAACGATGCCATCATCACAGCGATCGATCCAAAAATGAGGGGGCGAGCATACGACCTCGTCAAATACTCCACGCCCCAGATCACGACCGCAACGGCCATTCCGTTCCCCGCGAAATGCGCGATGGCCATTGCGAACGGCCGGTACGTTGAAGTCCGGCCGGCGCCCTCGGGCGCGACGAGGGGCGCCCCGAAGCTCCAAAACCGCGATGACCCCGCAGGCCACGCCACAACGGCTAGTATCACTGGGGCGGCCGCTTGGAGCAGCAACCCACCACTCCACCCCATCGCGACATACAGAAGAGGGACAAGTAACAAGGCAGCGCTGTAGCCGATATTCACCGTAGCCCCATAGATACCACGGGTCACGACCATCCCGCGCGAGTCCCCCGCACTTCCGACCGCGCGAAGACCGGCTACAAATGCGGCCCCTGTCCCGACGCCCACAATAACGCGGGTCGCCACCAGTGAAAAGAGCGACACGGCCCGGGAGAATCCAACCGCACCGCCCGCCGTAATGATCAGCGCAGCTGTCAGAACGCGTGAAACACCGATGCGGTCGGCCAGAGTGCCAGCAACTGGCTGAACAAGGGCGTGCGCCAGCACCCACGCCGACGCCAAGAATCCGATCTGTGTGATGCTCGCGTGGGTACGTTCGCGAATCGGCCCCATCAGAGGCGCGATTTGTGCGCCGAAGAATCCGACCTCGAACGAGACAGCGTACAAGGTCCACGCGAGGGCACGCATCGATATTCTTCCATGCCGCTCCGCGTCGAGCATTCAGTCCAGTGCCCTCCTCGCCAAACTACGCCCCACCGGACAGACACGCACGATACAATCCTATCGGATTGCTCGGCCGAGTCTAGCGTCGACGGTGCATCGCCCACGAGCTATGACAAGGACGAAAGTCGCCGCTCCACAACGTGTTGTTCTGTCAGGTGACGCACCCCCAGGCTCCGCAGGAAGGGGTAGAGCTTCGGTCTCCTCGATTTCCTCAGCCGTGTAGACCGCCTCCTTGAGCGATGCCTCGCCACCACGGGACCGTGATTAGACAGTCGGATGGCATGGGCTCTCGGACCAGCGGCCTGATGGCCTCCGCCAACGCCCAATCGCCAGACCGATAACAGGGTACCAATGGCAGCCGTCCCGCACGCATAAGGCAGTACGGTGTGATCGGGACAATGTGTCCGTCGGGTCCACACCGGCCAAGCAGGATAACGCCACTGCTTCGCGACCCGTGCCGGGCGCTCCTCACAACCCGAGCAGGCGCCGCGCATTCGCGCCGAGGATTCGTTGCTTCTCATCGTCGGCTAAGAACGTAGCCCAACGCACGAGCCCCAGAACACGGGCCATCCGATCAATGCCAGCGTCGGGGTACAGCTCCAAATCTAGCTTCACGCCCTCCGTGCCCAACAGCAGACGATCACTTCCGAGCACTCGCGTCACCCGGCGCAGCACCGGTTCAAAGATCGGTTCCCCCATGACAATGTCGAGGACGTCCAAGAAAGTCAGATCCATGAACACATTGCGGTTCAGGCGTGCGACGAGGAGCGCCTCGTTCACCCACGGGTACCCTGCGTGTGCGATCACGATCGGAAGGTCGGGAAATGCAACGGCGACTTCGTCGACGCGAAGAGGAGTGTTGAACATCATTCGCTGGTGCGGAAGTGCTTTGATCCCTGTGTGAACAATCACCGGGACCGCCCTTGCTTCCGCCAACTCAAACACGGGGGCAAGCCGTGGGTCGTCCGGGAAGAATCCCGCGTGCGGATACAGTTTGAGTCCGCGAAAGCCAAGGTCGTCGAGCGCCCGTCGCACACGCGAAACCGTATCCGGCGAATCCGGATGGACAGACGTGAACCCAATCAATCGATCAGGGTGCCGCCTCGTGTGACGTGCCACGATGTCATCCGAGACGTTCGTCCCACGCTCTTCGCCGGTTGGGCCGTGATCCACTGCCAACAGGACGGATCGAGCAATCCCCAACCGGTCCATCGGGTCCAGGAGGTCCTTCTCCCGGGTCTGTGGGTAGACGTGAACGTGGAAATCAATGATCTCCATGATGCTACCGGTACATGACCTGTCGAACCGCGGCAATAATATCCTGAACGCCCGGGACCACGATGCCCTCGAGTTTCGGCGAGTATGGAATCGGCGCATCCGCAGCGCCGACCCGTTTCGGCGCTGCGTCAAGGGAATCGGGGACCATCTCCGCGACTCGAGCTGCCACTTCTGCGCCGACGCCGCCACGAAGTGGCGCTTCGTGCACAATGACGAGCCGATGGGTCTTCGCGACGGACGAGGCGATCGTGTCTACATCGAGGGGGTGCAGTGTCCTGGGGTCAACGACTTCAGCCTCGATCCCCTCCGCCGATAGGGACTCCGCCGCTTCCAGCGCGCGGTGGAGCATGAAGGACCACGCGACGATCGTGACGTGCTGCCCCGATCGCTTCAAATCCGCCGAGCCGAATTCCACTAGGTGCTCCCCCGCAGGCACCAAGCCGCGCTGACTGTAGAGCAGTTTATGCTCGATGAACACGACCGGATTGTCGTCACGGATGGCCGTCTTGAGCAGCCCCTTGGCATCGGCCGGCGTCGACGGCATCACCACTTTGAGCCCGGACGTATGGACGAACCATGCCTCCAGACTCTGAGCATGCTGCGCGCCCGCCGACCTTCCAATGCCTCCCTGTGTCCGGACCACCAGGGGCACCTTCACTTGGCCGCCGGTCATGTACCGAATCTTCGCCGCTTGATTCACGAGCTGGTCCATCGCCAAAGTGACAAAGTCGATGTACATGATCTCGACAACGGGCCGCATCCCCATGACCGCGGCTCCGATCGCCGCGCCGACGATCGTGTTCTCGGAAATCGGAGTGTTCCGCACGCGATCCGCTCCGAACTCGGCCGACAGCCCCGCGGTCACACGAAAGGTTCCGCCCCACGGCTCCTGGATATCCTCGCCGATGAGGAACACGGAGGGATCACGTGTCATCTCTTCCCGCAACGCCTCGTTCAGGGCGTCACGGTACATGAGTTCGCGACCGTGGGTACCAACCTGAACTGTCTTGTCGACATTAGGCAAAGACATCGGCACACGCCTCGTCTGGGGACGGCTCCGGGCTCGTTTCAGCGAATCGCACCGCGGCTTCGACTTCCTCTTCCACCTCGGCCTCGAGATCGCGGATCGCGTCTTCAGACAGAACGCGGCGCTCGGTAAGCCACAGACGAAACCGAGGAATTGGATCCCGCTGCTTCCAGGCTTCGACCTCTTCTCGCGGCCGATACGCCCCGATGTCCCCGGCAAAATGGCCTAGCCACCTGTACGTTACACACTCGAGGAAGCTCGGCCCTCCATCCATCCTCGTCCGAGCCACGGCGCGACCGGCCGCCTCTCTAACAGCAATGACATCGTTCCCATCCACCTTGGCAGCGGGAATACCGTAACCAGCAACCCATGCGCAGACGTCTGGGATGCCGAGATAGGCAGACTCGGGGGTAGATTCAGCGTAGGCATTATTCTGCCGGACAAAGACCACCGGTAGGCGCCACAGCTTTGCCAGGTTCAGGCCTTCGTGGAAGGTGCCAGTCGCAACCGCCCCGTCCCCGAAGAAGCAGGCCACGACCCGCCGCGATGCCTGCATGCGGATGGCGAGTGCGCAGCCCACGGCCAGCGGGATCCCGCCGGCAACGATGCCCGTGGCCCCCACGATTCCCGACGAGAAGTGCGCAATATGAAGTGACCCCCCTTTCCCCCGACAATAACCCGTCGTTCGGCCGAAGAGCTCTGCCATCATTCGATCGACACGGCCTCCCTTGGCGATAACGTCTCCGTGCCCTCGATGAGTACTGGTGATCAAGTCGTCGGGCTCGAGAGCCGCACAGACGCCAACAGAAACGGCCTCCTGGCCAATCGCCGGGTGTAGTGCTCCAGGCAAACGGCCCGACCGGTACATCCGGACCATTTGCTCCTCAAAACGTCGGATCAACAACATCCGGCGTAGCATTTGCGGAAGCAGTACGCCTTCTAGCCCCGCAGGCGCCGTTGCCATATGTCCAACTCCCCCACTCCACCCTCCGCGGCGAACGGCATGTCACAGATCGAGTGAGGCCTTTTCGAACCGGGTTAAGGTCTCGCCGCCGGATTCGGTGATTAGTACCATATCTTCGACCCCTATCACATATTGGCCGTCGACGACAACTCGAGGTTCGATCGCGAGGACCATGTTGGCGGCCAAGGGAGTTTCCTCGCGAACGAGATCCGGCCTCTCGTGGGCATCCAGACCAATGCCGTGCCCCAGAAACCCGTCCCAGAGTTCAAACCCCAACCGATGGGCCGTTGTCTGTGCCAAGTTGACAAGTTCGACCGCTGGGACGCCGGGTCGCGCGGCTCGCACCACTTCGTCCAACATCAGCAGTGTCGCGTCGTACGCGCGTTTCTGCAGCACCGACGCTTTGCCCACCACTTTCGTTCTTGAAGTGTCAACATCGTACCCTGCGTATCGCGTACAGATATCCCAGTGGATCAGATCTCCTCGGTGAACAACTTTCGACCCGTTGGGAAGGCAGAGCAACGAGCCGCGGACCGACAGCCCCGAAGAGACGAGGCTGGGCGAGTTCGTGCATGAGTCCTCATAGACCGGATCCAGGCTCCGCATGGCATACTCGGCCTCTCGAATCAACTGGAGTTCCGTAATCTTCTCTGCCTGCTCGCGCAAGCGCTCGACGATCACCCGATGTCCGACGTCGCCTACCTCTGCCGCCCCCCTGAGCGCCTGCACCTCGAAACGAGTCTTGGTCATCCGAGCCTCTTCCACGACCGTCGAACGGACCCACTCGACGCCCGGCAACGCCTCCCTAAGGCCCGCGAACAGAGGAGCGGGAAACCGATCCCACGTCTCGATCCCAACCATTCTGACGTTCCCAGTTTTGCGGAGCACGGTGGCCAACTGCTGAGCGGACAACGCAGTATCGCGTTGCGAAGCGATCCCCCCGGCGACGAGTTGCTCCACGCACACTTCGCGCCCGATCATCAATCCAGGATCCAGAAGCAACACGACCCCGCCAGTCGGCGGCACAACGGCCGCAGCGCCATCGTAGATGTACGTGTCCCTCCCGCTGAAGCTAATCCAGCCCGCGCGATCCGGGAAGTAGTCGGTAAGATACCGTAGGCTTCCGTAGAGCTTGTTATTGCCGTAGACAATGAGGGCGTCGTAGCCGCGGCGCCTCATCTGCTCCTGCGCCCTGCCCACGCGCTCCTTGATATCCACGCGCAGCCGTTCAACGATATCATCCATCGCCCTTCGCCCCCAAGACTACACGCGCTCTGCCTAGCAGTCACGGGACCCCGGCACGTCTCCCTCGTCGCAAGACCAACACCTGGGCGCGACCAAACGGTGCGTCGCGCCCAGGTGCTCCGGTGCGCTATTTAGCCGTCAAGCAGTTCATCCTCGAACGGATATAGCGAAAACACCTGCACACCGTCATCTGTCACCACAAAATTCTCTTCCAGCCGGGCCGCTTCGCGGCCGTCGGGCGTTTCAGCATACGTCTCCACGGCGATGTACATGTCCTTTTGGTACGTAGCGGGATACTCTTCCGAGTACGCCATCGTCACAAAGGGAGGCTCGTGGTTCGTGATCCCGAGCCCGTGCGCGAACTGAAGGAGACTGACCGAACCGTAGGCATCGTCTGTGTACCCAAGGCCCATATCCTTCCACATCCGAGCGATCTGCGCGGTCGTGACGCCGGGGCGGATTGCGTTAATCGCCGCGTAGATGGTATCGTACGTCTTCCGGTACGCTTCTTTCTGCCCTCTGTTGGGCTTCCCACATACGAAATTGCGATAGTAGCAGGTGTTGTACCCCCCGTACTGGTAGCAGATGTCGATCAGGATCATATCTCCGTAGCGAATGATTTTGTCGGTCGATCCGCTCCGCCAGAACGGGTTCGTGCGCCCACCGCTGGCCATAGTCACCTGCTCAATTCGCTCCGCTCCGAGCGAATACAGTGTCTTCGTGATGATGCCTTTGAGCTCCACTTCCTTGAGGCCAGGGTGGATGGCTTGCTTCACCTCGTGAAACGCGGCATCCTGAATGGCGCAGGCCTGCTTCAGAAGCTCCAACTCCTCTGGAAACTTCAGCAGGGCTGCATCCCAGAGCGCGGTCGTCCCATCCGCCAGGTGGATGCCAGCATCGACCAGTGCCTGGTAACCGTCAAAATCCACCGAGTCGATGCCCACCTTTTCTTCGGCGACCCCGTGCTTCTTGAGCACGGCCTTGATTTCCGCGGCGAACTTCTTGGCCATCATCGTTTTCTCTGCACCCGACCCGCGCCAGATAATGGCGGGTCGCCAGTCCGAGATCCACGGGGCGCCAGACCGCTGGCAAATGAGATCCACGCCGGGCACTTCGAAGATGACCGGGTCGCCGTCGGCAGGCAGCAGGCAGTACCGGAATGCCTTGTCGAACGTCTGCCACATCCCGCCGTACGTTCCCGTCACGTAGCGGATGCCGTAGTGCTGGAAGTACAGTAGCGCACCAAGCCCCCTCGCCTTCATGGTCTGCCGAATGCGGTCGAGGCGCTTCTTGCGCAGTCCGTCAAAATCGATCCGCATCTCCCAGTCAACACCCGTTTGTCCGTAGATCCGCTTAGGATCGTACATCCTTGCCCCACGGAGTGACTCGGGAGTTGTGATTGCTGGCATGCAACACCCCCTAATCGTCTTGCGTTCCCTGTTGGGTGACGGAGGCTTGGTGCGCCCCGCCACAAGTGATCGCCGGTGCAGCGCCGTACACTACTTGATTGCCAGGATGGCTGCGCCGATCTTCTTGGCCGTCACGGTGTCCACCGAAATCACCGGCGGTGCGATGTGATACACGGGTGGCTTGACGCCCTTCATACTATTGAGGGCCCACACGACGAAGAGCCGCCCCATCTCTTCTGGAAATTGCACGATGTCGGCGGCCATATTTCCACGATACACTTCCTGGATCGCCTCGGCCGCGCCGTTATAGCCAACCAGTTTGATCCGCCCGAGTTTGCCACGCGCCTTGATCGCCTGCATGGCGCCCAGCGCCATCTCGTCGTTCATGGCCATGACAGCGTCGAGATCGGGGTTCCCGACAAGAATATCTCCCATCACCTTCAGGCCCTTGTCGCGGACCCAGTCGGCGGGGACGGACGCCACGACCTTGATACCCGGCGCCTTGTCGATGACTTCGTGCAAACCCTTCAGACGATCATTGTTGGTGGTCCCCCCGGGAGCGCCCTCAATGATCGCGAGCTTCCCCTTGCCGCCCATCGCCTGTACGATCCAGGTCCCTGCGAGGCGTCCACCCTCCACGTTGTCGGTCGAGATAAAGGCAACGGTCTGACCTGCCGCGGTGCCCTCGTCGATCATGATGACAGGGATCTTGGCCGCGTTTGCCTTTTGGATGGCCGGAACGATACCGTTGCGGTCCCACGCCGACACTCCGAGAACGTCCGGCTTCGTTTGGAGGCTGTCCTCCACCTTCTTGAGTTGGTCTTCGATGCTCGACGATCCGAGCACGGTCACCTGAACGTTGCCGACCCTGTTCGCCTCAGCCTGAGCGCCATCCCGAACGCTGGCAAAGAATGGATTGTCGAGCCGGCCTAACACCATTGTCAACCTCACCGCTTTGGCCTGGGACTGCGCCGGCGGAACGCCGCCAGTCACGAGCAGCCCAACCACGACGGTCAGCACTACACTCAGCGTGAGTAGCTTGCGCCCTGTCACCGTGGCCACCTCCTTCATGTAATGGTTGTGACTGTGTGCAGGATCAGGACCCACGCCGCGACTCGATGCCCACCTCCTTCTCGGGGTCACGTGTACGGCGCGCCCCACGGAGCGCTGACCCGCAGACGCCCGCGAGGTTCCCAAGACAGGCCCCCACCGCCATCCTCCTGCTCCCTTCGCACGCTAACGGCTTCCGCCCGTCGCGCGCTTGCCAAGCTGGTCGATGAGCACGGCCGCGAGGATGATCGCACCGATGGCGACTTGCTGCCAGAACGCCGACACCGCCAGCAGGTCGAGCCCGTCAGTGATCGTGCCGATCAGTAGCACGCCGATAAGGGAGCCGGTGATGCTCCCAATCCCGCCCATGAGCGACGTTCCACCGATGACGACCGCCGCGATTGCCATCAAGAGGTCAGCCGAGCCGATAGTGCCTTGTCCCGAGTTGAGGCGCGAAGTCAAGATGAGTCCTCCGGAGGCAGCGAGAACGCCGCTGAGGGCTAGCACGGCAATCTTGACACGCTCGACGTTCACGCCAGCCAACCGCGCCGCCTCGGCGCCGCCACCCACGGCGTACACGTCGAGGCCGAACCGCGTGTATTTGAGGACAAAGTGGCACGCGGCCGCGATCACGAGCGCGATCAGGACTGGAACCGGGATGGGCCCGATGAACCCCTGTCCCATGAACTGAAAGGCCGCCGGGAGACCGTAGACTGACGTCCCACCCGTCATGATCAGCGCAGCACCACTTGCAATACTGAGCATCGCGAGGGTGGAAATGAACGAGGGAATCCGGACACGTGTGGTAGCTACCCCGCTGATGACTCCAGAAACGAGACCCGCCACCAATCCCATCGCGACGGCGAGCGTCACCGGCATGTGGATCTTCACAATGAGCACAGCCGCGAGGGCGCCAGCAAGGGCTTCCATGGAGCCGAGCGAGAGATCAATCTCAGCGGTAATGATCACAAACGTCTCACCGATCGTCAGGAGCGCAAGGTTCGAGGATTGGAGAAGGATATTGAGGACGTTGCTCGTGGTCAGAAAATACGGCGACATGAACGCAAGCACAACCCATATCAGCGCAACCACAAGCACTGTCCCCCCACGTCGCACCCAGCCCAGCAGCGGACTGGCGCGAGCCCGACGGGTGTTCGGTGCTCCGGAAGAGACCAAAGATGAGACGGGCCCTCGCTGCATCATGCCTCCACCTCGGTGGCAGCGTAGCGCAGGAGCACTTCCTTGTTTGCGGCTGCGTGCGGCAGTGCGGCGACAATTCTCCCCTCTCGCATCACCAGAATGCGCGTGCTGATCGCAAGGATCTCTTCCACTTCAGAAGAGATCATGATGATCCCGGCGCCCCCCGCTGCGAGTTGCCCCATCAGCCGATAGATCTCCGCCTTGGCGCCCACGTCGATCCCGCGCGTGGGTTCGTCGAAAATGAAGACGCGCGCCTTCGTGGCGAGCCATTTCGCCACCACGACCTTCTGCTGGTTCCCGCCGCTGAGCGAACGCGCGGGGTGCATGACCGAGGGCGCCTTGATCGCAAGAGACCGAACAAATCCTGATGCCACCTTGGTCGCCCGACGATAATCGACTGTCCCAAGGCGGCCGAGGTATTGCCGGTTTGTCTCACGCGAATGTACCGGGGGCAGTACAATATTCTCGCGAATCGCGAATTCAAGAATCAGACCCTGGCGTCTCCGATCTTCCGTCAGGAGCGCTAGACCGGTGTTGATCGCGTCCTGGGGGGAGGCGATCACCACGCTCCTTCCGTCGAGCACGATTTCTCCCGAATCCGCGGGATCGGCTCCAAAGAGTGCGCGGGCCAAACTCGTGCGGCCCGACCCTACCAAGCCAGCGATCCCCACGATCTCACCACTGCGCACATCAAAGCTGATGTCGTGGAGAATCCCCCGCCGGTTGAGATGTTTGACGTTGAGGACGGTGTCGCCCAGTGTCGTTGCCGCCCTTGGGTAACGCTCAGCCAGGCTCCTGCCGACCATCATCGATATCAGGCGATCGATGTTCGCCTCCGATATCGGGAGCGTGGCAATCCGATGTCCGTCGCGAAGCACGGTGACCCGGTCGGCGATGCGAAAGATTTCCTCCAACTTGTGTGTGATGTAGATGATGCTGACCCCTCGGGCCTTGAGCCGCCGCACCCGATGGAAGAGTTCGTCGACCTCGCTGGCGCTTAAGGCCGAGGTCGGCTCATCCATGATCAGAATCCGCGCATCACGCGAGAGCGCTTTCGCAATGGCGATGAGTTGCGCCTGAGAGATGCCGAGGTCGGCGACCAGCGTGTCCGGATCCACATCCACTCCCAGATCGTCCAAATTGGCTCGGGCGTCTTGACGGGCTTTGGTCCATCGGACGACACCGAACCGTTGTCCCCATATCCCCGAAACCACGGGGGCGCGCCCCAAGGCCAGGTTCTGGGCGACGGTGAGAGTTGGGATGAGGTCCAACTCTTGGTGAATGACGCTAATGCCATGCTGGAAGGCCTCGGCAGGTGTCCTCAACGACATGTCACGGCCATCGATGCGAAGACTTCCAGCGTCGGGTTGATAGACGCCCGTGAAAATCTTTACCAGCGTCGACTTCCCCGCGCCGTTCTCACCCAAAAGCGCGTGCACCTCACCGTGCAGAAGGTCGAAGTCGACGGAATCCAGTGCCCGGACACCGGGGAAGCCCTTGCAGATGCCACTGGCGCTTAGGCTCGTGTTCTCGCTCGGGCCGTCCATCTTGCTAACCGCTACCGGCTAAGAGTTGCCCCCCATGACTCCCTTGAACTCACCGACGCTTGCACGGTCATGCCTGCTTGGCCAAGACCATGCAGGCGCTGCGAAAGCTTGTCGGCCAATACCAAAATCTCGGTGCTTAGCCCTAGGATCTTCTCCAACGGCAGACGCACTGATGGTCCGGCAATGCTGATCGCGGCCTCCGCAGTGCCGTCTGTACCGATGATGGGGGCCGCCAATCCGCGGGACCCCTCAATGAACTCCTCGTTATCGATCGCATAGCCGTCGCTTCTAACGAGAGCGATGGCTCGTCGCAACTCTACCGCAGTCGTAATGGTTTGGGGCGTGAACTGCAGCAACGACTGAGAAGCTAGGACCTGCTCCAACAAGGTCGGAGGGCCGAACGCGAGGAGGGCCTTCCCCATCGCGGTGCAATGAAGCGGTGCGCGGGTGCCGACCTGCTCGCTGATCCGCAACATTTGGCTACTCTCCACCACGTCCAGGTACAGGAGTTCGCCTTGGTTCGCGATCGCCAGCTTGGTCGTCTCACCGGTGAACTTGGCGAGTTCTTCAAGGTATGGCCGCGCGATTGACGCGAAGCCGCGTTGCCTGGCGACGATGGTCCCCAACTCAAACAGCCTGTATCCGAGATGGTAGACATGTGTTTTGGGGTCTTGCTCTACAAACCCGAGCTGCCGAAGCGTTTCGAGGACGCGGTGGGTACGGCTTGGCGTGAGTCCTAGGGCGGCGGACAGCGCCCTTACCCCGCCATTCCCGACGCGTCCGAGGTGAAGCAGGACGCCGACTCCGGCTTCAAGGCTCCTGATTGGGTACCGTGCGGAAGTATTCTGCATACCAGAACAATATTCTGTTTTTTTCAGAGAAACAATCAGTCCAGGACCCTATTTTGGGGAGATCCAGCGCGTACAGAACTCGACTACAGGACGAAATAGCGCGTTGCGAGCTTATCCCAGCTGATCAGACCGTTCCGTGTTCGTGAACGGTCAACGCCGAAGATAGTCGTCAGTCTTCTGGATCCAATCGCGCCGAGGGGGACTGAAGAAATCCATCTCGACCGTCTCCTCCAACATTTCGGCCCCATGGGGTGTCCCGCCGGGTATCAGGAGTACCTCGCCCGGATGGAGTATGCGGTCGCCGTCCGGGAAGGTAAACCGCATCAGGCCCGAGATACAGTAGGTGAGTTGCTCGTTCTCGTGCTCGTGGACGGGGACCACAGTCCCCCGCTTGAACTCCAAATACCCTACCATGACCCGGTCTCCCCACAGCAAGCGTCGTACCATCCCGGGGTTCACCACTTCAGGTTCAAGATCCGTCAACCGGCGGTGTACTGGTGGCTTGACCATGGGGCCTCCCATCGCCGCGAGATCCTCGCACAGTTCTGTGCGGACACCTGACACCCTTTCTATGATCTGACAGCCGCCCCCTTCGTTTCCGATGCCGCAAGGGCGCTCAATGCAAGGCATGAGCAACACGCATTGAATTCCCAACGCGTCGCGGAGCGCCCTCCTCGGACGCACTCGGCCCTAGCCCCTAGATGAACTGAGCGTGGAGTCGACATAGAGAGCATGATCGCCGCTGATTCCGACGCTACAAGCAGCGCTTCACGCGACCGCAACGTCATGCATGAGCCGGTTGTTGTCGCCTCGTCAGACATGGACCGTGTATGATATGCCCTTCTGCTCGACCTCGCACGTGCCAGTTCCACGCACGGATAGCTCAGCAGTCGTCAATCTTCTTGCTGCAGGCGAGCAATGCTCAACCGAATCGTGTTAATCGGCCGGCTGACCCGTAATCCGGAACTCCGCTACAAGCCTCAAGGCTACCTTGTGACCAGCTTCGCGCTCGCCTTGGACTGGCCGTTCAAGAACAGGATGACACGAAGCAGACCGATTTCATCGATATCGTGGCGTGGGCGAAAGATCAGCGCTCATCAGACACACGGCAGGCAGGAGCACCGGCCTCAACTATGGGTGCGGAAGGTTTCGATTCGATGGCATTGCCATGTCGCTCACCCCACGTGTGTGCAGTGAGCAAATCTTACCAGTCTACTTACCCGAAGCTGCACCCGCGTAGGCGTTAGGAATCACCTAACACGGCCCGACCCAGACACTTATCCCCAGGATAAGCGAGGTGTGTTCGGAGCAACGAAGCAATGGCTTGCTACCACGTAGGGCATGCGTACAAGACGCGGGGCGACACGGACGGAGCGTTACGCGAATTAGATCGTACCCGCGCGGCGGCTCGAGAGATCGGTAACGTGATGCTGGAGGCCCAAGTTTTGGTTGCTGACAACGCCACCGGGTGCCGCGCGACCACGCCTCGCCTTCCGCAGCCCCCGCCACGATCCATCGCGGGTCACAGAGTGGCCGGCGGCCCCCTGACGTGGAAACAGGACACGTGTCACGGTACTACCGGTCCAACGAGGAAGATTCCATGCGACGTAGCCCATATTGTAGACTGTGAGCGCTGCCAGCCCGAGCAGCAACGACGATGGTCAGGTACCGCAGAGCCCTCGATCTTTCAACGACTTCCACGTGAGCAGCCGCTTGAACATGCTCCCTCCCCGCGTACCATATTGGCCTCCTCGCCGACCGGGTTGTGTCAGCGCTTCACTCAGAGACCATTGTACCCCAACCGTCGCTCCGGCCGCAGTGGGCCAGGACCGAGGAACGCCAGAAGCGGGGACTCCGGCATGACATCGAAGAGGGAGATTGTTCAACACCGTGCTCGGAGAGGGCCGAAGAACGCGCAACATCACCGAGGCAGACAGGAGGAATCACCATGGGACGCGCAAGGGTGCGAGACCTAGGCATCACAATCGGGCATCTGCCCACCGGGGCGCTCAACGCCATCACAGACGTGCCGGGCGTGCTGGTCGGCCACCGGACGCTGATCGCGGACGCGCCGCACGTCACGCGCACCGGCATCACGATGATCGTACCGCGGGGCGGAGCGATTTGGACCAACTACGCGTTCGCTGGCGTATATTCGTTCAATGGCAACGGCGAAATGACGGGGCTGCCGTGGCTGGACGAGTCGGGACAACTTGGGTCGCCGATCGGGATCACAAACACCTACGCCGTCGGCATCGTGCGCGACGCGCTCATCGCCTACGCCGTAGGACACGGATACACCCACCGGTTCCATCTGCCGGTCGTCTCCGAAACGTTCGATGGATTCCTCAACGACATCGACGCCTTTCCCGTCACCCGCGAGCACGTCTACGAGGCTGTAGCCGCCGCAGCCGGGGGCCCGGTGCCGGAGGGCAACGTCGGCGGCGGAACCGGCATGCGATGCCATGGGTTCAAGGGAGGCATCGGCACGGCCTCTCGTGTCGTGGAGGTCCTGGAACGTCGCTACGCCGTGGGCGTGCTGGTGCAAGCCAACTACGGCCGGACGTCGCATCTCAGGATTGACGGCGCGCCGGTGGGGCGCGAGATCGAGCAGGCTCACGGCGGGCCCGAGCCCAAGGGGTCGATCATCGTGATCATTGGCACGGACGCGCCGTT
>Ga0187782_10001035_pt1 | contig 19925 bp, 17 predicted proteins | sample 0715_SJ02_MP15_2_FD_132454 | JGI IMG/M metagenome (GOLD analysis project Ga0187782, IMG submission 132454) | Tropical peat soil microbial communities from peatlands in Department of Meta, Colombia - 0715_SJ02_MP15_20_MG | ecosystem: Environmental > Terrestrial > Soil > Wetlands > Peat | place... | reverse complement strand
GCGGTCGCATAGACATAACGGCTCATGAGGCGGCTGATGCGCGACAAATCCGGTGTCAGTTTTCTCATTTCGAGATACGCCAGCAGATTTGTCGGCAGCAACACGCCGATTCCCTGTACGGTTAGAATCACGACGATCACCAGCGCCGCAAGCACCCAGCCGTATTGCGGCCAAGGCAGATCGAGGAAACCAAGCTGTCGCGCGTGATACCAGCCGGCGGTACCCGTGACGATGGCGAGCGTCGGCATCAGGAACAACGTCTTGGGCAACAGCCGCACAACGATGGCGCGCCGTGCCTCGAGCGGCAGGCGGCGGATGATCGGACCGACCACGAAGCCCATGAACAAATCGATACCGGTCCACATCACGCCGCACATCACATGCAGGAAATTTAACGCCCAGGTGTTGTCGGCAATGATCGTGACAATCAACGCCAACAGGGCCAACGCGACCCAAATGAGATAGCGCAGATCGATGCCGGGGAGGCTGGCATCGCGCGCTGCTAAGGCCTCCGACACGGGCTGCTCCGCAAAGACTGGCTGAACGGGATTTACCCGAAGAGCGATTAGCCCGCAATCGACCGGCTGGTCGATGGATTGCGGTCTAAAAGCGCAGCTTGCCGGACTGGATGCGTGCGTAAAGCGCCGGATCGAGCCGCACGAAGGCGTTCTTTCCCGGATCGTCGAAATAGATCGGGTCGCTGGTCGCGTCGGGATTGTAACCGTCACGCTGCAGTTCGATCTTGTTGTGCTTGAAGGTGCCGGTCGCCGACAGCTGGGGGGTAAGGCGCAGGAATTTGGGCCGCGCATAAGACGGCAGAAGACGCGACATATGCTGGCGCAACTGATCGAAATTCGGTTCGCCATCTGACACAATTGCAGCCATGCCGGCAGCGCCCTCGGCGCCGGGAATATGCACGCCGTAGACGTTCGCCTCCCTGATGCCCGGGAACGCCGCAACGGCCGCTGCAACTTCCAACGTTGCCACGTTTTCGCCCTTCCAGCGGAAGGTATCGCCGATACGATCGACGAAATAATAAAAGCCGCCGGCGTCCCTGCGCATGAGATCGCCGGTCCGGTACCAGGCATCGCCGCGCTCGAAGACGTCGCGCAGGATTTTTTGTTCCGAGTCCGCGGGGCTGGTGTAGCCCTCGAAGTCGCGGCCGGCCGACGAGGAAGAGCCGGCAATGCGGCCGATCGCTTCGCCGGCCTTATCGATTGCGCAGCGGATACAAAAACCGTTTACATCGCGCGCCGGTGCGCCCGTCGCGACGTCGAATTTCACCACCGACAATGGAAAACGGTGGGCAAGGAAGGAAGGGACGCGGCCGATGGCGCCGACCTTGCCCTCCACGTTATAGAGGGAAACGTTGCCCTCCGTCGCGGCATAAAATTCCAGGATGCGCGGGATGGCGAATCTTTCCTGGAATTTCTCCCAAATTTCGCCCCGCAATCCGTTGCCGCAGCACAGTCTCAGGCGATGGGTGCGCTCGCGTGGATGGCGCGGAGCGTTGATGAGGTAGCGGCATAGCTCGCCGATATACTGAAACAGAGTGCAGTCACCCTCGACAACATCATCCCAGAAGTCGTTGACGGAAAATTTGTCGCGGATCAGCACGGAGCCGCCGCGGACCAGAAGTGCGCCTGTGGCGACCACGCCGCCGATGCTGTGATACATCGGCAGGCAATCGTAAAGCCGATCGTCCGGTCCGGTGTTCATCAGTCCGGCGAACCACAGGCTCCATTGCAGCAGCCGCCGATGGCTGATATTGGCGGCCTTGGGCAGGCCGGTCGTGCCTGACGTGTAGATCAGGAGCGCACGATCCGCGATCGTCGTTGCATGGCGCTCGGCCCGCATCAAAGGCATCTCCGAAAACCGTTCGACGGCGCGATCGATGCGGTCGAAGTCGGTGTTTCCGGCACCATGCGTCCAAATTTTTGGCGCATTACTAAGCTGCGGAATCACCGGACGGAGCGTCGCACAAAATTCAGCGGCGATGATGACATGTCTCGGCGCAGCGATGTTGATGCAACGAGCGAGGGAGGGACCGCGAAGCTGAGTGTTGATCAGCGCAACGACGACCCCAACGCTGCTGAGGCCGAGCCAAACCGCCATATATTCGGGCCGGTTTGGCATCATCAGGGAAACGACGTCGCCCTTGGCTAGGCCCTGATCCAGAGCCCAGCGCGCATACCGGTTTTGTCGCGCCGCAAGCGCGCTATAATTGAGGCTCTCACCGGCGGACAACAGAGCGGGTGCACCGCTTCGCGAACGCGCCAGTTCTTCCACGATGACTGGAAAAATCCGTTGTGGACACGCGTCAATGTGCGCGGTGGCTTCGAGTGCGCGGATCCAATCGCGCCGCACGCTGTTCTTGCCCGCGGTCGTTGGCGCCGCGCGTTCCGTTTCGACCAGCACCATGGCAGCGATGATCGGCGAATAAAGTGAATCTTTCGCTTCGATCTTGGATAAAACTTTAGAGGTAGCTCTCTACTGCGGAAAATTGCGCGACGCTGGCGAAAGAACGATTAAGGTTATTCTTTCTAAATCCTCGCCCGGTGTCTCGTGTGTCCCCTTCTCGCCACGGATAAGAAACCAAAAGAAGCTAGCGTGGCAGCGGGACAACCGGCGACGCGGCAAGACGCATGAAAAGCGATACGGTGGCCGTCCATGGCGGCTATGAGACTGATCCGACGACCAAGGCCGTCGCGGTGCCCATCTATCAGACTGTGGCCTACGAGTTCGACAGCGCCGAGCATGGCGCCGCGCTGTTTAACCTCGAAGTTGAAGGCCATCGGTACAGTCGCATCAGCAATCCGACCACGGCGGTTTTGGAGCGTCGCGTCGCCCAGCTCGAAGGCGGTCGCGAAGCGCTGTGCGTGAGTTCGGGACAGGCGGCGCTCAATTACGCGGTGCTCAATCTCGCCGGGATCGGCAGCAACATTATCTCCGTCCCGCAGCTCTACGGCACCACATACACGCTGTTTGCCCATATTCTTCCGAGCCAGGGCATCGAAGTTCGTTTCGCCGAATCCGATCGTCCCGACGCGATCGAGAAGCTGATCGACAACCGAACGCGCGCAGTCTTCTGCGAGAGTGTCGGCAATCCGGCGGGCAACATCTGCGACATTGAAGCGCTGGCGGCGGTCGCCAAAAGTCACGGCGTTCCACTCATTGTCGACAACACGGTGCCGACGCCGATCCTGCTGCGCCCGATCGACTACGGCGCCGACATCATCGTCCACTCCCTGACCAAGTTCATGGGCGGTCATGGCACCACGCTCGGCGGCGCGATCGTCGATTCCGGCCGCTTCCCCTGGACGGAGCATGCTCGGCGCTTTCCGATGTTCAGCGAGCCCGATGCGTCTTATCACGGCCTGATCTACGCGGAGCACTTCGGGCCGGCCGCCTACATCGCTCGCTGCCGCAGCGTTTATCAGCGCGCTACCGGCGCGGTGCTGGCGCCGATTTCCGCCTTCCTGTTGTTGCAGGGAATTGAGACGGTAGCGTTGCGCGTCGAGCGCCACGTGGACAACGGCCGGCGCGTCGCCGAATTCCTGCGCGGTGACAAGCGGGTCGAATGGGTCAATTACGCCGGTTTTCCCGATAATCCCTACCATGCGCTAGTGCAAAGATATCTTGGCGGCCGCGCCTGCTCTATTCTGACCTTCGGTATTGCCGGCGGCTTCGAGGCGGGAACGGCATTTTACAATGCGCTGAGGCTCTTCAAGCGGCTCGTCAATTTGGGCGACGCCAAGTCGCTCGCCTGCCACCCGGCCTCCACCACGCATCGACAGATGTCTGCGCAAGAACAAGCCAAGGCTGGCGTGCGGCCAGAGATGATCCGGCTCTCCGTCGGCATCGAGCACGTCGATGATATCCTCGCCGATCTCGATGAGGCGCTCGACGCGGCGCAATCGCATCGCACCGCCCGGCTGGTTGCGGCAGAGTAGATTTGCGGGACGCGGGGCGAATGTTACTGCTTGTCGATACAGCACGATCTGGTCCGGCTGCCGAGTTACCTGGCGCCGATTACGTTAGCATTGGACTTGTCAACAACATGCCCGATGCCGCCTTCGAAGCGACCGAACGCCAATTCATCGATCTGATCCGGGCGGCCGCACCGGAAATTGTCGTCTGTCTCAAGCTGTTCTCGATCGCCGATGTGTCGCGCGCGCAACGTGTGCAAAGCGAAATCACCGGGCGGTACCGCCCGGTTGCCGAGCTACGGGACACGATGCTTGACGGGATTATCGTGACCGGCACCGAGCCGTGCGCGGCAAGCCTCAAGGAGGAACCGTACTGGCCGGCAGTGACCGAGCTCGTTGACTGGGCGGGGGAAAATACCGCGTCGACCATCTGGTCATGCCTAGCGGCTCATGCCGCCGTGCTTCACGCGGACGGTATCGAGCGATCTCCGCTCGCGAGCAAGCTGTTCGGGGTGTTCGATTGCGAAACCATTGCGTGTCATCCGCTGTTCAGCGGGGCGGAGCTGCGGCGGGTGCCGCATTCCCGCTATAACGATCTTTCGGAAACAGCACTCAGATCCTCCGGATATCGCATCCTCAGCCGGTCGGCCACGGCGGGAATCGATGCTTTCACCAAGAAACAGCAGGGCTCGTCACTGTTTGTCTTTCTCCAGGGGCATCCCGAATACGAGACAGCCACGCTGCTTCGCGAATACCGCCGCGACGTCGGCCGCTTCCTGCGCCACGAGCGGGAAGATTATCCGGCGGCGCCGCAGGGCTATCTCAACGAAGAAGCGATGGCGTTGCTGGATGCCTTTCGCGTTCGTGCCATTGATGACCGTCGTGAAAGTCTGATCGCGAATTTTCCCATGCTAGGCCTGGAAGCCAACCTCGAAAACACATGGCGCGAGTCCGCGATCAGCATCTATCAAAACTGGATCGGCTTTCTGAAGGATCGCAAGGAGAAATGGCGATCCGGACTTGCCCGTTCCGGCACCCACGCGGCGATGCCGCCGCGTTCGACGGCTTTCGCTGACGTTTCATGACGGCCGCTGCTAGAAATTCAGGGGGCAGAAACTTGTCACAACCGATTGTATACGCGTTTCCAGCCGATATTGAGCTCGCCGACGACCCCATTCGGGCCAATTGGGTTGTCGAGGGTGCACCGCGGGCGCGCTCGAAGTGTTTGGCGCAGAGTGCTGACGGTACCTCGAGGGTGGTCGCGTGGTCCTGTTCCGCCGGCCGGTTCAATTGGCATTACGCGGTTGACGAAACCGTTCACGTCGTATCCGGCGAAGTATTTGTCAAAGGCGAAGACGGCCAAGTCTGCCGGCTGGGGCCCGGCGAGACCGCGTTTTTTCCGGCCGGCACCCGCGCCGTGTGGCACGTGACCGAGCGAGTGCGAAAGATCGCGGTTTGCCGTTACAGTATGCCGCGGCCGCTGGGCCGGCTGTTGTGCCTCTGGAACAGGGCGGTCGACCGTCTCACTGGCTTCTCGAGGGGCCGCAAAATGTTGGAGCAGCGCTCGGTCACAACCTTCGGGGATGAGCGGTTGCCTTTTTGCGAGGCCCGCAATCATTGACAAGCCTGCAGGGCGTCCTTATGCAACCGCAAAAGGACGGGATCTTACCGATGAAAGTTCGTAATTCATTGAAATCGCTGCGCGGCCGTCATCGCGATAATCGCATCGTACGTCGGAAGGGCCGCGTCTACATCATCAATAAGACCCACCGGCGCTTTAAAGCCCGCCAAGGCTGACTTAGGGCGGCGGCGTGCCGCACCCTGCACTTTTATTCACGCAGCTTTGACTATTTTTGGGTCTTGCTGGGCGTCGCCTGGGAGCTAAACTCTTTCTATGGCCCTGCGATTCCTCCCTGCCGTCGCGTTTGCCGCCATTCTTGCCGCTCCGGTGCTTGCCGCATTACCGGCACTGGCACAAACCCCTCACGGAGGTGCTCCAGCGCCCGACTGGATCACTCCGCCGACCAACCTGCCCCGCGCCGAACGCGGCGAGCGAACGTTCACGCTCGAAACCTTGTTCGATGCGCTCAAGATTGCGCCAGACGCGGAGAGCGCCAAAGCGATTGAAGATCGCATCTGGGCGGTATGGATGGTCTCCGGCAGTGATACCTGCAATCTGCTTATGGGTCGGGTGAAGGCGGCTGCTGACGACAAGGAGTACGACCTCGCTGTTAAGCTTCTCGATGCCGTCATCGCGCTCAAGCCCGACTATATGGAGGCTTGGAACCGGCGAGCCACGATCTACTATCTGAAAAAGGATTACGGTCACGCACTATCCGACATTCGTGAGGTGCTGGTACGTGAGCCGCGGCATTTTGGTGCGTTGTCGGGCCTCGGCCTCATCCTGCAAGAAATCGGCGACGACAGGCACGCGCTCGAAGCCTATCGCAGGGCGCTCGCCATCGACCCTCACCTCGAAAGCCTTTCCGATGTCGTAAAGACGCTGAGCGAGAAGGTTGAAGGCCGCGACATCTGATCCTCTCTCGGGTCCTCGGCGCCAGCTTGACCCGGCAATACATCTATTTCACCCATAATGCATGATCACCGGGCTCGCCGCGTATACGAGCCGGCTTGGACATGCGCCGAGGACACAATGCCCGATATTGCCGCCGACAAGGTCGCCATCCGCGAATTGGTTGAAAACTGGGTCGTGTGGCGTGATGCGCGGCTGTGGGACCGCTTTCGCACCGTCTGGCACGCGGAGGGCCGCATGATGGCGACCTGGTTCCAGGGCGGCTTCGAGGAATTTATCAAGGTCAACGACGAGGGCTGGGCGCGCGGTGTGCGCATCCTGCATTTTCTCGGCGGCAGCTCGATCGACGTCGCCGGCGAACGGGCCGTCGCGCAGACCAAAATGACAATCTCGCAGCGCGCGCCGGTCGACGGCGTCATTTGCGACGTCGTTTGTACCGGCCGTTTTTTTGATTTCTTCGCCAAGCGCGAGGGCCGCTGGGGATTGGTGCTGCGCCAGCCGATCTATGAAAAGGATCGGCTCGACCCGGTCGACCCGTCGGCCAAACTCGTCCTCGACCATGAACTGCTCAAGCGGTTCCCCGAGGGCTACCGTCACCTCGCGTATCTGCAAACGAGGATCGGTTACAAGGTGAAGTCCGACATGCCCGGCCTGGAGGGCCCAGAACTCGTTCAACTTTACGCACGCGGGGCGCGCTGGCTGAAGGGCGAAACCCTCGCATGACGGCGCTGATAGTCGTTGCCGCTGCTCTCCTCGGCGGCGCCGCGATCACGGCAGTTGGCGTGCGCCTGATCAACCGGGCGCACCGGCCGACGGGTCGTTTTGTCGACGCCGGTGGTTTTCGCCAACACGTGATCGAGATCGGGCAGGGAGCCCCCGGCGCTCCGCCGCTCGTGCTGCTGCATGGGGCCGGATCCAATCTGGAAGAAATGCGCCTTGCGCTCGGCGAGCGGCTCGCTGCCCGGCACCGGCTCGTTTTGGTCGACCGGCCGGGCTTTGGCTTCAGCGAGCGCGAACCGCGCGAGGGCAGTTCGCTAGTCTATCAGGCAAAGGTTCTGCGTGAAATATTCGACCAGCTTGGTATCGACCGCGCGATCCTGGTCGGCCATTCCTGGGGTGGTACGCTGTCGCTTGCGTTTGCGCTCGATTCTCCCGAGCGGGTGGCCGGGCTCGTTCTGATCGCGCCGGCGACGCATCCGGGTGTATGGGGCTTGAGCGCGATCAATACCGTGCTGGCGACGCCGATTGGCTGGCTGTTTGCACGGACCCTGGCGCTGCCGTTCGGCGCGCTATTGATCCGGCCCGGTTCGCGCGCCGCCTTCCGGCCGCAGCCGATGCCAGCGCGTTACGTCAAACGCAGCGCCGGGATGTTGGTGCTGCGGCCGCCGACGCTGATGAATAACTGGGCCGATGTCGGCCGCCTCAACGCCGCGCTTGTCCGCCAAGTCGAGCGCTACGGCGAGCTTGCGGCGCCGACCATCGTGTTCAACGGCGACCGCGATTTTCTGATACCGCCGACCGAGCATTCGCTGAAGCTCGCGGCGGCCGCGCCGTCCGTCACGGTCTACGTGTTGCCGGGTTTCGGCCACATGCTGCATCACGCCGCCGCCGACCGCGTCGCCGCTGCGGTGGAGGAATTAGCAGCGCAACTCCGCGTCGCCTGACTAGCAACAAAAGATGCTCACGCTTCGCCGGCCGTTTGCTCGCCGACGAAAGCAACCCGCATCATGTTGGTGGCGCCGGGCGTGCCGAGCGGCACGCCGGCGACGATGATGACGCGCTGGCCGGCCTTGGCGAAGCCTTCCTTGAAAGCGATCCGGCAGGCGCGCTCGACCATGTCGTCCTGATCGCGGGCATCCTCGGCGACGACGCAATGGATACCCCAGACCAGCGACAATTTGCGGCCAGTCGCGACCAATGGCGAAATCGCGACGATCGGTGGGTTAGGCCGTTCGCGCGACACGCGCATACCGGTTGCGCCGGACGAGGTCCAGCAGACGATCGCGGCGAGATCGAGCGTTTCCGCCACCTGGCGCGCCGCCGCCGCGATAGCGTCGGCGCCCGTGGCCTCCGGCTCGGTGCGCAGAACGTGCAATGACGGCACGTAGATGGCTTCGTTCTCCACCTCCTCGGCGATGCGGTTCATGGTCGCCACCGCCTCGACCGGATATTGGCCAGCCGCCGATTCGGCTGAAAGCATAACCGCGTCGGCACCGTCGAAGATGGCCGTGGCCACGTCAGAGACCTCGGCGCGCGTCGGCACCGGGCTGGTCATCATCGACTCCAGCATCTGCGTGGCGACGATGACCGGTTTGCCGGCGCGCCGGCAGGCACGCGTCATTTCCTTTTGCATGCCGGGAACTTTTTCCAGCGGCATCTCTACGCCGAGGTCGCCGCGCGCTACCATGAGTGCGTCGGCAAGATCGAGGATGTCGTTCAGACGCGCCACCGCTTGCGGTTTTTCCATTTTAGCAATGACCGCGGCGCGGCCGCGGGTGATTTTTTTTGCCTCGGCGATGTCCTCCGGGCGCTGAATGAAGGATAACGCGACCCAATCGATGCCGGCATCGAGCGCCGCTTCGAGATCGGCGATATCTTTTGGCGCCAGTGCTGCGACCGGCACAACGGTCTCGGGCAGGCTGATACCTTTGCGATTGGAGATTTTGCCGCCGACCTTGACGCGCGCAACGATCCGCTGCGGCGCCGCCTCGGTGACGATCAGGCGCAATTTGCCGTCGTCCATCAGTAGCGTGTCGCCCGGCTTGATGGCGGCGAAAATTTCCGGATGCGGCAAGTTGACTCGTGTGGAGTCGCCGGCCGCCGGGTCGGTGTCGAGGATAAAATCTTGTCCGCTGTCGATTTGCGCCCAATCGTTTTTAAAAACGCCAAGCCTCAGCTTCGGTCCTTGCAGGTCGGCCAGAATGCCGATCGGCCGATTGCATTCGGCCTCGAGCGCGCGGATCGTCTCCACCAGCTCGCGCATCTTCTCCTGGGTCGTGTGACTCATGTTGATGCGGAAGACATCGGCCCCGGCTTCGAACAGCCGGCCAATGATGGCACGGCTCGAAGAGGCCGGTCCCAGCGTCGCCACCACTTTGGTGCGCCGCTGTCGCCTCATCGGCCTTGGCTTCCGGGCGGGATGGTGACCGGCGCTGGTACGCCAGGGTTGGTGCGGATGTCGGAGGGCGCGGCCGCGCCCGGCGTGGGGCGGCCCCCGGACCGAGGGTTTGTTGGTATCGCGCTCAACGGATTCCCGGCGGGCAACGGGTGCTGCGGCGACTGTTCGCTCGATTCGGTGAGCTGCACGGTCCACGCCCGCTGCTCGCCGGTGTCCACCTCGAAGAAACCGGTGCGGTCGTAGCCGCGCGCCAGACAGTCGCCAATGCCGCGAATGGTGAACTCCTTGTCGCGGGTGCACATATAGGCTTGCCCCATCCATTCGCCGCCGCGATCGTAATCGACGGCGTAGACATAATAATAACGCGCGACGAGATTGCCCTTGAGTACCGTTTCGCAGGTGCGCGATGGCAGATTCCACCAGCCTTCGGTGGTCCAGCCGTCAGCGTCCTTGTAACCGATGGCGACCCCGACGCGGCTGCCGGTATTATTGCAGAGCCGGAAATCGGCTGCAGCCGGATCCGCCGATAAGGCCAGAATGAGCGTTGCAAACAGGATCGCCAAAAGCGACCACGCCGCCCTTCGGAAATGAATCGCGTCAATCATATGCGGTTCAGAATCCGGTCAATCCTTAAGACCTGTCAACGACGATGGCGCGGAAGTCGGTGACGTTGGTGAACGTCGGGCCTGGCCGGAACAGATCGCCGATAGCATTGAAGAAACCCGTGGAATTGTTGTCAGCAAGAAAGGCGGCGGGATCGAGGCCGGCCTCCCGCGCTCGTTTGAGCGTGCTGGCATCGACGAACGCCCCGGCCGGATCGTCCGGCCGCCCGCTCCCGCCGTCGGTGCCGTCGGTATCGGCGGCAAGCGCGGTGATGCCCGGAGCGTCGTTAAGATGTATGGCAAGGGCGAGCGCATATTCTTGATTAGGACCACCGCGGCCATTTCCGCGCAACGTCACGGTGAGTTCGCCGGCGGAAAGAACGGCGGCGCGGCGGTGCTCGGCGCTTAACTCAACCGCGAGGCGGGCATGCTGGGCGGCAACTTCACGCGCTTCGCCCTGCAGCCGGTCGCCGAGCACAATGCATTCATAGCCGGCGGCGCTCGCTCGCTCTGCGGCGGCGCGCAAGGCATCCTCCGGGCGAGCCACGATGCGATAGTCCGACCTCCTGAAGACCTGATCGCCCGGCTTCGGCGTCTCGTTGATGGGGTCGGCGAGCGCGCGTGTCACACTTTCGGGCAAATCCAGACGGTAGCGGCGCGCGATCTCGCGGGCGTCGGCGAGCGTCGTCGGATCGGGCACGGTCGGTCCCGAGCCGATGACGGCGGGATCGTCGCCGGGCACGTCGGAGATGGCCAACGTCACGACCTTTGCGGGGTTAGCGCGTTGCGTGAGACGGCCGCCCTTGATGCGCGAGATGTGCTTGCGCAACGCATTCATCTCGCCAATAGTGGCACCGCTTTTGAGCAGCGCGCGCGTCACCGCTTGTTTCTCTTCGAGGGTGAGACCTGGCGCTGGCGCTATCCAGTTTGCCGAGGCTCCGCCGGAGAGCAGTACAAGCACAAGGTCTTCGGCGTCCACCGCATCGGCGAGCTTGAGCACGCGTCTGGTCGCCGAGATGCCGGCTTTATCCGGGACCGGATGACCGGCCTCGATCACTGGAATGCGACTGGTCGGTCGCCCATAGCCGTGCCGCGTCACGGCGAGGCCGGCAAGTCTGGTGGGCGGCAATGAGCCGTAATACCGTTCCGCGATCTCGGTCATCGAGCCGGCCGCCTTGCCCGCGGCAAGGATGACCACGCGACCGCGCGGCGGCGGGTCGGGAAGATTCGGCGGCAGGCAAACCGTCGGGTGTGCAACATCCACGGCGCTGCGAAACAGCGCTTCGAGCAGTTCGCGCGGCGGCGAGCCCGCTTTACCCGGCGTTGCGCTCATGGCGCCTCCGCATCCGGTATGGCAATGCGCCCATCATGCCTCTATCTTTTCGTATAACCAGGTGGAGCAGGAAATGGCTATTGACGAGAAAGGCCGCGTGGAACTCGAAGCTGCCGTATACCGGCGGCTGGTCGAGCACCTGCGTGCGCGCACCGACGTGCAGAACATCGATCTGATGAACCTGGCCGGCTTCTGCCGCAACTGTTTGTCCAATTGGATGAAAGACGCGGCCGACGAGCGCGGCGTACCGCTGACCAAGGAAGAAAGCCGTGAGATTGTTTATGGCATGCCCTATGACGAATGGCGCGCCAAGTATCAGAAGGAAGCCTCGGCGGACCAGAAAGCGGCATTCGAAAAAGCAAGCCAAAAGCACTGAGGTAAAGGTTTTCGCCGCCATCTCCTGTGCAATGTGTGGATGAGCGCGTTCCCGGCTTGACCTGGGGTCGCGCCGTTTCGAATGCTCCCGCACACGAAATTACCCATTGCCAGGAGTGCCCGATGGCTACCGCTGCCGCTGCCAAGGATGAACAATCGGCCCGCCGTTTCGCCAAGGACCACCTGAAGGCGTTCGTCGAGCGTGTCGAGCGGCTCGAAGAGGAAAAGAAAGCGCTCGCCGACGACGTTCGCGACGTTTACGCCGAGGCCAAGGCTAACGGCTTTGACGTCAAGGCGCTGCGCGCCGTTGTGAAGTTGCGCAAGCTCGACGTCAACGAGCGCCGGGAGCAGGAGGCGGTGCTGGAGACCTACCTGCACGCGCTGGGCATGCTGGAGTGAATGCCGGCTACTGCAAACCCGCCGTGTGCATCGGGTAGCTCACCGTCGACACGAACACGATCGCACTGCCGCTGAAGTGATCGTCGGCAAGACCGGCATTCGGATCGGCGGTAAAGGCCATCATCAGCGAGTTATTCGGCTTGACCATCAGCGCCGCCAAGGTGCGGAAATCGCCCGCGCCGAGGGCGACGACGTGCAGCGAATGGCCGACGCTCGGCGAAACCATAAGCGCGCGCAGCCACGGATCGTTGAGGCGCGTCATATCGGCAAGCGGTGCCAGTTTTTCGTTAGCAACGCTGAGGATCGCCGAGGCCGGCCGGCCATCGACGCGTTTGACGGCAATTGTCGTCTCGTTATCGGCGGTCTGTACCGGAACAATCCGAGGCGTGCTCAAATGCGGCAATGCCGCGCTCGTTACGGAGCCGGCGAGACTGGCCCGCGAGGGGGCATCGAGTTCCGTCTGTTCGGCGTAAGCAAGCGTACTGTTCACCGATCCGCCGTCGTCACCCGCCGCGGAGGATGCGCCCACGGACCCGGTGCCCTCCGGCTCGGCGTCGGCGACTTGGATACGCGGCGCGCGGGAAACGGCGGCGAGCGGATTTGCGGACGCTTGCGCAGGTCGGGCGGCGCTCATGCCGTCCGGAACGCCCTGCCAATAGCCGCGGGCAAGAATGATCTGATTGGGCGTAAGCGCCGCAAGCGGGGCCGCTTCGGCCCTAGCGATCATGTGGACCTTCGACGCGACTTTGATCAGCTTGGCCTTTTCCGCGACGAACTTGTCTTCGGCGCGATCGATGGCCGCAACCACGGCGGCCTTTGCCCGCTTGCGCAGCGGCTCCGCGGCAGCTGGCGCTTGCGTGTTCGATGCAGTCGTTGCAGGCACCGGCGCGTCGTCGTCTTCGTCGTCGTGCGCCAGACCGAGGAATTTGGCGATCGGATTGGCGTGATGATGCTCGCTGCTCAGCTCCGCAACATTGACGGTGCCGACATCCATGCCGGCGTTGCGCGCCGCCGCAAGCGACATTTCCGAAGGGTTGCCGCCGCGTTGTCTGATGTCGGCGAGTGCGAGCGCATAGCCCGCCAACGGGCGGCCATCGGTCGGGATGTGAACGGTGCGGCCGTCAGGGAAAACGCGAACCAGTTGTTCGCGCGTCATACGCGGCCAATGTCGGATGCTGCCGGTGTCCATATGCACGAACGGCGATCCCGAACTCGGATAGAATCCGACGCCGCCCCGCTGCAGCCGCAAGCCGATCGCGCGAAGCTGTTCGAGCGGCACGCCGGGAATGTAGAAGTCGAGCGCGTGACCGAGCATATGTTGGGAAAAGCGTGCGACGCCGCCGCTGCGGCGTCGGAGCATGGCATTGGTTTCCGGCGAGCGATAGCCGCACACGACCCAGATCGGCTGGTTCGATCCGGTCTCCCGTTGCACCTCCCAGACGAGGTCGATGAGGTGCGGATCCATGCGGATTTCCTGTTCGCGCCGCCAGTCACGCAGGAACCGATTGAGCTTTTCCAGCCCTGCTTCGTCGTAGCGGCCCTCGCGCTTGAAAGTGATCGTGATGTCTTCGTCGGTATGGATGTGGTGCAACGAGATCGTGCGCGTATCGCCCTCGGCTATGGCGTTCTGCAGCACCCGCGCGCCAAATAGCAGGACAAGAATAGCCAGGCCGCAGGAGTAGGCGGCCCGCGTCGCAACGATACGAAAAGCTCTCAGGTGCGCCCCACCAACCAGCACCGGCGTCCCCGCCATTGACACGTTGTCTTGCGTCCGCCGCGGCCCGACGCCGCGGGGACAAAGCCTAACGCAGTGTTATTGGGAAGGGTTAACGCCGACTAACCGTCACCCCACCCCCGACTAAACAGCAGTTAACAATAGTAGTATGGCAAAAAATGGCCGCGGGTAGCTAGCATCGCCCTTGGGGCACGGGGATAAGCGGTCCATCACAGGACATGGTAAACGGCAATTATAGTGTGCGGACAATGGGTTGGCTGCCAGCGGGGACGAGCCTCCTGGATGGAGACGGACCCCAAGAAAATGGCTTGTTCCGGGCCCATATTTTGAGCGGCAATGGGAACTTGCATGGTGAGTGGCAGTGGACGTTCCACGCCATCGTGGCGCTGAGGGAAGGAATTCGGTCATGCGCAAGGTCGGAGTCGGTGCGTGCGCGGTCACTGCCATCGTTCTAGCCGTGGGTGCCGCGGAGATCGCCAAAGCGGCTCCCCCTAAAGGCGGTGGCGGCGCAGGTGCCGCGCACGGCCCCGCCGCGCATTTCACGGCGCCGCGTGGGTCCGCCCACTTCACCGCGCACCATGCCCCGCCCAATGCGGCTAGCCGACAAGCGTCGTCGCATGGAGGTGCATTGGCCACCGCTCATGGCGCTTTTGCGGGTCCGACCAGTCCGCTAAGTTTCGCCACGCGGCGTCAATTCGCCGCTTATCCCGCATTCCGGCCGTTCCTTGGTCGCGGTTGGTGGCACTGGCACAATCACCTTGGCTGGGTCGGCCCGTGGTTTTGGCCGTTCGCGTATGGTGGCTTTTTCTATTACGCGCTTTGGCCTTACGCGTACGACTCCTACGATCCGTTTTGGGCCTATGGCTACAACGACATCTACGCCGGCATGTTTTCTCCCTACGATTACGAGCCTTATGTCCAGGGGCCGCAAGCGCCGGCACGCATGGCGTCCTTGACGCAGAGCATGAAGAGCGCTTGCGACAGCGAAGCGGCCGAAGTCACCGGCTGGCCGATCGATCAAATCCAGCAGGTCATCCAGCCAAACGCCGAGCAGAGGGCGCTGCTCGACGATCTCGGCAACGCCATTGTCAAGGCAAGCAGCAACATCACCTCGCACTGTCCGAGCAGCGTCGCTTTCATACCGGTTGACCGCCTCGCGCAAATGGAAGTCCGCTTGCAAGGCATGATTGACGCGGTGAACGCCATCGATCCGCCGCTTACTAGGTTTTACGACTCGCTCACCGATGAGCAAAAAGCCCGCTTCAACGAAATGAACGCGGGGCGAGGTGCTACCGCCTCGACCGGAGTGTCGACTCCACCGGCCGCCGGGCCGGCAAATCCGCAGGAAGCTTGTGGCGCCGGCCCCATAATGGCTTGGCCGGTGGAGAAGATCGACCAGCTATTAAAGCCGGACGCCGCGCAGAAGGAAAAGCTTCAGGCTTTGCAATCGGCCGCCGCGCAAGCCGCTGATACGATCAAGGCTGCTTGCCCCAGCGAGGTGCCGGCAACGCCGCCGGGCAGGCTCGCCGCAATAGGGCAGCGGCTGCAGACTCAGCTCACTGCGGTGCAAACCGTGGAAGCTCCGCTCAAGGATTTCTATGACTCGCTCAGCGACGATCAGAAGGCCCGGTTCAATAACATCGGCCAGCAAATCTTGCCGAAAGGTGATCAATAGCCGTCTCTCCCGCGAGGATCCTGGCACTCGGCTTATTTCCAGCCCGAAGGGCTAGAAAAGCCGTTCATTTCGCGCCCCAGAGATTTGGCCTAAAATGTCACGAGGGCCGCGCCCCAGCCCGCGAGGATCCCAGTCATGACACTTGAGACAGAGAGCGCACCGGCACCGCCCGCCGCGGGAGAGCCGGTCTGGTTCGCCTCCTATCCGCCGGGAATTCCGAAAAGCATCAATCCCGATATCTATGCGTCGCTCCCGGCGATGCTGATCGATGCCTGCCACCGTCATGCCACGCATCCGGCTTTCGAGTGCTTGGGCGTGCGCATGACCTACGCGGAATGGGAGCGCGTCAGCCGAGCGCTCGCCGCATTCCTCATCGAAGAAGTAAAGTGCCAGCCGGGCGACCGCGTCGCCATCATGCTCCCGAACCTGATCGCCTATCCGGTCGCATTTCTTGGCGCGCTGCGCGCCGGGCTGATCGTCGTCAACGTCAATCCGCTCTATACGCCCCGCGAATTGAAGGAGCAGCTTGCGGATTCAGGCGCCACGGTCATCGTGATCATGGAAAATTTCGCACATAAGCTTGAATCGATACTGGGCGATACGCAAATCCGTCACGTGGTAGTGGCCCGGCTCGGCGATTTCATGCCACAGCTGAAGCGCACGTTGTTCAATTTAGCCAACACCTATGTGCGGCACGCGGTGCCGGCTTGGCGTTTCGATCGCTTCAGCTTGTTGCAGGATGTCTGCAGTCGCCGACCCAGCGCGGGTTACGTTGATGCACAGCCGGCGGCTTCGTCGCCTGCGCTGCTGCAATACACCGGAGGAACGACCGGGGTGCCGAAGGGAGCCATTCTGACGCATCGCAATCTGGTCGCGAACACGTTGCAGGGCCGCACCTGGATGGGACCAAGCCTGCCGGACGAGCAGGCATCCGTGCTGACGCCGCTACCGCTGTATCACATCTTCTCGCTCACTGCGAATTTGCTCGCTTTCGCCCTGATGGGCGGATTGAGCGTGCTTGTCCCTGACCCGCGCGACATCAAAGGATTAATCCGTACTCTGCGGCGCGCCCGGGTCACGACCATGACCGGCGTGAATACGTTGTTCAATGCGCTGATCAATGTGCCAGAATTCGCTCGCCTGGATTTCAGCAAGCTGGCCTTCGCCATTGGCGGCGGCGCGGCCGTGCAGGGTGCGGTGGCTGTTCGCTGGCGCGAAATTACCGGCAAAGCGCTTGTCGAGGGTTACGGATTAACCGAGGCGTCGCCGATCGTCTGCATCAATCCAGTCGGCAACCCGAAGCTCGGCACCGTCGGCCTCCCGGTGTCATCGACCGAAGTCGCCATCCGCGACGATCACGACAACGATCTTCCGATCGGTGAAGCCGGTGAAATTTGCGTGCGCGGGCCGCAAGTCATGCAGGGCTATTGGCAACGCCCGGACGAGACCAGGCTGGTGCTCCGAGCGGACGGCTGGCTGCATACCGGCGACATCGGCGCATTCGATGCGGAAGGGTTTTTAAAAATCCTCGACCGCAAGAAGGACATGATCAACGTCTCCGGTTTCAAGGTGTTTCCCAACGAGGTGGAAGACGTCTTGGTGCGCCATCCCGGCGTGCTCGAGGCCGCCGTGATCGGCGTCGCCGACCCGCACACCGGGCAGGGCGTGAAGCTCTTCGTGGTCAAGCGTGATCCGGCACTTACCGAGGCGGAGCTCACCAAGTTCGCCCGCGAGCGGCTTGCCGCTTACAAGGTGCCGAGGGTGATCGTCTTTGTCGATTCCCTGCCTAAGAGCAATATCGGCAAGATCATCCGCAAAGACTTGAAATAGGGCGGTCGGCCGCTCAATGCGCCATCAACACCGGCAGATTGGCATTGGCGAGAATGTAGCGCGTCGTGCCGCCGAAAATCATCTGCCGCAATCGGCTCTGCGTGTAAGCGCCTTTGACGATGAGGTCACAGCCGAGCTCGGCGGCCTTGGCGAGGATTGTTTCACCGGCGCTCATCTTACCAGCCGCCATAGTGAGCGGTTCGGCGGCGATTCCATTCATCCTGAGCGAACGCGCCAGTTCGACGCCGCTTGGGCCGGCAACCGTCGCACCCTCGACGGTTAGGATGGTGATGCGATCCGCGAGACGCAGCAGCGGCCTGGCAAACGCTATGACCCGCGCCTGCTCCGTCGAGCGATTCCAGGCGATCAGGATGTTGTTGCCGAGCGAGCGCGGCGAGGTCGGCGGCGCGATGAGCACCGGGCGGCCGCTCTCGAACAAAGCGGATTCCAGTGTCACCATCGACGGACTTTGCCATTCGTCGCCCGGCCGCGCCAGCACGATGGCGTCGAATACGCGGCCGTAGCTGCCGACGAAATCGTGGCCGCTCGGCGCAGCGGCGTGCCAAACCCAGGACAATGAGGCAGTCGAGGCCTGATCGACGCGCTCTTTCACGCCGTGCCGCTGCATGAAGGAATGGAACAGCGCTTCGGCCTGGCGCACCATCTCGGCGTCGTTTTCCTTGACCGCGACCATGGTCAATCCGGCATCGGGGTCCATGGCGACCATATCGGCGATCGCAGGACGCAGCGGGAAGCCCTCGATGCAGCTGTCAAATTTCTGCGCGAGCAGCAGAGCCGTGTCCAACGCCGATGGCATCGCTGCGTTGTGCTCAGTGGGAACGAGGATGGCTTTCATCGACGCGCACCCGCTGGTCCGAAGATTGCAGCATCATACAGCCGCGCCTGAATGCCCGATAGGGTAGCAGCCGCCGTCAATGTCGCTCGCTCGAGCCGCCCGGCCCGGCAGGCGCCTTGTGAAGCTCCAATACGTTGGCGAGCGCGTGAGGTCCAAGTTTGACGATGCCGGAGAACGGCCGGTCGATAGCGACAATCGCCAGCAGCTCCGAAAAGATCAGGATGGAAAGCAGTCCCGTCATCAACGCTTGCGCCGGCAAGCTGCGCATGCCGAAGAAAAATGTGAAACCGATAGTGAGAAGGGCGCCGCCGAACAGCAAGAACCAGATCACGCCTGGCACGGTGCCCTCCGAGGCGATCAGCCTGGCGCGGCGCCCTTGAGCGATGGCGTCCAGCTGACGCATCACTTCGGACATCAGTGGGGCTTCGATGCGCTGCGCGGCGGCGGTCTTCAGGAAGGCTGCATACACCGCGTCGAGGGCCTGCCGTGCCGGCCGCGTTCCGGTTCCGATGGTTCCGCGCTCCATGGCCGGCCAATCGATTGCGACGGTTACTGCAAGGTATTCGCTCAGTGCCTGACGAAGGTCGGCGCCCCCCGGATCCTGGATGCCGTGGGAGAGCCGGAAAATGCTCTCGGCGGCACCGGCTTCCTCGGCAACGGTCGTCTCTGCGGCGCTGAATTTTTCCCAAACGACGACAATGGCAAAGGCGAGCAACACCGCATACAAGACGCCAACAGTGGCAAAGTTGAAGCCGGCGACTTCGTTGTGCTCGCTCAGTCGCTCCGGGGCGACACAGCGGCGTACGACGAAAAGTCCGAGCATCGCCAGAACAGTCGTCGAACCGACGACGATCGCGCCCGACACCCAAAGCGGTTGGGTAGTGAGAAAAAACAACATGCCTTCGTCCGCGCCGGCAATGATCATATTGCCGGGGCGATCACTCGCCAAAGTACTTAAATGCTTAAGCCCCATCTTGACGGCGGCGCAGTCAGCAGGTTAGCCGCGACGTGCTGGAGACCTGCATGGCCGTCTATACCGATGTCGCGGCGGAAGATCTCGCCCCCTTCCTTGCCGGTTACGACATCGGCGAGCTTCTGACCTACAAGGGCATAGCCGAGGGCGTCGAGAACTCAAACTTCCTGGTGCACACCAGCCGCGGCTATTTCATCCTCACGCTCTACGAGCGGCGCGTCGCCGAGCGCGATTTGCCGTTCTTTCTCGGGCTGATGGAGCATCTCGCGAGCCGTGGCATCACTTGTCCGCAACCGGTCAAGAATCGCGCCGGACAGGCGCTCGGCCGGCTCGCGGGGCGGCCGGCGGCGATCGTCACCTTTCTCGAGGGCATCTGGGTACGCCGCCCCAGTGCCGTTCACACCGCGGCTTTGGGGGAGGCGCTGGCGCGGTTGCATCTCGCCGGCGCCGATTTTGCGATGCGGCGCGACAACGCGCTGTCGGTCGCCGGATGGCGGCAGCTCTTCGCCCAATGCGGGGACCGCGCCAATGAGGTGCAACGCGACCTGAAATCCGTGCTTGCCGCGG
>Ga0187782_10001034_pt1 | contig 19935 bp, 38 predicted proteins | sample 0715_SJ02_MP15_2_FD_132454 | JGI IMG/M metagenome (GOLD analysis project Ga0187782, IMG submission 132454) | Tropical peat soil microbial communities from peatlands in Department of Meta, Colombia - 0715_SJ02_MP15_20_MG | ecosystem: Environmental > Terrestrial > Soil > Wetlands > Peat | place... | reverse complement strand
GCTTGCCGAGTCCCACCAGCCCGTCTCGTCGTACTTCCTGGCGCTGGAAGTCGTGCGGGCGTCGGAGCTGCGCCGGGAGGGCGAGCGCCGGCAGATCGAGTTTCTCCGCGCCAACCCGCGGCGCCAGGCGGTCTGCGTCTGCGGCCACCACCAGTTCGCCCACGAGGACGACGGGGGGCCGTGCCGGGCGAAGCGGTGCCGGTGCCCGATATTCCGGGCGGTTTAAAGAGCCGGGACAATGTGTCCCGGCCAGCGGGGTCGGCCAAAGGAAGGCCGCGGGGTCCATGCCCCCGAGATCGCAGTTCGATTCTGCGCTCCGCTATCCCCGGGGGCGTTCCGCGACCTCCCAACCTTTTCAAATACCTTCTACGTAATACGTAGTGCATGGGTCAAACGACAGTACGCGGCTTTCGGTGCGAACGCTGCGGGCATGAGTGGGTCCCACGACGGGGCCGCGGCGCTCCAAAAGTGTGCCCGTCATGCAAATCGAGGAATTGGAAGGGAAGGGGAAAGTGAGCGCTGTCGAGGATCTGGCCCGTGCGGAGTATGAGCATCTGGGCTGGCAAGTCATTCGCGGCGGGGCACCGGACTTCCTTCTATTGAGAGAAACTGTTGAAGGACCAGAGTTCGCATTTTCCGAGGTGAAAGGTCCTTTTGACAGACTGCGGCCCAGACAACACATCTGGCTGGGCGCACTTCAAGGACTCGGCGCACGGGTGGAAGTCGCCAAAATTATACCCGGCAAACGCATCCAATTCCTGACACCCACGAGAAGAAGCGGGGGGAAATTGGAATTGCTGCCGGAGATAAAACCGGCACGTCAGCGAGCATCATCGGAATTGAAACGGATAAGGGTCAAGTACAACGCAGTAGCGAACAGACAATTCGTCCATCCAATAACGGTGTATTTCGGTCGGAAGGAATACATAGAGATCAAGGAGCGATTGAAGGAGTCACGGAGATCATTGTCCCAGGCGGGTCGCGATTTGATACGTGCAGGATTGAGGAGGAAGGAGGAGAAGCGATGACGGGAGACGAGCCGGCGACGAACAAGCAGAGACAGTTTATCTCGGACCTAGGCGCACAGACGATACCGGACGACTTGACGCGGACCGAAGCCTCGACATGGATCGAGGAACTGCGGCGCTACACGGAGACATCCCAGCGCGGGACGATCCAGAAGGAGAGGATCCGGACGGACCTGTTCCAGGGGCCGCCGGGCCGCGGCCCGCGCCCTGCGGACATCCAGGCCCAGGTGACGACGGTCGGATCCGACGGAAAGACCGTGACCACGAGGACACCGCTGGCCTCGGAGGGGACCACATCGGTCACGGTCGGGCCGACGCCAATCACGGGCGGAACGACGCCGACGTTCCAGACCGCGAAGGAGATGGCGGACCGATCGGCGCAGGCGCCGGCGCCCCCGCCGGTCCGCCCGCCGTCCCCTGCGGCGGCCGAGGTGTACGAGGAGCGCGAGGAGGACCGGGGCCCGCTGACGCCGGTCCAGGTGATGACCAGGGAGGAGCGGGAGTCATACGGGCTCGGGGAGACCGAGACGGTCGTTGTGCAGGGGCGGAAGGACAAGACCGGTATCGTCCCCGAGTACGGGATGCCGGCGAAGTACCTCTTCGCGCGGATCTCGAGGAACGCGAGGTCCGGGCAGTTCGACGTACGGGTCTTCCCCTCGATCGAGGGGCTGACGTTCCGGGCGAACGCCTTCGCGGGCGGGATCCGCAAGCTGACGTTCGAGTTCATTAGGCAGGAGGACGTCCCGGGCCTCGCCGCGTTCTCCTCGGAGACGAACGACCCGCAGATCATCGCGCGGGCGCACGTCGTCCTCGGCAACGGGACGGAGGTCGTCGAGGAGGGGACGGTCCGGCTGTCGGAGATCAAGCTGCATCAGAGCCGGCGGACGGGCAAGATGGTCGCGCGCAGCCCGGTCGCGCGGGACTTCCCGCTCGAGGTGGCGAAGAAGCGCGCCCTGTCCCGGGCGCTCCGGTGGGGAACGGGCTTCGGCGGGACGGCGCTCGACGAGCTGCCGCTGTCGGGGCAGGAGGCGCTGGCGCCGCCGGCGGGCGGCGAGCCGGCCGCGCTCCCGGGCCCGAGGGGGAAGAAGGGAGGCGCGGCATGAGCGACGAGGGAGACGAGTGGTCCGCGGCGAATTACCGGTACGGCCGGTTGATGGGAGCATGGGTCATCGGGTTCATCGCGGAATTGAAGGACCATGGAATGTCGCATGAGGCCGCTCTCGAAATGGTGCGTAGCACCATACGTATCGAGTTCAACATCGGATTCCAAGGGACCGACGTATCGCAGCATTTTCTCCGGTCGTGGACTGAACACTCGAATGTTCCAGAAGGAGTCGGAAGATGAAGGTCGAGGTCCTCGTCGACGGGCGCTGGAAGGGGATCGTCCTCGAGGCGCGCGAGCTGGGCCCCGAGGAGATGGTCGTCCACGACGAGCCGTGGTACGAGATCCGGACCCCGGAGGGGAAGAAGATGTACGGGCCCGCGCGTTGGTTCCGGATCGTCGGGGAGGTCACGGCATGAACCCGGGCGCGAGCACCCAGGAATCGCTCGAGCGGATCGCCCGGTGTCTGGAGGACATCGCGGCCAAGCTGGCCCGGGCTATCGAGATCGACGAGAACCGGCGCATCCAGATCATAGAGTCGCCCCGAGTATCCATGTACCAGAAGGTCTACGAGGTTCGGCAGGCAATCGACACGGCGCGGTTGATCGACCCGACCATCACGAGGCCCGTCGATGCACTCCGGCTCATCGACGCGTGGCACGCGATCCTGAGCGGCCCGACGCCGGAGGAAGCGCAGGAGAAGGGGGAGGAGCAGCATGAAACTTGAGTCCAAGACCGAGACCTACCAGTCGACCCACCACACGCTCCGGCTCACTCGGGAGGAGAACGACCGGCTCGTGGCGGCGATAGCCTCGGCGCTGGTAGGGCCCGATAAACAGATGGTGGACGTGTCCCGGGCGGAGCCCCTCGTCCGGTCAATCACCGTGGAAGTACAGTGGCTCGACAAGCGGACCGACGATGTGCATCTGACGCCGGTCTCCGGAGCCGACTCGTACTGGTGGCAGCGAAAGAGAATGTGGGGGGCCTCGACGACCCTGGCGGTCCTCCTCGAGGGCGAGGAGGAGCGGATCCGGGAGGAGCGGCGGACCTGATGCCGAACAAGCCATGGAAGGCCACGGAACGCAGGATCGCAAGATACCTCGGAACGGAACGGAACCCCGGGTCCGGAGCCGCTCCGACGATCACCCGGTCCGACACCCTGCACTCCACGCTTTACGTTGAGGTGAAGCACGGCAGCGTGGCCGATCTCGGATGGGTCGCAGCTGAGCATCTCTTCGAGAGGGTCCGGGCGAGGGCCAAAACAGAGGGCAAGGAACCCGTGCTCGTCCTCCACCCGAAGCACGCAGGCGGCGGCGTGGGAAATTATCCGGCGTACGTGGACTTTTTCGGGGTCGTCGTTCAGGTCCCTCTCAGGCGGGTGCGGGAATCGCTTCTTGAACGGGCCTCCCCCGGTTCAGTTCCCCGAATCGGTCCAGCAGCTCCCGGAGACTCCCCATCGGACAGACCCGGGTGAGCCCGATCCCGCCGACGGAGTCGGTCCGGACGCGCCGCTCGGGGCAGTCGGTGCACTTCACGGCCAGGGCGGCGTCGGGGTCCCCGGGGTCGTTGGGCTTGAGACCGACGGCGCCCGACGACTTGTCGGGGACGTGGTGGTCCGACGGGTGGGTGCAGCGGCCGCAGGACCGGGCCATTCCGCCCGGCGGCCAAGCCGGGCCCTCCCTTGAGGTTTCTCCCGGACCGGCAAATGTTGAGATAGCCCCTCGGCCATGGGGGGAGCATGGCGGGGACGGACCGAACGGGCGACTGGCTCGACTGGATGCAGAGCGGAGGCTCATTCACGGTGGACGAGGGGGACTCGGTACACCAGTGCGGGGTGATGAAGCCCGGGCTCGACTTCTCGTTCGTCAGCAGGGGACACTTCCTCTCCTTGCCGGCGAACCCGGCCCAGAACCTCCTCGCCTCGGACGGCCAGCCTGTCGGCGCCCCGCACACGCCGAAGCGCCCGGGCGCGAGCTACGACCTCTGGCGATCCGACGGCGCAGCCTCGCTGGAGTTCATCGGATGGATGCTCGACTTCAACGTGCTCAATCCCCCCGACGCGCCGCAGACCTCCGCGGGGATGACGAGCAAGCTCGACTCGAACATCTCGTTCGAGAAGACGGTGCTGAAGAACGGCTACGGCGGGCCGCTGAACTCCCCGGATCCCCTGCACATCGAGTGCAGCGGCGCGAAGATCAGGGGCTACACGTACACGCAGAACGCCATCCCGATCGACTACTCGAAGCCCGGCATCTCGGACGGCATCGTGTTCGCCTCCGGGTCGAACACCCTGGAGGACGTCGAGGTCGAGGGGGTTGTCGTCGCCGGCGCGGCGGAGATCGACGGGATCCTGGCGGGCGGATACCTCAAGGACTTCAGCGCGTACCAGATCCTCCTCGGGACGCTCATCAGCGAGGAGAGCTGGGCGGGGAACCTCTGGACGAAGGTCAAGGCCGGGCCGCGGCAGGACGGCGGGCCGGCACTGCAGGTCTCGTCGCCGTGCGGCGCGGGCCTGACGATCGAGGACTCGGAGTTCCTCGGGACTGATCCAATCGGGAACCCGCAGAACTTCCAGGGCGTCTGGGGCAGGGGCAACACGCCCGCGGCCCTGCCGACCCCGTGACCTAGCCCCTCGCGACCTGCCGGTACAGCTTCTCCCCGGTCGAGCAGAGCCTCGACCCGGGGAGCGCGCAGTGCCAGCGCCAGCAGCGATCGCAGAGCCGCCAGTGGGTGACGAACGCCTCGTGCGGGGTCACGGATCGCCCCGGCGGAACTCGTGGATCTCCCCGGCGTCCGCCAGGGCGTTCGAGGGGTGCCAGTGGTTGCGCGGGTCCTGCCCGCCGGTCGTGGGGGTCTCGGGACCCGCGCAGTAGACGGACCCGCTGCCCCGGGCGCGAAGCTCCTCGAGATTGAACGCGACCCTCCCGCCGCAGACGGGACAGCAAACATAGTGAGTGGGGGGCGCGTGCTTGTCCGTGATGACGGCGGTGATGTGGTTCACGGGGTCCAGCCCTCGAGCCGGATTCCCGATTCGTGGAATCCGCACTCCTGCGAGACTCCGTTGACGATGTAGCCGTTGTAGCCGCACAGGACCGAGGGCGTCACATTCCCCTGCGCGTCGATCTCGTGCCCGGCGAGCGACCCCATCAGTCCGCAGCGGGGGCACCAGAACCAGGCAGTCTTCGACCCGTCCGCCTTCAGGGCCGGGCACCAGCCCCCGGTACCCGGCAACTTCGGGACGGGCCGGTCGCCCGCGGTGACAGCGATTTCCTGCTCAGATGTCAAGCGCGGCACCACACGACTCATTCGATCAGGCCGAGGATGTAGAACTGAGCTTCAAAATCTGAGGACGACGCGACGTGGATCCCGCCGTCGCCCCTGTGGTGGAACTCGCAGTAGTACCTCAGGTTCTCGGGGCTCTCCGCCCACGCGGCGATGTCGTCGGGGTTCTTGATCGACGGGAAGTCCTTGGCGAGCAGATCGAAGTCGACGCCATTAATCATGGCGAATTCCAGAATCCTATGATGAAGCTCTAGCGGACCCTTACAGTACCGGTCGGTCCCGGTCGCCTCGGCGATGTGGCACTTGGCAGTCGCCACGGTCGCTTTCCTGTACGCCTCAAATGCCCGATAGTGGGGATCGCTCTCCCGGGGATCGTGGGCGGGGTACCTCAGGGTGTAACGCCGGGTCACCCTTTGCTCGTGGGCCGGGACCTCGTCGGGCATCAGAACGTCCTCTGGACCGCATAGTCGACGCACCTCGGATCCGGGCAGATCAGCACCGCGTGTATCTCCTCGACGAGCCGGGTGACGGGGTCGGCCGGGAAGTGCATCTCGATCCGCCGCACCGCCTCGGTCTTGTAGGAGTCGACGGGGACCAGGGGGCCGCCGCACTCGGGGCAGACGCGGGTCTGCACGGCGCCGGAGACGATGCCGGACTACTTCTGCGTTTCCGGCCGGCGATTGACGTAGTGCCCGCAGGCGCGGCAGGTCCGCCAGCGGAGCCGTCGGGCGGAGGATCCCATCAGCCCGCGGGGCTCTTCGGTCCGCGGGCAGGGGCATCTACACGGTCGGTACGACTGGCACCGTCCGCACACGGGATCACCGGCGCTCGTAGAGGGCGACCGCGCCGACAGAGGTGTAGGGCGCGGTGCCGACGAGCGAGTAATCGGCCGCGTCGACATCAGGCAGTCCGCCCGAGGGGAACTTGTGGTGCCAGCCGGCGACCAGGACGTACTGGGGAGTGCTGGTATTGAAGGGGAGCGAGGACTCGTGGGGATAGAACGGATAGGTGTAGGAGTTCGGATCGTTCGCGACGAACAGCCATAGCGCGGTCGGTGTCGCGACGGTCGCGTTCCAGGGGACCCGAGAACACAGACTCTGGATCGCGGCGAATCCGGGGGTCCGATTCCAGTCGACGGGGTATTGCTTCGAGAAGAGAAGGTTGCCTCCGACGAGGTGCGTCGCCACGGGGCTCGCCGGTCCGACGACGAGGTTGACCGCGACGATCGCGACGAGCAGGGGAACGAGCCAAGAGACCCAGCGCTTCCGGGAGCGGGTGAGACGCGACGAACGGGAGGACGAGGTGGTCGCGGTGAGTCTCTTGAGTCCGTACGCGAAGCTGATCATCAGGGGAATCGCGGCGACGATCCCGTAGTGCTGGCCGAACGTCGTGTAGTCCGGGGCGTAAGTGAGGAGGGTGTACGCCGCCCACGGGACAGCGAGGACGAGCGTCCGGGGGACGAGCAGCCCGACGAACCCGAGGAGGCCGAACGCGAGGGCCCAGTACTCCAGCTTGTGGACGAGGTCCGTTTTCAATGCGCCGAGCGTGGGGGAAAAGTACGGATTCGCGATGTTGGCTGAGACGGAATAGCCGGGCGGCAAGCGCGGCAGGCCGAAGAGGTATCCGTGCTCCACGAACAGGCGGAGCGAAAAGTACGCGGCGACGGCGAAGACCATGAGGCCCATCGCCGCGGCGCCATCGGACCGGTACAGGAGGTTTCCGGCCCACGAGAGGACCCGCCTCAGGCCGCGCGTCCCCGTCCGGGTCCGTAGCCGGGAGCGGATGCCGCGAGCGAATCCGAGGAGGCTCGGGAGGACGAAAAACACCCCGAAGAAGAAGATGAGGACCGGGGCGACCTCGAGCGTGAGGCTCGCGAGCGCGGCCACGGCGAGGCCCCAGAGGAACCTCCGGGTCTGCCACAGCCAGAAGAGGGCGAAGAGTTCCACGGGCAGGAACGGCTCGATGTTGACCGCGATAATGATCGAGGAGACGACGGGCACGTAGACCAGATAGACGACGCAGACGGCCCAGGAGAGGGGCGGAGAGAGCCCCACGCGCCGGGCGATCAGATAGAGCGGGACGGCGGCCAGGGCGACGGCGGCTGTCTGGAGGACCAGAAGGGTGATCGGCGTGGGGGCCAGCTCGTAGAACGGGACGGCGAGGTACAGGGCGAGCGACGGGTGGACGAGGAGCAGCGAGCACCTCCCCGTGTCGGCGCAGTCGAACTGGTCGTAGAGCGGCCGGCCGTGGGCCGTGGAGGAGATCGCCTGGACGAGGATGGGGAGGTCGATATGGATGTTGGCGACGCTGTAGTAGTTCTCGAGGGCCAGCCCGAGGGCGAGGCAGAAGAACGCGAGGACCGACGCGGAGAGCCAGAGGGCGGGCGACCTGATCAGGCGGGCTCCGATCACTACTCCCTCTGGAGGTTTTCCATCAGGCGCTCGTGCGTCGCCCGGTCGGCGCACCCGCAGGGGAGCGGCGCGTCGGACTCGGTCTCGATCTGGTGCTGCCGCGCCTCGTCGGCGGCGGTCTGGGCGGAATTCCAGATCTTGCCGCGCCAGCCGCAGTCCCGGCAGACGCCGATATTGGCCTCGACGAACGGACCGGGCATCCCTCTGGACCGCTCGGTCGCGGGGTAGAGCGGGATCGTGTTGGTGAACACGACGGTCTCGTGGTGGCTCATGCCGTCGCCTTCTGTTCGGAGCGGATGCGTGCGGCCTCGGCTCGCCATTTGCGCGCCTCTTCCAGGGCCTCCCTCCTCGCGCGACGGCGCAACAGATCTGGGAGCCAGAACCAGGGCGACATCGGCGCGGCCCAATCTTCACTAGACTTTGCCAGGCTCTCGAGCCGCCGCGCCTCAATCTCCCAGTCGGGCGGCGCGTTTGTCAGGTCGATCCACATCCACGGCCCGTCGCGCGGGGGAACTTGGGCGGAGCCGACCTTATACCAGTAGCCCTTGGGGGTGGGACAGGGACCGGAAGGAGCGCTCATGCCGTCGCCCTCTCTTGCTCCCGGTCGCCGTTCGCCTTCGCGAGCATCCCGAGGAATTCCAACTGGAGCGCGGCGTGGACCTGGGCCAGCTCCTCGTCGGAGATCTCGTACTGCCCCTGGAGGTCCCGCTTGAGGTTCTCGAGGAGCGCGTACCGCACCCGGCCGTGCTGGCTGTCGTACTCCGCCGCCCCGACCTCGTGTAGGGACCGGGCGATCTCGGCCGCGTCGGACCCGTAGCCGAAGAGGGCGATCGCGACGGACTTGGTCCCGACCCACCCCTCCTTCGTCGAGAGGTAGGCGAGGTACTGCTTGTTCCGCTTCGCGAGCTTCGCCAGCGGCTCCTTGACCCGGCCGACGTGGGCCTCGAGGAACGCCGAGAGGATCGCGCGCTTGGGCGGGACCTCCACGACGGCGCCGCGGGGCATCCTGGCGAGGATCCTCGGGAGGACCAGGTCCTCCACCTTCGCGGCGAGGGCGTCGAGGTCGATGTGCCCGCGCTCTGGGGGCGCGACATTCCCGGGCGAGAGGTCGCGGGTCTCGGTCGTCGTGTTCCCCCTCCCGTCCGTCGCGACGGTCGTCAGCCGCGTCCCGGGCGGGACGAGCCCGGGCCTGTGGATCGCACCCAGGGCTGCATCGGCCTCGAGCGACTTGGCGCGGCCGCGTTCGGTTTTGAGCTGCTCCTGGAGATCGTGTAGCTCCTGCCCCCTCTCCATCAGCATCTTCTGAAGGCGGCCCGTGCTCTCCTCGAGGGCGTTCGCCTTGGCGAGAGCCGTCTGTAGCTCGCTCGCCATTTTCCGGATCTGTTCCTCGTACCCCTTCCGTTCCTCGGCGTCCATTTGTATCTCCCGCTTCTTCTGGGTGTCGATCTGGCCGGCGCGCGCGAGCCCGCGGGCCACCCGCATCGCCGACTCCGCGTTCATCCACGCCGGCTGCACGTAGGTCTTCGTGAGCGTGTCCCCCTCGACCACGAGGAACTCGCCGAGGCCCAGTCCGGTGACCTCGTTCGGCGCGTGCCTCCGGCCGGGCAGGAATTTCAGGTCGCGCTCGACCTCGAGGTCGAGGGTCTGCCGGCCGAAGAGCCAGAGGCCGACGTTCCGCATCACGTTCATGTCGAGGCCCGTGAGCGCCTGGGAGTCGAGCCACACATAGTTCCCGATCGCCGCGCCCTTCCGGATGAACTCCTCGATCGCGACCTTCGCCGGCGTGAGGCGGTCGACAGGGATGAAGTCCCGCGCCTCGGGGAGGACGACGATGGTGTTGCGGAACCGCTCAAGCACCGCCGTCAGGGTGGAGGCGATCACGAGCTGCTGCATCGCATGGGAGTACTCCTCGAGGTCGACCACGTAGAACCGGCCGTGCGCGAACTCGAGGCGGGTCGCGAAGTGGTGAGTCCGGAGGGACTCCTCGATCTCGGTCAGGTACTCGTTGAGCTCGACGAGCGCCTTCTGGGTCCATTGGCTCTTCGCCTTCTCGAGGCGCCTCTGGACATTCGCGTGGACCTCGGCGACCGTCTTCGCGTTCCGGCAGGCGACGATGATGTCGCCCCGGTACCACTGGGCCTTCTCCTGTAGCTGGGCGCTGATCAGGCCCTCGATGAACCGCCAGTCGACCCGCTCGCGGAAGTACGGCTCGAGCCGGGCCGCCCCGTCGAACCCGATGTCGCCCTTCTTGGTCCGGAATGTGATGGTGGTCCGCCCGACGCGCTCGGCGAACGCCTCGAGCGACGTGGTCTTGCCGCTCTTTTGCGTGAGGCCGAAGATCGCGAGGTGCTGGATCTCGGTCTCGACAGCCGCTCCGTCCGGGACGCGGTATCCGATCCGGAACGTCACGCGACCCTCCTGAGCTGCCAGACCACGACCTCGTGGTGGCCGGCCGTGTCGTCCCACTCGTAGCGGACCGGGAGGTACACGTACGACGAAGTCGCGTTCGTCGTCTGGACCGGCATCGGCGTAGTCCACTCGAAGACGCTCATGCGCGCAGGTCCGCCTCCGTGATCTCCGGCAGGTCCTCGAGTTCCGACACGGGGTGGTGGACGACGGTCCCGTCGGGACGGAGCTCGACGGCGGTCTTCGCCGGGGCCGCCGCGGCGCGGCACGCGCCGCACATCACGGCGATCGCCCGCCTCCCGGCGTCGTCGGCGAGGACATTGGTCCAGACGGGGTGGGCCCACGGCGCGGCCTTGTCGAGCTGCAGGAGATTGATCGGGCCGTTCCGGTTGATCCGCTCGCCGCAGCCGCAGCACTCCGTCCGGCGGAGGGCTGTCAGAGTCGGATTGTCATCGGGATCGAGGGTCATTTCCGTCTCCCCGACGCGGGCCTCTCGCGGACGAGTCCCGTGCCCGGCTTGTTCTCGAGCGCGACGGCCCTCCCCCTCCGGAGCATGTAGACGAACACTTGACCGGCGTAGGACCCCCTCGTCGCTTGGTCCCAGCGGACGATCAGGCCGCGCGGATAGAAGTACTCGGTCCTGGTAAATGTGGCGTGAGACCGGAACGAGGACCGGAGCGGGAAATCATCGCCGATCTGGGCCGGCCCGGCGGTGAAAAATGTTCCGGGGGGAACCCGAAGGGCGTTGGGCCCGGGTCGGTATGCGCTCACGGCCCCTCCTTCTCGATTACGGCGAAGGCGAGCCGCGTCGTCCTCGCGATCTTCTCATCGAGGCCGGGATCGGGAAACCTGCGCCACTGGTCCATCAGGACTAGCACTGCGCGCTTGCGCCCGTACTGGTCAAGAGAGGGCCAGCAGTCCTCACACGTCGGGAAGATCCCGGTGGTCTCGTCGAGGCGGATGTCGTGGGGCCGCTTCCAGTTCCAGGCGCCCCTGCAGACGACGCAGGTGCCGTAGCCGGGGGCGTTCCTTGGATCGGGCTCCGGAACCGGGAGCAGGGCAGGAGAGACGGGGAGTGGCCGGTCGTCGGGCTCGGGTTCGAGTAGCCGGCCGAAAAAGGCACGGATCTTCGCGATCACGGCCCCTCCCTCGGGATCACGGAGGCCTTGCTGAACGCGAGCTGGCAGGCCTCGCAGGTGAGCATCGGCCGGGCTAGCGTGTTCGCGAACGGCCCCAGGAGCGGCGGGTACGCGATGCCCACGAGGAGCTTCCCGCCGCAGTTCGGGCAGTAGACGGGGGGCTCGACTTTTATGGTCTTCGCCCTGCCGACCGCTTCGTGGTACCTCTGGCTCCATTCGGCGGGGGTGAGCTTGCTCACGGCCCCTCCTTCTTCGGGTGGAAAGGATGGGTCGGGGATGGTTCTGAGACGACTGGAGGGTTCTCGACCCAGAAGTCCGCGAGGCACCCGGTATGTTTCTCCTTGGGGAACGGACACGGGGCGCCTTCCGCGTAGATATATCCGCAGGACTCCTCCTTGGGTACGATCAACTCCGCGCGGGCCGGCCCGACCAGCCTCACGGTCGCGCCGGGCACGTCGATCGCGCCGCGCAGGGCGGCCCTCCGGCCCGACTCGTCGGGCCCGTAGGAGGTGAGCGGCCTCCCCTCGGCATCGATGACGACCCACGACCCAATCACCAACAAGGGTCTGGAGGGCGTGAACCCCAGCCAGTCCGCCTTACCCCGGCTCGTGAAGAGGTGGGTCGACATCTCGTGCTGGTCGCGCGTCGCCCCGCAGACCTCGCCGCGGTAGTCCTCGTATTCGCAGCGGTCCTCGTCGAGGGTCACGGCCCCTCCTTGTTCGGCGGGTTCAGGAGTTTTTGGGCGAAAGGCAGCCATCCGCAGTCTCCCTGTTAACGCAATCCTTGTGCTCAGCGACGAAGGCCTCAATCCGCTCCCGCAGTGCGAAGTCCGGATCGCCTCGGAGGAGAGCTGCCGCCGTCCCGAAAGCCTGGTTGACATCGACGGGAGCATTAGGCCAGTTCGACCGCCGAACTAACTCTGCGTGAACCTCGGCGAGCGTCAATCGTCCCCCTCCTGGGCGGCGATCGCCACGGGGAGCGTGTAGCACTCGTCGTGGACGCGGCCCTCGCGCGCGGTCAGCACGGGCCTCCCGCAGACGATACAGGTCTCGGGCTCCGCGGGCGTCATCGCACGACCCCCGCGATCAGGAACACGATGATCGCGACGGACAGGCCGGTGGCGAGTCCGGTCCAGTAGGCGAGACCGGCGGGCATCATTTCCGCCTCTCAAAACCGATTTCGACGACCGTGAAGACCAAGGACACGGTGGCGGCTCCGACCAGCCACCAGGGCCACCCGTGGGTGAGATAGGCATACGCGAGGCACCCCACGAAGGCGATCGCCGGCCCCGTGCCCGTGTGCGCGCTTGGGGACATCACGGCGGTAGCCTCCGGACGTTGTCGACCTCCTCGGCCGTGAGGAGACGGAGGAACACCTCTCGGGCGAGGTCCGGCTGGGCCCGTCCCTCGTTCACGGCGGCGTCCATGGCCTCGTACCCCGATCCCCGGTACACCGGAGGATGGTCCGCGGTCCAGCCCTTGTAGAACGCCTCCCAGAGGAGCCGCGCGTCCCTGCCTGTTTCCTCGGGCGAGCTACTGAGCGTCATTTCCCCCCCTTCGGGAGCAGTTCGCGGAGCCGTCTAGCGATGCTGTCGGGAGTGCAGAAAGTCGAGGTGACCCAAGGCGCATATGGGACGTCGGGAAGTGGAACTTTCGTCCAATCAATTTGAGGGAACAGTTGCTCGAACGGCTTTCTGGCCCGGGCCTCGTATTCCCTCGATAGATCCTCGACCCGCTTCGGGAGGTCGTCGTCAATCTCCACCACCGGCAGGTGCTGGAGTCCGTTGTAGAGTGTCAGATAGGCCTCGGTGTTGTCCATGACCACCGACGCTTCCCGGCGGAGCGCGACGACATCGGACAGGCGGACGTACTCGGTCATTTTCCCTTCACGGTCTTACGGACTTCATCGGTTGTGAGAGCAGGGAGCAATACCACTCGGGTGAGACTCCCCTCCACGACAACGCCGACGCCGACGTGGCCGACGAACGCGCCGTCCTCGAGCTGGTACGTCCCGACGTAGTCCCACTTCACGTCCGGGATCTCGTGCCCCGTCCCCATCGTGACGATCCGCAGGGTGACCGTGGGCTTCTCGGGGTCCTCGACGGCCCAGAGGCAGGGGACGTCGCGCTGGACTTGGACGGAGAGGATCCGGGCGGGCTCGTGGAGGACGAGGTCCTGGGACCCCTCGACCGCGAGCTGGTGCTTCCAGATGCGAGCGGTCACTGTTTCACCCCGGGCGATTTGCAGGGCGGTAGCGTGTACGCGCCCTCCTCACCGACCACGATCCACCCGTAATACTGGCACCGACGGAATACTTCGCCGGCCTCGTCCCTTTCCGGAACGAAGAAGTGCTTGGGCCACGGTTTCGAGGGGATCACCGTCCCTCCCTGAGCACTTCCTCGATCTCGTTCTCGAGGTCGTCGGAGAGCATCTCCGGGCCCTCGCGCTCGACCTTGTCGTAGACCCGGCGCAGGAGCTTGCCCGCCTCTCTCTCGCCGAGACCCAACCGTGCGATGCGGTTCAGCGCCTTCGTGAAGTCGATGTCGTTCCCCGCTCGGAGCTGGTCGGCGCGGTACCGGTTGATCCCCGCCTCCACGTCGTCGTCGATATTGACCGACCGTTTCGAGGACATCGTAACCCGATATGCCAATAGTCTAATAGGATAAGAGTATTTGGGTGTCCCGTGAGGGCCCGCCTCCACATCATGCTCGACGACGACCTGGAGCCCCGGGAGTCGGTGGACCTCCCGATCCCGGAGCCGCCCTCGGAGGACTACCCCGGCGGCGGCCACTGGCGGTGGGTCGGGCGGCTGCCGCGGACCCGGGTCGACGTCTCGGACGATTACTGCCTCGCGGTCTACGTCGTCCGCCGGGACTCGACGCACGCCAGGACCCTCGAGAGAGACGGGGCGACGGCCGTCCAGCGGCGGGGCGTCAACCGGGTCCCGAAAAGGCCCGAGACGGACGGGGACGGGAAGCACGTCTGCGCCGTCTGTGGGCGGGGCTTCGAGACCGGGTCGGCGCTCGGGGGACACCGAAGATCGCACTCGGGGGCGCAAGAAGAGGCGCCGACCCCGACGGATTCTCCGCCCCGTCGGATTTCCAGGTCCGCAGACGGGGCGACGCCGAAGGGAGACACGAAGACGGGGCTCACGGCCGCGATGATCTCGCGGTGCGTGCTCGCCGTGCTCGAGGGGCGGCAGATCGGCGAGTTTATCGAGGAGGAGCGGTTCCGGGGAAACAGGACCGCCCTCGCCGCGTGGACAAACGCGGTGGTCCACTCGGTCGACCCGCCGTCGTACCGGCGGCTCTCCCCGGAGGAGCGGGAGCGGGTGGCCTCGGAGGTCCTCAGGGTCAAGGGCGGGCCGACGATGGGAGGCATGACGTGAGCATGGAGAAATGCTTCGCTCACCCAAACCAGCCCCTCCTAGAGTGTCCGAGGTGCGCCGACGGCCCCGACCCGGTGGCGTTCGTGGACGCCCGGGGCCGGCGGCTCGAGCCGGCGGTCTCGCCGTACTGGCGGATCCTCGACAAGGACGGGCTCGTGCCGCAGCACATGGGGTGGGACCCGTGGTACCTCCACGGCGTGGAGGACAAGTTCTGGGACGAGGGCTGGTCGGAGTGGTTCGGCGACTGGCCGACGAACGAGATCGCCTTCGAGGCCGACTCGGTCCAGATCTCCGGGCCGTGCCTGAGGTGCGGGGCGAAGCCATACAGCCCGGTCCACTACCTCGAGGTCGAGATGGGCTTCCATCCTTTCACACCGTCCATTGGCATCACGGCAAGCGGGGTCGTGCCCCCGGTGGAGAGATGACGCGGGTATTCGACCGGGGCGACGAGTGCTACGCACCTATCGCGATCCTGCTCGACGAGCGGGAGCGCGACATGCTCGACGAGGCGGTCGCCGGTAGGGACGACTGGGAGCGCGCGATCGAGGAGTACGCCGAGACGCGCCACCTGGGCGGAGGGGAGCGCGCGAAGCTGCGGCTCGCCGTCTATTTCTACAACGGGAACATCGCCCTGCGGTACGAGGACCCCCGCCATCTCGACACGGAGAACCGGGAGCGGTTCGTCGCGGCGGTGCGGGCGCATCTCGACCTGCCGCCGGTCCCGGTCCGGATCGCGGCGCTCGTGATCGCGCGTGGACGCGAGGGGGGGCCGAACTGATGGGCGAGCGGCGAGAGCACAGGCTGGCTGTCACGACGGGCTACGTGTCGAACGGCAGCGGGATGGAGAGACTGCGGCTGACGATCCGGTGTATCGCGTGCGGGGTGACCGACGGTTGGGATCTGAACATGTACCGGTACTGCCCGGCGGAGAGGATCGAGGTCCTGGTGCCGGGCACGGCGGTGGAGGCCTCGGAAGAGGTCAAGCACGCGCTCGCCCTGGCGACGCTGCACATCCTCGGGAAGGAGAGGACGGGCGACCAGTGAAGCGACGTCCGGACGACCTTCGGATCGACTGCCCGGCCGGGGGCCCCGTGATCCTCAGCACCGCCTCTTCGGGACGGATCCAGATCGACGTGAGGATGCCGAGCGGGCGGCTCGCGTACGCCGAGCTGACGGAGAAGGACGCCCGTCGGATCGCCCGGCGCCTGGTCGAGATGGCCCGGGGGAGGTAGGGGTGTGGCTGTACGTCCCGTCAACGGGCTCTCGCTCTGTTCCGGGATCGGGGGGCTCGACCTCGCCCTCAGACTCGCCGTCCCCGGATATCGCACTGTGTGTTATTGCGAACTCGACTCATTCGCGGCGTCCGTTGTCGTGGCCCGGATGGAGGAAGAGGCCCTGGATCGCGCTCCTGTCTGGGACGACCTCGGCACCTTCGACGGCCGACGCTGGCGTGGACTCGTGGATCTCGTCCACGCCGGGTTTCCCTGCCAGCCGTTCTCGACAGCCGGAAGGCGGAGGGGCACCGCGGACGAGCGGTGGGTCTGGCCCGGCATCGCGCGGATCATTCGCGAGGTGGGCCCGCCGTACGTGTTCCTGGAGAATGTTCCAGGCCTCGTTAGCGGAGGGGGGCTCGGTGCCGTACTCGGGTCCCTGGCCGACCTCGGGTACGATGCTCGGTGGGAGACTGTGCTCGCCTCGGACGTCGGGGCCCCGCACCGGCGGGCCCGGGTCTTCATCCTGGGCTGGCGGCCCGGCTCCGAGAGAGGACTGGCCGACGCCGTCCTCGGGGCTCCACAACTACGACGAGGACCCGGCCCGGTGGGAGGAGCGGAGGAGGCGCCTCGCGGCCAAGCACGGGAACGACGGCGCGGGGCTGCCGCTAGGCCAGGCGGCGCAGCGGTTCACCAACGAAGACTCGCCGGTCTGACCGACGCCCCGGGGGGTCTCGGGATCGACGTACCCGGCGCACTCGGACGGGAGGACGGGGTTGTCCCTCGCGGGGAGGGCGGAGCGGTGGCGGACACCATCGGGATCGGAGAACGACGGAGGAACGCACGCGGCGCTCCACGCCCGGTCGAGACTCCGATTAAAAGACCAGAGTTTTCACTGGTCGACTCCGAGGGCGAACGAACGGGACCAGCGCGACTCGCGGGACGCGACGGTCGCGCTGAGCCGGCTGGCGAAGGCGTGGCCGACGCCGGACGCGAGCCCGGAGCGGACGGACTTCCATGCGGGGTCGGAGCCGGCGAGCCAAGAGTCGCTGTCCCAGGCCGCGACCCGGTGGCAGACGCCCCGGGCGGTGTACTCGAACCACCCGGGCATGGCGACGGGCGAGCACCTGACGCGCCAGGCGATAGAGCTGTGGGCGACGCCGACGTCCCACGACCCGAAGGACGGGGAGGGGGGCGGTCTGCCGACGAAGGCGTTGCTGTCGAGGCAGGCCCCCCGGTCTGGCCTCCCGGTCCCGGCGAGCGGGACGAGTGGGCCCGGGTCCTCGGTAGGTGGCCCGAGCTCGCGCCCGCGACTCTCGAGCGCGTTCGTGGCTTGGCTGATGGGGTTTCCGAGCCCGCACTGGGCCGAGCCACGCGCGCTGACCAGCTCCGAAGCTACGGAAATGCGGTCGTCCCTCTCCAGGCAGCGGTCGCTCTTCGAGTCCTTGTGCGGAGGATGGGAAACCGATGACCCTCGACCCCGAGACTAGCCTCTGGCACGTCCAGCGGGTCGGGAACCCCGCGGCGGCGCTGATCCTGAGCCCCTGCGTCGCGCACCGGCCGGGCCAGCCGGTCCACGTCGCGGGGCCGGACTGTCTGCCCTTCGACGGGGCGCTCCGGGAGGCGGCGCGGGCGATCCGGTCGCACGGGTCGGTCCGGGTGCTGGTCGACGCGGCGGCCGTGCCGGTCGATCTGTACGCGGAGCTGCTGGAGCGGCTGAACACGATGGGGATCCTCGTGGCGATCGGGGACGCGGGAGAGATGGTTGGGGGCGACCCGTGACCGACCCCGAGCGGTGCGAGCAACCCACCACGAATCCGGACGGGCGGTGTGGTGAGTGTGTTCCCTGTTTGCGGTATACCATCGCCCGTCTCCGTTCCGATTTGGCGGCGTGGAAGAAACTCGCCCGGGAACTCGTCAAGGATGAATGGATGCACGACCACTCTTGGACGACTTCCGGCTCTGACAACTACAAGATGCATGAGAAACGCCTATCCCAAGCGAGACGCGGGGTCCTCGCCCGCCCCGCGAAGGAGAAGGGGCCGTGACGGTTTTCATCCTTTTCTGGGGAGTAGCGGGTGGGGCTGTGTGCTATTCTTGGTGTTGGGTATGGGACTCGAAGGCGAAGCCATGACCGACCCCCTCACCCCGGCGCAACGGTCCGCGCACATGGCGAGGATCCGGTCCGGCCTCCGGCACAACCGGTTCGAGCGGGGCGTCCACGAACTCCTCAAGGGGAACTACGTCCGGCACCGGATGTACCCGGACATCGAGCCGAGCATGGACGTCTTGGTCGACACGCGCGCCGGGCCGCTCTTCGTCGCGCTGGACGGGTGTCTCTGGCACGCGTGTCCGGACCACTACCGCAGGCCGAAGACGAACGGGGAGTTCTGGGCCCGGCACATCGAGGAGCAGGAGCGGGCCCGGCAGGCCCGGCGCGCGGGCGCGGACTTCCCTTTCGTGGCGGTCTGGGAGCACCTGTGGCGCGACCCCGCGAACCGGCGGGCGGCGGTGCTGGGGATCATCGGCGCAGGAATCGAGAAGGTCGAGTCCGGGGCGGCGACGCGCGGACCGATCGAGCCGACCCTGGAGGACCTGAGGGCGGTCTGGGAGCGGTGGAGGAAGTGACCGAACTCCCCGCGGACCTCAAGCCTCTACTGCTGGAGGGCAACGCGCTCGACGTCCTCCGGTCGCTTCCGGCGGATTCGTTCCACGCGACCTGCACCTCGACCCCGTACTGGGGCGTCCGGGCGTACCAGACGCCGCCGGTGGTCTGGGGCGGGACTCCGGGATGCGAGCACCGCTGGGAGTCGACCCGGCCGCGCCGGACCAGGAAGGCCGCGGACGCGACCTCCGCGTACGAGAGGGCCCGGCCCGGGGCGAACTACGATGCGTTCCCGAGCGAGACCTGCTCCGCCTGCGGCGCTTGGCGGGGCGAGCTGGGCCAGGAGCCGACGCCCGAGATGTTCGTGGACCACGTCTCGATGGTTTTCGAGGAGGTGCGGCGCGTGACGCGCCCGGAGGGGATTGCGGTCCTGGTGATCGGCGACACGATGGCGACCCACCCGGCGGGGGTCACCGACGAGCGGAGGTTCTCGAAGTCCTCGATCCATGTGGGGGTCGACAGGACCGCGATCGTCCAGTCCGGCATGATGGACAAACGGGCGCCGGGCCTGAAGGAGAAGGACGTGGTCGGCGTTCCGTGGATGGTCGCCTTCCGCCTCCGGTCGGACGGCTGGTACCTGCGCCAGGTGATCGTCTGGTCGAAGCCGAACCCGAACCGCAACTCGGTCCGGGACCGCCCGGGCCTCTCCCACGAGTACGTCCTGCTGCTCGCCAAGTCGAACCGGTCCTACTGGGACATCGAGGGGGTCCGGCACGAGTACTCGCAGGACACGATGCCCGAGATCGGGGAGAAGTATGCGGGCCTCTCGCAGAAGGGGCTGGCGCCCAGGGACTACCGGGCGGTCGACCCATCGGAGGCGAAGCGGTCGATGATCCGGTCGCTGTCCCGGCACGCCGGATCGACGCTCCAGTCGGTGTGGGAGATCCTGACGCCGAACTACGACGGGCCCCACTACGCGGTCTACGGAGACACGATCCCCGAGATCGTGGTCCGGCTGGGGACGTCGCAGAGGGGCGTCTGCCCCGCCTGCGGGGCGCCCCACGTGCGGAGGCTGAGGCCGAACCCGGGGGGGGAGGAGGCGCCCTACCCGGCGAGGCCGCTGGTCGTCAGGGGCTGGGCGGGCCGGCCGCTCGTCGAGCCCCCGCCCGAGCTGTGCGACTGGGTCCCGTCGTGCGGGTGCGGCGCGGGGGAGCCAGTCCCGGCCCTGGTCCTCGACCCCTTCGTGGGCAAGGGCACGACGTGCGAGGTCGCCCGGCGCCTCGGGCGGCGGAGCGTGGGGATCGACCTGAATATCGGGCTGGCGCGGGAGGAGACCGGCCAGTGGGCGGACCTCGAGTCGTTCG
>Ga0187782_10001033_pt1 | contig 19936 bp, 15 predicted proteins | sample 0715_SJ02_MP15_2_FD_132454 | JGI IMG/M metagenome (GOLD analysis project Ga0187782, IMG submission 132454) | Tropical peat soil microbial communities from peatlands in Department of Meta, Colombia - 0715_SJ02_MP15_20_MG | ecosystem: Environmental > Terrestrial > Soil > Wetlands > Peat | place... | reverse complement strand
GAGAAGCGCGGCGTCATGACCTGCGGCCACAATGCGAGCCAGGCGCCCTTGGCGCCGAAAGGTTTTGTCACCGGCGCCGAATACAAATGGGAGACGATCTACAAGGGCTATGCCGCGACGCTCGCCAAGGGCGACACACTGCCGAATTTCACCGCCGGCGGCTATGAGGCCGACATGGTGCGGAATTCGCCCTTCGGCGCCGGCGCGACCGACGCCGCGAAGACCGCGGCGACGGCGGCGATCGAGGGTTTGAGAAAGAGGAAGCCGATCTATGTCGGGCCCTTGAAGGACAACAAGAGCGGCAAAGTCGTCATCGACAAGACTTACGACAACCTCGACCCGTTCCTCGACAAGATGGACTACCTGCTCGAGGGGGTGGTCGGCTCGATCACCTGACCGGAAGCGATAGTGGCTGCGCCGGCGCAAGGCGCCGTGGCCTCCGCGGGGCCTGGCCCTGAAATCGCCAGGCCGGCGGCGGGCGCGCGGGGCGAACTCGTGCGCCGCATGCGCACGAACGCCGAATATGTCGTCATCCCGGCGATCGCGCTCATCGCCGCGGGGCTGGTCTTCGCCGTGTTTCTGCTGGCGATCGGCCGCTCGCCGATCGACTTTGTCGACTACGTCTGGCGGGGCGGGTTCGGCACGGCGTTCTCGTTGCAAAATACGCTGCAGCGCTCGGCGCCGCTGATCCTGACCGCGCTCGCCGTCGCGATTCCCGCCCGCATCGGCCTCATCATGATCGGCGGCGAAGGGGCGCTGGTGCTCGGCGGCTTCGCCGCTGCGGCGATCGCAACGCCGATGATTGGCGTCGTGCCGCCGTTCCTCACGCTCATCGTCATGTTCGTCGTCGGGGCGGCGGTCGGCGCGATGTGGGTCGGGTTTGCCGGGTTCCTTCGCTATGCGCGCGGCGTCAACGAGACGATCGCCTCGCTGCTCTTGAACTATGTCGGCATCGCCATCATGAACTTCTTCGTCGAGGGCGTGCTGCGCGACCTCTCGAACCCGAACAAGCCGTCGACCAAGCCGATCGGCGAAGCCTACATGGTCGGCAAGATTCCCGGCACCGACGTGCATTGGGGCTTTGCCGTCGGCATCCTGCTGGCGATCTTGCTGCAGATCCTCATGTCGCGCACGACCTTCGGCTTTGCGGCGCGGATCGTCGGCGGCAACATGCGCGCGGCGCTGGCGCAAGGTCTGCCCGTCGGCAAGATCATGGTCGCGTGCACGATGATCGCCGGGGCCTGCGCCGGCATCGCTGGCTTCTATGAAGTGGCGGCGATCCAGGGGCGCGCCAACGCTTCGCTCGCCGCCGGCTACGGCTTCACGGGCATCCTTGTTTCGTTCCTGGCGCGGCACAACCCGATCGCCATCGTGCCGGTCGCCATCCTGTTCGGCGGGCTCGTCGCCTCGGGCGGCCTCATCCAGCGGCGCATGGACCTGCCCGACGCGACCGTGCTGGTGTTGCAAGGCCTCATCTTCGTCGTGCTGTTGATCTCGGAAACGCTTTACGGGCGCTTTGCGATCTTCCGGGCGAACGAGACGAAGGAGCGGACATGAACGCGGCCATCGTCACCGTCCTCATCGCCATGCTCGGCGGCGCCATACGCGTCTCGACGCCGTTCATGTTCGTCGCGCTCGGCGAGTGCCTCACGGAGAAATCGGGGCGCGTCAATCTCGGCCTCGAGGGCACGCTGGTGCTTGGCGCGATGGTCGCCTACGCAACCTCCTATCATACCGGGTCGCCGTGGGCAGGCGTGCTGGCGGCGGGCGTCGCCGGCTCGGCGCTCGGCGCCATGCACGGCTCGATCTGTTCGCTCAAGCGCGTCAACGACGTCGCGGTCGGCATCGCCATGATGCTGTTCGGCGTCGGCGTCGCCTTCTTCTTCGGCAAGCCTTACATTCAGCCGACCGCGCCGCGCTTGGGCTCGATCCCGCTCGGCGGCTTCAGCGACGATCCGAGCCTCAGGAGCGCGCTCGACGTGAACCCGTTGTTCTTCGTCGGCATTCTGGTCGCTTTCCTGATGGCCTGGGCGCTCGCCAATACGCGTGTCGGCCTCGTCGTGCGCACGGTCGGCGACAGCGCGGCCGCGGCGTTGGCGATGGGGCTCAACGTCAATCGCGTGCGCATCCTCGCAACGACCGTCGGCGGGTTTCTGGCCGGGGTCGGCGGGGCGTTTCTGTCGCTTTCTTATCCCGGCTCGTGGAATCAGGGGCTTTCCTCCGGTCAGGGGCTGATGGCGGTCGCGCTTGTCATCTTCGCCCGGTGGAACCCGCTGCGCTGCGTCGCCGCGGCGCTGCTGTTCGGCGGCGCCGGCGCGCTTGGGCCGGCGCTGCAGTCCGTCGGCGTCACGCAGGGCTATTACTTCTTCAACGCCGCCCCCTACATCCTGACGCTCGGCATCATGATCGCGACGTCGAGCGCGACGCGGGCGACCCGCGACATGCCGGGCGAACTGAGCATGGCGAGGTAGCGATGCCGACGCTGCCGGCCGATCCCTATCCCTGGCCCTTCGACGGCGACTGGCGCCCGGCCAACACTGCGCTCATCATCATCGACATGCAGACCGATTTCTGCGGCGTAGGCGGCTATGTCGACAAGATGGGCTACGACCTGTCGCTGACGCGGGCGCCGATCGAGCCGATCCGCGCCGTGCTTTCGGCGATGCGCGCCAAAGGTTACCACGTCTTTCACACGCGCGAGGGCCATCGCAGCGATCTTGCCGATCTCCCCGCCAACAAGCGCTGGCGCTCGCAACGCATCGGCGCAGGGATTGGCGATTTGGGCCCCTGCGGGCGTATCCTCGTGCGCGGCGAGCCCGGCTGGGAGATCATCGACGAATTGCAGCCCGCGCCCGGCGAGATCGTCATCGACAAGCCGGGCAAGGGCTCGTTCTGCGCGACAGACCTCGAGCTCATCTTGAACACCCGCTCCATCTCCAACATCATCCTGACAGGCATCACGACCGACGTCTGCGTCCACACGACGATGCGCGAGGCCAACGACCGCGGCTTCGAATGCCTGCTCCTCGAGGATTGCTGCGGCGCGACCGACCGCGGCAATCACCAGGCGGCGGTGAAGATGGTGAAGATGCAGGGCGGCGTTTTCGGGGCCGTTTCCGATTCGAAGACTCTGATCGCGAGGCTGCCATGACCGACGCGCCGGCGCCCCGCCGGGGCCCTTCGCTCGAAACGATCGGCATGACCAAGACGTTCGGGCGCTTCAAGGCGCTCGACAACGTCTCGATCAAGGTCCCGGCGGGAACATTCCATGCGTTGCTCGGCGAGAACGGCGCCGGCAAGTCGACGCTCGTCAAATGCGTCATGGGCTTCTACACGCCCGACAGCGGCACGCTCATTCTCGACGACCAGCAGGTCGACGTGAAGAACCCGCGCGACGCGCAGGCGCTCGGCGTCGGCATGGTCTATCAGCACTTCACGCTGGTGCCCTCGCTGACCGCCGCGGAGAACCTGGTCGCCAGCCGCGCCGACGCGCCGGCCGTCATTCCCTGGCGCAAGGAGCTCGACCGGCTCGAGACGTTCTTGCGCCGCATGCCATTCCGCGTGCCGCTCGATCGTCCGGTTTCCTCGCTCGCCGCCGGCGAGAAGCAGAAGCTCGAGATTTTAAAGCTCCTCTACCTCGACCAGCGCTTTCTCATTCTCGACGAGCCGACCTCGGTGCTGACGCCGGGCGAAGCGGACGAAATCTTGGGGCTCCTTCGCGACATGGCGCATCGCGGCGAGATCACGGCGCTGATGATCACCCACAAGTTCCGCGAGGTCGAGGCGTTTTGCGACGACGTCAGCGTGCTCAGGCGCGGCGCTAAGGTCGGCGGCGGCAAGGTCGGCCAGCTCTCGACCCGCGACATGGCGGCGATGATGATCGGCGACGCCGTCGTCCGCCCGACGGCCGAGCACGTGAAGGCCCCGAAGAGCGGCGCGGTGCTCGAGATCGCCGGGCTGACGGTCGAGAACGACGAGGGCCGCGAGGCGGTGTCCGGGCTCAATCTCAAGGTTGCGGCCGGCGAGATCGTCGGCGTCGCCGGCGTCTCGGGCAACGGGCAGAGCCAGCTCGTCGAGGCGCTGTCGGGGCAGCGGCCGATCAAGCTCGGACAGGTGCTCATCGACAACAAGAACTTCGAGCCGAAGCGCGACCATTTCGACAAGTTCAAGGTGTTCGGCCTGCCCGAGGAGCCGCTGAAGAATGCGACGGCGCCGACGATGTCGGTCGCCGAAAACATGGCCTTCCGCGCCTTCGACAAGCCGCCGATCGCATCGCTCGGCTGGTGGCTGTCGCCGGGACCAATGCGCATCAAGGCCCGCGAGCTCATCCAGCGCTACAACGTCAAGACCGTCTCGCCCGACGCGCCGATCCGCGATCTTTCCGGCGGCAACGTCCAGCGCGCCGTCCTGGCGCGCGAACTCTCCAGCGACGTCGACGTGCTCATCGTCGCTAATCCCTGTTTCGGGCTGGACTTCGTGTCGGTCGCCGACATTCGCGCGCAGATCGTCGAGCAACGCAATCGCGGCGCCGCGGTGCTGCTTGTTTCCGAGGACCTCGACGAGATCCTCGAGCTTTCCGACCGGGTCGCGGTGATGTCGGAAGGCAAAATCGCCTATCTGACTGAAACCGCGACCGCCGACCGCACGACGATCGGCCGCTACATGGCGGGCCATTGAGGTGATCGAGGTCGCAGCGTCGCCCTCGTCCTTCGCCCTCGACCCCGAGCGGGTCGGGCTCGTCGTCATCGACATGCAGCGCGACTTCATCGAGACGGGCGGCTTCGGCGAGACGCTCGGCAACGACGTCTCGATCTTGAAGGCGATCGTGCCGACGGTCGCTGGCCTCATCTCGTTGTTCAGGACGCGCGATTGGCCGATTCTCCACACGCGCGAATGCCACAGGCCCGACCTCTCCGACTGCCCGCCCGCCAAGCGCCTACGCGGCAAGCCGTCGCTGCGCATCGGCGATGTGGGGCCCATGGGGCGGATCCTCATCGCCGGCGAGCCCGGCGCCGAAATCGTCCCGGAATGCGCGCCGATGCCGGGCGAAATGGTCGTCGACAAGCCGGGCAAGGGCATGTTCTACGCAACCGACGTCGCCGAGCGCCTTAACGAGCGTGGGCTGCGCCAGCTCGTCTTCTCAGGCGTCACGACGGAGGTGTGCGTGCAAACTTCGATGCGCGAAGCCAACGACCGCGGCTACGAGTGCCTGCTGATCGAGGACGCGACGGCGAGCTACTTCCCCGAATTCAAAGCCTCGGCCATCAAGATGATCGGCGCGCAGGGGGCGATCGTCGGCTGGACGACGACGCTCAAGAGTTTCGGGGACGCTATAGCATGAGCGAGGCGGAGTTCGACCCCGACGCGACGCTGGAGGCCGCCGCGGCGCTCATCGGTCTCGATCTCGCCAAAGCCTCGCGCGAGGTCGTCAAAGCGCATCTTGAGACCGCCGAGAGGCTGTCGCGCCTAGTAATGGCGTTTGAGCTCGATTGCGAAGCAGAGCCGGCGCCGGTCTTCGCGGCATGAGCGCCGTCGCTTTGCATGAAATGTCAGGCGTCGGCCTGCGTGAGATGCTGCTTGCGCGCAAGGTCAGCGCTTGCGAGATCGTCGACGCCGCTTTCTCGCGCATCGCCCGCCTCAACCCGTCGCTCGGCGCCTTCACCGACGTCGTCGATGAGCGCGCCCGCCGGCGCGCCGAGGCGATCGACGCGAGACGCGCCCGCGGCGAGCCGCTCGGCCCCCTCGCCGGCGCGCCGTTTGCGGTCAAGAACCTATTCGACGTCGAAGGCCTTGCGACGCGCGCCGGATCGAAGATCAACCGTGAGCGCGCGCCAGCCGAAGCCGACGCAACGTTGATCCAAAAGCTCGAAGCGGCCGACGCGATCCTCATCGGCGCGTTGAACATGGGCGAATACGCCTACGACTTCACTGGCGAGAACGCCCATGACGGCCCGTCGCGCAATCCGCACGACCTCGCGCATATGTCCGGCGGCTCGTCCGGGGGATGCGGGACGGCGGTCGCCGCCGGCCTCGCGCCGCTCGCGCTCGGCTCCGACACCAACGGCTCGATCCGCGTCCCCTCCTCGCTCTGCGGAATATTCGGCCTGAAGCCGACCTATGGCCGCCTGTCACGTCACGGAACGTTCCCGTTCGTCGCCAGCCTCGATCATCTCGGGCCGTTCGCGCGCGGCGTTCGTGATTTGGCGACGAGCTACGACGCGATGTCGGGGCGCGACGAAGCCGATCATGCGCAAAGCCGCCGCGAGGCGCAGCCAACGGCGCCCACTTTGGAGGACGGCGCGGCGGACTTGAGGATCGCCCGGCTCGGCGGATATTTCGCCAAGAGCGCCGAACCGGCGGCGGTCGAGGCGGTCGAGCGCGTTGCGCGCGCGCTCGGCGCCGACCGCGTCGTCGAGCTTCCCGAGGCCGAGCGGGCCCGAGCCAGAGCCTACCTGATCACCATGGTCGAGGGCGCGGCGCTGCATCTCGATCGGCTTAGAACCAGAGCCGGCGACTTCGATCCGGACGTGCGCGACCGCCTCTTCGCCGGCGCGCTTCTGCCGGGGGTCTGGGTCGCCAAAGCGCAAAAATTCCGCCTGTGGTTCCGCGCTCGCGTGGCCGAGCTTTTTCGCGAGGTCGACATTCTGCTCGCGGCGGCGACGCCGACGCGCGCGCCGCGGATCGGCCAGAAGACGTTCGTGCTCGACGGCCACGAGATGCTGGTCAGGCCCAATCTCGGCCTCTTCACCCAGCCGATCTCCTTCATCGGATTGCCGGTCGTTTGCGCCCCCGTCTGGACCGACGGCGAGCGCCTGCCGATCGGCGTGCAGATCATTGCCCCGGCCTGGCGCGAGGACCTGTGCCTTCGGATCGCGCGCGCGCTCGAGCGAAGCGGCGTCGTCGCCGCGCCTGTCGCCGCCCCTCGAGGCGACGGCGCGTGACGACGCAAGGGGCGAGCCGCTGGGCCGGCCGCAATCCGGCCAAGGACGCCGTGCGCGCCGACGTCTGGCGGCTTCTCGTCGAGGCCGGCGTCGCCGTCGGGCCGTCCTTCGACCGCATTCCGAATTTCGTCGGCGCCGACATGGCGGCGAAACGTCTTTCGGACCTTGACGCGTGGAAGCGTGCGCGGACCGTCAAGTGCAACCCCGACCCGCCGCAGATCCCCGTGCGCCTGCGCGCGCTATACGACGGCAAGCTGCTGTTCGCGCCGGTGCCCTATCTCGCCAAGGGCTTTCCCTACCTCCGCATCGACCCCGAAAAGCTCGCCGCGCAGGGCGTCGATTTCGAAACGGCGGCGACCGCGCAGGGCTTCCTCCAGCACGGCGAGCCGATCGCCTTCGACGATCTGCCGCGGCTCGATTTCTGCGTCGTCGGCTGCGTCGCCGTCACCCGCTCGGGCGGCCGCACGGGCAAGGGCGCCGGCTTCGCCGATCTCGAGCACGGCGTGTTCCGCGAACTCGGCAAGACGGACGCGGCGACGCCGATCGCGACGACCGTCCATTCCCTGCAAGTCGTCGACGAGCCGCGGGTCGTCATGGAGCCCCACGACAACGCGCTCACCTTCATCGCAACCGAGCGCGAGCTGATCGTCGCCGGCGGCGAACGTCGCCAGCCGGAGGGCGTCGACTGGGCGCGAGTCCGGCCCGATCAATATGCCGACATTCCCTTCTTGAGCGATTTGCGGGCCGCGATCGAGGCGCGAAAGTCTTCGAGATGATCGTCGACGATGAGAAAACGCTCAGCGAGGTCAAGGCCGCCTTCGAGGCCTATGAGAGGGCGCTCGTCGGCAACGACGTTGCCGCGCTCGACGCCTTCTTCCTCGATTCGCCGCTCGCCGTTCGCTACGGCGTCGGCGAGAATCTCTATGGCGTCGAGGAGATCCGCGCTTTCCGGGCGCGCCGCTCGCCGATGGGGCTCGAGCGCACCTTGCAGCGGACGCAAATCACCGCCTTCGGCCGCGACGTCGCCATCGCCGCGACCCTATTCCGCCGCGACGGCGCGCCGGGCAAGATCGGCCGGCAAATGCAGACCTGGGTGCGTTTTCCGGTCGGCTGGCGGATCGTCGCCGCGCATGTGAGCCTCATCGATGACGCTTGAGGTCGCGCTTCCCGTCGTCGATTTTTCCGCCGGCGATGCGGAGGCGCTGGCGCAAGAGATCGGCGTGGTCTGCCGCGGCGTCGGGTTCTTCTATCTCGTCAATCACTCCGTCCCTCAAAACCTCGTGCGGGCGGTTTTCGCGCAGTCCGGGTCGTTTTTCGCCGCGCCTTTGGCCGAGAAGCAGGCGCTCGCCATCGAGCGCGTCGGGGGCAATCGCGGCTATTCGGGGTTGAAGCACGAAGCGCTCGACCCGAAGCGCGGCGCGGACCTGAAGGAGGCCCTCAATATCGGTCTCGACTTGAAGCCCGACGATCCCGAGATTTTGAGCGCCGCGCCGTTTCGCCGCCTCAATGTCTGGCCGGCTTTGACCGGCTTTAAAGAGACGATGCTCGCCTATTTCGACGCCTGCACGGCGCTCGCGCTCGCGATTCACCGAGCCATTGCACGCGACCTCTCGCTTCCCGCCGACTATTTTGGGGCTAAGTTTTCGAAGCCGATGACGACCCTGAGGCTGCTCCATTATCCTGCGGCGAGCGCAAGCGACGAGGTCGGCGCGGGCGAGCACACCGACTACGGCAACCTCACGCTGCTGGCGACCGACGACGTCGGCGGCCTCGAGGTGTGCACGCGCGCCGGCGAGTGGATCGCCGCGCCGCCGCGCCCCGGCGCCTTTATCGTCAATATCGGCGACTGCTTGATGCGATGGACCAACGACGTCTACGTCTCAACTCCGCATCGCGTCCTCAATCGTTCGGGCCGCGAACGTTACTCGATCGCCTTCTTCTTTGATCCGGATCCCGGCGCGCTCGTCGAAGCGATCCCGAGTTGCGTTCTCCCCGGCGCGAAGCCGCTCTACCCGCCCATCCTCGCCGCCGACTACCTGCGAGGACGACTTGAGGCCAGCAAACCTAAGGGGCTCTGAAACTAGAAACTTTCCTGCGATCCGGCGCGCGCAAACGGCGGCCGCCGCAATGACGGGAACACCCGTTTCGTTCGGGCTTGTTTCGTCTCTCGGGAGCGGTCAAAAGGGGGAGCGAGGGATTGCGCGCCAGAGTTGCGAATGTCGACTGGGACAAGCTTCGTATTTCTGCAGTTTGGACGCAAAAAAATCTATATTAAAGAACTGCGCTATTGCATTCGATCATTGCTCGCGGAATTGCCGGAGGCCGCAGGACATATACTCATTTATACGGACAATATGACCCTCTATAAGAACGATCAAGGCGTGGTCCCGATTGATTTGAATGATCAATTGGCTCGGTACACCAACCAAGGAACTTATCTCTTTCGCGCCAAGGTTTGCGTGCTTCGCGACGCGCTGGCGCGGCAAAAGGGCCCCTGCGTCTTTTTCGACAGCGACTCGTTCGTCCGGCCGGGCTTCGCCGAAGCTTTGAGACAAGGGCTCGCGCACGGGATGATGTTGAACGCAGAGCTCAAGCTGAACCCCTATCCGTGGATTGGAGGGTTCAGCATGAAGCTGCCGAGCGGCGCCGTCTACGCTTACGACCCGGCGCGCTCGCGCATGTATAACAGCGGCCTCATCGGCGTCCGCCCGGGCATGGAGCCGATGCTCGACGACGCGCTCGCCATCATCGATGGGCTTGCGGCGGCGACGGCGTCTCGAACGCATGACCGCGAGCAATTCGCCGTCGCCGAAGCGGCGCGCCTCCATGGCGTTCCCTTAAGCTTGAACGACCGGGAATTCGTCCATTATTGCTCGCGCTGGCCGAAGCGCTATATGCGTTGGCGCTTTTCCTTCCGCCCCGAATTAGAGACTGCGCCTCTTGTCGCGGCGCGGCCGACGATCGCTCTGAACAAGACGATCGCCAGGCTCTTCAAATTCGCTTTTTTCACGCGGCAGTTCGTCCTGACCGGGTCGTTGGCCAACCCTCAGGACGAGTGAGACCGACGCCCGACGCGAGCGGCTAGCGGCTTTCGAGATAAGAGCGCCAGCCGCCGAATCGTGAAATGTCTTCGGCGCCCTTGACCGCCTCCGCCTCGACGAGAAAGCCCTTGGCGCGCGCGCCGTCCTCGAAGTTGAGGGTGCCGATGCCGAGCGGCTGAGGAATGGCGGCGACGAACGCTCCGAACGCCGCGGCCTTGAGCGACCAGATTTCGACGGCGATCCTTGCGCCTTCGCCGGCGCCGACGCGCAACAGCCCCGGCTTCGGCGGCGACGTTCCAGGGAGCGCATAGAGGCGATAGTCCGGCGCCGTCCGCGCGTCGCGCACGAATTCCGCGCCGAGCGCCTTGAGCTCGCGGTTCAGCGGCAGCCCGGAGAGATGCGCGCCGACGACCGCGATCTCAATTCCGCCCTCGGCCCGCATCGGCGGCGGCTGAGGCGGCAGACGGCCCGTCGCTCCCATCGGCGCGCCGGAGGCGGCGTGCGCCTTCGCCGCGAAGCCCGCAACCGCGCCGTCCTGCCCCGCCGGCGCAATAAAAGTTAAGCTCGACGGCAGCCCGTCCTCGCGCAGTCCCGACGGCGCGGCGATGGCGCAAAGATTGAGCAGGTTGACGAAGTTCGTGTAGGTCCCGAGGTTGGAGTTCGTCGCGATCGGATCGGCCTGAACCTCGGCGATCGTGTAATAGCTGGGCGCCGTTGGGACGGCCATGATGTCGAAGTTAAGCCATGCGGCCTCGGCCGCGCGCTTTAAGGTCGCGAGGCGATAGCCGGCCTCGAAAGCGGCGACGGCGTCGAACTTGCGCGCGCCCTCGATGATCTCGCGGGTGATCGGCCACATGGCCTCAGGCCGCGTCTCGATGATGCTCTTCGTCGCCGAGTAGCGCTCGGCGACCCACGGCCCTTCGTAAAGCTGTCGCGCGACGGCGGCGAAGGGCTTAAAGTCGAACTCGACGACCTTTGCGCCGAGACGCTCGAGCGCGTCGAGGTCGGCCGCATAGGCGCGGCGCGCGAGTTCGTCGCCGAAGAACATGCGCTGTTCGGGGCGCGGCGCGCCGATCTTCACGCGCGGCGGCGGCGGCAGGAGGCGCATGTCGCCGCTCTCGCGCGAATAGGGATCGTCGGCGTCAAAACCCGCGGCGATCTTAAATACCGCAAACGCGTCCTGAACGCAGAGAGCGAAGATCGAAATCGTATCGAGCGTCCGGCAGGCCGGAACGACGCCGCTCGCCGACAACAGCCCGAGCGTCGGCTTGAGGCCGACAATGCCGTTCAACGCCGCCGGCACGCGCCCCGATCCCGCCGTGTCGGTGCCGAGCGAGAACGGAAAGAGCCCCGCGGCGACCGCCGTCGCCGAGCCCGAGCTTGAGCCGCCGGGAATCAGATCGGCCTTCAGCGCATTGCGCGGGACGCCGTGGGGCGAGCGCACGCCGACGAGACCCGTCGCGAATTGGTCAAGATTGGCCTTGCCGACGACGATCGCGCCTGCGCGCTCAAGGCGCTCGACGACAAAACTCGACGCCTGAGGACGATAGGCGAAGGCCGGACAGGCGGCCGTCGTGTCGAGGCCGGCGACGTCGATATTGTCCTTGACGACGAAGGGGACGCCGAACAGCGGCTTGCCTTCGCGCCCTTCCGTCTTCGCCCGTTCCGCCCTAGCCGCTGCGTCGTCGACGCCGCGAAGCGAGATGAGGAGCGCCGGATCGGCATGGGCCTGAATGCGCTGATAGACGTCGCGAAGCCTCTCAGTCGGGCCTTGATCGCTTTCGGTCCACTCAGCCAGTTCGATCGCAGGCTCTGACAATAGAAGTTTCTCCGGCTTTCCAACGACTAGTGCATGCTTTCCGGCGTCAGGCGAGCACAAATTGAAATCACTGAGCCTCTGCGCCGCCGGTCGTTTTTGCGACGCGCATTCCGGCTTCGCGCAAGGATTGTGCCTCTATGGTCTCCGGCCGAACCGCCTTGCATCGGCTCGCTTAGAGGCGCCTCAAGAAGGATTTCGATGCTGGACGACGCACGCGCTGGCCGCGAAGTCTCGATCGCCGCGTCGAAGGAGCGCGATTGGCGACAGGCGACCGCAAAACGCCGCGCGCGCCGCCAGCCCGTCGATCAATCCGCCCGCTATTGCGTCGTCGGCGCCGGTTTCAGCGGCGCGGTCGTCGCGCGGGCGCTGGCGGACGCAGGGTTGAAGGTGCTCGTGCTCGACGAGCGCGATCACGTGGCCGGCAATTGCCACACGGCGCGCGACCCCGAAACAGGCGTCATGGTCCACGTTTATGGGCCGCACATCTTCCACACGGCCGACGAACGCGTTTGGCGCTACGTCAACACCTTCGCGACGATGAAGCCTTACGCGCACCGCGTGAAGGCCGTGGCGCGGGGACGTGTCTACTCCCTTCCGATCAACCTGCTCACGATCAACCAGTTCTTCGACAAGGTCATGGGGCCGCAAGAGGCGCGGGACTTCGTCGTTCAGCGCGCGAGCCGGATTCCCTCGCCTGCGACCTTCGAGGACCAGGCGCTCGCAATGATCGGCGGCGACCTCTATGAGACCTTCTTCCGCGGCTACACGCGCAAGCAATGGGGACGCGAGCCGAGGGAACTGCCGGCCTCGGTCCTCAAGCGGCTGCCGCTTCGCTTCGACTATGACGACACATATTTCGCCCATCCTCATCAGGCGATGCCGGAGGAAGGCTACACCTCCCTCGTCGCCAACGTCCTCTCCTCGCCGAATATCGAGGTGCGGCTCGGCGCGACTTACGAGTCGACCAACGAGCGGTTTGCGCATGTCGTCTATTCCGGGCCGATCGATCGATATTTCCATTACGACCGCGGCCGTCTGGAATACCGCACGCTCGATTTCGAGGTTTTTCGCGCGCCGGGCGACTTTCAGGGCGTCGCGGTGCTCAACTACTGCGACGAGAGTGTCCCCTTTACCCGGATCACCGAGCACAAATATTTCGCGCCTTGGGAGAAGGAGCGCTTTCAGAGGACGATCTGCTATCGCGAATATAGCCGGACGTGCGGGCCAAACGACGTCCCTTATTATCCGGTTCGCCTGGCGGACAAGGACGCGACGCTTGCCGACTACGTCGCCCGGGCCCGCGCGGCGAGCGGCGTGACGTTCTTAGGACGGCTCGGGTCCTACCGTTACCTCGACATGGACGTGACGATCCGCGAGGCGCTCGACGTCGCCGACGGCATCCTCGCCCTGGTTCGCGAGCGGCAGGCGATCCCCGCGTTTTTCATAAATCCCTGACCGGCCGCGGCCGGCGCGGCCGCCGTTTTCAGGCGGCCCAACGCTCGGCGACTTGCGGCAAGTCGGCGCCGACCTTGCTCTCCGCTTCCTCGATCGCCGCCTGCGAAACGGCGGGCGCATTCAGCGTCTCGTCGGCCAGCGCGCGGTAGGCCTCAAGGAGAGCCGCGACATTCATGCCGGCGTCTTGCTTCCAGAACGACAGATGCGACGCCGTGAACTGAGGATAAATGCAGTTCTCTTTCTTCGTTCGCTTGCGCACGCCATAGCAAAGGTCGTGCTCGTCATCTCGCATGACGTCGGGGATGAATTTCAGGTCCTGGCCCAGAAGCGCGACGAAGTTGATGCTGACGCGTTCGTTCCAGCGGACCGGCGGCCGCAGGGCGCCTTGAAACCTCGCCCGGTTCGACAGAAAGAAACGATGAAGGCGCTCGGCTTTCGCCCCGTCGCTCCAGAGCGAGCCGCAAAGTCCGCCCGGCGGCAATTCGAACCTGTCGTCGCCATGCGGGATGACGCCCGCCGCCTGCTGGAAGAACGCGCAGACGCCGTTGTTGACGACATCGGCGCTGACGAGGAAGAATTCCTCATGTTTGCGCCGAAAATTGACGAACCGCGCGAGCCCCTCGAGGTCGACGTAAGCGATGTCGTCGTCGCACTTTAAGATGACGTCGTTCGCGAACTCGTCGGCGTTCGCCCCATAATATTGATAGGCGCGCGTATAGAACATCGCGTCTTTGGGATAGTAAAGCTCGGGGCCAACGCTGAACCGGCGCATCGGCCGCGCTTCGAAGTCGGCAAAGCGCCAGTCGCCGTTCGCGCCAAAGCCCGTCCGATAGAGGACGTCGAATTCGCCGGGCTCGATCGGCTCGCTATCGCGCATCAGCGCTTCGCCGTCGATTGCGACTGAGAGACCTTGGCGACCGACATTAAGGGCGATTGAGACGAAGCCGAACTCCGGCAGCACGTTTGGCGTGTCCCTTACAATCGTCGGCGCGACGGAAGGATCCCTGCGCGCCATGTCTAGGAGTTCGCCCGCCTCCCTGAATTTTCTGATGGCGCTCGCCCTGTTGCCCCAACCGCCAATGACGATCTCGTAGTCGGGGCCGCGGCCCGAGGCTCGCTTCAGTCCGATGTGAACGTCGTTCGTCGCGCGAACCTTTGCCTTAAGCCTCGCGCCGGACGATCCGACTTCAAGTCGGCGCGTCGCCCGAAAATAGGTCAGCCCGTAATTCGGCGTGGCCTGGACGACGGGAAACCGCTCTTGCAGCCAGAGCGCGTCCGAGGCGTTACGCGCAAAATCCCAAACATGCCACTCGTCGATAAGGCCTCGCTCGATCGCCGCCTCGACATATCGCGCGAGCAGCTCCATGCGATCGCGGCGGCCCGCGAACGTCACCAGGATCGTCTTGCCGTCGACGCGCATGTCCGCCTTAAAGCGAGAGCCAAACCACGCCGCGAAGGCAGGCGCGTCTTTTCACGCGGCCGCCGCGACCGAGGCGTCGCTTCGCCCGCCATCCCTCCAAAAGCGGCGGTCGGGCGCGATCGGCTCGTGGCGATCCCACGCTTTGAGCCGGTCGGCGTAAAGCTCGCGGTAGGCGGGCCAATCGAGCGTCTCGATCGTCTCGAGATCAAGCTCGGCGCCGATCTCGAAGTAGACATCCAGATTTGTGAGGTCGGGCGTGGGCAGGACGCCGCGCTCCGCCTCGCTCTGCATTTGCCAGAAGAGCCCCTCAAGGCGCTTCGTCAGTGCGGGGACGTCTCTGAGCGCGCTCAGCTCGCGCCCGCTCCTTAATCGTTCGCGATAACGCGCGAGCGACGAGGGATTGCGGCCGAACTCGATCGCCCGCCGCACATATTCGTCCGACGTCTGACAGACGAGATCCGGCAGGCCTGCGGCGGAGACGACGCTCGCGCAGAAGCGCGAGGCGAAGCTCTTGCCGGCGATCGTCATGATCGGCAACCCCATGGTCAGCGCGTCGGCGGCGGTCGAATGCGCGCCATAGGGCATTGTGTCGAGGAACAGGTCGGCAAGCACGATGCGCGCCAAGTGCTGCGGATTGGGCGCCTTGCGCGCAAAGACCAACCGCTCCGCCGCCACGCCGCCGCGCGCCGCCGCCTCTTTCAATCGCTCGTTCGCGCCGCCGTCCCCGGAGAGCAGCCAGAGCACGGAATTGGGGACATCTGCGAGGATCGCCATCCAGCGCGCGAACGACGCCGGCGTCACCTTCTGCATGCCGTTGAAGGAGGCGTAGACAAAGGCGCCCTCGGGCAGCCCAACGTCGGCGCGCGTCGGCGTCGCGGGGTCGATCCTGCGCTTGCGGTCGAGCGGCTGATTGCACGGCAGACGAAGCACGCGCTCCGAGTAGAAGAGCTCGCACTCGGGCGGAATGATCTTGTCGTCGGCGATGAGATATTGGTGATAGGGACTGCCCATCGTCCCCGGATAGCCGCACCAGTTCACGATCACGGGCGCCGGACGATAAGCGAAGATCTTCGTCCGCGCGTGCTTGGTGTAGCCGTTGACGTCGACGAGGACGTCGATCTCGTCCTCCATGATGCGGCGAGCCGCCTGCAAATCTGAAAGAGAGCCGATGTCCTGCCAGCGATCGACCTGCGACTTGATGCGCTCCTGAGTTCGGTCGTGCGCGCGCGGCTCGCCGCAATAATAGGCGAAAATCTCGAACGCCGACTTGTCGTGCAGCTCGAAGACTTCGGCGAGCGCAAAGCCGACGGCGTGCTCCCTGAGGTCCGAGGAGACGTATCCGACCTTGAGCCGCTTGCCGAAGCCAAGCTTTCTCTTCGCCGCCGGCGGGCCGAGCGGCCCGCCTTCCGGTCGACCGACAAACGTCCGGCTATAACGGTTAGCTCTCGCCAGCTGAAACATGGGGTCGTCCGAAAACGCGGCAAGCGAGATCGGCGACATCGCCGCGATCATCTGTTTTCGCGACGCGCGCTCGGAGGGCTGCAGCGCCGGCCATTTGCACTGTCGCTGCCTGAGCGCGATCCAATGCTGCGCAGCCTCCGTCTTTTCCGGCCGAAGCTCGACCGCCGCCCGCAACGCTTCTTCCGCGAGATCGAGACGTTCCGTCGGCTCGAGAACCCGCCCGATGTGCTCGAGCGCCATCACGCGATGGGCGACGAGTTCCGGCGTGACCTGAGAGGAACCGTCGACGAGCGCGCGCCATTGGCGAACCGCCTCGGCAACCTGCCCGGCGTCCTCATAGGCGCGGCCAAGATTGATCCGAGCGGACGTGAAGCTCGGATCGAGGCGCAACGCCTCCTGCAGCGCGTTGATCGAGGCGACAAGGTCGCCCGCGGCGCGCAACGCGATCGACAGGTTGAAATAGGCGAAATGAAGCAGCCTGTGGTCGGCGTTGAAGGCGATCCACGTTTGATAGAGCTCGGCCTTGCGCGGGGCTGCGCCTTCGCCGATTTGCGCTTCCGCCGCGCCGATCAGTTCGGCGAGGTCGATGGTTCTTAACTTCGCGCGTTCGAGCGCGCAGGCGAGCAAGCCGATTGAGGGGTGTTCCGCTTTCAAAGCCATGCGCGACGCGTCCATCGGCGGCGCGCGGCGAAGTCGATAGGACCAGAGCGCGAGTTCCCTCGACCGCGGCGCCGACGCGTCCGATAGGGCCCTAAGCTTGTGTCAAGCCTGCGTCCGGCCGGACCGGCGCGCAGGCCCCCTGTTTTCGGATTTGCAGCCCGAAACCGCCTTAGCTGTTGGTGTAGGCCTGAATGACCGCGTTGACTTGCGCCGTGCTGAACGCCTGCACTTGCGCGGTTGTGAAGGCGTTCGCTTGGTCGCTCGTCAGCCCGAGAATGTCGGCCGTCGACAGGCCGGCCAAGGCGGAGGTCGTGATCGCGTCGAGCTGGTCGTCGTCGAACGCGGCGACGTCGCTCGTCGAGAGCGCCGCGATCTGGCTCGAGCTGAGGACTGCGACCTGCCCTGTGTTCAGCGCAGCGGATTGATCGGTGCTCAAAACCCCAATCTGATCCGTCGACAGCGCGGCGACCGCGTTCGTCGACAAGGCGGCCACCTGATCCGTCGATAGGACCGAGACGTTCGTCGTCGATAGAGCCGCCGCTTGGCCGGCGCTCAGCGCCTGCACCTGGCCAGTGCCCAGAGCGGCCGTCGCGTCGGTCGAAAGCGAGGCGATCTGCGTCGTCGTCAGCGCCGTGATCTGCGTCGTCGTCAGCGCCGCGACGGCGTCGGTCGTCAGCGCCCCGACTTGGTCCGTGGATAGCGCCGCAAGGTCCTTCGTCGTGACCGCTGCCGCCTGCGTCGTCGACAGAACCGAAACGTTCGTCGTCGAGAGCGCCGCCGCCTGCGCCGTCGTCAGCGCCGCGATCTGCGCCGTCGTCAGCGCCGCGGCCTCGTCGGTGGTGAGAGCCCCGATCTGGTTCGTCGTCAACGCCGTCACTTGGCCGGTCGACAAAACCGCGAAGTCGGTCGTCGTAATCGCCTCGATCTGCGCCGTCGTCAGCGCCGCGAGGTCCTTGGTCGTCACCGCCGTAATTTGCGTGGTCGACAACGCCGCGACGGCGTCGGTCGTCAGCGCTCCGATCTGCGTCGTCGTCAGCGCAGCAATCTGGCTGGTCGTCAGCGCCGCCGCCTGGTCCGTCGACAGAGTATTGACCTGGAGGGTCGAGAGCGCGGCGAGCGCCGCCGTCGTCAAGGCCGCGACCTGGTCGGTCGACAGAACCGAGAGATTTGTCGTCGACAGCGCCGCCGCCTGCCCCGTGCTGAGAATGTGCGCCTGGGCGGTCGTCAGCGCGGCCGCCTCGTCCGTCGTCAGAGCGCCGATCTGCGTCGTGGTCAGCGCGGCCACCTGACCGGTCGTCAATGCGGCGAGGTCTGTCGTCGTGATCGCCGCGACCTGACCGGTCGTCAACGTCGCGATGTCGCGCGTCGTCACCGCCGCGATCTGCGCGGTCGACAGAGCCGCCACGGCGTCCGTGGTCAACGCGGGCGTCTGCGACGTCGTCAGGGCTGCGACCTGCGCCGTCGTCAACGCGGCCGCCTGGTCGGTCGACAGCGTATTGACCTGCAAGGTCGACAACGCCGCGACCGCCGCGGTCGAGAACGCCGCCACCTGGTCGGTCGACAGAACCGAGAGGTTCGTCGTCGTGATCGCCGCGGCTTGCGCCGTCTTCAAGGCCGCCACTTGCGCCGTCGTCAGCGCCCCGGTCTCGTCCGTCGTCAACGCGGCGATTTCAGAGGTTGTCAGGGCCGCCACCTGCCCCGTCGTTAAGGCCGCGACGTCGGACGTCGCGATCACCGACGCTTGCGCCGTGGTCAGCGCCGCCACGTCGCGCGTCGTCACTGCGGCGATCTGCGCGGTCGACAGAGCCGCCACGGCGTCTGTCGTCAGCGCGCCCGCCTGCGCCGTCGTCAACGCCGCAACTTGCGCCGTCGTCAACGCGGCGGCCTGGTCGGTCGACAGCGTATTGATCTGGATGGTCGACAGCGCCGCGATCGCCGCCGTCGTCAACGCCGCGGCCTGGTCCGTCGAGAGAACCGTGAGGTTCGTCGTCGAGAGAGCCGCCGCCTGCGCCGTCGAAAGGACCGCGACTTGCGCCGTCGTGAGAGCCGCAACGTCGTCGGTTGTCAGCGCGCCGATTTCGGCGGTGGTGAGCGCCGCCGTCTGGCCTGTCGTCAAGGCCGCGACGTCGGCCGTCGCCAACGCTTGGATCTGCGCCGACAACAGGGCCTTCAAATCGTTGAGAGTGAGAACCTCAATTTGCGAAGTCGACAGAGCGGCTGCCGAATCGGTCGTCAGCGCCGCCGTCTGCGCGGTCGTCAGAGCAGCGATCTGCGCGGTCGTCAGCGCCGCCGCCTGATCGGTCGACAGGGTGTTGATCTGAACGGTCGAGAGCGCGGCGAGCGCCGACGTCGTCAGCGCCGCAACTTGGTCCGTCGTCAGAACCGAAAGATTTATCGTCGAGAGCGCCGCCGCCTGCCCCGAGCTCAGCGCATGGACCTGAATCGTGGTGAGGGCCGCCGCTTCGTCCGTAGTGAGCGTGCCGATCTCCGCCGTCGTCAGGGCCGCCACCTGACCCGTCGTTAAGGCTGCGACATCCGCGGTCGCCAAGGCTTGGACCTGCGTCGACAAGAGGGCCTTCAAATCATTGAGGGTGAAGACCTCAATTTGCGAAGTCGACAGAGCCGCGATCGAATCGGTCGTCAGCGCCGCCGCCTGCGCCGTCGTCAGCGCCGCAACCTGCGCGGTCGTCAGCGCCGCCGCTTGATCGGTCGAAAGGGTGTTGATCTGTAGGGTCGACAGCGCCGCGATCGCTGCCGTGGTGAACGCCGCTGTTTGGTCGGTCGACAGAACCGAGAGGTTCGTCGTCGAGAGCGCCGCCGCTTGCGCGGTCTTCAAGGCCGCCACTTGCGCCGTCGTCAGCGCCGCGGCTTCGTCGGTCGTCAGCGCTCCGATCTCGACCGTCGTCAGGGCCGCAACCTGCTGCGTGGTCAGCGCGGCGACGTCTGTCGTCGTAATCGCCGCAACCTCATCGGTCGTCAGCGCGATGATGTCCTTGGTCGTTATCGCGACGATCTGTCCGGTCGAGAGCGCGGCAATCGCATCCGTCGTCAGCGCCGCCGCCTGCGCCGTCGTCAGCGCCGCAACCTGCGCCGTCGTCAGCGCCGCCGCTTGATCGGTCGAGAGGGTGTTGATCTGTAG
>Ga0187782_10001031_pt1 | contig 19944 bp, 13 predicted proteins | sample 0715_SJ02_MP15_2_FD_132454 | JGI IMG/M metagenome (GOLD analysis project Ga0187782, IMG submission 132454) | Tropical peat soil microbial communities from peatlands in Department of Meta, Colombia - 0715_SJ02_MP15_20_MG | ecosystem: Environmental > Terrestrial > Soil > Wetlands > Peat | place... | reverse complement strand
TCATTCAAAAGCCATGGGAGAACGCGCGGCTGCTAGCGATATTGCGCACACAGATTGAACTGGGCAGCGCTCTGCGGAACAGCCAGCGGCTGGAGGCAGAAAACCGGCTGTTGCGGGCTGAGGGGCTTCCCAAATTTATTGCCCATTCGGAATCGATGCAGCCGGTGTTGCGTTTGATCAGCAGTGTAGGCCCGTCCGACGCCAATGTGCTGGTCACCGGCGAACATGGCAGCGGCAAAGAGGTGGTGGCGCGAACGCTTCATGGATTGTCCACGCGATCTTCTCGTCCGCTGGTAGCGGTCAATACCGGAGGCTTGCCGGAAGGGGTTTTTGAAAGCGAACTGTTTGGCCACGTGAGAGGAGCGTTTACCGACGCGAAGACTGACCGTATCGGACGCTTCGAATTGGCACACAACGGAACTTTGTTTTTGGACGAGATTGCCAATATTCCGCTTTCACAACAGGCAAAATTGCTGCGGGTGCTGGAAAGCGGAGAGATGGAGCGGGTGGGATCGTCACAAACGCGGCGCGTCGATGTGCGAATTATTTCGGCGACAAACGCCGACCTGAATCAGGAGGTCGCGGGTGGCCGCTTCCGTCAAGATCTTTTGTTTCGATTGAACACCATCGAGATCCAGATTCCCCCGCTTCGGGAGCGGCGATCGGACATTCCATTGCTGGCCAACTATTTCCTCGAACGCTATTCGCAACGTTACCGGAAACCAGTGAAAGCCTTTGATCCAGCCGCAATGCAGTCTATGCTGGAGTATGCCTGGCCGGGAAATGTGCGGGAACTGGACCACGCGGTTGAACGCGCGGTGCTGTTGTCCAGCGGGGATGCGGTGCGGGTCAGCGATCTTAGCCTTAAAGCGCCGCGCGAGAGCACGCAACGCCTGGAGGAGCTTAGCTTAGAGGAAGTCGAATCTCTCTTGATCCGCAAAGCAGTCGACCGTTATGGTGGGAACATCAGCCAGGCAGCGGAGGCTCTGGGGCTGAGCCGAAGCGCACTTTACCGCCGTCTGCAGAAATATGGAATCGGAAGCAGCTAACGAGTTAACTACTGCCCGCATGGACGCGGCCCGAGTCTCCCATTCTCAAGTTCGCCCCCGCCCGAAGGCAAAACGCCGCCTGACTCATGAAAATCGGATTCTGCTGCTAGCACTGGCTTCCGGCGCCCCAGCAGTCTTGCTTTCGATGGTCCTACTCTGGACTGGCCAACAGGACCCGGGCTCGCGCTGGAGCATCACGTTTCTTATCTTCACCATCTGGCTCGCTTGCGCCTTTGGCGTGCGCGGGGCGGTGATTCGGCCTCTGCAGACGCTCTCCAACATGCAATCGGCGTTGCGGGAGGGTGATTTCTCGTTTCGCGTGCGGGGTGCCAAAGCCGGAGATGCGCTTGGCGAACTGATGCTGGAGGTAAATACCCTTTCGGAGATGCTGCGCGAACAGCGGCTGGGTGCGATGGAGGCGAGCGCGCTCCTCACCACCGTGATGACGGAAATTGATGTTGCGGTTTTCGCATTCGATGGCGAACAACGGTTGCGTTTAGTGAACCGGGCCGGTGAACGGGTGATGGCACAAAGTGCGGAACGCCTGGTCGGCAAAACCGCTGAAGAACTGGGATTGCTGGAGTGTCTGGAAGGCGAGTCGGCACGCACCCTGGAGAAGAATTTTCCGGGGCAGTCTGGGCGCTGGGGATTTCGAAGGTCGGTATTCCGCCAAAGGGGCAAGCCCCATTACCTGCTGGTGCTCGCCGACCTCAGCCGCGCCTTGCGCGAAGAGGAGCGTCAGGCATGGCAGCGTCTGGTACGAGTTCTTGGGCATGAATTGAACAACTCGCTAGCGCCGATTTGTTCGATCGCCGGCAGCCTGGAAGACATCATGAAACGCGAAGCGCGCGCAGCGGATTGGGAGGATGATCTGCGGCGCGGGCTGAGAGTAATTCACGAGCGATCGGATGCGTTGAGCCGGTTCATGCGGGACTACTCTCGACTGGCACGATTGCCGAAACCCGAGCTTCGCCGCACGGACCTGGGAACGCTGGTTCGAACCGCAGCCGGCCTGGAGACCCGCGCCCTTATCGAAATTGATCCCGGGCCGGAAATCATGTTGAATGTTGATCCGGACCAGTTGCAGCAGGTGCTGATTAACCTGATTCGCAATGCCGTGGATGCGTCCCTCGATAAAGGTGGGAATGTGAGAGTGGGCTGGAGGAAGAATGGGAACTGGGTCAGCCTCCTGGTCCAGGATGAAGGCCCGGGCATTGCCAACCCGGCAAATTTGTTTGTTCCTTTCTTTACCACCAAGCCGGGAGGATCGGGAATCGGCCTGGCGCTGAGCCGCCAAATTGCCGAAGCCCACGGCGGAAGCTTGTTAGTGAGAAATCGGGCGGGTGGAAAAGGCTGCGAAGCAGTCATTCAGCTGCCGCTGGGGAGCTGAAAAATTTTGCTCCCCTCAGGAGGACAAGTTGGAGGGGTCTGATGTGTGTTCGCGAAAGAACTTTTCCCGGTGCGTGGCGTCGCGAAAGGCCTCGGTGCCACCCGGGCGGGTGGTCGAAAGTGCGCCGGCCAGATTTCCCCACGCCAGGCATGTAGCAAGATCGGCGCCACGGACGTACTGACGGAGAAACCCAGCATCGAAACTGTCCCCTGCACCTACAGGGTCGATCACTTTCACTTGAACTGCCGGGCAATCCAGCCTTTCTTTTCCGCGGCGAGCAACCGCGCCTTTCGGCCCGAGCTTCACCACGAGCACTGGAACCAAGGCTGAGAGCCGTTCCAGTGCCAGCTCCAGATCATCCGTTCCAGCAATTCTGCAGGCTTCGCGCTCATTCTGCAAAAGCACGTCGACGTAACGCAGCACATCGTGCAGATCCTCTGCCCAGCGATTCTCCGGATCGTCATTGGTATCGAGCGAGATGGTCAATCCGGCAGCTTTCAGCCGTCGAAACAGTTCTCCGACGTCGCGCCGGAGGCTGCTCTGCAAATAAAACGATGAGAGATGGAAGTGGCGCGAGTTGGAAAGGTAATCGAGGTCAAGATCGGCAAGTTTTAGCTGTGAAATTGTGCCGCAATAGGTAAGAATGTTGCGCCACGCATCGTGTTGCAGGATGACCGTCAAGCCGGTGCTTGAATTTTCTGTGCGGAGGACTCGCGAGGTGTCAACGCCACTTGCAGGGAGCCGCTGCAGCGCGATGTCGCCGAGTTCGTCTTTGCCGATGAGGGATTGAAAGCCGACGCGGCTGCCGAGACAAGCGAGATTGTGAGCCACAATCGCGGACGAGGAGCCCAGGGTAAGTGTCATGTGATCGGCCAGGAGTTCGCGCTCGCGGGGAAGCTCGGGCGGGAGGCCGTAGAGGATCAAATCCAGATTCAGCTCGCCGGCAAGGGTGACATCAAAGCGCGGCATGTTCCGGTTTCTGTGCCGATTCGTCATCAAGAATGACGGCACGGCTGAGGTGTCGAGGAAAATCGGGATCAAGGCCTTTGGCTAGCCCGGTGTACAGACCCAGCAACTGGCCCGGAACGAGCGACGGAGCCAGCAGCGTGAACTCAGGTGCGTCGAGTGAGAGATCAACCAGGAAGTCTGCAGCCTGGCGAATTCGATCATCCGCATGATTGGCCACGACCAGAGTCGTGCCGCCGAGGGATTTCATTTCTTCCAGAACGTCGGTTTCAGCGTCGCGACCGGCCTGCGAAATGAGAAAAACCAACAGAGTCTCCGGGGCGACTATCGATTTGGGGCCGTGGCGGAATTCGAGAGTATGGAAGGCCTGCGCATAAGAAACTGACATTTCCGTCACCTTGAGCGCATACTCGCAGGCCAAGCCGTAGAACGGACCCTGGCCGAGGCAAACGTAGTCGGTGAAGCGCTGGCGAGAGACGAAGTCGCGGATGCGCTCTGGTACAGGGCTCAATCCGGGTGCGGCAAGATCGGGGATTCTGGCTAATTCCTCGCCATGTTTCCCGGTTGTCGCGATAGTGGCTGCGAGGTCCTGCAGGGTGAGAAGCATGGAAGTAAAGGATCGAGTCATGACCGTGCTTTTCTCATCCGCAGCGGGCAGAGTAATGGTAAGCGAAGCCGATTTCTCGAGGGTCTGCCCTTCCGCGCAAGAGATCGCCAGAGTCGGAATGGAGCGAGAGTGTAGCAGTTCAGCGGCTTTCAGCACTTCTGAGGTCTGCCCTGAGCGCGAGATGAGCACCGGAAGGCAATGCCTGGTTGCAGTCAACACCAGGCTGGGGTACAGCAGGAGTTCCGAGGCTGGGATGCCACGAGCCCGAAGGCCGGTAAGAGCTGTCATGGTGGCGGCTGCGCACAAAGCTACGTAGTAGCTCGAGCCGCAGCCTATAAAAAGATAGTCCTCTGTGTCCGGGAATTGCTTGCTGACTCGATGCAGGATGCCGCTGGCCCGCAGTTCTCTCAGGCAGGAATTCCAGCATTGCGGCTGAGATAGGATTTCGGCCAGACTATACGCACCAGGATCCTTCGACAGCTGGTTACCATCTGACGGATGACGGCGTTTGATTGACTTAGACAAGTGTGACCTCGATACCGGCTTTCTTCAGTGCACGTAAATCGGACTTGGCAATTCCCCGGTCGGTGATGACTTCGTGCATGGCGGAAGTGGGCGCGATCAAGGAAAGACTGCGGCGACCGAACTTGCTGGAATCGCACACCAGAATGGTGCGTTGCGCCACCTCCATCATCACGCGATTGACCTTGGCCTCGAGCAGATTGGGCGTGGTGAGGCCGTAGCGGACATCGAAGCCATCCACTCCGAGAAAAAGAAGGTCGGCATTAAGATGGCGCAGGGTATCTTCCGCCATGGGGCCCACGAGCGAAAACGAATTCTTGCGCAGAGTGCCTCCGGTTAGAATGACTTCGATGGGTGTTCCAGCCAGTTCAGCGGCGATGTTCACGGCATTGGTGATGACCGTGAGATTTTGAAGCTCGCGGAGGGCGCGCGCCACAGCAGTCGCGGTGGTGCCCGAATCGAGAATGACCACCTGACCCTTCTGCACCATCCCGGCAGCGGCTGCGGCGATCAGCGTCTTTTCCCGGCGGTGAAGCTGCTCCTTTTCGCGAAGTGAGGGATCATCCAGAGCACCCTCACGAGCGGGCAAAGCACCGCCGTGGGTGCGGTGCAGCTGCCTTTGCCCGTGCATTAACTCCAGGTCTTTGCGTATAGTGACTTGCGAGGTGTGGAAGCGATGTGCCAGATCGGCGACCAGGACACGGCCGTCGCGGTTCACAAATTCGAGAATGGCCCGCCGGCGTTCTTCGTTGAGCACGGTAATTTGCGGCAAGGCGCGCGATGAGCGGGGCACCTTGCACTTTTGTTTGCTATTTCCTTTTATAACGTTTACTTTCGTTTGTCCATGGAAACTTTGGGCGGAATTTCGCAGACAAAGCTGGCCTGGCTTAGACGACCGCAGGCATTTCATTGTCAGCACAGAGGTTAGATGGCGCATCGAAATGCAATTTTCAGCTTGACTTCTGGCCCAGTCGTAACTAATAGTATGAAATCGAAATGATACGAAAGCGCCAGACCTTCGAAGTTTGACCGCCGATCAGGGAGGGGCCCATGACCCGGTTCGTATTAGGTTGCTTGCGACGGTTTCGAGATTCGATCCATGTCCGAGAACTGATTCTGCTCGGCGGAGTAGCGGTGGTGGCTTGTGGCACAGCCGTTGCTCAGAAGGACACGGGCGGAATTGCTGGCACTGTGACCGACCCGAGCGGCGCGGTAGTGAGCGCAGCGAAGGTCACTATCGCGGACGTGGACCGAGGGACTGCGGTCACAACTACCACCAATGGACAAGGCGAATTCGTAGTGAGCCCACTGAAAGTCGGCCGTTATACGGTGACGATCGAAAAGAGCGGATTTCAAAAGGCTGTGCTTGGACCCGTCAAGGTCGATGTGCAGGCGCAGCCGGCAGTGAACGCCAAGCTGCGGGTGGGCAGTATTTCCGAAACGGTTACGATCACTACGGAAGGTCCGCAGCTTGAAACCCAAACCTCAGAACTTGGCCAGGTTCAGGATAGCCATACCATTGAGACGCTCCCGCTCAACGGCAGAAATTACGCCCAATTGGCTTTGCTGGGCGCGGGGGTGGGGCCGGCTGAGCCCGGGTCGCGCGTAGAACTGTCATATGGCTTCAGTTCGAATGGCTCGCGCTCGCTGCAAAACAATTTCCAGCTGGATGGGATCGACAACAATTCCGACCTGGGCGATGTTCTGAACGGCAGCGCGTATGTGATTCAACCATCGGTCGACGCTATTGCCGAATTCAAAGTGGAGACGAATTCCTACAGCGCGGAATTCGGCCGCGGCAATGGCGCGGTGATGAATGCGGTGATTAAATCCGGAACCAACCAGCTTCACGGCGATGCATACGAATTTTTTAGAAATGATGTGCTGGATGCGCGCAACGCCTTCGACGCGTTCGGCCGGCAGCCCTACCGGCAGAATCAATTTGGCGCGACCCTCGGTGGGCCGATTATCAAGAACAAGACTTTCTTCTTTGGGGATTATGAAGGACTTCGGATCCGGCAAGCACTGCCACAACTGGTTCTGGTGCCGACGCCAGCCGAGATTAGTGGAGATTTTTCGTCCTTTTTAACGACCACGCCGGCAATGGCCGTGGATATGAACGGCAACACGACCACGCAGGTGGCTGTCGATTGCAGTGGGAATCCCACGTATCAAGGGGAAATTTTCAACACGCGACTAACGCAGGTCTCGGGCTTGAATCCGAGTGGTTATTGCGGAGTGCCGATCGGAGTTGGCCCTGGCGGCGTTCCAACGAACATCTTCCCCAAGGGGTCGATTGATCCGCTGGCGGCGCGGCTCTCAGCACTTTTCCCGGCGCCCAATGTGAATATCAACGGGTCTAACTACCTGGCGGAGCCAAAGAGACAGGAAACGCAAAATAACTTTGATATCCGCATTGACCACACGATCAGCGACCGCGATGCTTTATTCGGGCGGTTCAGCTACGAGGATCAACCCAGCTTCATTCCTTCGCCTTTCAATAATGCGCTCGATGGAGGCGCGTTCCAGGATGGCATTCAGGATGACTCGTACCGCAGTGCGGCGATCAGTGAAACCCACACATTTTCGCAAAGCATGATCAATGAGTTTCGTTTGGGCTATAACCGGATCAATTCGCACCGCTTTCAATTGAACTACAACACGAATGTTGCAGCGCAGCTGGGGTTTCCCGGAGTTCCGCCCGGAGTGGCTAATGGCGGGTTACCCAGCATCAGTATTGGTGACGGTACGGCGGGCATCGGCAGCGCCGAGTATTTGCCCTCGATCGAGAAACAGAATGCCTACGTCATTGATGAAAATGTGACGAAGGTTCATGGGCGGCATGCGATGAAGTTCGGCACCGAGTTGCGTTTCATCGAATTCACAATTTTTCAGCCGGCAGCTTCGCGAGGTGGGCTGACCTTTGGAAGCGACTTTACGGATAACGCCGCCGCCCCGACCACGGGAGGTGAAGCGTTTGCAACGTTCCTACTCGGCATACCGGATAGCGCTACCCTCACGAACCAGCACAACGTTGACTATCATCGAGGCGATTACTCGTGGTTTGCAGAAGATGACATTCGCGCTACACCCAAGCTCACCTTAAATTTGGGGCTGCGGTATGAACTGTTCACGGTAGTAAAAGCGCGCTTCAATGAAGAAGCCAATTTCGACTTTGCCAATGATTCTTTGATTGTTCCCCGAGGCCAAACCGCACAGTTGACACCGACTATTGCGTCTTACCTCCCGATTCTGCGCAACGGTTCGCCGGGACTGATTTCACCGGCCCTGCACAATTTCGCGCCTCGGCTCGGCCTCGCCTACCAAATTACAAATAATCTGGTTTTGCGGGCTGGATATGGAATTTTCTATGGCGGCGAAGAAAATGGGCCGTATTCGAATCCCAGCCCCGGTTTCAATCCGCCGTTTTTTGTCACGGAAAATCTCGCCACGCCGTGTTCTCTCCCAGATGCAAACCCTGCAACCCCAAATTCAAGCTGCGCTCTTGTCGGCCCGGGCAATGTGCCTTTCAGTTCCCTCGCGCAGGGCCTCCCCGCCAATTTTCTCATTGACCCGAACACCCCAACACTGTTTTCAGAAAGCCCGACCTTGAAAACACCTTATACGCAGCAATGGCATTTGGGGGTCGAGTACCAATTGCCAAGCCAGACCGTGTTGGAAGTGTCGTACGCAGGCTCGCACGGCGCGAACCTGTATGGGATGTACAACGGCAATCAGGCGCAGCCTAGCGTGACTTTTTGTACGACGGACGGTAACACTCCTGAAAGCTGTCCTTTTGCACCAAGACGGCCATTTCCCGCGGTTGACGGTACCATTGACACGTTGCGTGCAAACGATATTTCCAATTATGACGCGCTGCAAGTACATCTGCAGAAGAGACTGTCGCACGGGTTACAGTTTGGCGCGTCTTATACCTACGCCCACGCACTCGATGATGCTTCCAGCGCCAGCCTCGGATCTCTCAACAACGGCGATTTCCGGAACCAACTATATCCCGGCCTGGAGTATGGAAATTCTGATTTCGACGTTCACCAGCGCTTTGTGATTGACTACGCTTATGACTTGCCCTTCGGGCGCGGCAAGAAATTCGGGGGAAATGCCAGCGGCGCTTTAAACCAGATTATCGGAAATTGGCAGGTCGCCGGTATCACGACCGCCCAGACCGGCAATTGGTTTACCATTACTGAATCCAGCGGGATAACCCCGGTTTCGACCAGCGATGGCGGTGGGGTGGTCGCATTCAACTCCCAGCGTCCCAATGTGGTAGGGAATCCGAATGCTAAGCCATGTATGCCGGGGACTCTGTTCAATACGTGCGCCTTCGTACCCGACACTGCCTACTTTACCTTCGGTGATGCGGGCAGAAATATCGTGCGCGGGCCCGGCTTGCAGGATTGGGACTTTTCGATCTTCAAGTTGTTTCCGGTGCGCGAGCAGATGCACTTCGAATTCCGGACGGAATTCTTTAACATTTGGAACCATGTGAATCCATTGCTGGGGCCTGCAGGCGCGATCAGCCAAGAGCCATTTGCCGTCGAATTGGGTACCGCGCAGTTCGGACAAGCGCAAGCGGCGCGCGATCCGCGCTTCATTCAATTCGCTATGAAGTTCTACTTCTAGTTTGATCTTGATTCGCGCGGACGGAATTGGCCCTGCTGCGATAATCTGACCGTCAGCAACACGCGGTGATTGTGTCATCACAAAACGAAAGGCACGCGGGCGTCGCTACCGGGCAGCTCGCCGATATTCTCAGTGAAAACCACAGCGGTAAAGCAGTTGGGATTTATTCCATCTGCTCAGCCAATCGTTTTGTGCTGGAAGCAGGCATGCTGCAGGCAAAGGGAGACAACAGCCTGCTCTTGATCGAATCAACTTCCAACCAAGTCAACCAGTACGGGGGCTATGTCGGGCAAACTCCGGCGCAGTTTGCTTCGTGGATAAAGGAAATCGCGGCCGAGATGAACTTCCCTTTCGAGCGGATCGTCATTGGCGGCGATCATGTGGGGCCGCATGTCTGGCGCAACGAAAAAGCCTCCGGCGCAATGCAAAAGGCTATCGATTTGGTGCGGGCGTGCGTGTTGGCCGGCTACACGAAGATTCATTTGGATACGAGCATGCGGCTGGCGGGTGATCCGGGAGATTCATTCGTCCCGCTGGGGGATGAAATTATCAGCAACCGGGCTGCGGATTTGTGCTGCGCCGCGGAAGAGGCATACAGCGAACTTCCGCCTGGCTCACCAGAACCGCTTTATGTGATTGGGACAGAAGTGCCGATACCGGGGGGTGAGTTAAATCATGCTCAAGCGCCAGAAACCACGCTTCCCGAAGACGCGGCACGAACTATTCAACTCGCGAGGAGGGCGTTTGAGGTGCGTGGCTTGCACTCGGCGTGGAAGCGGGTGGTGGCGTTAGTTGTGCAGCCTGGGGTGGAATTCGGCGATAGCGATGTGTTCCCGTACGTCCCAGAAAAATCACGCCGATTAGCTCGATTTGTCGAGCGGCAATGGCAGGGGATTTTTGAAGCGCATTCCACGGACTACCAAGCACCCGAAGCATTGCGAGAGATGGTGCGAGATCACTTCGCGATTTTGAAGGTAGGACCGTGGCTGACCTTCGCCTTCCGCGAAGCCGTTTTTGCGCTGGCTGCAGTTGAGGAGGAGTGGCTGGGCGATCGAAAGAGAATCACAATCTCGCGGGTAAGAGAGCATCTGGAAGAAGCCATGATCGCTCATCCGGAGCATTGGAAGAATTATTACCACGGCGATGAAGCGGCATTGCGGTTGGCGCGCAAATACAGCTTCAGCGACCGCTGCCGGTATTACTGGCCGCAGCCGGCGGTAGCGGAGGCATTGCAGCGATTGATTGCAAATTTGACGGCCAATCCGGCGCCGGTTTCGCTGCTCAGCCAGTACCTTCCTAACCAGAGTACGGCAGTGCGCGCGCATGCGATTCGAAACGATCCGGTTGCAATGATTCATGACAAGATCGGGGAAGTAATCAATCATTACGCAGAGGCGTGCGGAGTAGGCAGGAGCGGGTGATCTGGGGGCAGTTTTGATAACGAAGCGAGCCAAGCGCGCGTAAAGGATCCCTCGACTACGCTCGGGATGACAATCGTCATGTTAGCCATTTGTCAGGCTGCTGAATGCTTTCACACAAATCGTCGAGGAAAGCAGCGGCGCGCACCCCGTCCACGACGCGGTGATCGCAGGAGAGCGTCAGCGTCATCATGGGACAAATGGTGGGCTGACCCGCCAGGGCGATGACACGGTCGGTGATGCTGCCAACGGCGAGAATGGCTGCTTGCGGCGGATTGATAATGGCGCTGAACGCATCGACGTGGTACATGCCCAGATTACTGATGGTAAAAGTGGCTCCCGTAATATCCTGGGGATGTAACCGATTGGCGCGGGCACGCTCTGAAAGCTCATGCCTCTTGAGCGCAACTTCTTTGACCGGCAAGCTATCGGCGTTGCGGATTACAGCGGCTGCCACGCCATCGTTCACGGCGATTGCGACTGCAATATTAATTTCAGGATTCAGGCGAATCTTACCGTCGGCCCAACTCGCATTCACGCGAGAATGCCGGGCTAAGGTGCGGGCGACCAAGGCGACCAGCAGATCGGTATGGGTGAGCCGCACACCGGAGTTTTGTTCGGTTGCCGACACCAGATGCTGACGGGCCTCAACCAGCGCGGACGCGTCAACCTCGCGCACCACAAAGAAATGAGGTACGGTGGTCCAGCTCTGGGTGGTGCGCTCGGCCATGAGGCGGCCAACTGATCCGGGAGTTTCGAAATTGACGGATTGCTGAGTTGTCTCGCGTTGGGTGGCTAGCACATCTGCAGCGAGCACGGCACCGCCGGGTCCAGATCCACGAAGTTTTGCGGTATCGACACCGGCTTCTCTGGCAAGCCGGCGCGCCTTCGGCGACAAGCGCGCACCTGCCGCGGCCGGCATTTCAGAAGAAATCTCGCGAGCAGCCGGCGCGGCGTGCGCGGGTTCGTTCGCGGTCCTGTGGGCAGAACCGGCCGGTGATTTCGGGGGAGCAGACTCACCGGGCCGCACGATCCAAGCTATAGTCTCTCCAACGGGAACAACGGCGCCTTCGTGAACACTGACGCCAGCAAGAATGCCGTCGGCGGGTGCTTCTACTTCGAGCACGGCTTTGTCGGTTTCGATTTCGAGCAGTGGCTCGCCTTTCGAGACCGTTTCCCCTTCTTTCTTGCGCCAGGCCACGAGCGTGCCCGTTTCCTGTGCCATTTCGAGAGCCGGCATGACGACGCTAAAGGGCATATCTGATCAACGAATAAAATTCAGAGATCCTTCGACTGCGCGAGTGATTCGCAAGCGAATCACTCGGCTTCGCTCAGGATGACAATTAGTCGGCCACGCCAACCCGCTCCGCCTTGGAACTAGCCTCGATCATATCGATGACACGTTTGCTCGGAGCAGACTCGGTTTCGCGAGTTGTGGGCAGTGGACCATTTACGGTGAAATAATGCGCGCCCGCGACCAGCAGCTCTTCTGCTGGAAAGCGGGTTATCACTTCGTGGCCGGTTGGAGTGACGACGATTTCTTCTTCGATTCGCGCCGCGCTCCAGCCATCGGTGGAGGGCCAGAAAGTTTCAAGCGCAAACACCATGCCGGGCTTGATTTCGTGCGGGTGCTCGAAAGAAACCAGGCGGCTGATAACCGGCTTCTCCCAGATCGCCAGGCCAACTCCGTGGCCATATTGCAAGGCAAAACAAGCTTCTTCATTCGGGAAGCCGAACTCCTCGGCTTTCGGCCAAACAGCCGCAATTTCGGCAGTGGTGCGTCCAGGACGCACAAGTTCGATGGCTGCATCAAGATATTCCCGGCAGCGCTTGTAAGCATCGACCATGGCATGCGAGGCATAGCCGATGGTGAAACAGCGGTAGTAACAAGTGCGGTATCCCATGTAGGAATGAAGGATGTCGTAGTACACCGGGTCGCCGGGGCGCAACACGCGATCGGAGAAAACGTGCGGGTGCGGATTGCAGCGCTCGCCGGAGATGGCGTTGACGGCTTCGACGTATTCTGAGCCGAGGTCGTAAAGAACCTTGCTAACCAATCCGACCGCTTCGTTCTCGCGCATGCCCGGTTTCATGGCGCGGTAGAGATCGTCGTAAGCGGCATCGACCATCATGGCCGACATGTTGAGCAAGGTGATTTCGTCTTGCGTCTTGATGACGCGCGCGTCCGACATGATTTGCTGACCGTCGACGACCTTGATGCCTTCGCGTTGCAGGGCGAACAGAACTGGCGGTTCGATGATGTCGATGCCGAGCGGTTCTTTGTGCAGGCCTCGCATCTCAAGCTCGATGCGAATTTTGCGGGCGACATCTTCGGCCCGGCCCATCTCGGGAGACATCGCACCACGCAACATGGAAATTCCTGGACGCGAGCGCTCCCCAAGCCACGGGCAATGGAGTTGATGGTGGCGAGCGGCAGAACCGAAGTCCCAGAGAATAGGTTCGTCGTTTTGCGGAAGCAGGGTGAAGCGATTGCACTTGTCCTGCGCCCAGGTGCCGATATGCGTTGCCGTGAGGTAGCGCACATTGTTCATATCGAAGCAGAGCAGCGCACCCATCTCGGATTTAGCGAGCAACTCCTTGGCGCGGGACAGGCGCTCGCGACGCAGGCGGTCAAAATCGACCCGCTGCTCCCAATCGACTGCCATGGTTCCGGTAGTTGGCAATGCCATGAGGACCTCCTACTTTGCGCCCACATCGCTAATTTCGAGAAAATGATAACGTGGTCGCAGTGTCAATTGTCATCCTGAGAGAAGCGAAGGATCTATGTATTGAGGATCAGATGCATAGATCCTTTGCAGGCCTAAAGGCCGCCCAGGATGACAACACAAATTGCTAAGCCCTTCCGCAAAGTTTGCCGGCCATTTGCGCAACGGAGTTCTCGGTTGGCACGGTCATGTCTTCCAAAGGCGGAGAAAACGGAATGGGCACGTGCATCGCTCCCATGCGTGTGACCGGCGCATCCAAATCGTAAAAAGCTGCTTGAGCAATCACCGCGGCAATTTCCGCGGTAACCCCATATCTTTCATAACCTTCGTCGAGAACAATCGCACGCGAGGTTTTGCGAACCGAATCAATCAAGGTCTTTTCATCCAAAGGCCAGGTGGTGCGCGGATCGAGGACTTCGGCGCTGATGCCGCTTTTTTGCAGCAGATCCGCCGCTCCGAGCGCAACCTGGACCATGCTGCTAGTGGCAACGATGGTGATGTCGCGACCGATGCGTTTTACGTCGGCCACGCCCAAAGGAATTGTGTATTCCTCTTCCGGCACCGGGCCTTTTAGCTTGTACATCATTTTGTCTTCAAAGAAGATCACCGGGTTCTCGTCGCGAATAGCGGTTTTGAGCAAGCCCTTGGCATCGTATGGGGTCGACGGCAAAACCACCTTCAAGCCGGGAACATGGCTGAACCAGGCATGCAGGGACTGGGAATGCTGAGCGGCAGAGCGGCGAGTCGCACCCAGAGTGGTCCGCATCACCATCGGTACTTTCCACTTGCCTCCTGACATGTAGTGGACCTTGGCAGCCTGATTCACCATCTGGTCCATGGTCAGGGTGATGAAATCGCCGAACATGATATCCACGACGGGGCGCAGACCGGTCATGGCAGCGCCGACGCCGATGCCTGTAAAACCAGCCTCGGATATGGGAGTGTCAAGTACGCGCCCGGTGCCAAATTCCTCGACGAGCCCGGAAAGCACTTTGAAGGGAGTGCCGGCCTCGGCCACGTCTTCGCCGAAAATGCAGACCCGCGAATCGCGGCGCATCTCTTCCGCCAAGGCTTCGCGAATCGCCTGAGCGAAGGTTAGCTCTCGCGGATTGGTGTCAGGCATAGACATCCTGATCAACTTCCTCCGGCTTGGGATATGGCGCGTCCAAAGCGAACTTGACGGCGGCCTGCATTTCGGATTCAACTTCGGACTGAATACGGATGAAATCGGCAGGCTCAACTGCGCCTTCTGTTTTCAACCAATCGGAGAGTAACTTGATGGGATCGCGCTCGCTCTTCCAGTGTTGTTCTTCCGACTTGGAGCGGTAGTATTCACGATTGATGTCGCCAACGTGATGCCCGTGATACCGGTACGTGTTGCACAAGAGAAAAGCCGGACCGCTCCCGCGGCGCGCACGCTCCACCAGCTTTTCGGCAGCATGATGAACGGCGCGAACGTCCTGGCCGTCGACGGTCTCGGTTTGCAATCCGAAAGCAACGGGACGAGCGGCAATGTCGCCGGCGGTGGTTTCGGTGTAATGGGTGTATTCGGTGTAAAGATTGTTCTCACAGACGTAGATGACCGGAAGCTTCCACAGTTGGGCGATATTGATTACTTCATAGAGAACCCCTTGGCCGAGCGCTCCCTCGCCAAAGAAGCAAACGGCAACGCGGCCGGTGTCGAGGCGCTTGGCGCATAGAGCAGCGCCAGTTGCAATGCCTACACTGCCCGCAACAATGGCATTGGCACCCAGATTGCCGGTGGCCGGATCGGCAATATGCATGGAACCGCCCTTGCCACGGCAATATCCGGCTTCCTTTCCCAGCAACTCCGCGAACATGAGATCAGGCGAAGCACCTTTGGCTAAACAGTGTCCATGACCACGATGCGTGCTGGTGATGTAATCATCTGTGCGCAAGGCTTCGCAAACGCCGACGGCGACGGCTTCTTCGCCGATGTACAAATGCGCAAGTCCGGGCATGAGGGCGCGGGTATAGAGCTGGTTGACTTGCTCCTCGAACAGGCGAATGCGCAGCATCTGGCGATACATTCGAAGCCACTGCTCGACATTGATCGCCGAATTGGTTTCGCGCTGGTTGGCAGCGATGGTCATTTGCCCGCCCCTGCAGGGGAAACTCCCGACATGCGGGCCAACACATCGAAGACGCAAGCGAAATCCAGGTTTGCCAGTCCCATGCCGCGCGCGGCGGTGAGAAATTCATTGCTGATCGCGGTTGTGGGCAGAGGGACATCGAGTTGACGACCGAGTTCCATGGCCAGCAGCATGTCCTTCTGCATCATGTTCACGTCAAACCAAGCTTCTGCAGGCTGCTGCAGGACGAACGGTCCGCGATACTGAATCATGGGCGAAGCTACGGCGCTGTGAGTGAAAACCTCGACCGCAGTTTGGCGAGCGATTCCGCTTTTCTCCGCCAGCAAAATGCCTTCGGAAAAAGCCATCATCTGCACGGCGAGATTCAAGTTGATGGCGATTTTCAGAACGAGGGCAAGGCCGTTGTCGCCGACATAAGTCACTTTGGGCCCGATGTCCTGCAGAACGGGCTTGATGCGTTCGAAAGATTCGCGGCGACCGGCGACCATCACGGACAGCCTGCCTTCCTGCAGCGTGATGACACTGCCAGATACCGGGGAATCCAGCATGTCAGCGCCTTTTTCCCGAACTTTAGCGGCGAAAGAGCGGCTGACTGTGGGGCTGACGGTACTGATATCTGAAAAAATCTTGCCGGCACTGAGGCCGGCGAGCAAGCCGTCAGGGCCCTCCATGATCGCGGTCAATGCGGCCGAATTGGTGACCATGGCGAAAGTGACATCGGCGGCAGCAGCCACAGCGCGAGGCGAATCGGCCCAGCGCATACCTTTGTCGATCAGCCATTGGGCTTTGGAGCGTGTTCGGTTATAGCCAGAGACGGTATGGCCTTTGTCGAGCAAGCGATTCACCATCTGTCCGCCCATGGTCCCCAGACCGACAAAACCGAGGTTTGCCATACTTGCTAATCTCCGCCGACAAGGGTGTTTTTCAACAGCGGTTGAGATTCGCTGGATTTGGAGTCTTCGCGGACCTGAAGTAAGTGGGCCCGCATGGCGGCGCGCGCCTTTTCGGCATTATGTTGCTCGATCGCATCCAGGATGCGTTTATGGTGATATTGTCCGCGCTCGGGACCGCCTTCGACATAGAAGATGCGCATCCGCTGTTCGCGGAGAAGGCCAACAATGGAATCGATTAATGACAGAATCAGAGGATTCGCAACTGCCTCTGAGCGAAAGGTGGAAATCGAGATCGGCCTCGATGAAGGCAACCGGGTCTTCCCGCGATCGCTCCATCACGTGAAACGCGTCATGCATGGCGGCGAGATGCTGCTCGTCAATGCGAGTGGCAGCCAGGGCGGCGATCTCCGGCTCGAGAATGGCGCGCATCTCGACCAAATAAGGAAGGCCGTCCTGCTGACCGACTTTTGACATCCAGTCCAGCGATTGCCGCATGGCTTGCGAAGTGCCATTGGTGATGAAGGTACCGCGGCCGGAATAGGCTTCGACCAAACCTTTTTCGCGCAGAGCTTTGACCGCTTCCCGAACGGCGGTACGGCTCACACCAAAGCGCTGAGCGAGTTCGCGCTCTGAGGGAAGCTGGTCTCCCGGCTTGAGAGAACCCTTGAGGATGGATTCTTCGATCTGATGAACGATCTGCTCGTAAAGACGAGATGTGCGGACAGCTTTATACATTTCTACGCAAGCCCAATTCGGGCAAGCCACTATAGCATGTAGAGGCGAACAAGGTATAGTGGTCTGACCAGAATACCATCGGTTATTCGCCGCAAGAATTCGATAAAAAGCAGGTCCCTCGACTCCGCTTCGCTCGCTCGGGATGACAGTGGGAGGATGAATGGCGGTAGGAGATTCCATCGATCAGTTTCAATGACTTTCGAGCGGCTGGCTCAGCGTGCGCGACAGCCACGGAATGATGACCTGCTTAAAGATGACGGGATCGGGCCAGACTTTGACTTGCCGTCCCAGGTGACCTCCGGCGGGATTGATCCAGGCATCCTTGGGCGTGTCGCCCTTGCTCAGCAGCAGGTAAATGTCAGAGATCGGCACTTGCGTGTCCTTTACGCCGGCGATCACGAGCATCGGGGCCATCGGCTTGCCAAGCAGTCCTTGTTTTACCAAAGACATCTTCTCTAATGCGCTGGCAAGTTCATCAACATTAGCCACGCCATCGAAGATGTTCATCTGTGCGGGCACTAGATCGAACAAATACTCGCGATTTCCGAGCAGCGAGTTGGTCAGGAACTCTTTGGAGAAGAACTCGTCAATGGGAGGCGATTGAGCGCTGGCTCCGCGCAGCCGATCGCGCTCGACAATCGCTAGCTTGGTTGCCCAGTAAGCACCCCAACTGACTCCGTGAACGGCGAGCCGGTTCTTGTCGACTTCTGGGCGCGATTGCGCGTAATCGATGACTCGGGAGAGCATACCTTGCGCGTTCTGGTTGGCCTTTACCGGAGATTGACCGGTGCCGGGGCCATCCACCGCCAGGAAACCGATACCGCTGGGAAGAATTGCCGAAAAACTTTCGGAAACGTCCTCCTTTCGGCTGTCGAGTCCATTTATTGCGATCACCAAAGAAACTGGAGTTTTCGCATCTTTGGGCAGGCGCAGGTAGCCGATGATCTCCGACCCTTCGAAGGGAATATGAACGACTTCGAGCGGCGGATCCCAGAAATGCGCATGGGCGAGGAAGGCTTGAATCGCCTTTTGGTAAGACTCTTGTTTTTTCGGTGATGCGGGTATCGGCCATTTTCCGAAGGAGTAAAGGCGCCAGGCGCGGATGTAATCTGCGTTGGCTTTGGCAGGATCGGTTTTTTCCAGAGTCTTCGCTTCTGACATGTACTTGTCGCCGACTGCCATGAATGCCGACGCCCATTCATCTTTGTCTTTGGTATGGATGGAAGCAAAAGCTTCGCGAACGTCCGCAGGGTCGAGGCCGATAAGCGGATACATGCCATTCTCGGCGCGCTTGATGGCTTCTGCCTTGATTTCGTCGATGGTGCGCTCGGGCGGCTGCTGGGCAAAGCTGCGCGTCGGCGAGCAAATCAGCGCGGACAATGCTATGGCGATTTGCAGGTTGGTTATCATCTAAACCCAAAATGCAGAGATCCTTCGACTCCGCGGGTGATTCGCAAGCGAATCACTTTGCTCCGCTCAGGATGACAACTCCACGGTTCACGGCGATGAATCGAGGCGCATGTGGCATATGTGACTTTCAGAGCCAGACTAGAAAAGGAATTTCAGGCCGAATTGTGTGGCCCGTGGCCCTCCTGAGCCGATCACAGGATTGGAGGCTGCCCTGTCGGGAGTAGCGCAGCCACAGCCAAAGGCCCCCGGCACAGAAGGATCGTTGAAACCACCCGTCCCGAAGCCATTCTGTCCGCCAAAGGGGTTGGCAAAATTAGGATGATTGAGAATGTTGAAAAACTCGGCACGGAACTGGGCGGTGAAGCGCTCACCCAATCTCCAATTCTTGGCCACGGAGAAATCCCAATTACGGAATCCGGAATCGCGAAAGAAATTGCGTCCCATGGTGCCGAAGCTTCCCAGAGCGGGAGGAATCATCACCGAGCCATTCTGCGCGTAACAGCCAAAAAGACCGAGTGATGCCATCATGGCCGGGGTGGTCGCATCGGCTACACAAGCTGGGTTGCTGGTACCAGCAGAATAAGGAATCGGCAGCGGCCCCGAAGTGAAGGCAGAAGGATTGCCAAAGAAGTCCCAGCGCTCGATACCGGTGCTCGCGACGCGTGACTCGCCGGTGCCGCTGACATCAGTGCCGGAGTCGGTCGGGCCCCAGGGCTGAGCGCTATCCAAAGTTACGATGGAGTTGATCTGCCAGCCCTCCAGCAACTGCGCGAAGGACTTTTTCCCAGGGATTACATAGGTTGCGGAAAGAGTGAAACGGTTGCGGATGTCGAAGTCGCTGCTGGCATATTCGCGACCGGGATGAGCGCTGTCCTGGGGTAATCCCAGCCCTTGGCCAAAATCCCAATTGGCGCCGACGTCGTCCAGAGCGTGAGCATAAGTGTAACCAATGACGGCGGAAAGACCGTGGAAGTTGCGGGCGTTAAGAGTGGTTTGCAGACCGTTGTAGTTCGAGCGGTAAATGTTTCCCATCTGGTAAACGGAAGACAGGAACGGGAACTGTGCATTGAACGGCCGTCCAGCTTGTTCGCAGGCTGGATCGGGGCCTGGCTTGGCACAAACAACGCCGTTCACACTAGTGGCCCAGCCGGAGCCCACGATGGGTTGATTAATGTCTTGAATGCCCGACAGATTGGAGCCATGGTCGCCGACGTAGGCTACTTCCAAAGACAAAGTGTTGGTGATCGCATGCTGGACGTTGAGGGTCCAAGTGCCGACATACGGAGTGGTGATATTGCGGTCGATTCCGAGGATGTTGCAAGGATTGGCGGCACAATTGAGTTGACCCGGAGGAAAAACCGGGCCGGTATTGTATTGAGCGACTGTGGGAAATACGCTGATGTTGCCGACAGCGATGTTGCCGCCTCCTGGCAAGACTCCCGCACTGCTCGCGGTCGGAATACTTGCGAGGCC
>Ga0187782_10001029_pt1 | contig 19954 bp, 12 predicted proteins | sample 0715_SJ02_MP15_2_FD_132454 | JGI IMG/M metagenome (GOLD analysis project Ga0187782, IMG submission 132454) | Tropical peat soil microbial communities from peatlands in Department of Meta, Colombia - 0715_SJ02_MP15_20_MG | ecosystem: Environmental > Terrestrial > Soil > Wetlands > Peat | place... | reverse complement strand
CGGCTGCGCTCCACTTCATGGCCAGGTCGACGCCGCACAGGAATCCGACGAGCGCGACCCAGAGCATCCTGCGCTTCTTGGCCGTCCAGTACACGTAGAACGCGCCGTACGCCGCAACGGTCGCGGCGATGAAGAAGATGTCCGTCATCGCGACCCGAGACAGGCAGAAAATCCAGCCGTCAACCGCCGTGAGCGTCGCGGCGCAGAGCCCGAAGGCAGGTCCCCGCATCCGGTCGCCGATGAGCCATGTCATCCCCACGATGACCAGACCGGCGAACAAGCTCGGCAAACGGTAAAGCGTGGGGTTCATCCCTGCGACGCGGATGATCGCCGCCATGAGGATGCGCGGCGTGGGTGGGTGGACCCATTCGTAGCGACTGTCGTCGTTGCCCAGATCGGCCTTGCTGAAGATCGACGTGAATCGCCGATCGGCTCCGTCGTCCGGGTGCCTCCAGGCGTCCCAAACGTTCTTGTCGCCGACGGCGATGCGACGCGCGGTGAGGACCGTGTAGTTCTCGTCGTACGAGTAGAGCCATTTGCCGTCCTCCAGCTGGCCGGTTTCGGGGCGGTTGAGCCACGCGCCGTACACCAGAGCCACGACGGCCAGGAGGCCGATCCACGAGCGACGATGCGTGAGGAGGCTGCGCAGCACGGCGCCAATCTGGAGGGAAGACATGGTGGAAGAGGGCCCATCCTAGCTCGTTGCCGGCCACTACAAACCGAATCAGGCCGGCAGCCCGGCACTGACGACAAGAGTCACTGGAGGACCGCCGATAGCCCGACGATGCCGGCGAAGCGCTGTGGATCGATGCTCTCGCGCACGATTCGCGCGAGCCGATCGTACTCGAGCTGTTTGGTGGGCGTCGACGCAGGCGCCGGCGGCTCCGGAGCGCCCTTGCGACGCCGCAGGGCCCGGAGCACCGCGGAGCGAAGCAGGTCGTTGTCGAAGAGCCCGTGGATCATGGTTCCCACGACCGCACCGCCGCAACCGATCGCACCGTCCGCGACGCGATGGGGGCGCGCGTTTCGCTCCACTATTTCGAAGGCCGCATCGCGTTCGGAATTCGTTCGGATCTGCCCCATGTGGATCTCGTAACCCTCCAGGCGAGCATCGCGGGGGACCTCCTGCGCGAAGAATCCGCCCCCTGCCGGCCGAGCGACCACCCGCGCGGTGGTCTTGACCGAGACGAAGTACGTGCGCGCGGCCAGCAAGCCGAGTCCCTCGACCGTCGTCGCCGTGAGCGATTCGACCCTGTGTGGATCGTCGATGTGCTCGGTCAGCATCTGACAGCCGCCGCAGATGCCGAGCACGGGCGCCCGCCGCCGGCCTCGCTCGTGGATCACCGAGGCGAATCCCGTTTCGCGCAGCCAGGCCAGATCCGCGATCGTGCTCTTCGATCCCGGCACGATCACGAGGTCGGCGTCTTCGACCCGTCGCGGGTCGTCGGCGAAGCTGAGCACGACACCGGGCTCGTGCTCGAGCGATTCGAATTCGTCGTAATTCGAGATGCGCGGCAGGTGGACCACGGCGATCTCGAGCTCCTCGGGCTTCACCGTGCGACGGCGCGGACGCGACTCGAGGCCGAGCGAATCCTCGTCCGCGATTCGGAGCCCCGCGATGTGGGGCACGACGCCGAGCACCGGCACCCGAGTCCGGTTCTCGAGAAAGTCGAGGCCGGGTCGAAGCAGCGCCAAATCGCCTCGGAACTTGTTTACGATGAATGCGACCACTCGAGCCCGATCTTCGCGCTCGAGAAGCTCGAGCGTTCCTACGAGCGCGGCGAAGACTCCGCCGCGATCGATGTCGCCGACGAGGATCACGGGGGCGTCGGCCATCCGCGCCATGTGCATGTTCACGATGTCGCGATCGCGCAGGTTGACCTCGGCAGGACTGCCGGCGCCCTCGAGGACGACGACGTCGTAGTCGCTGCGCAGCCGTTCGAACGACTCGGCGACGATCCGAAGGAGCTCCGGCTTCTTGGCGTGGTACTCGGCCGCCGCCATGCTCCCGATCGCCTTTCCGAGAACGACGACCTGGGCGCGCGAGTCACCCTCCGGCTTGAGGAGGATGGGGTTCATGTCGACCGTCGCAACGACCCCCGCCGCCTCCGCCTGCACGGCCTGCGCGCGCCCGATTTCGCCTCCATCCAGCGTCACGTGCGCATTCAAGGCCATGTTCTGCGCCTTGAACGGAGCCACGCGCCATCCGTCTTGACGAAGCATCCGGCATAGACCGGTGACGAGCACGCTCTTGCCGACCGACGACGCGGTCCCCTGCACCATGACGGTCCGTGCGGGCACGGCTGAATTCCTCCTTTTTCCCTGCTCCTCGTGGCGTGATCAGCTGCGCGGCGCCCCCGACACGAGTCGAACGTGCGACCAACGGTTTAGGAAACCGCTGCTCTATCCTCTGAGCTACGGGGGCAACTACGATGACGACTTATGCTGGCTGTGCGATGGCGGCTCCGGGAGGCTGGCGGGCTGGCGAGCGGATTGCCTCGTCCAGCGGGCAGGGAAGATGCCACGCCGGAACGCGGGGGCAAAGTCGCCTCGTGCATCCGAGAGGATAGGATGGCAGCCGCGTGCTTCGCGGTCTCTTCTCGATGCGGGTTCGGGTCGTCGCTGCGATCTCGATCTTCGTGCTGTCCACCGCGACGCGATCTCGCGCGCAGAGCGTTCGCACCTGGGGCGCCGAGCCGGACCGGCCCGCGGCGCCACCCGCACCGGCGTCCGCGGCTCAACCGCCGGCGCCCGCAACGCCGCCGCCGGCGTCCACGGTCGCAGAGCCAGCGTCCTCGACTCCGCCGCCCGCCCCTCCACCGGCGACCGTGGGAACCCCGGTTCCGGGTTCGACTTCCGGAGCTGCGACTCCGCCGTCGGCGGACGCTTCGGCAGGCGGGCTTCGGGTCACGACCGCAGCCGGCGCGATCGGCCTGAAATACGTCCTCGAGGGGGTCGAGGTCCGAGGCAACCGAACCACGCTGTCTCGTGTGGTGCTCCGCTACGTGCCCTTTCGACCGGGCGACGTGCTCGACGTCAACGACAGAGAACTGGAGCTCACGCGGTTTCGTTTGCTCGGCACCGGATTCTTCCGCGACGTTCAACTTTCCCTCCGAAGGGGCACGCGTCGAGGAGCCGTGGTGCTGGTCGTCGACGTCATCGAACGCAACACGTTCGTCGTCGACAGCCTCTGGCTCGGACTGTCCAAGGACGTGGGTACGAACGGCAATGCGAAACCGCTGACCGCGTACGGGGGCGCGCAGGTGACCGAGACGAACCTCGCGGGAACGGGGATCGCCCTCGGGGGGGCGTTCGCCGTCGCGGACGGCCAGCTCGGCCTGCGCGTCCGACTGATGGACCCCCAGTTCTTGCGTTCGACGTGGACCACGGAGATCGAGCTTCTCTACAACAACGCGCGCGACTTCTTCGGCAATGGCGACGTGCTCGTGGATCCGAGCCAGGTGACGCAGGACTACGCCGTCGCCCAGTACACGCGCTTCGGCGGCCGCGTCGGCATCGGACATGATCTGGGCATCTCCTCGCAGGTATTCTTCGACTATCGCCTGGAGAAGATCGACGCGACATTGCCGCTCGCGGCGAGCGACTACCGCGGCCTCGACATCGAGCCCATCGACTTCATGCTGCCCTCGGGCTCCAGCGTCCTGTCGACGGTGCGTGCGACTCTCGTGAACGACACGCGCGACGATCCGTTCCTGACGACGCGCGGGCACTATCTTCTGTCGAGTCTCGACGCGTCGCTCACGCCGTTCGGGAGCGACTACGCCTACGCGAAGATCGTTCTCAAAGGATCGCAATGGTTTGCGCTCCCCTGGGCGGGGCACGTCATCAAGGTCGACGCTCTGGCGGAGGCGATCTTCGGCAACGCTCCACTCTTCGAGCGCTTCTACGTCGGCGATCTCAGTGATCTGCTGCCCGATCGGGTCCTCGACCTCAACTTCGACCGCCGTCCGGCTCCCAACTTCCTCGACACGGACATCGTCGAAATTCGCTACGGCAACTACGCAGCGAAGCTCGACGCCGAATACCGGATACCGCTCTACCGGGGCACACGATCCATCTACGGTGCCGACTTTTTCGGAAGCGTGGGCGTCTACGGACTGTGCAACGAACAGGACCTGGTCGATCCTGCGCGCGGCTACAGCGGGTTCGCGACCGTCCCCATCGACCTGACGTTCAACGCAGGGTTGCGGATCGACACGCAGGCCGGCACGTTCGTCATCGGGATCGCCAACCTCGTCGGCCTGATCCCCATCCGCGGCCAGAACGCCGGCGCGGTCGGCCCATGAAGGGGGCTCGCACCATCGCCCGCGCGATCGCCCTCGTCCTCGCGATCGTCGCCATCGCTCCGCTCGATGCGAAAGCCCAGGGTCAGCCGGCTCACCCCGCGGCGCTGGCGGCACGTCAAGCGAACTTCGCGTGGGACCGAGATCTGCTCCGCACGAGCTTCTCCTATCGCGACGTGCTTTCCGACCCCACGTTGCTGAAAAAGCTGTCGAGCGGCCTCCCGATGGTCATCGCGATGCGCGCGTACGTCTACCGCGAGGGCCAGGACGCCCCCGTCGCCCTGGCGCCGCGCGTATGCCGCGTCGTCTACGATCTGTGGGACGAGGTGTACCGGGTGCACGTGAGCGAGCCCGAGCGCGAGCGCGACCAGGCGGCCGTGCTCGACGGTGTGCTCCGACTTTGCACCGAGGCCCGCGACCTGCCCGTCGTCCGCCGCAACTTGCTCGTCCCCGGTGAGCCGTACTTTCTGGCTGTCGTGGTCGACGTCAACCCGGTGTCGCCCGAGATGATCGACCAGATGCGTCGGTGGATGTCGCGACCCGCGGGCAGCACGGGGATCGGGCCTCCGGATGCGCTCTTCGGCACGTTCGTCCAGCTCTTCGTCAGTCCGATCGCCACCAGCGACAAGTCGATGACGTTCCGCACGCAGCCCGTCTTTCCCTGACCGCGCTCGACGGTCGCGCTGCCGTCACCGCGACCTCGGGGCGGATCGTGCCCGGCGAGTTATCCTCGGAAGACACGCGCCGGATGCTTCCCGAAACGGTACTCCAGAAGCTCGATGCCCTTCCTGCTCAGCCGGGCGTCTACCTGTTCAAGGACAAGAAGGGCGCGATCGTTTACGTGGGCAAGGCCAAGAGCCTGCGGGCGCGCGTGCGCAGCTATTTCCAAGAGTCTCTCGCAGACAACCGCGCCTTCATCCCGCACCTGCAGCAGACGATCGGCGACCTCGAGACGATCGTCGCGGCCAACGAGAAGGAAGCGACGATCCTCGAAAACAACCTGGTCAAGGAGCATCGACCTCGGTTCAACGTCAAGCTGCGCGACGACAAGGATTTCATCACGCTCCGGCTCGGCGGCGCGGCCGGCCGACCTGCCGGCGAGTCCGCCGGCGAGCAGACCGCCGAAGAAAGGGGCGCCGCGCGCGCCGCTCGATGGCCCCGGCTGGAAGTCGTTCGCCGACCGACCCCCGACGGCGCGCGCTACTTCGGTCCGTACCATTCGGCCACGGCCGCGCGGCGCACACTCCACCTGGTGAACAAGCACTTCCAGCTTCGAACGTGCAGCGACGTCGAGTTCGCGAGCCGGAAGCGTCCTTGCCTTCAGCACCAGATCAAACGATGCCCTGCACCGTGCGTCCTCGACGTCGACCGCGGCTGGTACGGTGAGCAGACCGACGCCGTCGCCAAGTTCCTCGAGGGCCGTCACGACGAGCTTTCACACGAGCTCGAGAACAAGATGAAGCAGGCTGCCCGCGAGATGCGCTTCGAGCTCGCCGCGGTTTACCGCGATCAGCTTCGCGCGATCGAAAAGGTGCGCGAGGAGCAGCGCGTGGTCACGATCGACGACGTCGATCGCGACGTCATCGGTCTGTACCGGGAGGGCGAGCTCGTGGAGATCGCGCTTTTGCACGTGCGCGCCGGCAAGCTTGCGGACGTCGGGACCTACTCCATCAAGCAGGCGGAGATTCCGGACGACGAGATCGTCGCCGCTTTCGTCGCGCAGCGGTACGGCGCTTCGCTGGCGCCGGACGAGGACGATGCCGGCGGCGATGTGGGTGCGGCCCTGGTGCCCGACGAAATCATCCTGCCCTGCGAGCCGGAGGCCGCCTCGGGAATCGCGGAATGGCTCGCCGATCGCGCCGGGCACCGCGTTTCGCTTCTGTCGCCGAAGCGCGGGCATCGGGTCGATCTCGTGGCCATGGCCAACGACAATGCCCGCCACTCCTTCACCGAGAAACGGCGCCATGCCGACGACGTGCAAGATCGCTTGCGCGATTTGCAGCAGCGCCTTCGGCTTCCGGTGCTTCCGCGGCGTATCGAGTGCTGCGACATCTCGCACCTGGGGGGAGGGGACACCGTCGGCGCGATCGTCGCGATGACCGACGGCGAACTCGACAAGAAGCGCTACCGGACGTTCAACGTGCGCGGGGCGATGCGGCCGGCCGAGGCCGCAGGGCTCAACGACGACTACGGGGCCATCTACGAGGTGCTTGCGCGTCGCTTCCGGCGTGCCGCAGCGGCTGCCGCCGACGCGCCCGCGCCACCGTCGGCGGCTCGGACGCCGCCAGCGGGCGCCGCAGCGACGCTGGCCGAGGCGGCGCCCGCGGGGACTGCCGATGATGGAACGACGGAGTCGCCGGAGGGCGCGTGGGACGCCCCCGATCTGTTCGTCGTGGACGGAGGTCGCGGTCAGCTTGCGGTCGCGCTGGCGGCGGCCCATGACCTGGGCTTGCACGACCTTCCCATCGTCGCTCTGGCCAAGGAGCGCGAAACGGCCGGCGGCGAGACGATGGTCGACCGCGTGTATCTCTTCGGCCAGAAGAATCCGATTCCACTGCGAAGCACCACGACGTCGCTCTTTCTCCTGGCCCGGCTGCGCGACGAAGCCCACCGCTTCTCCAACCGCGGTCGCATGCGCCTCGGCAAGAAGCGGCGCTTTCGATCTCCGCTCGACGACGTCAAGGGACTCGGGCCCAAGGCCGCCAAGTCGCTCCTGAAGCATATCGGGAACGTCGCCGCGATCCGAGCGGCCGACGATGCAACCTTGTTGGCGGTCCCAGGAATCCAAGCCCGCCATGTCAAGGCATTTCGAGTGGCCTTTCCTCCCGCACCCGAGCTGTCTCAACTGCCGGAGCGCATCGAGGCATCGCCGTCCTCGCCTCCAGGTTCGCGGGTCTCGGAAGCGCCAACGCCGGAGACTGATGGGCAACAAAGTTGACACTGCGCATGCGGCCGAACCCTCGCATTCCCCGGGGAATCCGCTCCATGCGGGACGGGCACATCGCGTGCTCTGAGCAAGCCCCGGCATCGAGGCGTCGGCGGGTCGTGCCGAGATCGTCCCTTCGTTTGGTTCTTCCGCCCCTTCGGGTCTTTCGTGGTAAATGAACACTGCGAAGCGCGCTTGTTCCGAGCCGTGGGCGTGCGGGACGAGGTGCGAGCAAGTGAGTTTCGGCGGCGATCGGCGCGTCGCCTCGTTTCTGCCAGGAGCACCGATTCATGAATTCAATCATCCAACGCGGCGCGTTCGTCGCTTCGGTCGTTCTGGGCCTCGGCATCGTCGCCTCCGGCTGCCTGACGCGCCCGGTCACCAGCACGTCCCCGCAGCTGACGACGAACTTCACGTCGGTCGTCCAGAATCAGGTCGTCAACAAGGTCGACATCCTCTTCGACATCGATAACTCCGCGTCGATGGGCGACAAGCAGCAATACCTCGTCCAGGCCATCCCCGACCTCATCGACCAGCTCCTCAATCCCGACTGCGTCGACTCGCAGGGCAATCTCATCCTCGACGCCAACAACAATCCCATTCAGTCGACGAACAACAACGGCGTGCAGACCTGCTCGCAGGGGCAGGTGGCGTTCCCGCCCGTCCACGACCTGCATCTGGGCATCGTGACGTCTTCGCTGGGGCAGCGGCTGAGCGAGCAAGACCCCGGCAGCCCGGCCGTCATCATCTGTCAGACCACGGCAACTCCGAACCCGTCACCGACCGGCATCGCCGACCACAACGACGACCAGGGGCACCTCGTGGCGCGTGAAATCACGTACGGGGCGGGCAACACGACGGCGACGGAAGGGCCCGTCATGGACGCGTACGTGCCGTCGTACGGATTCAACACCCCGCCAAACAACTGGGGCGGGTTCCTCGACTGGTTTCCGCAGACGACCGTCAATGCGAACATGGCCAATCCGCTGCCGACCGGATTGAACGCCGACACGGTCGAGACGACCCTCGTGAACGACTTCACCCAGATGGTGCAGGGCGTGGGCATCTACGGCTGTGGCATCGAGTCGCAGCTCGAAAGCTGGTACCGATTCCTCATCCAGCCCGACCCGTACGCCACTCTCGCCATCAACAACCCGAGCACGGGCAACGCGACGGCCGTCTGGAGCGGCGTCGACACGACGATCCTGCAGGAACGAGCCGACTTCTTGCGGCCTGACTCCCTCGTGGCCGTCATCGTTCTGTCCGACGAGAACGATTCGGAAATCGACGTCCGATCCTTCGGTGGGCTGGGCTACCTCTTCATGGGCAGCGGGTTTCCGCCGCCGAAGTCCACGTCGCAGTGCTCCTACGCGAACGGCGGACCGGCCAGTAGCGGCTGCCAAAATTGCCAGACGAGCTCAACCGATCCGGCCTGCACCCCCGCGGGAGAGGCCGTGTACACGGCGACCAACGACTGGGGATACGACCCGAATCTGCGCCACGTGCACATGAAGTGGAAGTACGGAATCGATCCGCAGTACCCGTGGCAGCGGTACGTGCTCGGGCTGACGTCGCCGGTCGTTCCGGACCGCAACGGCGAGTATCCCCCGGGGCGCGCCAACTACGTCCTCGGGATGAACAACTGCACGAATCCGCTCTTCGCTTCGGAGCTGCCGAGTGGATCGAAGTTGAGCGGCCTCACCGTGACGGCCGGCCAGTCGAATCCCACCCTTTGCAATTTGCCGCTCGGGACCGCGCGAACGCCCCTTGCCGGCGCCACGACGAGCAGTCTCGTCTTTTACGCCATCATCGGCGGCGTTCCGTACCAGCTTTTGCACTTCGACCCGACGAGCGCCCAGAAGAGCGAGCTGTCGCAAGCCGACTGGGTGAGGATCCTCGGGCAAGGGCCGGCCTCGCTGGGGCTCACCGACCTCGAGAGCCTCACGCCCGCGGCCTACGACTACACGGGGATCGATCCGCACATGCTCGAGTCCTACCAGGACCGGACATTGACCGCGAATGCGTTCAGCACCTCCGGGTTCAAGACCGACGCAAGCCTGACGACGTGCAACGGCCAGGCGACGTGTGCGAACGCCCTGACGCCTGCCAACTCGGTGACGGCTGCGGGCGCGCCGAACAACGCCGACCCGGTCAACGGCCGCGAGTGGGTGACCGACCAGCCGTACAACCCGCAGGCGGCGAACGGTACGACGGCATTTGCCCCGCACGTCCTCCCGGTCGACCGACAGTACGCCTGCATTTTCCAGCTGACCACGCCCCGCGACTGCACGAACTCCGCAAACGGGTATCAGTGCGATTGCCCGAACACAACCACGGGGCTGACGGCCGAGCAGATTCCGCCGCTCTGCAATCCGACGACCCCGACGCAGCAGGTCGCGGCGAAGGCATATCCGACGGTCCGGGAGCTCCAGGTCGCCCGCCTCCTGGGCACCCAGGGCATCGTGTCATCGTTGTGCCCCATCCACGTGAGCGACAACGCCACGGGCAATGATCCGCTGTTCGGTTATCGGCCGGCGGTGTCGACCATCATCAACCGACTCAAGAACGCGCTCACCAACCAGTGCTTGCCCGAGCAGCTCCCGACGAATGGCGACGCCGGGTCGACGGGCGAGGTGCCGTGCTTGATCCTCGTGCAGATGCCGCCGTCGGACGGGGGCTCGTGCCTCAACCCCACTTGTCCCTCGACCCAGGGGCTCCAGCAACCGCCCAACGATCCGGCCAACCCCGTGCTCTCGAAGTTCTGCCAGACGCAGGAGGACGCCTATGTCCAGGGCGGCAAGGTCGGTACCGACCCCGCGACGCTGTCCGTGTGCCAGCTGACGCAGCTCACCCCCCAGATGAACGGGGGCGACTTCATGAACGGCACGTGCGCCGCCTCGCAGGACCCCGGCTGGTGCTACGTGGTCGGGTCGAAGGGATGCGCGCAGGCCATCGTCTTCCCACCCAATTCGCCCCCCTCGGGCTCGACCGCGTTTTTGCAGTGCGTCGAACAGAGCGTCAACGTTCTCGACGGGGGCTGACCGAGCGCTGTCGATTGCGCCGCGCGGCTCCGAACGGGCCGCGCGGGCAGGTTTTTGCGTTAGCCTAGGCGCGCAGACGATGGCGGCGGCGGCGGTCAAGAAGACGATTCTCGTCGTCGACGACGAGCCGCATATCGTGCTCGGCCTGCGCGATGCGCTCGAATTCGAAGGCTTCCGGGTGATCTCGGCGGCAGGAGGACGCGAGGGCGTCTCGCTCGCGCGAAGCGAAGCGCCCGACGCCGTCATCCTCGACGTGATGCTGCCGGACCTGAACGGCTATGCCGCGTGCGAGCAGCTCCGCCGAATTCGCCCCCACGTGCCGATCCTGATGCTCACGGCGCGATCGCAGGAAATGGACAAGGTCCGAGGGCTCGACGCAGGCGCGGACGACTACGTCACCAAACCGTTTAGCGTCAACGAGCTCATCGCGCGCATCCGCGCCATCTTCCGCCGCGCCTCGCGCGCTTCCGCCAGTAGCCCCGAGACGCTCACGATCGGTGAGGCGTTCGTGAACCTCACGTCTCACACGATCGCCGTCAGCGGCCGCGAGCATATGCTGTCGTTCTACGAGGTCGAGCTGCTGCGTATGCTGGCCGAGCGCCTCGGCCAGCCCGTGAGCCGCGACGAAATCCTCTCGAAGGTCTGGGGCCTGGAGACGTCGTCGACGAACCGGACGGTCGACAACTTCATCGTCAAGCTTCGGAAAAAAATCGAGAAGAGCCCCGACAAGCCGCAGCACATTCTTACGGTGTACGGGTTCGGCTACAAGCTCGTGGCGGAAGCCGGGTAGGGGCCCTCTCTCGACCTGCCGATGGGCCGACGCCTCAGCGGCTCAGGAGCACCACGTCCACACGGCGGTTGCGCCCTCGCCCTTCGTCGGTGTCGTTGTTGGCGACCGCTTCGCTGTCGCTCTTGCCCGCGGTCCCGATCCGATCGGCCGCGATACCTCGGTCGACCAGCATCCGCTCGACGGTCTTGGCCCGCGCCGCGGACAGCGCGTCGTTGGTTGCTGGGTCGCCCCGGTTGTCGGTGTGCCCGACGACTCGAACGCGGGCGTCCGGATATGCCTTGAGCATGTCCGCGATCTGATCAAGTGACGTAGTCGCCTCGGATTGGCCCGACAGCGTCGCGCTGCCGGTCTCGAAGGTCAGGGCGTCGAACTGAAACGTTTGCGGCAGCGATTGGGAGGAGTCGGCAAGCGATCGCGCCAGGTCCGCCGCCGGGCCGCTGTTGCCGACGTCGAGCGTGGCTCCACCCGGCAAGGTGATCGGCCCCGCGCCGTGAGTGCTTGGACTCTGGACCTCGGGCGCCTTGGGAAGCTCGGGCACACTGGGAGCCTCTGGCGCCTTCCCGAGCTCCGGCGCCTTCGGAATCTCCGGCGCGTTCACCTGCGGCAAGGTGGGCTGCGGTGCAGTGACGCCGGTCGGGCCGCGGCCTCCGGTGAGAGCAAAGATGCCCCAGACGGCGAGCAGACCCAGGAGAAGCGCCGGCAACCAGATCGACCGCGAGTTCTTCCGGCGGGCGTGGTCGATGCCCTCGTGCATCCGCTCCCGAGCATCGATCGCTCGCTCGTGCAGGTGCTCGCGATCCTCTGCCAGACGCTCGCGCAAACCTTCACGGCCTTCCATGTCACGCTCCCGCTCCGCACCCCCAATCTCGGACAGCGGTCCTCCGCCGAGCGCTCCCGCGAGCCCTCGGGGCGTGGCTGCGTCCTCCGCGATGGCTTTCCTCTGACCGAGCAGCAAGCCGGAAAGGCCCCCGGCGTCCAAACGTCGCGAGGAGATCGCCTTGCCGACTACGCCGGCGACCAGAGGCGCCACGAAGGAAAGCACATGGGTAGCCGATTCGTTCTTGATGCCGCTGCTTTCCGCAAGAGCGTGGCTCACCGCTCCCGTTCTTTCGCCGAAGATCTTGCTCATGAGGCCCTGGCCATCGCCCGCAGCGGCGGGAGACTCCGTCCCGCTGGACCCGGTGACGCGCCCGACGAGTCCCGAGACGCCGCCCTGCCCAAAGGCGCCCAGAATCCGTTCCGCCCCGCCACGCGCCGATACGCTCTGCGCCAGTCCGGCGAACAGTGCGGGAACGGCTCCGTTCATGGCCCTGCGCGTGTTCTCGGGCGACTCTCCCGTAGACGCCGATGCCTTCTCGACGGCCTCGGATGTGATCTGACTTCTGACCGTATCCATGAGGTTCTCGATCATGGAAACCACCTCCATCCCGGCAGACGGAGCGAGCGCCGTGCCGCGCCATGCAGGCCTCGAGGAGCGCGCAATTCATCCTCTGTGCAGCCGCCGGAACAAGCGAACATGGCAATTGACTGCGCGCACGTTCAGTGTCAATGAGCTTGCACGGGTCCGGATAACGTCCGCCCGCCGCGCAGCATCGTGGACGCCGACGATCGGCCCACGCTCGGCGCGCGCGCGATCATGCGCGCGATCGAAGAGCTCGCGGGCCAGAGAGGGCTGAAGGGCTACCGGGTCGCCTACAAGCAGAACGCCAAGGGCGAGCACGTCGTGGCCCTCATCTTCCCGGCACAGCCCGCGTGACCGGAGGCCGTTTGTGACGCTGCTCCGGCTCACCCGCACGTGCCCGATCGGTCAGACGGGTCGATCATGAGCCGGTCCCTGCACCGCGCGAAGGTCTACGACCTCGCGACGCGCAGTGCCGACGCGCGACGCCGAAGCCGGGACCCTTGCCCCGGCCCGGGGTTCATGACCACGCTGAAGAGGCGAAGAGGATGAAGGCACCCCCCGCGCCCGCCTGCCCCAAGTGCAACGCTTCTTCCAAGTCGCAGGTGCGGCTCGTCTACGGCACGCCCTCTCCCGAGGACTTCGAACGCGAGCAGAGGGGCGAGATCATTCTTGCCGGGGTTGTCCTCGAGACCGACTCGGGCGGGCAGCCGACCAATCCGCAATGGCGATGTCGCGAGTGCGGCACCTCACACGGACGTGCGCAGTTCGGCGAATCCGATGACACCATGCTCGACCCCAAAAGAGACAAGCGAGCCGCGAAGAAGACGTGAAGGCCGAAACGTGATCCTTGCGGATCGTCCGGACCCCGCGGGGATCGCGTCTTTGCCGGGAGTGCGCTCTGCCATTGAACGCGACCCGTCTGCGGCCCGCTCAGGGAAGTGTCGTGGTGACGAAGAGCTCTCCGTCGGTATTATCCCCCCAGCACCAGAGCTGGCCGGACGAGAGCAACGCGCAGGCGTGTTCCTCTCCGGCGGAGACGGAGATAACACCGCTGAGCGACGCCACCGTCGACGGGGTCGTGTTGTCCATGGCCTCGCCGTTCCCGAGCTGACCCAGCCCGCCCGACCCCCAGCACTCAGCCGTGCCGTTTGAAATCGTCGCGCAGGCGAACGTGTAGCCGACCGAGACCTGCGTCGCGCCGACGAGACCCCCGAGATTGCCGAATCCGCTCGGATAGCAGGACACAACAGCCCCCGGCAGCACCGCGCAGCTCGACTGAACATTCAGCGAGACCGCCGTGCCTCCCGCATACTGCGGGACGGGGGTCGCCTGGGCCCCTCCCGCGATGGGCAGATCGGTGTCGCAACCCCAGCACTCGATTCCGCCATCGTTCAGGACCGCGCACGTCGTGTCATACCCTGCCGTGATTGCGGCCATCGTATCGACCACGGACACCGTCGTCGGAGTCGACGTGTTCCCGCCGGCGCTGCCCGTTCCGAGCTCCCCGCACGAGTTGTCGCCCCAGCACTTGGCCGTACCGTCCGACAGCAGTGCGCACGTGTGCTCGGTGCCCGCGGAGATCGAAACCACCCCGCTCAAACCAGGAACGGGCGCCGCCACCGTCGAGGTGACATTCTGCGTGTTGGCGTTCGTCGTACCAGCGTCCGAACCAAGCTCGCCAAGCGTGTTGTCTCCCCAGCATTCGACACCTCCGCCGGCCACAATCGCGCAGACATGGATTTCGCCGGCCGAAATGGACGTCGCACCGCTTACACCGATGACCTGCGTCGCCGCCAGGGAAGTCGAGACGGTTCCATTTCCCAGCTGGCCCGATGCGTTGTAGCCGACGCAATAGACGGTGCCGTCGGAGAGAACGGCGCAGGTGAAGTAATCCCCCGCGGCGACGGAGACGACGTGAGGCAGACAAGAAACCAGAAACGGCGCGACTGCGTACGCAGAGCTTCCCGTCCGCGTGAGGACGGCACCCATGCCCGAGGTGTTGCTGGTGGTCCCGTTGCCGAGCTGCCCGGCCTGATTCGCGCCCCAGCATTGAATGCCGCCGTCGAAGAGGACGGCGCACGTATCGTCCTGACCTGCCGCGATCGATTTCACTCCGTTCAGGCCAATGACGGTGATCGGAGCCGCTGCGAGGATCGGCGGCGCGCCCCCATCGGGGAGCGGATTGGGTACGGTTTCGCCGGCCGAATTATCGCCCCAGCAGGCGACGGTCTGGTCCGCGAGCAGCGCGCACGCATGGTGGAAGCCGACCGCAATGGCCGTTGCGTTGACGATGCCCTGAACCCCGACCGGAGTCGATGACGCAACCGTGGGACCGCCGTCGGTCGGGCCATCCCCCAATTCCCCATACGAGTTCGTGCCCCAGCATGCGATTGAGCCCGTCGTGAGAAGCGCGCATGTTTGGCCGGAGCCGGCTCCAATCGACGTGACTCCGGCGAGTCCCGATATCGGCCCCGTCGAATTTCCCCAGCATGTCACCGTTCCGCCGGATAGAACGGCGCAAACAGTCCCCGTTGCGCTGATGTGATCGGAAGCAATCCCGACCGCCGTCGAGATGCCCGGAATTTGCACCGGCGTCGAGCTATCGACCGTGGTTTCCCCCGTGGGGCCACCCAGGAAGCCCCAGCACCAGACGGTTCCGTCGGATCGGACCGCGCACGTATAGTTGAACCCTGCAGAAATAGCCGTGATGTCAGTTATGCCTTGCACCGGGACCGGCATGTCGCTGGCCGTTGTCGTGCCGTTACCGAGGTCGCCGTAGAGGTTGCCCCCCCAGCACTGCACCGTTCCGTCGGCAAGCAGCCCGCAGGTTTGGTTGGAGCCCCCGACGACGCCGCCGCCGGCAGTCAGGGCGGTGAAGGATGCGTTTCCGGTCACCGGAACCGCCATCGTGGCGCTGGAACTCACCGTGCTGTCTCCGAGCTCGCCGTAGGCGTTGTCGCCCCAGCAGACAGCGGTTCCGCTAGAAAGAAGCGCACAACTCTGAGACGCGCCCATCGACACGACGGTGGCTCCGTCGAGCGGAGCCGACGATCCTGGCTGGAAGTTGCACTGGCCGACGCCGCTGGCGCCGTCCCCAGATCCATCGACTTCAGTCAAGGTCGCGTCCGAGGCGCCATCGGATGAATCTTCACCGGCCGCAGCATCATTCGCGCCGTCGAAAACCTCGCCGTCGGAGGGCGCGCTTACGTCGCTCGTAGCCCCTGCGTCGCTCGTGGCGCCCGCCTCGCTCGTGACTCCTGCGTCGCTCGTGGCCCCCGCGTCGTTCGTGACTCCTGCGCCTTGCTGGGGTGATGGCTCCTGGCACGCCAGCCACACCGCGGGGCCGAGGCTGCAAAGGAGGATGCCTGCCGCTCGGCGCAACTGGCCCGCACGCTCGGTAGGGTGCCCCGGACGTTCCTTCGCGTCGATTCTCCCCCTCATGGTTCTAACCCTATCCCGTCGCCCTCTCCGACCTGCAAATCCACGGATGCAGTCGATGGACTGCCCGCCCAGACACTCGGTACCGCCACCCGCCGAGACGCAGGCACCGAGCGCGGCCGTCTCGGCCAGGTTTGACCGGCTAGGTATCTCTTATGTACATATGAGGTACCTCATATGGTAAAGACTCGCGAACTGCAACTGAAGATCCTTGTCAGCGAACAGGAGAAAGAGTGGCTCGACGAGCTTGCACGGGACGCTGAGTCGACCGTGGCGGAGTTTCTCAGGGCCCACATTCGATCGGCACATGCAGAGAAAGTCCGAAGGGCCACACGGATGGAATCGCAACCGATCAAGCTGTCGACTCGGGAGCGATGGCTGTACGACCGGATCAAGAAGGGCGGGCCCCTTGGCGAACCGCTTTCCATCGAATCGCTCGATCACGACAGCCGCGCCGAATTCGGCGACGAGATCGTCTTCGAGCGTAGCGGGATCTTGACGAAGCTTCGGGAGGCAGGGTTCATCCGCCGCGTCGGCCCGCAGGGTCGAGACTTCGAAGCGACGAGCAAAAAGCTTCCCAAGCAATGACCTGAGAGAAGATTCGAACTTTCGCGACGTACTGGACCGCGGTGCGGTGACGAGCGTCGCACCGGGCGCCCCAAAATGCTCCAGGGCGAGAAGCTCCGCTCGGATTATCCTTTCGCCACAAGAGCCCGCGCCACGGCTTGGGAACCGAACCAACTTGGAGTGGCCGTTTCACACTGCGAGCAGTGCGCCAGACAAGCGCGGTCAGACGTGTACCCGAAACATTGAACGCTTCCCGCTGTCCACCTGTCCAAGCGCGGACTTTTCCGACCTGGGGAGGTCGTCATGAACGGAGCAAAAGCGGCACCTTGGGCGTTTTCCGTGATCGTAGCGATCGGTTCGAGCGGATGCCGTCCCACGACGGTATCCCATGGCAGCGCCCCGGCGCGCGCTTTCGGTGCACCTCTGGTGCAGAAGACGGGTGCCGAGGACCGGTTCGCCCGCACGACGTTCGACGCACTGCGGGCCCAGGCTGGCGATCTGACGTACGAGGACCTTGTGGGGAGGCTGGGGGCGCGGCGGGCGGCCGAAGCTAGCCCCCGCTTCGATCCAACCCGTGTCCCGTACTACGACAAGGTGCGTGCAAGTCTGCAGCTGACACCCGAGGAGGAGGCGATCTACCGCCGCACCGGATTGGTCGGCGTCGACCACGGGCAACGTTACAGCATGGGCAGCCTCTATCACGCGATCTATACGCGTGACCTTCCCGTGCTGGTGACGACCGACTCGATCCTGCACGCGATGCACCGCTCCTTCGACGCGCTTCTCATGCAGCTCGAGCTGAGCGAATTCGCGCCCGCGATGGCGGACACCCTGCGCGCCGCGCACGATGTCCTGCGGGGTGAGATGGCCGCACCGTACGACGCGACATTGGCGGCGAGCCTGGCCGACGTGGACCTCTACTTCACCGTTGCGCGAAACTTGCTGGCCGGCTCGGGGATGCCGGACCCTTCGCCGAGACCGGCGGCCGACGGGAATGCCGATGCATCCCTATCGATCCCATCCATCGCCGGACAGGATGGAATCGTCCGCCGCGTGCTGCAGAAGATCGCCTCGGCCAAGCCTGACGTCGACTTCGCCCTCTACGGAGGGCAGCGCCCGGTCGACTGGTCGCAGTTCGTCCCCCGCGGGCACTACACCAAGACTCCCGAGCTTCGGCGTTACTTCCACGCGATAATGTGGCTTGGGCGTGCCGATCTCGGTTTCGCCTTGCAGCCGCCGGCGGAAGTCACCGGCGTCCACCCCGACACGCCGCGCGAGTCGCGGGATGCGGCCGTGCTCGCGCTCGTTCTCGAACGCGCGGGGAAGCTCGCCTCGCTCGGAGCCATGAGCCACGCGATCGACTTCCTCGTTGGCGCGGGCGACAACGTGACTCCGGCCGACGTGGTCTCCGCCCTCGCACGGGCGGGGATCAAAGAGATGGCCGCTCTCGGCGACCCGACCGCCACTCGCAGGATGTTCGCCGAGCTGCGCAAGGCCGGAGTCGGCGGCCAGCGCATCCGCTCGCAACGTCTCGAGTCGCCGCCTGGGGGAACCGACGAGACGCCGCTACCCGAGATTATGCAGGTCTTCGGCCAGCGATTCGTTATCGACAGTTTCGTCCTATCGAAAGTCGTCTTCGATTCAATCGTCTTCAAGGGAGAGAAACCGGAGCGATTCATCCCGTCGGGGCTCGACGTGATGGCCTCTCTGGGCAGCGATGAGGCAACAGCGCTCTTGAAGCCCGAGCTAGAGAAATACCGCTACTCGGCCAATCTGTTCGCGGCTCGCTCGCTCGTCATGCAGCGCGCAACCGACAGCTGGCATGCGAGTGCGTACGACACGTGGCTCGCTGCACTTTCCACGCTTCACAATGTCCCCGAGCGCGGCGCGTTTCCCGAGACGATGCGCGGGCGCGCCTGGCAGCACAAGGAGCTAGAGACCGAGCTCGGGTCTTGGGCCGAGCTGCGTCACGACACGATCCTCTACGCCAAGCAGTCGTACACTGCCTCGATCATGTGCGAATACCCGACCGGTTACGTCGAGCCGTATCCCGAGCTCTTCGCACACGTCGCCTTCTGGGCCGAGGAGCTGAGGCGCCGGCTCGACGCGGCGAACCTCACGCCTCAAGGGGCGGGCGGCTTTCTGGAGGGCTTCGCCGCGACTCTACACAAGCTCGAGAAACTCGCGCAAAAGGAGCTCGCCTCCGAGTCCTTCTCGGACGACGAGAAGAAGTTCATCAAGGAGACGATCGACGTGCATATCGTCGGCGGCGGTTGCGGCGGCGGGGTCCGGCAATATAGCGGCTGGTATCCGAGTCTCTTCTACCGGAGCTCGCCCGAGAGTTGGGAGCCGACGATCGCCGACGTGCACACGGACCCGAACAGCGGCAGCGTTCTCGAGGTCGCAGTGGGCGACGCGAACTTCCTCGTGGTGGCGATCGACAACGCCGGCGACCGCGCGGCATACGTCGGGCCCATCTACTCGTATTACGAGTTCACTTCGCCTGAGCGACTGACCGATGAGTCGTGGCAGCAGCGCATTGGCGCCCGACAGCTTCCCGAGCGGCCCGCCTGGACACGATCGTTTGAGGCGAAGGCGGTGGAGCGGCAGTTGGGGAGGTGACCGTGGGCGATCTCACGGTCGCGAGGGCGACTGGCATTCCCGCGTCGAGAGCGGTAAGTGGCGGGATTTGAGCGCAGCTCGTCGCCCATTCGGCACGGTTCGTGACCGACGGCTTGCGCCCTGTTCGGGCTGGCGCAGACTCGACCGGTGCGTCCTGTCCTCCTCGCCCTAGCCATCGTCGCCACCGCCTGCGGTGGCGACCTCGCGACTCCGCCCGGCTCGGATGCCAGCTCGGCGCAGCAGACGGCATCGACGTCCACGGGGTCATCTGGGAACTCCGGCCCCGCGGTCACGGTAACGGGCGGAGGCAGCGGGTCGACCGAAACGTCGTCGGCAACGCAGACCGCAGCCGGGAGCATTTGAGAAAACGGCCCCGGGGCCGACGCGGAGACCGCCTCCTAGCATGATTGCGGCTTCGAGTTTCGCCCAGTCATGCACGGTCGATGGCGATTGCACGCTGGTGCCGACGGGCAACTTCTGCATGGCCGCTGGCGAGATCGACTGCTCAGAAAGCATCCGCGTGGCGGCGTTGGGAGCAAACAATTCGGCGGTTTCGAAGACGCCGGTGGCCGAGGAGGGGATTCGGTGCGGTGCCTCGACGTCCCCCTGCTGCCAACAGGGTCAGTGCACGACGGACACGGTTCGGCTGCCGTAGCAGACTTTCCGGCCAACTCGCCTGCAGCCGAGTGTTCAACGATCTCAATGAGCGAGACACGGGTTCCGAAACCGGCCGTCACAACGGTGCGCGTTTCGCGCGATCGTGAACGCGCGGATCGGCCGATGGTGAACGCCAAGATCGGCGCATCGTGAACGGGCGGATCGGGATGGTGAACGCCTAGATCGGCATCGTGAACACCGTGGTCG
>Ga0187782_10001027_pt1 | contig 19973 bp, 20 predicted proteins | sample 0715_SJ02_MP15_2_FD_132454 | JGI IMG/M metagenome (GOLD analysis project Ga0187782, IMG submission 132454) | Tropical peat soil microbial communities from peatlands in Department of Meta, Colombia - 0715_SJ02_MP15_20_MG | ecosystem: Environmental > Terrestrial > Soil > Wetlands > Peat | place... | reverse complement strand
GCCAAGCGTAAAAGAGACTAGTGCGTATCCCCAGACCATAAGCGCCAGCGGCCATCCTGTTGGCGCCATAAAGCAGCCGTAAACTACCGCCAAAGTACCTGCTACTTGTGTCAGTTCGCAGGTGAGGACGAGCCTCCAACTCGGCAGCGGGCGTTCCCAAATCGGCCCCTTGTTGCGTGTCAGATAGATCGTCATGTGTCCTGCCACGAGAAGCTTGAGAAAGATCAGCGATTGCACAAGCGGCGCGGCCAGCTTCAGATAATCCCGAGCAATCCAGAAAATGCCAAAACTGCTGAAAACGCCCCAGATTCCGAGAGCCGATGCGATGGTAAGTACGCGGTGCATGTCCCAACGGACGGGGTGCGGCGCCATCGGAGCGTTGTCATAGGCAATCATCATAATCGGCAGGTCATTGAGCAACGCCAGCAGGACAACCATGATCGCCGTCACCGGATAGAAATTAAACACGAGAATGCTGGCGGTCATGAACAGGAGAATGCGTATCGTCTCGGCAATCCGGTATATGGCGTAGCCGGTCATACGCTCAAAAATGCGGCGCGCCTCGTCGATTGCGCGCGTGATGACGGATAGCCCAGGCGCAGTCAGCACCAAGTCCGCGGCCGCCCGCGCGGCGTCGGTGGCACCGCTGACGGCAATGCCGACATCGGCCTGCTTCAGGGCCGGGGCGTCGTTCACCCCGTCTCCAGTCATGCCGACGATATGTTCAGCCTGCTGGAGCGCCTTGACGATTTCGAATTTATGCTCGGGAAAAACACGCGCGAATCCATCAGCCGCCATGATCGCGGTCAACCGATCGAACGAAGCGTCTTTCCCAAAAATTTTTTCAGCCACGACAATGTTTCGACCGATATCGAGCTGGCAGGAGATCTGGCGGGCGATGGCTTCGTGATCTCCCGTCACCATCTTGACTCCGAGTCCCATTTGGCGCGCCTTCACGACGGTTTCTTTGCTGTCCTCGCGCGGGGGATCGAAAAGAGGTAAAAGGCCAAGGAACTTCCACTTGCCCGCGTCATCTGTCCGAGACACGCCCAGAGTCCGGAATCCCTTTGCCGCATCATCGTCGACATGCGCGGCGATGGCGCGCCGTTCATCTGCCGAAGGATTGCAGATATCGGCGATGACCTGAGGCGCGCCTTTCAGAACGCGAAAGATCCTTCCGTTCCGAGTTATCTCGGCTTCAGCGCGCTTGGTCACGGGATCGAACGGATGAAACGCGACCAGACCATATTCTTTGAAGGCCTTGAGGTCCGGCGCCGCCGCAAGAATCGCCCCGTCGATCGCGTCTGGAAATACGCGCCGCGACGCAAGCGCGGCGGCGAGCAGGAGTTCGCTCCGATCGATGCCAGCGGCGGGGCTGGGCTCGCCCAGAGTAAGCTCGTTCTTGGTAAGGGTTCCTGTTTTGTCCGTACATAGGATATCCATGCCGGCCATTTCCTCGATGGAAACCAGGCGGGAGACGATGGCCTTCATCCTGGCCAGCCTCTCAGCACCAACGGCCATGGTGACGGACAAGACCGCCGGCAGCGCGACGGGGATCGACGCTACTGTCAGGATGAGCGCGAATTGGGCGGTCTCGACGAGTGGATCATGACGAAACAGCGCGGCAACGCCGATCAGCAGGACAAGGCCTATTGTCACCAGGATAAGGAAATTGCCGATGCGCAGTATTGCCCGCTGAAAATGCGATACCGTATTGGCCTGTTCGACAAGTTGCGCTGTCTTGCCGAAATAGCTGTTCATCCCGGTGGCCGTGACGAGCGCCGTCATTTCCCCCATTTTCACGATCGATCCGGAATAGGCGACATCCCCGGCCTTTTTGTCGACCGGAAGAGATTCTCCCGTAAGCGCGGATTGATCAACGCTCAGATATGCTCCCTCAAGCAGTTTCAGGTCAGCAGGAACGATAGCGCCAAGCTTGACGCTGACAAGGTCGCCGGGGACCAGCAACCGGGCGTCAATATCCCTCCATCGGCCCTCCCGGCGTACGTGGGCCTTGAGAGCAAGCCGCTGCTTCAGAAGGGAAATCGCATTGTCGGCCTTGAATTCCTGCGAAAAGCCAACACCGGCATTGACGAGCAGCATCACCACAATAATCGCGAAGTCGGCCCAATGGCGGACAGCCGCAGAAAGCACGGCTGCGGCTTCAATCATCCAGGGAATTGGCCCCCAAAAAAATTGGACCAGTCGCTGGAAAACGCTCAAATGGTGCTCAATCAGAGAGTTTTCACCGTACTGGGCCAGCTTCCTTGACGCTTCCTCTTCTGTCAGGCCACTCATTTTTTCTTTCGTGGCTGGCTGTTCATCGGTCGGGTCGTGCAGGACTGGCATTTCGGTTCTCTTTTGGTCAGACTTCGCCATATCCCTCACCCCGTGACGTTATAGCCGTTATCCACATAAATGACTTGTCCGGTGATGTGGAGAGCTTTGTCGGACAAAAGAAATGCCGCCGCTTCGCCGATTTGCTCGATCGTCACAAGCTGGTGCAGCGGCGCCTCGTCGGCCGCTTTCTCCAGCAACTTGTCGAAATCCGCTAGGCCCGAGGCCGCGCGGGTTTTGACAGGGCCGGGCGAGAGCGCGTTGACGCGAATGCCTTTCGGTCCGAGTTCCACCGCCAGGTAACGCACTGTCGCTTCAAGCGCAGCCTTGACCGGGCCCATGATTCCGTAATGCGGTATCACCTTTCTCGATCCGTAATAACTCATCGTCAGTATGGACCCGCCGTGGGCCATCAACGGTTCGACCGCCTTTGTCATGCGAACGAGGGAGTGGCAGGAAATGTCCATGGCGGCGCGAAAGCCTGAACCAGAGGAATCGGTGACTCGGCCCTGCAGATCTGCTTTCGGCGCAAAGGCGATGGAATGTAACAGGAAGTCGAGGCGTCCCCAGTGTCGCCCGATCTCAGAAAAAAGAGCCGAACATTGCTCGGCGTTGGTGACATCCGTCGGCAGGAATATGGGCGCTTTGGCCTCGATGGCCAGGGGTTCCACATAGGGCCGCGCTTTGTCGTTGAGATAGGTCATTGCCAATTCGGCGCCCATGCCCCGTAGCGCTTTTGCGCAGCCCCATGCGATGGAATGTTGATTGGCAATTCCGACAACAAGGCCTTTCTTCCCGCTCATCATTGGGATTTACTCATCCGTTGTTCGTCCTGCATCAGATTGAGGAACCCGCTTTTATGAAGGGGATGGTGTTTTTCATTTTATTTTTCCTTCGTGCCGCGCGGCGGACATCTTGACGGCGAGCGCACAGGACATGAGACGCGCACGCGTGTTGTCGGCGCGGCTGGTCAGAATGATCGGAACGCGTGCGCCCAGAACGATGCCGGCCGCGTCGGCATTACCCAGGAACGACAGATTCTTGGCGAGGATATTACCTGACTCGATTTCGGGCACCACGAGGATGTCGGCGTCGCCCGCTACCGGGGAAACTATCCCTTTCTCCCGCGCCGCCTCGGCGCTGATTGCGTTATCGAAGGCCAGCGGACCGTCGATAAGGCCTCCGGTGATCTGCCCGCGCTCCGCCATCTTGCAAAGCGCTGCTGCGTCCATAGTCGCTTGCATCTTGGGGGTGACGTTTTCGACGGCAGCGAGGACCGCCACCTTGGGGGTTCTGTCGTGATCGAACAGCACGCGCCACAGGTTGATCGCGTTATGGCAAATGTCGGCCTTCGCGGTGACGTCCGGTGCGATATTGATGGCAGCGTCCGTGACGATGAGCGGCTTGTGATAGGACGGAATTGCCATGACGAAGGCATGGCTAATTCGTCGCGAAGTGCGCAGTCCCGCCTCCGACGGGACGACCGCGCTTAAGAGCTCGTCCGTATGCAAAGCTCCCTTCATGATGGCGCCGACCTTGCCCGACGCGGCGAGTTCCACGGCCTTCGCGGCTGCGGCATGGCTGTGCTCCGCGTCGATGCTTTCCCAGTCCGCCAGATCGACCTTTGCCTCCTTCGCGGCCTCCTCAATCCGTGCGCGAGGTCCGATCAGCACCGGAACGATCAGCTTCTCCGCCGCCGCCTCGGCGACCGCCTTCATGACGTTAGCGTGCACGGGATGTACGACGGCGGTCTGAACCGGCGGCATTTTCTGGCAGGCGTCGATGATCTCGCGGTAATAGTCGTGCGTCTGGATTTCCACGTCAGGCATGAGCGGGCGTTGGACAGTGATTTTTTTGGTCGGCGCCAGCACCGTCGCGATTCCTTCAAGTACCAGTTCGCCGTTTTCGTTCGTGCAGGCGCAGTCTAAGGTCACGATGGGTTTGTCCGGGCGTTTGCTCTTCACGGTGACCGACACAGTCAGCCGGTCGCCGATGCGCACAGGTTTCCGGAATTTCATATCCTGCTCAAGATAAATTGTGCCGGGCCCTGGCAATACGGTGCCAAGCACGGTTGAGATCAGTGCGCCGGACCACATGCCATGCCCGATCACCCCATGAAAGGCGTCGCCCTTGGCATATGCAGGGTCCATATGAGCGGGATTGACATCACCAGACACGGCCGCAAACAGTTCGATATCCTTCTGCGTAAGGGCGCGGGTGAGGCCGGCCTTGCGCCCGATCCTAAGCTCGTCGAAGGTCACGTTTTCCATCATCGAGCCGTCGGGGATTGGCTGAGGTTTCTGCATCGCCTGTTTTTTCCTTTAAAGCCGCGGGAGGAAATTAATTGGAGAGGATATTGGTAGGGAGATAGTTAACTTCTTAGTTTAGATATCGCTTTGATAGCACAGACTTTTGAACTCGTGACCGCTGAACGTTAGTCTGCAGGACTTACTCTACAACAGTTTGACAATACTCAAAGGCCCGGAACGATTCAGGTCAAACACGGTTTTTGTCCACCAAGGATTACCGAAAACCTTGCGGCTTCGCTTCGTGTCTTGCCATGAAAACCCAAGACCGTCGCTCTCACCGAGTATGTAAGTCAGGAGTAAGCCGCCCTACTTTAGCCTTTGCTCGCTTACATGAAGCTGACTGACGGGCGATTGGCCGAGGAGATCTGCCTTCTCGCTGCTGCCGTCGGAAAGCTCGACCTCAACAGAGGCTTCACCAGGCCTTTGCGTGGCTTTAAGCTTGCGAAGCAGGCCCATCTGTTCGATTGCATCGTAGCCGGACCCGCCGTCGCGCAGGGCCGGCGCTCGCGAGTTGAGGACGCATTGATCCAAAAATCTTTAGCAGCGGATTTCCGTAATATTTACGGCGTACGGGTTGAACCTTTGTAGATGCCAATTGACACGCTGGCAAGGCTCGTTTTTACTGTCGCCGGAAGTGTCAGCCCGCCTCTGACTAGAAATCCTAACGAGAATGGCCAGCATCCCCGAAGACTTTGCCAAGGCTTCGCCGCTCATCTGGCGGGCGCGCAAGATCGCTCTACAGTTGTTTTCCCCGAAGCTATGGCGGCAAAGGTTGTTCGTCTGGCTGGGCGCTCTCATGATCGGCGTCATCGCGGCGGGGTTCAGCGTCGTTGCTGATCATGCGCAGGGCATCTTTTCCTCAGTGATCCGGAACAACAAATATTGGCCGTTGGTGGTGAGTCCCCTCGGCTTTGCTCTGACCGGCTGGCTGACGCAAAGATGGTTTCCCAGTATTTCAGGCAGCGGCATTCCGCAGGCCATCGCGGCTCATCAGCTCGGCAACCCCGCCGCGAGACGTTGGCTGCTTGGCCCCCGCGTCATCGTGGGCAAGATATCGCTGACGGCGCTTGGCCTGCTCTGCGGCGCGTCGATCGGCCGGGAGGGGCCGACGGTGCAGGTGGGCGCGTCACTATTGAGAATGTGTTCCGGGTTCCAGGCGGCCAACCGGGAGCGCAGCCTCATTCTGGCCGGGGCTGCCGCGGGCGTGGCGGCGGCCTTCAACACGCCGCTGGCCGGGATCGTGTTCGCCATCGAAGAAATGGCGCGCGGCTTCGAGCGCCGAAGCACGAGCGTTATTCTCACCGCCATCGTGCTGGCGGGCGTATCCTCGATGTCTATTCTCGGCAATTACAATTATTTTGGCCAGGCGACGGCTGAGTTCTCGCTTGAGCACGACTGGATTCCCCTCCTCATAATCGGCGTTGTTGGCGGACTGTTGGGCGCCGGGTTCGCCTGGCTGCTGACGCGCGGGCGCAAGCGCCTGCATGGCCTGGGCGGAGATTTGTGCGGCCGCCATCCGGTAATCTTTGCGGCCGTCTGCGGGCTCGTGATCGCGGGGCTCGGCTTGGCCACCGACGGCGCCACTTACGGAACCGGCTACGCGCTGGCGAACGACATTCTGCAGTGCAGGACGGCCGTTTCCTGGGATAGCGCCTTCGCGAAACTGCTGGCTACGGCCGTATCGACCATGGCCGGCATTCCGGGGGGGATTTTCTCGCCGAGCCTTTCGGTCGGCGCGGCGCTGGGGTCTTCGATGATGCCATGGTTCAGCCATACCGAGCCGCAGATTGTGGTGCTGTTGACGATGGTCGCTTACTTCTCGGGCGTTACGCAGGCTCCGATCACAGCGGCAATCGTCGTTCTTGAGGTGACGGGCAAGGCCGTGATGCCCGCGCCTCTGATTGCCGTCGCTGCGATCGCGGCGGCAGTGGCGCGGGTTCTCTGCCCGACTTCGCTCTACCACGCGCTCGCGAGCGAGTACGTCGAACAGGCGACGAGATCTCCCAAACAAAAGCAGGTAAAGTAGACATGCCCCGCATTATTCGTGAAATCGGTTTATGGTTTGTGCCCGTCGTGCTGCTGGTTCTGGCGCCGGCGGGTTTACGGCCAGCCGCCGCGGAATCGACGCTCGCGATGTCGGGCGTCGGCGGCGCCTTCTCGCTCGTCGACGATAACGGCAAGCCCGTGACCGAAAAATCCTGGCCCGGAAAGCTGAAACTGGTATTTTTCGGGTACACGCATTGTCCCGGAGTCTGCCCGATGACGCTGGATAAGCTCTCGGGCGTCCTGAAAAAATTGGGACCTTCGGCGGCGAAACTCCAGCCGCTGTTCGTGACGACCGATCCGGAGCGCGACACGCCAGCAGTCATGAAGGAATACGTCGGGCATTTCGATCCCTCGATCGTCGGGCTGACGGGCGGGACCGCCCAGATCAAGGCGGCCGAGGACGTCTATAAGGTCTACGCCGCCAAGGAGGAGAACCCGGACGGCAAGGATTATACCGTCGACCATTCCGCCTATCTCTATCTCATGTCCCCCGACGACAAGCTGCTCGAGATCCTCGATCCCGATGCCGCGGCCGAGGTCATGCTCAAGAAACTCCAGGCCCATCTGTGATGGTGGTGTATCAAGGGCCCGGAGCGCGACACGCCTGCGCGGTCATGAAGGAGGGATACAGTTCCGCCACGAAGCCCTGGCGCACCGCGACGGCCGCCGAAAGGGCGCGTGCACGTCGGAATGGTCAGCGCAAAAGCCATCGAAAGGCACGTTCGACAAGTGCCTTCGCTTGTTTCTCGACGCAGGGTCCGTGGGCGATGATCAGTTTGTCGAAGTCCCAGGAGAGCAGCTTTTCAAGCGATTGACGTGCGAGTCTGCGATTCGTGAACGATAGGCGCATATCGAGCGCGACGCCGCCGTGCGGCGCGGCCACGCCCCCCAGTTTGACGAGAGCATTCCGAAACAGCTTGCCTTTCACGGGGGCATGAATTTGGATTAAGTCATCCAAGATGACCGTGCCGGAGTCTCTGTGAAAGAAAATGACCTCATCGAGCAGAGGATTGCCTTTGAAAATCAGTTGGTCGAAGTCGTCCGCCCAGGCTTGGGGCGGCTGGTCTCCCAGAACCCCGGTTAAAGGGAGCGGTCGCTTCCTCAACGTAAGAAGCGTGATGCGCGAGGACCAAAGCTGAGCATCGGGGAAAAGTGTGTGCCAGCCTTCCAGGCGCCAGAAGTGCCTCGGTGTCGCTGCGACAAGATACGTAACAGGTCCCAGCTCGGTGATGCGTTTGAGCGTATCGAACGTCACGGGCACAGGAGAATCGATCCACAATGTTCCACTTGCGAGCTTCACGACCGTCATGCGCGTGGTAAAAATGACGCCCATGTCGCGGACATTCGGCCCGTCGACAAGCCATACTCTCTCGGAAAATTCCTTAAGCTCCGTCATGTTATGTGGTTTGCAGGCCGGGGACCGGCACTTCCTTCGGGATTGTTGGAGGGCGCGTGGTTCGGCACGGCGGCAGGCTTGACGCCCCCATAGCGTTCAAGGAGAATTTCGGCCGCCCGTCTTGGTCCATCCCATTTCGCAATAATCTTGGCGAAGTCGGCAGCTTTGGTTTTCGCCGTTTCGTCGTGGAGCAGCTTTTCGATGGCGGCTTGAACTTTGCGGGACGGGTTCTTCGACTTCGGAACGCGGATCGCAAATCCCATCCTTTCGAGGCAGGCCAAATTGGCGACTTGTTCCATCTGCATGCCCACGCCGACGACGGGCTTGCCCGCCATCGCGGCCGTTAGGACGGTTCCGATGCCACCATGAATCACTGCCAGGTCGGCGATCTGGTTGACCGGGAGTGCCGGAAGCCAGTCGGTTACGGTGACATTCGGTGGAAGGCGAACGCCAGGGACGAGAGAGAGTTGAAACTTTACGGGGGCGATAACACGATACGGCTTGCCGGCGAAGCTCTCGACGATCTTGGCAACGATCTCAGGCGTGCCAGAGCTCCCCATGGCGAAGTAGATAAGGGGTCTGTCCCTGGGAATGGCCTTGATCTCTTCGGGCATCCGAAACTCGTTCTGGGGAAGCAGCGGGCCAATGAAGAAATGGTTTGGGGGCAGTTTGACGCCGGAAAACTCGGCGGGCTCGGCGACGAATGTTATATCGCCGCGCCAGAAATCGAAGATGGAGCGGTAGCCAGAGACCCCGAAATGCTTTGCGGCGCGGTTCACGGAATTCAAAAAGCCGTATCTGATCCAAAAATTGATGAACATCATCACGGCCCAGTCGGCTAGGGCTTTGAGGGGCTTCGGATGGATGCGGTCTGTCATGCCGGCGCCGTGCCGGAAGAAATCCGGGAGCCACGTCGATTGAATGGCCCAGACGAGCGGAATATCGAGTACACGGCAGCTCACTGGAATTGTCAGGTAGGAGCCGGTGAGGACCGCGACAGGCTGAAGTTTTTTGAGGCAAGCGATTTCATGATTGACGCGCTCGATCATCTCCGAGTCGGTAAAAGCCGCTGCGAATTTTTCGCCGCGATCCACTTTGGCGATGTGGTCTATCTTTTCTTTGGTGAGCCGGGGCTCCATGCGGGTTAAGGGGAAGCCGTTGTCCTCGATCATGCGTTCGAAGTCGCCGCCGTCAGAGATGAAGTGGATGTCAAAAACGCTTCCGGCCAGAGGGTGATTTTTGATGGCCTTGGCGACCTCAATCATTCGGCTTGTCTCTGCCAGGTTGAAAGCGCAGGGGGCAAAGAGAAGGGTGCGTTTCGAGGTCATCGCTTCTTCTCCGCGTGCAGCAACAAAAGATCGAGAAAATGCGCCCACACTCGCCTTGCGTTGGCGTGGCCTTTAGGGCCGTGTATCGCGAGGTTTACCATCATTCCATCCAGGAACGTCTCCGCCATGCGTGCAATGGTGTCAACGTCGGACGAAGGTAGGGACTTCGGGAGCCGGGAGGATAGTTCCCGTGTCATGCGTTGGTGCATCTGGATTGAGCCTGCGGCTAATTGGTTGTGAAGGCGGGCGTCGAAGAGCGCTTTTGTCAGAAACACCAAATGGGTTCTAAGAAACGGGGTTCGCTTCCGTGCCAGAGTGGTCACCTGTTGGCCGAGTTCCTGAAGGTAGTCGCGAACCTCCGTTGTTTTCCCCGCCTTGAAAGTAAGCGAGTGCGCCCAGAACTGCTCAAGTGCCAGGAGGGGGATTTCGTCAATGGTGTGAAAGTGATGAAAGATGGTTGCCTTGCTTACGCCGGTTTCCTTCGCAAGCGTCGCAGCACTGAACACCTCCGGGCCTTCACGGCCGAGAAGCCGTATTGCTGCTCCGAGGATGGCGGCTCTGGTGCGGTCCCCGGCTTTAGTGCGAAGTCCTCTTTGTGCCATAACAATGACTATAACTACTGACCGATCGGTCGGTCAATATGATCACGGTCTGTCTAGCCCGAGATAAGTTCTGGGTTCATCGTCGTGAGCAGACGTTTCGATTGTGATGCGGTTGCGGCGAAACTGTCTAGGGATGCCAGTTGTTCGGCGAGTTTTTGGATGTTGGTGGGCATGCATTGATCTTTGTCCCTGCTTGCCGGCGTCAATGCTCTGTCCGTGAAGCAAACCGGGATTACGGGAAGAAAGATGCTTGGCAGGTGCGCGGCTGGTTTCCGTAAAACCAGCCCAGCCTGGTGGCCTGTGGTGCGCTCCTGGGGGATTGTGTGTTGGGACGGGGTTTGGACGGCCGGATGCCCGAAAACCCGTGAGCGGGTTGCGGCCGGCGCAGGGTGGCTTACCGGCGGTGATCGCGGGGGGCGCGTTCTTGCTCGCTATCGGGTGCGGCGCTTTTTCCTGTCGCTCGGATCGAACCAGACAACCTTGCCCGCTGGCACGGGTTTGCGCCGGCCTTGGCGCAGGCGCCGGGCCTCGTCGGCAAGAAGCGCCGCCGACATCTCCAGAAGGGCCGCGCCGTGTTTCTTGTCGAGCTGAGCCGTTTCCGCGGCCAGTCTGGCGAGGGAAGCCACGATAAGGCCGCAAGGGGCACCGTCCTTGCGCAGATCAGCCACGTTCAGAGCCAGGGGCGTGACGCAGCGGGATTTCATAAGACGCTGCTGTTCCGTGAACTTCTTGGTCGCGAATTCGATGGCGTGCCCGGTCGCGACCATGTCTTCCCGGATCTGCCTGCGCTCCGCGCGCCGCGCGGCGGCAAAGGTCTGGGCCAGTTCCCTGGCGCGGGCATTAAGACGGTCGATGGTTTCGGCGAGGTCGTCGCTGGCTTCGTATGCGTCGCGGTAGATTTGTCTCCAGCTAAAGGTCGGCGGCATGTGATTTTCTCGGCGGCGAATTATCTGTTTGAAAATTACGAGGCGGGCCAAATCGGTTTGGTACGCTATTCCATCCTTCTTAGAAGACCTCCGGTGCGCGGTCAATCGCGTGTTGCCATAAGCGGCGCGCGCGATTTGCTTAAAACAGTCTTGGCAGTTGCGGAAAGTGGGCGTGGCAGCGATCGCCAGATCGCCGATTTTCAAGCCTCGGGCATCCCTTCGCGAGCTTGTCCCTGAGCTCGGGCAGACCCATGCCCGCGCCGTGCACGGCCATGAGGTTCTGAATGCCTAGGCTTCCGTGCCGGCCGCATTCGTTGCAGACAATTTCCAGCTTGGCGATTTTGCCGGCGATCTGGCCCAGTGTAACTGCGTCTGCCACGGTTCCTCCCCCTGCTCGATGCCTCTTTCCATGAACCGATAGCCGAAAACGACAGTTCTTACAACGAGAAACGGTGCGAGCGGCGATGGCGCTTTACGCTTCACGTGCGAGTCTCTATTGTGGGCAATTGGGACAACAGCCGTTGTCCGGGGCCTAGAAAACCCCGACGTGGTGAGCTTTGCATCAGCTCACAAATTCGATGCGCCTCTCGGCCTCACGGTCGGGGAGGTGGCGAAATACAACAGCGCGTGAGCGTGAATACGTCACGCCGTCCACGTACGGTTTCTAGCTCCCCGGTCACCAGAGGACTTGGCTCTGGTGATCGTCCGTCTCCGGAGTGCGGATGGTCGAGGACGATGCAGAAGTACGCTCCACAAAAGCCAGGCCGAAATTTCGCAGCCTGTCGGAAGCCGATGTTTTGCGCGAGATGGAGATCGGGGACAGCGCGGCGGTGGCCGAGGTCACGCGCCTGGTCGCCGCTTACTATTGCAAATTCAAAGTTGCCCTTCAGGAACAAGGCCTCGCCGCGGCCCCCACGATGATATTCGATGTGAGCTGTCCGATCGAGAAAGTCGCTGTGTTTACTCTGCTCACATTCATGGAGAAAGAGCTGCTCGCTCTACAACCTGATTCGCGGAATTGAGGACAGGAGCGCCCGCCGCTTAGAGCCGGGCGCGTATTCGGAATTTGTCTCAATCCCCCTTTTTTCCTTATCAGGACAAGGGGTTGTTTTCTTGTGGAACGCTCGACGCGGTCAAGGGCGCGGTATGCCCGGCTCGATGTTGTCCTCGCGGCGCGTTGCCGCGTTCATCTTGATCCTTGACCGCTAGGGCGATCCGCGTACGCTAATGAAGCAGAAAAAAGGGGGCGGTTCGCTTTCTTGGGTTCTTGCCCGCGATTGCGCCAAGCAGAACACAGCGCAAGGTCGACCCCTACCGAATATCCTGGCGCTAGGCCGTAATACCATCGATGCGTTCCGTCTGCCGGGTGTTCTGCAGATGTAGCGTAAACGATGTCATGCGGCGCCTCCCTTCATGGCGGCCCGCATGTAGCAGGCGGTCTCCGGCACATCGTCAAATTTTCCAGACAAGAATCCGTCGCAGTCGGACAGCGTGACTGGCAGGGGAACAGATACTCCCGGCATTCCTGTGTGCTGGGCGGTCGCGTGAAAAGGCTGCGTCAGGTACCGCTGCAGCTTGCGGGCACGCATGACGATCGTGCGGTCCGCGGGCGAAAGCTCCTCTATGCCCAGCATCGTAATGATGTCTTCGAGCTCCCGGTAACGCGCCAGGTGCTCGCGCACGCCCTGGGCCACAGCATAGTGACGGTCGCCGAGAAAATGCCGGTCCATGACTTTGCTGTCGGAGCGCAAGGGGTCGACCGCGGGGTAAAAGCCGCGTGCCGCCTGCGCGCGCGACAGCGTGACCGTGGTGTCGAGATGGCCGAAGATGGCGGTCACGGCCGGGTCCGTCATGTCGTCGGCCGGAACGTAGACCGCCTGCACCGAGGTGATGGCGCCGCCGCGGGTCGAGGCGATGCGCTCCTGGATTTCGGCGACCTCCATGCTGAGCGTCGGCTGGTAGCCCACGGTCGCGGGCATGCGACCGAGCAGGCTGGAGATCTCGCTGCCCGCCTGCACGAAGCGAAAGACGTTGTCCATGAGAAACAGAACCTCGCTATTCAGCGTGTCGCGCAGGTACTCGGCATAACTCAGCGCGGCCATGCCGACACGGAAGCGCACGCCCGGCGATTCATCCATCTGGCCGAAGACAAGCAGGGTTTTGTCCATCACCCCGGCCTCGCGCAGATCGTGCCACAGCTCGTGGCCCTCACGAATACGCTCGCCCACGCCGGCGAAGACGGAAACGCCCTTGTGCAGCGCGATCACGGCATGCATGAACTCCATCACAAGGACAGTCTTGCCGACGCCGGCGCCGCCGAAAAGGCCGGTCTTTCCGCCGCGCACGAAGGGGCACAGCAGGTCGATAACCTTGATGCCCGTTTCGAGAATGCCGGACAGACCCACGGCCTCCGCGAGGGGTGTCGGCGTGCCGTGCACGTTCCGGTAATCATCCGTAGCCAGCGGTGGCTTGCCGTCGAGCGGTTCGCCAAACAAGTTAACCAATCTTCCCAGGCACGCGGGAGCCACCGGTACATGCAGCGGCGCGCCCGTATCGAAGATTTCCATTCCACGCCTGAGGCCCGAGGTGCGGTGCAAAGTTATGGCGCGTACGTGCTTTTCATCAAGGTGCTGGTGGACTTCGAAGAGAACGGTTTCGCGCCCGATCGTTGCGCTCAGGGCGCGCTTAAGAGGCGGCAGTTCATCGCACGTGATCACCACGACCGGTCCGTGAATCTCGGCTATTCTGCCTATGGGGCTTTTTGCACGCACGTCCATTCCGTCTTACGAAAAACCCCTCGGCTTTTGTAGGTGGGTGGCGGCGCGCTTCGAGGCTTTTGTGTGCGTTTTTTGAGCCCCCGCGCATGTGTACGGCAGAGGAAACCTCTTTGCAAGCTGTCCCAGATGTCGACCCGATGTTTATCTCCATATTTCTCGCTGGCGAAGCGGTTTTTTTGCGGCATGGTCCCAGTCTGGTAAGTGGCTTTTCCTATCTCGGCTTTCATGACTGTGAGAGAAATATTATTTCAGGCCCCAGATCTCGATCGGAACAAACACTCCGCTTTTTCCTTGCATGCGTGGCAGAAAGAATATCAGGAGCAGGAAAATACAGAACAGGCATAGACAGGAAAATGTCAGAAGCAGCCAAAGCTTTCTAGTCATAGATCCTTACCTATCTCAGGTGGCTCTTTTTTACGACAAGCACGTCGCAGGACGAGTCGCGCAGGATTGTTTCTGCAATGCTGCCGAGAACAAGGCGTTCGAGGCCGCTCCTGCCGTGACTCCCGACGACGACGAGGTCCGCATGCCAGTCGTTCGCCATGCGGATGATTTCCTCGGCGGGGCGGCCTGTGACGACCAGTTCTTCGGGCGTCGATTTCAGATGCGCCTCGCGGGCGCATTGATCCAGGAACTGCCGCCCTCGGCGTTCCGCCTTGGCGGTGAGTTCGTCGGTCTGATGGCCCACTTGCGGCTCGAAGATGTCCATGGCAGCGGAATGGGCGGCGGGATCGACGACATGCAGAAGCATGACCTTGGCCCCCTCTTTCTCGGCGAGTGAGAGGCCCATTTTTGCGACGGAATCCGCCAAGGGGCCGGGTTCAATCGCCACCAGTATCTTCTCATACATCATTTTCCGCTCACGACGGTAGCAGACGTAAAACGCAGTCACACCTCTTCAAGCTCGACGCGCTCCACGATGTGGGGCGGCAGAAGTTCCAAAGTGCGCTTGACGCCTTCGCGCATGGCCAGGACGGACGGCCATCCCAGATTCCTTGCTTGCGTGTCGGTTGTCGCCACATTAACGACAATTGCCAAGTCTTGGGATGGATTGGCGTGATATGCATCCGCGATTTTCTTCATCAGAAGTTCCACTGCTGTCATCGGCATTCTCCTTTACGCATTTGGGCCAGTAACATATTCTCGTTGAGAATGGCCCCTCGGGTTGGGCGTCAGCGCTGAAACTAATAGATAGGCATCCAGAACAGGTCTCTGCTGGTTTCGAGTTCCTGGAGTTTTCCATCCTCGCCCACTTTCATCTTGATGACTTCACGGTCGGATGTCGTCACCCTGGTTTCGTAAGTGGTGTGACCCTCTCTGGTTTCCTTCGCAACCTTTTCGATGTTTGCGCCGTCGGCGAGATGGGTAAAGGTGTCCATGACGGCTGGGGGGATAGCGGAGAGCGGGACATTGTCTTTAAAAAACTTGTTCCGGTATCTAAGCGCGGTCAGCTTTCCGCCACTGCGGACCTCCAGTTCGATCCTTTGGCCGTCTGGTTTCCTGATGGCCACTTCGTATAGCACCTGACCGTTGTGCTTGGTTTCCTCAATTATTTGGTCAACCGTTCCACCGTCGAGATAGGTGACGATGGTCAGCTGGGCCTCAGGCGGCACTTCTATCCATTTAATAGCAGTGGTGGTTTCGAAGAGGGCCTGGGCCGGGGATGCAAGAAACAAGACCATTGCGACGGGTAAGGCGAGAAAAAGAGATTTTTCGGCACTCGTCTTCATGGAGAAATCTCCGTTTGGTTTTGAATGGGACGCGGTGACCTGTCGGCAGACGCTCTCAGGCCGCTGGTCTATGTTTAGCGCGGATGATGACTTCCGCGATGTCATCGACGGTAGCGTGCCTTCTGAGGAGATGTCCGAAGGAGAGAATGCCTGTCACATGGCCTTGTTTGTCCTTCACGGCAAGACGTCCGACCTTGTGACGCTTCATGATCGCCGCCGCGTCTCTGATGGTGTCTCCTTCCTTGCAGGAATAGACCGCTGGGGTCATGTGGTCTCTGACTTTCTCCCGCTCAGGATTCAAGCCTTTTGCTATGGCGCGAACCACGATGTCACGGTCGGTAATGATTCCCTGAACGTTGTGTTTCTGGCCGACGGGGAGGATGCCGCAATTTATCTTTGCCATTTTGGCTGCCGCATCCAACAGTGTGGCGTCGGGGGTAATGAATGCGGTGGAGTTCGACATCAGGTCGTGTGCGGTGAGGTCGTTCATGATTCTGCTCCTATGTGAGGTTGCTGGTTTTGAAATAGCACCGGAGGTATTCGGGCGCGCGTGATGGAAGTCAAAAATGCGAAGGTCGGCTCCGCAAAGAAGAGCCGGAGAAAGCCCATGGGGCCAAGGGCGCTCCGGCTCTTCCGTGTGCGGCAGAAAAGTATGGCTACAAAGCTTTTCTGCTGGAGGGGCATGCCGGCTCTGCATGAGCGCACCGAATATGAGGTGCGGCGCAGAAATATTGCGCGGCCGTCACGCAGTAAAGGCAGGGGGTGGGAAATGGCCTGGGCGGATACACGCACGGGTATGTAAGAAACTGCGCTTTGATTCATGGTTATGGGGCTCGGGTTAAAACGGCTTGTAACAGTACTGGACGGCACAGCGTATTCATGGAAGAGCGCTGTATTCCGGTGCCCGACATATATCGGGGGCCACGCCCGCTCTGGCGTCCAACAGTGGACGCAGAATTCGCCAGCAAAGGTTACAAGCCTTTGAGACGCTGAACCGTTCGCCAAAGTTCTTTTCATGAACCCGGTAACTGGACAGTTAGCGTTTCATTTTTATCAAAGCACGATTCGGGGTGAGATTGGCTTGATCAAAGTCAAAAAACCGAAAAGCACTGGCTGTCGCGCCGACATGCGGATTCCGTAAACAAGTGTTGCCGGCCAGAAATTCCGGAGCGAAACGGTCGGTTTGCCGGCCGTCAGGCAGATCTCAGGGACTCCAGGAACTTCCGCACTTCCGCGCGCTGCGTGCCCGCCAGAGCCAGTAGCATCTTGGACTCCTGTAGCATTGCTGCCGCCGCTTCTCCCGTTATTGCCGAGGCCTTCGTGACTTCGCCGATATTGTGGGAAACGTCGGCAGTGCCATGGGCCGCCTCCGTCACGTTGCGCATGATCTGGCTCGTTGCCGCGTCCTGTTCGACCACAGCGGCGCTAATCGTCGTCTGGATTTGATTGCAACGATCGATGATTGCGGTGATGCTCTCGATTGCCGAGACGGCGGCGCGTGTGGACTCCTGCATTTCAGCGACCTGGCCGCTGATATCGCCGGTGGCCCTGGCAGTTTGGCTTGCGAGGTTCTTGACCTCGGACGCCACGACGGAGAACCCCTTGCCCGCTTCGCCGGCGCGCGCCGCCTCGATCGTCGCGTTCAGCGCCAGCAGATTGGTCTGGGCCGCGACGTCGTTGATGAGGTTCACGACGTCGCCGATCTTCTGCGCCGCGAGAGACAGGGTTCTCATGCGCTCGTTGGTCAGACGCGCGTCGCGCGATATCTCTCTGAGAACGTTGGTCGCTTCCTGAACATGCTTGGAGATTTCGGAGATCGATGTCGCAAGCTGGTTTGCCGCGGTACTCACCTGCTGGGCGTTGGCCGAAGCCTCGACCGCGCCGGACGCGACGGCGGTCGCCTGGCGCGACGTTTCGTCCGCGGTCGAACACAGGCTGGTGGCCGAATAAGTGAGATTGTCCGAGGCGCTTGCGACGGCAGCGACCGACGTCAGAACGTTCTTCTCGAACCCCTCCGCGAGGGCCAGCATCGTGGATCTCCGCCGTTCCTCGGCCAACTGACGCGCAAGGGACTGGTCCCGGATCTGCCCGATATTCCGTTCGATGGCCTTCTGCATGCGCGCCAGGGCTTCGAGAAGCTGCACGAGGTCGGTCGGGCCGCCGGCTGAGATGTCGTTGTCGAGCTTTCCATCCGCGATCGCCTCGGCGACGGAAAGGGCGTAGCGGAGCCTCGGGACGATGGCGCGGATCATAATGATGCTGAGGGCGGCGCCCAGAACGATCGCGAAGACCATGATGAGGCCGGTGGAGCGCCGGGTCTGCTCGATGCTGGAGGTCGCCGTGTCGACGGAATCGGCGCGGTCGGCCTGGTATTTTCCGACAAGCCGGCTGAGATCCTTGTCGATCGAGGCCGCTGCCGTCCTGGGATCGGTGCTTTTGGGGAGAGCTTCCAGCATTCCGTTGATGTCCTGGATCAGCGAGCGTTCCCTGTCCCCCTGTGTCAGTTCATTGGCAAGTTCAAGGTCGCTGGCGACGGACTTGATATCCTGTTGCGACGCGTCGTCCGAAAACCCGGCGTTGTTCGCCTGATGGTCCAGCATAAGGTGCTGGAACGCGAGCTGCGCCGCGCTCGAATAGTGAACGCCTTCGAAGGCCTTGTCGTACAGCGACAGCAGGTTAGTCGTGGTCCTGGCCTGGGTGTCGGATAGATCGAGCCCCATGACGCCCATGATGACAAGGAAGGCTAAGGAATTGACTATGACCAGTTTGCGGACAGAGACACGCATCGGACTAACCTCGAAAACTGATTCAGCGGAGTGGACTGCGGTCTTACGCGACGGTCATTGCACCGTCACGTCTAGTTTCATCGTCGAGTGGATGTTGCAGCGCTCCTTGTAGATGCCGGGCTTGGTGAAGACATGCTCGATGTTCTCCCCCGGTTTCTGTATGCCCTTGTCCTCGGAGTCGCCTTGGTCGTTAACCGCCGCCGGCGCAGATCGCAGCAAGGGGCCTTCTTCTTTGTCAACTTCCAAGTATCCCCCGATGAATAAAACAATGAAGTGATGTAATGCGCAATATTCCTGTCAGGCGTGTGATTCAGGTAATCCGGCGGCCCAGTTTAGAGCGTAAGCATGTCGTGTTCCCGAAAGATATTGCCGCCTTTGAAATCGAACCATTTGGCTGGCGCGGCGTCAATAGCGGGTGGGTCTGGCAGGACATGGGTGTGCTATAAGATCGCCGGAGGCCTGGCGCTTGTTCGGCCTTTGCCTTGCCCCCTTTTTTCCTTGTCAGGACAAGGGGTTGTTTTTTTGCGGAACGCTCGACGCGGTCAAGGGCGCGGCCGGTGTATGGCGCGTTCATCTTGATCCTTGACCGCTAGGGCGTTCCGCGTACGCTGGTGAAGCGAAAAAAGGGGGAAACGTGGTTTTTTTGGATTTGGCAGAACGGATGAAGTAGATCAGCATTGGCAGTTAGCTGAGGGATTTTTAAGAAACTCTTAATGTCGCCGGGGTTTACCAGAAATCTTCTTGCGCGGCGCCGCGCATCTTGAATGCTCGTTATGTCAACGACTCGAATTGGACAGCGTCAAGATCGAGTCGCGGCTGCGGCGCGCGATGAGAATTTTCTCAGTCAGTCGCAAGCTCCTGATTGTCGTCGTTTCTCGGGGTGGCCGATCGGCCCGCAGACAGATTGCGCGAAACGGTTCAAGCTGAAAAGAAGCAGCCAATCTGACGCGGCGCTGCTACGAAGGCGGGACGTTCTTCGGATTCTACACCTTTCTTCCGAGTCGTGTCTTCCCGCTGGAGGCCGTAGTGGACGGTCACGCCGGGTTCAGGCAAGCTGAAACTATCAGGGGTAACTTCTTCAACACGTAAACGAGAGGAGTTTTTTAACTGGCCGAAGGGGCCAGCATGGCAATTTCGCGCACTGATTTCGACTTCAATTTTCGTACCTATGTTTTTTGAGTGGGGGTGCGGCCATGACGTTGACCAGGAAATTCAACGCACAAGCTGCCAGGAGCGGAAAAACGATCGGAGAGAGCGAGGACGAAAGCGCCCGCGCAGGGTCGGTCCTCACCCGCTTCTGGTCCGGAGGCAGGAAACCTGCCGCGGTCGAACCTGAGATCCTGCAACCTGCCGAACAAGAGAACCGCCTGCAAAGGGCGCGCGAGGCCGTAGCGATGCGGCTGGGGCGCGCGCCGCGTGCTCCATGACCATCGGCCTTTCGCAGATGCTGAACCACGTCACGCAGGGCCGCTGCGAAGATGTCATGAAGGGCATTCCCGCGGGCTCGGTGGATTTCATCCTGTGCGATCCTCCCTACCTGGTGCGCTACCGCGATCGCACGGGCCGCACGGTCAAGAACGACAACAACGACGAATGGATGGACGCGGCCTTTCACGAGATGCATCGCGTCCTGAAAAACAACAAGTTTTTGGTGTCGTTCTATTCCTGGAATAAGGTCGACCGCTTCATGGAGGCCTGGCGCCATGCCGGGTTTCATCCGGTGGGGCACTTTGTTT
>Ga0187782_10001026_pt1 | contig 19985 bp, 12 predicted proteins | sample 0715_SJ02_MP15_2_FD_132454 | JGI IMG/M metagenome (GOLD analysis project Ga0187782, IMG submission 132454) | Tropical peat soil microbial communities from peatlands in Department of Meta, Colombia - 0715_SJ02_MP15_20_MG | ecosystem: Environmental > Terrestrial > Soil > Wetlands > Peat | place... | reverse complement strand
CGGGCCGTGACCAAAGGCAAAGGCCAGGAGTGGGGACTGAGCCTCTACGCGGCCGTGATCGTAAAGTACCGCGACGAGAAGACCGATTTGAGCGCCACGCTGGAAGATCTGCTGCGGTAGGGCAGGAACTACTGGCAGGTGGCCCGGTGATGAGATGACCAAAAGCCCGCCGTGCCCCATTCATCCACAGTTTTATCGTGGATGAGTGGGAGACCGCGAACCCTGGATGTCACCTTGAGGCGCGTGGCCCACTCATCGATCCCACAGAGGCGTTTTGTTTTGTCAGGCTGTGCCCTGTTCATCGCGTTCTTTGCGATGACCGGGCGTGATGGGGTTCGTGGCCTCCCACTCAAAACGCAAAGAGCGCGTTTTGAATGGGGCACGGACAGTGATGCGATCATGAAACATGACGAACTTGGGGCAGGCGGCGCGGTCATGAGATAACCGAAAATCGGTGTGGGTGTGCCCCATTCATCCACAGTTTTATCGTGGATGAGTGGGAGACCTCTCCATTTGACCGGTAAGGCTCTTACTTTCCCACCCAAGCCGCAAAGAGCGCGGCTTGGATGGGGCACATTGTCGCACGCGGCGTTCCCTGGGTCCTCGTTCTCTGCCTTACTCGCAAAAGACCTTGACCTTGGTCTTGTTCCCGTCCTTTCCATCGACATCCACGGTGAGGTCCTCGAGATGATCGATCAGCTCTTCGAGATTCTCCGGTTTGATCTGCGACAACGTGAGCGGAACACCGTGGCGGCTCATGGCTTCGTCGAACTGATCATGCGCCTGCTTAGGGATGAGGCTGGCCAGGCGCACACCCGCGCGCAGCAGCTGCATGGGCACCCGTACATTAACGGTGGTGGGGCCTTTCATGCCAGTGGTGGCTTCGTCGGCTTCGACCAGGACGCGGAGGTACTTGGCGTGGGAATGGGCATTTTTGCGCGTAAAGTTGGACGACATGAACAATCTGGCACCGTTGCAGCCAGACAAATTAATCCTCGCGCAGCGCCGCCATTGGGTCGAGCGACATGGCGCGGCGAGCGGGGAAATAGCACGAGGCCAGGGCGGTGAACGCCAGTGCCGAGCAGACCAGCGCGTAGGTTGCCGGGTCCCAGACGCTGACGATGACGAAACTCGAAGCCGCGCGAGCTGCCAAAAGCGCCAGCGCCAGGCCGAGAGCGAGGCCGCCGGCGATCATCCAGAGGGATTGACGGTAGACCATGCGGAAGAGATCGCCTCGGCTGGCGCCGAGCGCGATGCGCAGGCCAATTTCGTGGGTGCGGCGGCTGACCGCGTAGGAGACGACGCCGTAGAGGCCGATGATGGCCAGAGTGAGGCCGAGGCCGCCCATGATGGCGGCGAGCGCCGCGCCGATCTGAAACAGCAGCAGGCCGTTGAGCGTGTAGAGCGCCTGGCGCATCGATTGCACCTGAAAGACCGGAAGGCCGGGAGCGAGCTCGTGGATCGCCTTCTCGACTTCAGGGGCCAGCGCGGATGGATCGCCCGCGGTCCTGAGCTGAAAGACCATCAGCGAGTTGCCGGCGGGATGCTGGGCGTAGGGCAGGTAGAAGAAGGGGCGGGTCTTGCCGCCGCCCCAAAGCGTGAACTCTGCGTCGCGGGCGACGCCCACGACCTCCAGCTTGCGCGTCTTTTCCGAGCCCGTGGTAAAAATGCGGCCGATGGGGTCCTGGTTGGGCCAATACTTCCGCGCGAAGATCTCGCTCACGATGGCCACGTCGCGGCCGTGCTCGTCGTCGGAGCTGGAGAAGGCGCGCCCGCGCAACAGGTCGATGCCCATCACGCGAAGATAGTCCGGCGAAACGACGGCGTCGCCGGCGCCGAATGCCAGGGAATTGTCCGGCGTTGCGGCGCCCTCCGGTTGAACCGTTTCGCCGGCGTTGTTGAAGTAACCGAGCGGCACCGTGTTGGAGTGGCTGACGGCTTCCACGCCGCCGATCTGCTCGAGCCGGGTGAGAATCTCGCGGGCCAAGTTGCGCGACTGCGCGTCGTTCATCCCGATTTCGGTGGGATCGACAACGGCGTTCAGCACGTGGTCCGGCCGGAAACCGAGATCCGTCGTCTGCATGGCGCTCAGGCTGCGGACGAACAGCGCCGCGACGGCCAGCAGCACCAGCGAGCCGGCCAACTGCAGCACGACCAGCGCGCTGCGGAACCAGGACCGCCCACGCGTCACGCCGCGGCCGCCTTCGTGGAGCACGGTGTTGATGTTGGTGCGGGCGCTGCGCACGGCCGGGATGACGCCCACCGCTACGCCGGCGGCCAGCGCGGCCAAAAACGAGTAAAGAAAGATGCGCCAGTCGAGACCGAAATCCAGGCTGAGCGGCATGTCGGCATGGACGTTCAGGTGGCCGAGCGCGCTGCTGGCCCAGATGCCCAGAACCATCCCCAGCCCGCCGCCGATCAGCGCCAGCACCACGCTTTCGGTGATCGTCTGCCGGAGCAGCCGCGCACGCCCCGCGCCCAGTGCGGTGCGGATGGCCATCTCCCGCTCGCGTTCGGTGGCGCGCACCAGCACCAGGTTGGCCACGTTCACGCAGGCCAGCAGCAGGACCATGCCGGCCAGCGCCAGAAACAGCGCGGACAGAATCTTCATCGTTGCCCCGCCGTCTCCGTTCGAGACACGCTGATCCTGTTCGGCGAAGGCAGCTAGGATGAGATCCTTTTCCTCGACGGGATGGAGCCGGGCGAGTTCGCTGGCCAACACGCCGAGCGCGGCGCTGGCCTGCCTGAGGCTGACGCCGGGGCGCAGGCGGCCGTAGACCTGAAACTGCCGGTTTTGCCACCCGTCGAGCGTGACGCCTTCAACCGTCATCTGCGAAACGGGCATGTACACCGCGGGCGTGACGAAGTTCATCACGCCGTGAAAGCTGCGGGGCGCGACGCCGATTATGGTCAGCGGATGCCCATCGATGCTGACGGTGCGCCCGATCGCGCCGGGATCGCCGTTGAAGCGGGTCTTCCAGTAGTCGTAATCGAGAACCAGCACCGGGTCCTGGCCGAGGATTTCGCCTTCGCTCGACGTGAACAGCCGGCCGGCAGCCGGCTTCAGGCCCAGCCCGCTGAAAAAGTTGCCGCTCACGAACGAGGTCATGATGCGTTGCGGCTGCTGGCCCGGCGTGGCGATGCCGTCCATGCTGAGCTCGTGGCAGAAGACGGCCGAGAAAGTTTGCGGGGTCTGCTCGCGAATGGCCTTGTACTCCCACCACGAGCCATAGGGAAAGAGCCCTCCCTTGTTCTGGCCCAGGCCAAGCTCGGCCAACCGATCGGGGCGGTCGACGGGCAGCGGCTTGAGCACGAAGTTGTTCACCACGCTGAAAATCGCCGTGTTGGCGCCGATGCCCAGCGCCAGCGTGAGCACGGCGGTGACGGCGAAGCTGGGCGCGCGCCCGAGCTGGCGAAGGGCAAACCGCAAATCCTGAATCAAGACACGCATCGGTCTCTCCGGAATTCAGAGGGTCTCACTGGGGTGTTGCAACTATCGTGCCAGAGCACAGATCGCTGTAAATAGAAGGAACAAAAAGGACACAGCCAAAGAACTGGCGAACAGCCGGCGCGGAGTTGTACGAAAGCGGACACGATTGTCCGGAAGCGAACGGAGAATGGCAGGGGACGAGGGAACCAGGGGGCCCGGATGACCAGCGCTGCGATGTGGCGCCTTGACTATTCGCCGGACATGGTGAGGCGGGAGCGGGCTTTGGCACGAAGCCATTGGCGAATCCAGATGGCAAGCAGAAACGCGAGGCCAATGACGATCAGGGCGCCGAGCCACGGGACCTGCGCGAACCAGAGAGCGAGCCTGGTGAGCCAGTTCAGCGCGCCGACGTGATAGACCGGGGCGCCGATGCGGAACGATCGAAACTGCGAACCGTGAAGGACGGAGACGGCGCCGGAGATGTCGCTGGACTGCTGGACGCGCAGAAAGGTGCTGAGGAAGGGCTCGAGGGTGGCCGCGTCCTTCAGATGGATGGTCACAATGCTGCGGTTGCCGGCAATGTCGTAGGGCGATTCGAGGCCTTCGATGAGGGCGTCGGGAGCACCGGCGGCGGTGAGCTCGCCCGATGCGGAGAGCTGCGGCTGGTTTTGCCTCCACCATGCGACTTTCAGAATCGAATCGAACAGACCTCGCGCGGCATGAACCTGCATCACCCGATCGAACAGGCTTTGCGTGTCGTGAACCTCGATCAGGCCGCCGCGCACGGCGACGGGAAGAAGCGTGCCGAGTTTCAAGAATGCGGGCTGATCGTCGCCAACGCCGATGATGAGGAAATCGGCATGCGCGCCGGCGCGCAGCGCGTCGGGGCCTGCAACTGCGACCCGCAGCGCGGGAAACCCCGTTTGGCGGCCGAAATGGCCCATGAGCGTGAGGAAGGTTTCGATCTCCTGCGGGTTGGGCACGGGCGGCAGAACGACGGTGGTTTCGCTCAAGTCGGCAAAACGCGTGAAGGGAAAACCGGCGTTGGCGAAGATTTCCAGGTTCGGCATCGCGGTCCAGTGCTGGTAGCCGCGAAGATCGAGGTAGGAATCCGAGAGAATGGCGCCCTGCATGTTGATGGGGTTGCTGTCGTCGCATTGCTGCTTGCGAGGCTGCTGGAAGGCGAAGTCGAAGGAAAGCGAGTTGGAAAACGGGCGGAGGCTGCCGACGGGAACGGAAACATTGGTTTGCGTAGTGCGCGCGGTTTCCTGGCCGGGGATGAGAGGCACCGAGCCAAGGAACGCATTATTGACGTGAACCTGCATGCTCGAAAGAGGACCGATGGAGACGGAGTTGTAGCGATAAAAGAGACGCAGGATTGCGTTGGGACGGTCCGAGTTGAAGGGCGTGTCGATGTACAGATCGGGCGGGATGCGAAAGTCGACGTTGAGCGGCGCCGTGCCGTCCGTCTGGAGCTGCTCAGCCGTGGCGGTTTCCCAGAGAGAGATTTTCTGATCGGTGTGCGCCCAGCGCGGGGCGTCGTCGGCCACGCGTTGGCTGGGCAGCTCGAGATTGGGGATCGTCGATTGCGCGCCGTTGAGCAGGTTGGCGCCGAGCGCGAGCGCTTGCGCGGCGACGATAGTATCGTCGGCATTCGTTCCCGTGAGGACGAGGACCTTGCCGAAAGGATCGTTGGGGTTGGTGCGGATGGCGATGGCCGGCCCGTTAACCGAAGAGAGATTCAGGGATGCAGCGAGGTCCGCGGCATTCTCCGCAACGAGGATGATGTTTCCGGCTGGGATGGCTGCGATAGCCACGGGAAATCGTACCGGGCGATTCTCGGAAACGAGCCCGAAGTAGCTGGCGGCGATTCCGGCGGCTTGAATGGCTTTGAGCGAGGGTTGGGCGGGGAAGACGACCGAAATGCTTGGCGGCCGAATCGCTGCGGGATCGATGAAGGAAGCGGGTAGTTGCTTGAGGTCGTCGCCAAGAGGGAGAACGTCTCCAGAGGTCTCGATGAAGGTGTTGCGCAGGACGCGGGCCCAAAGGGTGGTGCTGGCGGGATCTTCGCAGTTCGCGGCGTAGTGGCCGATGAACTCGATCGTGAGCGAGTTGTTGTAGACAAGTAGTTCGGGTGGAATGGGGAATTCGGCTTCGGCGGTGCTGCCGTCTGAGCCGCCGGTTGGGCCGGGCGTGGGCTGGATGGTAGCGAAGAGCGTTCCGTTGATGCTGAGCTTGAGGTGGCTGAGCTGCGGAAGTAGGCCGGGCGAGAAGGCGTAATAAACGTGAATCTTTGCGTCGCGGACGACGTGCGTTTGAGGCAGGGTGAAGTAGATGGTGTGCGAGGAGTCGATGTTGTGGAACTCAATCTGCGGGGAGCCGGCGTCAACGAGGGTGAAGGAGTCGCGGTATTGGCCGGGCAAGACAGCGGAGTTAGCGGAGTTGGCGGAGTTGGCAGAGTCAGCGGAGTTAGGGGGGGTAACGGCTCTGCGGGGCGCGAGTTGCGAAAGCAAGTTGGGCGCAGCGGCGGTGAGGAGTGCGATCGCAACAAGTATGGCTAAGGTGCGCGCGGCAGAGAACGGAGTGGAGTTGCCGGAGGCGCCGTTCTTGTCGTGGAGGATGCTTTGAAAGGCTGCTGCCAGGCCGTGCATGGAGATGCGGAAGATGCGAAGCAGGCTGCGCAGCACGTGATCGGGTTCGGGCGCCTGACCCCAGCCGAGCCATGAGTCGGCGCGGGAGAAAAGCGCCATGGTGAGCGCTTCCTGCTCGAGGATGGAAAGATCATTGAACTGCACACGCAGGGTGGAATCCTCCGATGCGATAACGGCGGCCGGCAGGCCGCCCGCAACCGGGGGATTGGCAAACGCCAGGCGGACGCAAGAGCCGGGGGCGAGGTCAACCGGCTCGTTGAGCCGGATGCCGGCGCCGCCGCTAGAGATGTCGACGGTTTCGCCGGGGACGATCCTTCCCCCGGGCACCGCAACGGTGAGCGGCGTGACCACGCCGATGCGTACGGTGGTGCGGCGCTGCTGCAGCTCGCGCGCCACGGCGATGCAGACGCCGAGAATGACGACATTGAAGCAGCACCACATCACGTTCATCAGCACGGTGCCGTGGCGGCCGGATTCCTCCCAGAGGAAGCGTGGAACAGCAAAGACGAGGCCCAGGACATTGAAGAAGAGCATGACGAGAAACGGCGCCGCGATGCCGGCATCGAAGAAGGTGCGCCTAACCACTCCGCCCTTGGCCGTGACATTGAATCTGCCCAGCCTGGGATTGAGAAGGGCTGTAACGGTCGGCAGCAGAATGTAGGGCGCCAGCACGGTCTCGTAGATTTCGTTCCAGAAGGAGTACCGATGCTCGCCCTGGATGCGCGAGTTGGTGACGTTGGAGAGCGCCAAGTGGGGCAGCGCATAGGCCAGGATGGCCAGCCAGTAGCCGGGAATGTTGGTGTGGTCCAGAAGCAGGTAGATCAGCGGAGCGGTGAGAAAGATCAGACGCGGCACTGCATTTAGGAAGTGCCCCATGGCGTTGAAATAGCAGATGCGCTGGGCAAAGTTGAGGCCCGGAGCTAAGAGCGGATTGTCGATGCGCAAAACCTGCACCATACCGCGGGCCCAGCGAATGCGCTGCCCGATGTGCGCCGACAGCCGCTCCGTGGCCAGTCCGGCAGCCTGGGGAATATTCACGTAGGCCGAGTTCCAGCCCTTGATTTGCATGCGCAGCGAGGTGTGCGCGTCCTCGGTCACCGTGTCGGTGGCGATGCCGCCAACCTGGTCGAGAGCCGCGCGCCGAAGAACGGCGCACGATCCGCAGAAGAATGCCGAGTTCCAAAAGTCGTTGCCATCCTGAACAACGCCGTAAAACAGCTCGCCCTCGTTGGGGATGACGTGAAACTGCCGGAGATTTCGCTCGAAGGGATCTGGCGAATAGAAGTGGTGGGGCGTTTGCAGCACGGCCAGTTTGGGGTCGCGCAGGAACCACCCCACGGTGATCTGCAAAAAGCTGCGCGTGGGAACGTGATCGGAGTCGAAGATGGCGACCAATGGCGAGGAGATGGTGCTTAGCGCGGCGTTGATGTTTCCTGCCTTGGCGTGCTGGTTATTGGGGCGTGTTCTGTAACCGATGCCAGCGGCCCGGGCAAATTGCTCGAACTCTTCCCGGCGGCCGTCGTCGAGGAGGTAGACGTGCAGCTTGTCGACCGGCCAATCCATGTTGAGCGCGCCCAGCGCCGTGTAGCGCACCACGTCCAGAGGCTCGTTGTAGGTGGGAATGAGGACGTCGACGTCAGGCCATTCTTCGGTATTATCCGGCAAAGGCGCCGGGGCGCGGCGGAGCGGCCAAATGGTCTGAAAATACCCGAGGAAGAGGATGGCGAATGCGTAAATCTCGGCCGTAAGCAGGCACAGGACGAAAAACACATCGAGCGCGCCCAGATGGCTAATGGGATCGCGGAAGTAGCGCACCACCTGCACGATTCGCCAGTACCCGTAGCGAAAGGTGCAGAACATCGACAGCATCACGAGGGTGAGCGTAATCAAGTAAGAGTCGGAGCGGCGGGCCATGGCCAGCGCCATCGCGATGCTGAGAATGCCCAGCACGGCCTGTTGGGGCCAGGTGAGAGGCAGCGTCGCCAGAAAGAAGAATAGGAATCCGGCAATGACCAGGAATACGAGGCGGAAGAATCTGGCCAGCAGGTTCTCCCCGGCCCCAATTTCCTGCCAGAGGCCCGTAGCGGTCATCGCTCGCTCCAGCGAACTCCGCGGAAGCTCGTAGTCGCGGGAGCGGAAAGGCTCTTCACCCACGCGGCGAGATTGGAATAATCGTCGGCAACGGCCGAATTCGGAGCGTAGTCCATGACGGTCATGCCTTCGGCCAACGCCTCGCTGACCGCCGGTGAGTGGCGCAGCACAAAGCCGAGCAGCCGGTCGCCGAGCTGCTCACGAAGAATCTCTCGCACATCCAGGTGCAGGGGAAGCGCGGGATCGAACTGATTGAGGACGTAGTGCGGAAGAGAGGCGATGACAGGCACCCCTCCATTGTGCTGAAAAAACGCATCAATGGAGGAGACGCTGACCACGGAGCACATGTCGGGGATCAGGGGAACGAGAATCTGGGGTGACATCCGAACGATGCGGCGGGCGGTGGAACCGGAGGCGGTTGGCAGGTCGACGATCACCCGGCCCACGCCACCGGCATGCTTTGAAATCTCTGCCGACAAGGCTTCCTGCCCCCCGTTTTCAGGCCCCATGGTATCGGGATCGAGGGTGATCATCTGGATGGGCGCATCGCCGCTCGCGGGCGGGGGACTAAACGTGCGCAGGAACCCAGGGCGCTGATCGCGGGCGCCGAAGAAAAAGGGCAGCAGGCCGTAGGCGGCTGTGTCGACGAGCAGGACGCGCTCGCCGCGTCCGGAGAGAGCCCGGCCCAGGGTAGCGGCGATGCTGGTTTTTCCCACGCCGCCAGCCAGCGAGAAAATCGCGATTACCGGCGCGCGCGCCGCTACGGGAGCCGGCGCCGCTTGGACGGGCGGCGCACTGGCTTCGAAGATTCCTTGCAGCGCAAACCAGCGCGCAGCTAGACGGTCGCGCGAACCCTGCAATGTGTCCTCGGCGGGAGGCTGAACCACACCGGCGCTTGGAGCTTCTCCGTGTTCCGGTGTCAACCAGGCAGGGCGCACAGCCTCTTCTCTTGCGGCGCCGGCCCTGGGAATTCGCGCCGCAGGATAGTTTTCCTCGCGCATTGGTCCGCCCGGGATCGGATTCTGCCCCGGCCGATACGCTGTAGAGGCCATGGAATCGGAAGCCGGCGCGCGCCCGTCGCGGCTGCTGCGGTCCGGCAAGGAATGATGCGGAGCAGCAGGCGCGGAAAGCCGATCCAAACGCGCAGCTTGCCACAGGCTCTGCGCCGGTTGCGCGGTTTCCGGCTGCGCCGCCTGTTCCGTGCCGGGTTCATCGGCGGATTCCGCTTCCCAGTCTGCATTGCGTGTCTCCTCTTTGGCGCGCGAATCCTCCGGGACGCGCTGGGCTTCCGCTTCCTGGCGCACCCTTTGCCGTTCTTCCTCGATCGCTTCTTCGACGCGCTGACGGGCCTTTTCGCGGGTCTGCGCGCGCGACGCCGAGAAGTCGCGATACTTGGCCCCGTGCAGATTCGCCCAGGAGTACAGCGACGCTACATCCTCAGGCGGCTCATTCGAGTCGGACTGCGGGTTCCGCTCCGTCATTGTCTGCTCGTGCAGCTTCCGCTATTGCACGATCCCCAATTTCCCCAAATGCCGGCGGCACATAGTTGCCGATCAAGCCAAAAAGAAATGAGAAGTGCGCGCTTGCGTCGACCTCTGATACCTTGCCCTGTCTTCAGATCGTGCGGCGGCTTCGATCCCAGCTGCACTCCAGCAGCGGAGACTCCTTCGCGCGGACGCCCAAAGTTGGACGCCCCGCTTCTTGAGTCGCGGCCTTACCGCCCAGTGTTTCTGAAAACGTGTTCGATGCCAGCCATCCCCACCGGCAATCGTAGTAGGTGCACTCTTTAGGGAACAATAACACTTGCAAGTCCGACTTGCTAACACTTTCATGCCATTGGAGATGGGTGCGAAAATCGGTAACCCGAAATGGGGTACGAACGGGTCATGCGCGAGATGACTCCGCCCTGCTTCGTCTACCGCAAGGGCCGAAACCACCTCGTGCGACGCGGCATTCCATTCGACGGTTTTGACTGGTTCGAGAATTGAGCCCGCGAAGCGGGCGAGAGACAGCAGTCCCAAGCGCGGCAGATCGTTACGAAATCAGAAAAGCAACAGCTTTGACTACAAGATGCTTGGCTCGGCGAAATGATCGGACCCAAAATGTGCCTTCGATTTTGAGTTTCCTAGCAGCCTGGCGAACCTGGGGCAAGGATCGCAAATCGGAAGCCAGTCCCCTCATAGGGCGTAAGAGTGGTTTGCCGACGCCAAAGGGCATTCCCGGAAATCATGACACACACAGCGGCTCTTGGATCGGTCCTGGCCAATTCCTCAACGGCCGACCCGAGCGATCGCGCGGCAAGTTTTAGCGTCGACACCCGTTCCCCGGAAGTCGAGCTTGCTGCGCGCCTCGTGTTTGTACTCTGTCAGGACGTCGTTGCAGACCACCTCTGGAGTTTCGAGGTTACCGCCGCAATGAAAATTGTTGGCGTCATCAGTGCTGCCGCTGCCGTTATAGATCGCGGTTTTCGGGTAGAGGCAGACCGGTCGCGTACGTCCGGTCTTCGGCGCGGCAGCGCCACCCGAGGCAAGCAACGAGTCGGGAGCAGCGGCGTGCTCGACCCAGTTGACCAGAACGTCAAACGGATCCTTTGGAACCGGCCCGGCGCTGCCACCGCCGCAATGGCCGTCGCCTGGCGCACGGAATAATCGATAAAATCCGTAGAGACTGGAGAAGTCCGGCTTGCCGTTCTCGCTATACCGGGCCGCCATTTGCCGGTAGTAGTGAGTTACGCCGCGCGGGAAAATCAGCTGATCGTTGGCGCCGACGAAGGTGATCATTTTTCCGCCATGGCGCTTGAATTCGTCGAGAGGCCCGAAGGTGTCGGTTACATCGGCAATATTTCTCGATCCATCTTGCGCCACCTTCGGGTAGCCGGCCATGGTGACCGTCTGCCAGTTGAAATTCACGTTGTGCTCGTCCCAGCGGAATTGCGTGACACCTAAAGGAAAGGGCGCGCTCCCGTCCAGTCCCCGGAAATCGGTGCCGCGGTCGAGACCAAACCATATCTTATTGCCGCGGTCGTTACGCGGCCCGTCCCATATTTTGTCGATCGCCGAGGCTTCGGCGGCCGTCAGACAGTTCTGCGCTGGAGCAGTCGCGGCGCCGCAAATGTTCGCCGCTGCGCTGAAGTGGCAAGTTCTCGGGTCGTCGATCACTCCATCCGTCACGCCATCGGCGGCGTCGCACGCCGCCACGGCCGACAGACGCGCTTGTTCGAGCTTTGCCGCGGAGATCGGGCCGCCAACCAGTTCCTTCATGACAATCTGGCCCCACATCTGAGCCGTTTGAAAGCGCGTCCAATACATTGCGGGGGCATCGGCCAGGATCCCGTCGAGTTCATCGGGCAACTCTTGCGCCAGAAGATAGCCTTGGCGGCCTCCGGTCGAGCAGCCATTCCAGTAGTTATAGGCGGGCCGCATGTCGTAGTAGGAGTCCGCCAATCCTTTTGCCAAAAGCACCTGCTGCTTGATGGCATCGCGGAACATATCTTGAATGAACTGCATGTTGTAGGTGCCGTCAGGATTGACCCCCGGCTCGCAATTGCCTCCGGCGTGACCAAGGTCGGTACGCGATGCCACATAGCCTGCATCGACTGCTGCGGTCACCGCTAGGCCACCCGCGCAACCTGCTCCGCCCAGCCCTTGCGTACGTCCATTCCATGCGCCCTGAACTCCGCCGCTGCCTCCGTCCGCCTGACTCAGAGGAAGACCGACCCGGATATGGATGTTCTGGTCAGGCTTGGCGCCGTAAAGAATGTTCACCTCGCAATACGCGAGGTTGGCGCCGGATGCAGGCACGACGGCGCTGGCCGCGGACTTGACACCCGGAGCAGCGGCCAGGTCATTGGCCAGCGTCGTGCAGGCTGGCGCAGCCACCGCGCGAACGGATGCGAATGCCAAAAGCAGGGCGGGCGGAGCAAATGATTTCATCGTCATGATGGCGCGATGTCTCGATCATGAATATATCGTCATTCCCGACCTCATGCGCATTCAAAAACTGAACTTTGCCGATGCCTGCAATTGTCTTGGGTTGAAGGCCGTGCGCGGAGTTCCAAAGAACGGGTTGGCCGGGCTAGTGACGCCGTCCAGGTAACGATGCGGCACTGCGCCGATGAAATCGGGGGCGCCGTAAACGGAATTGACTTCATCGATGTTGGCCCGGTTGAGCACATTGAAGGCATCAAACGCCAGGTTGAGCCTGGCCGATTCGGTGACGTGAATAATGCGGGAAAGCCGAAGATCCCACGCGCGCAAGTCGCCGCCAAGGTAGGTGTTTCGAGCCGACGAACCGACGCGGTCCGTCACCGGGTTGCCGTCGTTGTTGGCGTCGAATCCCACAAAGAGCGTGAACGGCCGAGGCGATTGCACCGTAACGATGCTGGTGAACTCGAAAAAGCGCGCGAAGGAATGGTCGGGCGCATCGGCGATAAAATTGGCGACGAAACGCTGCCGCACATCCTGGTTCGACAACGCGCGCTCCAGATTTCGTTGGTAGTTCGACTGGGGCGTACTGACAAAGGTGGTAAAGGTGCCGTTGTCGATGGTCTTGGAAAACGTGTAGTTCGCATCGATCCGGAAGTACTTGCCCTGCTGTTCCATGACTTGCGCGATGAACCCGTTGTAATTTGAGTTTCCGGTCGAGTCGGTGTAGTAGAAGATGCCGTCGGTGCCGGGCGATCCTCCGGGAGGCGCCTCAATCGAGGGCTCCAGCAGACCGAAAGCGTAGATGTCCTTGCCGGTGCCAACCTCGGTTCCGACCGGCGGCCCGACATTCAAGTCAATCGGCCGCACCAGTTTGTGGCCGACCACCCACAGATACTCCAAGCTGACCGCGAACCCCTTGCCGACTTCGCGGTTGATTTCCAGGCTGGACTGCTCGGAGTAGGGTTCGCGCAGATTGCGGTCGACCAGGGTTCCGCCTTGCGCATAGGGAGAATTGTCGGGAAATGTGCCGCCGGTAATCAGGTTCTCGAAGGCGGAAACGACCAGCGGAGGAGGAACGGTGCCAGGTGGAAGCGGGGCTCCCGCCGGAGGAGTGGGACATCCGTCGAGGACACAGGGCGTGGGAATGGCGAGGGTATTCAGGAGCCACGTGCCTGTCATTTGATTATTCGCGGTTGGCAGGCCGGGAATGACGACGGATCGCTGGGGCCCGGCAACAAAGAAGAAGGGGAGGTTATAGGTGTCGCGGAAGATCCCGAAGCCGGTACGGATGACCGTCTTCGAATTCGGCGCGTAGGCGAGCCCGACTCTGGGCTGAATGCCGGTGTAATCCGGATTAACGTAGTCGCCTAGACCGGTCTCCACGTCCCAGCGAACACCGGCGTTGAGCGTGAACTTGGAGCTGATCCGGTACTGGTCCTGCGCAAAGCCACCGAATTCATCGTGATGCAATCCGATGTTGAAGTCGGAGGCGAGCGATGGTAAATAGGCATTCTGCCAGGTGGTTGGCACGGCGGGCGACGGTGCGTCGGGGTTAATGGGCCCGGAGCCGATGGGCGCGCCCCAGAAGAAAGCCGCAATGCAGGGCGAGGTAAGTCCGACGAGTGGAGCAGGACAAGGGGTACTTCCCCAATCGGACTTTCCGGAGGCAAGCAGATCGCCGAGGCTAGGAAAGATGTTGCGCGAGGGTGTGAAGCCGGGCCAGACCACGAAATTGTGGATGAAATCTGCGTCGGCGCCAAAGCTCATCGTTTGGGCGCCCTTGACGATGGAAATGGAGTCCGATCCCTGGATGCGCGATTCGTTGTACCGGTCGAAGGCGCCGAAGTTGTGTCCGAAGAGCAGCAGGTTGGGCACGTCCAGATTGGGCTGGCCGGTTACGCCGGGAAATCGGTAGTTGCGGCGCGCCCACTGCACCAGCGCGGAATTCACGGTCGATTGATTCAGTTCCGAGGTCCAGGTGCCAACCGCGGCCTGATCGCGCAGCAACCCGTCGTGTCCGCTGCTGGGCGCACCGATGCCGCCTCCGTCGAGCGTGGCGCCTACCAGCATATTTAGGTCGGTTGCATCCTGGATTGAATAGCGGAGGGAACCCTGATTTGCCGCCCTGAATCTGCGGTCAAGCTTGAGGAAGCCGTTGTCGATGTCGGCGGTCTGTAGCAGGTTCAAATTTTCGGGCGGAAGGCCAAAGCTCTCTTTCACGGCGTTAATCGCATCGAGGTTCTGCACCAGCACGGCTGGATAGGTGGGAGCCTGGGCGCGCCGTTGTCCCTCATAGTTGGCAAAAAAGAAGGTCTCGTCTTTCTGGATGGGTCCGCCAAGCGTCTGGCCAAACTGATTTTCCCGCAGCGCGGTAAACCCGGGCAGGGCCAGCGGAGAATTGGCGTCCGCCGCATTGTTCTGGAGGTAGTCGTATACGGAACCGTGCCAGTCGTTGTCGCCGGACTTGGTGACAATGTTGACGATTCCGCCCAGCGCTCTGCCATATTGAGCGCCGTAACTGCTATTCACGACGCGAAACTCGCTGACGGACTCCTGCGGCGGCGTAGCGCGCTGCGATCCGGTCGCGGTATTGATATTGTCGGCGCCATCGACGGTGACCATATTGTTCAGGTCGCGTTGGCCTCCAAAGGAGATGCGCGTGACCGTCGGATCGGTAAAGGTCGACTGCAGGCTCGTGCGCCCCGTGGCAACTCCCGGGCTAAGCAGCACAAAATCGGTGAAGAGCCGGCCGCTGATCGGCAGCGAGTCAATTTGTTTCGTGGCAACCACACTGCTCTGTTCGGTGCGCGTGGGCTCGATGACCGGAGTGTCGGCAGCAACGATAACTGTCTGGCCAACCGTGGACACATTCAGAGATACATCGATCGTGGCCACTTGCCCGACTGTCAGCCGAATTCCCGTTTGCCTGTACGGCGCGAATCCCTCGGCTGTCACGCTGAGCTCATAAACGGCCGGTTGGAGATTCGTGAATGTGTAGCTTCCCCGGTCGTTGCTGGTTGTGTCATAAGTTCGGTTGGTTCCGATGTCGCGAAGGCTGACGGCGGCTTTTGGGACCAGTTCCCTGGCGGGGTCGAAGATGGTTCCATTCAGTTGAGCTTCCGCACTGGCGGCTTGTCCGAAGGCTGGCTTTGAGCAGGGGATGAGCAGCGCCAGCAAGAAGAACTGCACGAGGTTGAGACGACTTCTCATGATCACTCCCTCCATGGAGCGAACGTGTTTTGTGAGTTCCCAGGGATGCGCGAAGGGGACGCGCGATAATCGGCTAAGTGTACGGCAGACGAGTATAGGCTGAGCCAAAAACACCTGTCAACAGGAATTGTGTTTTTTTGCTCACTGTGCGAATATCGCCAATGCGAGTCGATTCGATTCGGCCAGGCGGCCCAATGGCGACCATACTCAAGAAAGGCGGAGAGGCGCTTCTTCCTATCGGAGGAGATGCAGATTTCTCCCGGTTCGAAGGCGATCCGGACTTTGTTCTTTCACTGGCTCGCGGACTTCGTGTGATCGAGACGTTCGAGGGACACATGGAAGGCCGAACAGTGGGCGATGTAGCTCGCCAGACTGGTCTTTCCCGCGCAGCGGTCCGCCGGTCTCTGCTTACTCTACAAATGTTGGGCTACATCGAATCGAGCGGATCGTCCTACCGGTTGACGGCGCGCGCGCTGCGGCTCGGGTTTTCGTACCTGTCCTCTGCCTCCTTACCGGCTCTGGCGCAGCCGATTCTGGAGCGCATCACCGAAGCCGTTCATGAGTCCAGTTCGTTGAGTGTTTTGGAAGGTGACGAGATTGTATATATTGCGCGATCGGCCGCGAAACGCGTGATGTCGGTCGGTCTCTCGGTGGGGAGCCGCTTGCCGGCCTATTGCACCTCAATGGGTCGGATTCTCTTGTCGGCCATGCCGGACGAGTTGCTCGGCGACTACATGGACCGGGTCGAGGCGAAAGCTCTCACCCCAAAGACGATCACCGACAAACACGTCCTGCGGGAGATCCTGATTCGCGTACTCACCGACCACTTCGCGCTGACCGACGAAGAACTCGAGCTGGGCCTGCGTTCGATCGCGGTGCCGGTGGAGGCGCGCAACGGCCGCATGGTTGCCGCCATGAACATCGGCGTCCACGCCTCGCGGGTTTCGGCGGCGGAGATGATCCACCGCTTTCTTCCCATCCTCATAGAAAATGCACGAGTTCTCGGCCAGGTTCTGGCTTGAGGGCGCTGGTGCGAACGATCAATAGGGCGCTCGGGCCGACGCCCGATTCCCTCAGATGGGGTAATGGCGCGGCTCAGTTTGCATCGTGATCCAGCGCAGGTCGGTGAATTCCGCAATTGCGGCCCTACCGCCAAAGCGCCCGTAGCCCGAGGACTTGACGCCCCCAAACGGCATCAGCGCTTCATCGTGTACGGTCGGGCCGTTGATGTGGCAGATCCCGGACTCGATGCGCCTGGCAACGTTGAGCGCACGCGCCGGGTCGCGGCCAAACACGGCTGCAGACAGCCCGTACTCTGTGTCGTTGGCAACGCGGACTGCTTCTTCTTCGCCGTTAACTCGCACAACTGCGGCGACTGGCCCAAAGGACTCCTTGGAATAGAGCTTCATTTGCCGGGTCACGTGGTCGACGACGGTCGGCTGCATGGCCGAGCCGTCCGCGCCGCCTCCAGCTGCAATGTAGGCCCCCTTCGCGACGGCGTCCTGAATGAGGCCCTGGACCCGTTTGACCGCGTCGCTGCTGACCAGGGAGCCAAGCAGCGAGCCATCGTTTTCGCCATTCCCAGATTTAAGCGATGCGGCTTTGCGCGCCAGCTTCTCCACGAAGTCATCCGCGACCGCGGCGTCGACCACGATGCGCTCGGTGGACATGCAAATCTGCCCTTGATTGAAGAACGCGCCGAAGGCCGCGGCATCGACGGCAGCGTCCAAATCGGCATCGTCGAGGACGACGAAGGGAGCTTTGCCTCCCAATTCCAAGAGCGCAGGCTTCAAGTGCCGCGCCGCGAGCTGGGCCACAATGCGCCCCACCGCAGTCGACCTAGTAAAGTTGATGCGCTTCACGGCCGGGTTGGCGATGAGGCGTTCGACGATCGGAGGCGCATCGGCCGGCGCATTGAGGATAACGTTTATCACGCCGTCGCCCAGGCCAGCTTCCTGCAGCACACTGCCAATCAGCCGGTGCACGGCGGGACAAAGTTCGGAAGCCTTCAACACGACAGTGTTCCCGCAAGCCAGCGGCATGGCGACCGCGCGTGCGCCCAGAATGACGGGCGCGTTCCAGGGGGCGATGCCCAGCACCACGCCGCAAGGCTGGCGCACCGCCATGGCGAAATTCCCAGGCAGGTCGGAGGGGATGACTTCCCCTGTGATTTGGGTGGTCATAGCCGCCGCCTCCTGCAACATACGGCAGGCCAGCATCACGTTGAAGCCATACCAGCCCTGCGTTCCGCCGGTCTCGGCCGAGCCGGCACGGATGAAATCGCCGGCTCGCTGTTCCATCAGGTCCGCCGCTTTCAGCAACCGACGGCGGCGCTCATTGGGCGCAAGCGCTGCCCACTCGGGGAAAGCGGCCTGGGCCGCAGCGACCGCCTGATCGGCGTCCACCGGTGTGGCTGCGGCAGCTCGCGAGGCAACCTCGCCCGTTGCGGGGTTGACGCGATCGAACGTCGCTCCGTTACTTGCCGGGGCGTCTTTGCCCCCGATCAAAAGACTTACTTCATGCATCGTTTCGTACCTCGCTGCCAGGATTTGGCCGAACGGCCGGAAATGAAAACAGATTCTCTGCCGTTCTGGAGCTGTGGCCGGAAAAGCCCAGCGCAGATCGAGTTCGAGTATCGCACAATTTGCCTAAAATCGGTCACTCCTGTGATAATAATCACACTAGGAGAAGAAAAGAGCGGTTATGGCTCATTGGGCTACCCTTTCCGAAGCAATTTCCGCCTTGGTCCACGACGGCGACATGATCGCGCTCGAAGGCTTCACTCACCTCATCCCTTTTGCGGCGGGACACGAGATCATCCGGCAAGGCAGGCGCGATCTTTCGCTCATTCGAATGACGCCGGATGTGATCTATGACCAGTTGATTGGCGCTGGATGCGCCGCCAGGCTTACATTTTCCTGGGGTGGAAACCCCGGCGTGGGCTCACTGCACCGTTTTCGCGACGCAGTGGAGCGCGATTGGCCCGCTCCGCTCGAGCTGGAGGAACGTAGCCACAGCGATTTGGCGAATGCCTATGTGGCGGGAGCCGCAAATCTTCCCTTCGCCGTGCTACGCGGCTACGCCGGTTCCGACCTGGCGCAGGCGGGATCTCACATCCGCACCATCCGCTGCCCATTTACCGGAGAGGAACTTGCCGCCACGCCTTCGGTTCGGCCCGACGTGTCGATCATCCATGCGCAGAAGGCGGATCGAAAGGGCAACGTGCTCTTGTGGGGCATCCTGGGAGTTCAGAAAGAGGCCGTGCTGGCCGCCAAGCATTCCATTGTCACCGTGGAGGAGCGCGTGGATTCTCTGGAAGCGCCTCCCAATGCATGCGTATTGCCGCATTGGGTGGTGAGCGCCGTCTGCCACGTGCCTCGCGGCGCCGCTCCCTCCTATGCCCACGGTTATTACACGCGGGACAATGCCTTCTACAAGCGCTGGGACGGAATCTCGCGCGGCCGCAACACCTTTGAAGCCTGGCTGAAAGAGCATGTGCTCGACACCGCGGACTTCGCCGACTACCTTAGGGTCTCAGCCGAAACCAGCAGGCAGGCGGCCGCTGTATGAGCGCTGCCGGCCATACCAGCGACGAAATGATGACGGTCTCCGCGGCGCGAATGTTGCGCGACGGGCAGATTTGCTTTGTGGGAATTGGGCTGCCTTCGACGGCCGCGAATCTGGCGCGGCTTACGCACGCACCGAATGTCGTGTTGATCTACGAGTCAGGTCCAATCGGCGCAAAGCCTCCCGTACTGCCGCTTTCGATCGGCGACGGCCACCTGGCCGAAACCGCCGATACTGTCGTTTCCACGCCGGAGATCTTTCGCTATTGGCTCCAAGGGGGGCGCATCGATGTGGGTTTTCTCGGAGCCGCGCAAATCGATCGCTATGCCAACATCAACACCACCGTCATTGGCGACTACCGCAAGCCGTCCATTCGCCTGCCCGGGGCCGGCGGAGCACCCGAGATCAGCTCTTCCGCCAAAGAAGTGCTGATTATCGTTAAACAGTCGCAACGCACCTTCGTTGACAAGCTCGACTTCATTACGTCGGCCGGCTTTCTTACCGGCGGCGACGCAAGAAAGCGCGCCGGAATTCCAGGCCGCGGTCCAACCGCCGTGATCACAGATCTTTGCATCTTGCGGCCCGACCCGGAGACCTGCGAGCTTGCGGTGACGGACCTTCATCCTGGAATTACGCGCGACCAGCTCAGGGAGCGGACCGGCTGGGCGCTTCGCTTTGCAGAAAACTGCCAAGAGACGCCCGCTCCCACGCCAGGCGAACTGGAAGTTCTGCGCGATTTGAATCGGCGCACCAGGATGGCACACGAAAACGGAGAGAGCGCGTATGCATGACGCCTTTGTCTGCGATGCGGTGCGCACTCCCATTGGCCGCTATGGCGGCGCGCTCGCCGGCGTGCGCACCGATGACCTGGCCGCGATCCCCATCCGCGCCCTTGTCTCGCGCAACCCCGGCGCAGACTGGTCGCAGCTCGACGACGTGGTGCTTGGCTGCGCCAATCAGGCGGGAGAAGACAACCGCAATGTGGCGCGCATGGCGCTGCTGCTCGCCGGATTACCGGACTCCATTCCCGGCGTCACGGTGAATCGACTCTGCGGATCCGGGCTGGACGCGGTGGGCCTGGCGGCGCGGGCCATCGCCGCGGGGGAAATT
>Ga0187782_10001025_pt1 | contig 19986 bp, 16 predicted proteins | sample 0715_SJ02_MP15_2_FD_132454 | JGI IMG/M metagenome (GOLD analysis project Ga0187782, IMG submission 132454) | Tropical peat soil microbial communities from peatlands in Department of Meta, Colombia - 0715_SJ02_MP15_20_MG | ecosystem: Environmental > Terrestrial > Soil > Wetlands > Peat | place... | reverse complement strand
GCTTGAGATCTATGTAATGTGCGAGATCCCCAACAACGTGATCCAAGTCGACGCGTTTGCAGAGTTGTTCGACGGTTTCTCGATCGGCTCCAACGATCTGACGCAATTGACCCTGGGGGTCGACCGGGATTCCGGGAAGGTCGCCTTCGACTTCGACGAGCGCGATCCCGGCATGCTCGAAATGCTGCGCCTGGCGATCGCCGGCGCGAAGCGCAACGGACGCAAGATCGGGATTTGCGGCGAGGCGCCGGCGAACTATCCGGAGATTGCCCGCTATCTCGCCAAACTCGGCATTGATTCGATCAGCGTCAACCCGTCGAGCGTGTTGCGGACGATCGACATCGTGCGCGAAGCGGAGAAGACGCCCGTCGCCGCCGAGTGAGGGCGGCGAGGGCGGGCGTTGCGTCCCAGGTCGGCGGAGCGCCGGCTGCGGGCGCAACCCCGTGCGGTCGGGCGGGCGCCGATCGCGGCGCGGGCGACGAGCGGCGACGCCGGGAGCGCGATCGTTAAAGCAGCTCAAACGTCGAGGCGCGTCTCTTCGCCGTCAGGGCGGCCGCTAGACAAGCCAAGAGCCTTCCGCCTATAAGCCGCGCCTCATGCCCAGGTAGCTCAGTTGGTAGAGCATGCGACTGAAAATCGCAGTGTCGGTGGTTCGATTCCGCCCCTGGGCACCATTTAACCAGCCAGTTGAAATCAGTCGAATTGTTGGCAGTGGCCGCCGCGCCGCGGTGGGCGCGCCAAGCTCAGTTCCGTGGAAAGGGCGCAACGCCCTCGATCACCAGGTCGACGTCGTTGGCGATGATCTGCTCCTCGTCCACGACGACGCAGGCGTAGATGCCGCGCGCGCATGGAAACAGCGGGGGATCCGCGGCGTCGCGGACGAGGCCGCATTCCATCTGCATTCCGCGAAGCGACGAAAAGGATATGCCGCGCCAGTTTCCTGAAATGGGGCGATGGGCATGGCCGAAAAAGACATGCCGGACCTTCGCGTGCCTCGCAATCAAGGCCAAGAACTCGTCCTTGTTGCGCAACCCGGTCTCGTTCTGGTGGGCTGAATACATCTCGAACGGCGGATGATGCATGAACACGAGGACGGAAGCGCGCGAGGCTCGGGCCAGCTGCCGATCCAGCCAAGCCAGCCGCTCGCCACTGAGCAGACCCGCTACCGCGTCGTCGACCGTGTCGAGAAAGACGAGGTGGTGTGGTCCCATGTCGAGCGTCGACTGAATGAAGCCGAACTCGTCTCGCGGATGATCGGGAAAGGCTGAGCGGAAGAGCGATCGCTCGTCTGAATTTCCGATCAGGAGCCGATAGGGCATTTTCAGCGCGGCAAGCGCGTCTTTCAGAGCCGCGTACCGCTCCGGCGCGCCGTAATGGACGAGATCGCCCGTGACAACGCAGAGGTCGCCGCCAAACGTGTCTGCGTTGATGCGCCCAATGCACGCTTTAAGGACGCTCAACGGATCGACGCCGTAGACCGTCTCTCCCGGCGTCGCGATGTGAGTGTCAGTGATGTGAATCAATCGTAATTCAGTCATTCATCCTGCCTTCTCCGCAAGAAAACCATATCGCCATACAATAAAATCGGGCGCGCTTAGACCTTGCGATTCCTTGCCGCCTTTAGCCCGTTCAGTCAACTATAGGAAGCGACGTTCTGAAACTTAGAATTGCTGACGACAGCAAGCACAGAACCTGCCTTTCCTACAGTTCATGTCGACAGCGTGACAATTGGACTTGTCTGCGCTCCGAGATTGGACCTGTCCCCAGCGAGGCATACCGACCAAGGTTCAAGGGTTCGCGCTTTTCTGGCGGGCCGGGCGACGCCTCGCGTGGCCACTCAACGGCGCCGACCATCACGAGGCGAGGGAGACGGCAAACCTTGGCGGAAATGCTTGGGGTCATGCTGCCGCTAAGTGGCAACTCGAAGGGCCGACTTGGCGGTTTCTTGGCGATCGCCAAAGCGTCGGGCTTCGATTTCGTCGAGCTGCGTCTGGACGCGGGCGAGTTCTTGATCGTCGGCGGCCGGCCCGTCTTCGATGCGATTGACGCGCGAGCGCAGCTCGACGCGCACGGTCTCGGCTGCACGGTGCACAGCTGCTGGGGCCTCAATCTCGCCGATGAGGCGTGTCGCGCCGCCTGGGAGACTTGCATTTTCGGCACGCTCGAGGTGGCGCGCACGCTCGGCGCGCTCCGCGTGGTCGTGCACCCCGGATTCGTCTCTTCGGCGCTTTCTCTCGACGAACAGCGGCACGCGTTCGCCGCCGAGCGCGACGCCTTCGCCCGAATCGCCGAACGCGCTCAGGGGCTGGATTTGGTCGTCGTCGTTGAGAACCTGAATCCGACGCCCGACGTCGTCGCCAAGCGCTGCGTCTACCCTTGCGTTGATCCAAACGAGGTCGTCGCGCTTATCGAGGCGGTCGGCAGTCCGCATCTGCGCATGGTCTTCGACGTCGGCCATTACTTACTTGCTGTAAAGAACGGCTACGCGCCCGAATTTGTCGGCCATGACGCAAAGGGACTCATCGCCCATGTTCACCTGCACGACAATCTCGGCCGCGTCACGAACCGAGAGCTGCGTTACGAGGAAGCGGCCCAGGCAGGGCTCGGCGACCTGCACCTGCCGCTTGGCTTTGGAGTGGCGACAGAACTGATCGAGTCAGGGCAGGTCCCTGCGATCGCGGGCGCCACCGTCAACTACGAACTGATGGACGAACGCTACTGGCGCGGCCTTCCGGGCCTGCGCGCGGCCGCCGCTTCCCTCGTCGCCTGTTGGCGGTCGCTGCATCTCGGCCAAACCGAATGATTTCTTCGTTGCGCCCCAACTTGAGAGGTATCGAAATGCGCCTGACACGACTGGCTCTGGCCGCATTGGCCTTGCTGAGCTTCGCCGCGGCGACGACTGCGTTCGCCCGCGACCTAACGTTTGCGGTCAACAATATCTATCTAGGCACGTTCGGTCTCGAGCCTGCCAACAACGACTACAAAGTGACGCTCCGCATTCATCGAAATGTCTTCGAAACGCTGACCAAACGCAATTTCAACGGCAATGGCAAAGGCACCGGAACCGAAATCGTGCCGGGACTGGCGATCGCCTGGCGGTGGGTCGACCCGCTCACGTTCGAGGCTGACCTGCGCAAAGGGGTTCTCTTCCACAATGGCGACGAGATGACCGCGGAGGACGTCGAGTTCACGTTCTCCCGCGCCCGCTTGTGGGGGCCGAAGTCGGCGGTTCCAAACGGACAGCGGCTGTGGACCAACATCAAGTGGGTCGAGGTGATCGACCCCTATAAGGTTCGGTTCCACCTCGACGCGCCCGACCCGATCTTCGACCAAAAGCTAGCCAGCTCCTACGCCTGGATCATCAACGCCCGCGAATGGCTCGCCAAAGGACGCGACGCGTTCGCCGCCGCGCCGATCGGAACCGGGCCTTACAAGGTCGCCGAAATCAAGGACGGGCAGTATGTCAAGCTGACCCGCTTCGATCAGTACTGGGGCGGCAAGGCGGCGGCGGAGCATGTCACCTTCCTGATCGTTCCCGACGTCGCGGCGCGGATCAACGGTCTGCTCAACGGCGACTACGACATCATTTCCGACGTGCCGCCTGCGCTGATCGACCAGATCAACAAATCTAAAGACGCCGAGGTCCGTTCTACGATGGGCGACGCCGGCCTGACATTGGTGTGGAATACGGTCGACGGCCCGCTCAAGGATCCGCGGGCGCGCCAAGCGCTCAACCTCGCGATCGACCGCAAGACGATCGTCGACAAGATTTGGAACGGCTATGCCGCGGTCACGCCCAACTTCCAACTCGAGGGATATGGGCCCATGTTCGTGACGGGCAAGGACTACGTCTACGATCCCGACGAGGCTAGGCAGCTTCTTAAGAAGTCAGGCTATGACGGCGCCAAAGTCGAACTCAGATACCTGCCGGGCTACTACCCCAACTTCGACGACGTTGTGCCCGCTTTGGTCGAGATGTGGCGAGCCGTCGGTTTCAACGCCGAGGCCGTGCCGGTCGAAAACGACGACTTCGCCCATGGCAAGGGCTGGGGCGTTCGCGGCAGCGCCGAAAGCCATCGCTTCATGGATCCGACCGGCGCGATTATTCCCGCTTGGGGCCCGGCGAGCTGGATCGAGATCGACCTCGGCTGGAAGCCGCCCGCGGCTTTCCTCGACGCGATAAAGGTGCTCCAAACGTCCGGCGGCACGGAGGAGCGTCACACGGCCTTTGCAAGACTGCTCGATGCTGTCGACGCCGATCCGCCGGGGACGTTCTTGTACCGGGAATCGCAGATCTTCGGAGTGCGCAAGAACGTGGAGTGGATGCCTTACTCGCTCTTCTGGACCGATTTCGGCCCGGACAATCTCCGATTCAAGTAGGCGCTCCACTTAGACGCGCAAATGGAAGCCGCGGCGCCTCCATTCGCATTCGCGATCACTGATCTCTCGGTGCGAGCGCGCGCGGGTTGGTTGAGGCCGCCGCGGACGATCATCGCCGGCGTCACCATCGCCCTTAGCGAGGGGGAAGTGCTGGCGGTGGTCGGGCGTTCCGGGGTTGGCAAGACCGTCATGTGGCGCGCGATGTTCGGCCTCGCCTCTCCCGGCTTGACGGTCGAGTGCGCGAGCCGCGCTCCCGCCCTGTCAGAGGCCGGCCTCGAGCGCTGGCGCCGATCGTCGGTCATCTTCGTCCACCAGAGCGCCCAGCGCAGCCTCGATCCACGGCTCTCGCTCAACGATTATTTGCGCCGCCTGTTTGCGCGCTCTGAACTTGAGGGCGCGCGTGAGCGATTCCATGAAGCCGCGGCGGCGCTCGGCCTGGCTCTCCGACCGGAGGACCTGGCTCGCCTGGTCGGAACCTTTTCTGGCGGCGAGATGCAACGCGTAGCCCTTGCCTTGCGTCTGGCGGGCCGGGCGAAAATCATGGTCCTCGATGAGCCGTCCGCCGCGCTCGATTTCCACTTGGCGCAACAGGCGAAAGCGCTGGTCGCGACTGTGGTCGAGCGTTTCGGCGTCTCGGTAATCTGCGTCACGCATGACTATCACTTCGTCGCCGGCCTCGCGAAGCGGGCGATCTATCTGGAGCACGGAGCGGCGACCGAGCTTGATCTTTCCACCGGCCGAAGCGCGTCGGCCGAAGCGCGCGAGTGGTTAGAGCTGTCGCTGCGCGAGGTCGGCGAATACGCCCGTTTCTTTGGAGACGGGACAGGCGCCGCCGGCGCGAACCTCACGAGGATTCCGATTCGGATGAGCCGCAGGGCGCTCGTCGATGCTCGATAGGCCTGGCCCGAGCGGCGAACCCATCGTCGCCATCGATGGCGCCCTCATTTCGATCGCGGGAGGAGAGGCGACCCTCGGCCCCTACTCGCTCGATCTCCGACCCGCCGAAATCGTCTCGATCGTTGGCCCGAGCGGCAGCGGCAAGACAACGCTCGTCAAGGCGATCGTCGAGCGGCGCGCGCCATTCGCAGGGAAAATCGCCGTCAAGGCCGGTTCGCGGGAAATCGCCTACGTTCCACAAAATGCGGCGGACCGATTGAACCGGATGGCGTCGGCGCTGCGCCACATGCGCGACGTCTCCAGGCGAATGAGCGGGATTTGCGCGAGGGATCTCCTTGGGCGCTTCCGCATTCCGCCCGACGCCTTGCGGCGCCAGGTCAGCACGTTCAGCGCCGGCCAACAGCAGCGACTGGTGCTCCTCTTGGCCCTGATTTGCCGCCCGCGCCTGGTCATCCTCGACGAGCCGACGAGCGCGCTTGACGTGGAGATGCGCCAGGAATTGGCGCTGCTGCTTCGCAAGCTTAAGGACGAAGAAGAGATCGCGGTCCTGGTGGCAAGCCACCATCTTCCCTTCGTCAGCACCATTTCGGACCGCGTCTGCCAACTCGAGCGTCGAGACATCGAGGCCGCGGCGTGATCGGTTCGCTCGCTCAGGCGTTCCTCAGGATCGCGCTTGCGTCGCTCGGCGTCGTAACGGTCGTCTTTTTCGCTCTCCGCATCGCGGGCGACCCGGTCACGATCGCGCTACCGCCCGGCACGCCCCTCGACGTCCGCGAGATCTATCGCAAGGCCTGGGGCCTCGATGGGACGCTGGCGCAGCAATATGTGCGCTTCCTCGCTCGCCTCGCAGAAGGCGATCTCGGCCGGTCGCTCGCCTTCGATCGCCCGGCGACCGCGGTGATCGCCGAGTATCTTGGCACGACCTTGAGGCTTGTCCTCGGCGCCGTCGCCATCGCGGCGACATCGGCCTATGTCAACGCCGTCTTCTTCTGGATATCGGCGGAGAAGCGGCGTTATGCCCGCCTCGCCGGGGCGTTGGGATCGCTGAATGCCGTCATCTTCTCGCTTTCCGATTTCGTACTGGCGATCGTCTCGCTGCTCGTGTTCGGCCTTCTTCTGGGCGTGTCATTTTCGCCCGACACGGGCCGCTGGAATTTCTTCATCGGCTCGTTCTGCGTCGGGCTGCCTTTTGGAGCCTACTTTTCGCTGATCAGCCGTCGGCTGGCCGAGGATCATTTGAAAGACCCGCGAATCCGCTTCTTGACGGACGCGACCTCGACGACGTGGCGCAATTTTCACGTTCTCTTCCTGCCAGCGCTGCTCAACCGATGCTGGTCGCTTCTTCTCCTGCGCATGGTGTGGCTCGCCGCCGGCACCTTCGTCGTGGAGAACGTCCTCGGCATTCGCGGCATGGGCTATCTCACGATCCGCTCGGTCGCCCAGCGGGATCTCAACGTCACCCAGGGCGTGGTCCTGTTGATCGCGATCCTGAGCGTCGTCGCAAATATCGTCGCCGACACGCTCGACCGCCGCGCCTCAAGGAGCCACGGTTGACCGCGGAGGCGATGGCGCCGCGCCGGGTCGTCCGGCTGGATCGGCGCTGGCTCGCGATCGCGGGCGCTGTCGGTCTCGCGGGCCTCGTCGTGGCGATCGCCGTCGCCGACAATCGGATGGATCTTTCGGCTCGCCAATTGCCGCCGCTGACTGGCGGCTATGTCCTCGGCTCGGACCAAATCGGCCGCAGTCTGCTTCGCCAGATCTGCCGGGCGAGCGTGATTACGATCGTCCTCGGCGGCAGCGCATCGTTGGTGAGCGTCTTTATCGGTTTTTTGCTCGGCCTCGGCAGCCTCTCGCGACGACGATTCGTCCGCGGCCTGTTGACGATCGTCATCGACCTCAAGTCGGGGCTGCCGACATTCTTTGTCGCGCTTTTGCTCGGCGCGATCTTTGGCCAGACGCCTGTCTTCCTGTTCACCGTTCTCTGCTTCGTCGGCGTCGAGTTCTCGGCGCGGGCGACCAAGGACAATGCCGCAGAGTTCGTGAGCGGGCCGATGTATCGCGCGCTCGTCGCCGAGAACGTGCCCCTCGCGCGCCGCGCCGCTCACGTTCTTCTGTTCGTCAGCCCGGTCCTCGCGCCGTTGTGGGCCTTGGTGTTTCTCGAGGCGATCCTCGTCGAAAGCGGTTTAAGCTTCGTCGGCCTCGGACTGAGGCCGGACCTCGCCAGTCTCGGCGTGCTCATCCGCGAGTACTATCGGATCGTCCTCCAGGACGGTTGGCCAATGGTTCTCGCCACGACGACGCTCGGCGGCTTCTGCATCGCTCTCTTTCACATGGCCCGCCGCAGACTGGGCTGATACGCGGCACAGTTCGTCAGTAGCGCTGCAAGCCGCCTGACTTCGCGGCGGAGTTCGCGCACGCTCAACTGAGCATGGCCGAGGAGGAGGCCATTGGCGTCGGTCGCGCCCTCGTGAAAGGCGCTGAGCGGACGCAGCACGAAGCTGCCTGCCGCGCGTTCGGCCAGCTCGGCGTCGGAAAGCGTCGCCGGAAGCCGGCAGACGGTATGCAGCCCGGCAAGCGAGGGCTCGGGTAAAATGACGTCGCCCAAATGCTCGGCGACGGCTGCTGCAAGGACGGCGTGGCGCTCGGCGTATATCCCACGCATGGCGCGCACATGTTCGGCGTAGTGCCCAGCGACAATGAAGTCATTCAGGATGGCCTGCTCCAGTGGAGGCCGATAGCCGTCGGCGAGCAAGCGCGTCGACAACATCGCGTCGACCAATTTATCCGGCACGACAACGAACCCAAGGCGAAGCGAGGGCGCGAGCGTCCGGCGAAAGCTCGAGAAATAGAGCACGCGACCGGGAGCGCGCGTCCAGATCGGCGACTGCCAGAGACCAGGCGAAAGGAGATCGTGGCCGGTGTCATCCTCAAGGATCCAGCGTCCTTCGCGCGCGCCTGCCCAGTCGGCAAGCGCCGTGCGCTGCGCAGGGTCAAGAGTGAATCCGAGCGGGAAGTGGCTCGACGGCGTGAATAGCGCGATCTTCGGATCCGGTTGGCTGAGTTCGGCCGCCCTCGCATCGAATCCGCGACTGTCCACCGGCACGGAAATCACTCGCGCACCGGCGGCCCGCAGAATTTGCCGGACGCCGACATGCGTCGGATTTTCGAGGAGAACCGCGTCGTTTGGCTCGATAAGAAGCGCCGCCGCCAAACTGATCGCTTGACCTTCGCCGGTCACGACGACGACCTGATCGGGCGCGCACTGGATGCCGCGCGTCTCGAAGAGGTGATCGGCAATCGTTTGGCGAAGCGGGAGGTAGCCGCCGGTGTCGGCGCTGCGCAAGAGCTCGCGCAGGCTCCTCGCGCATCGATTCGCCGCGAGCCTCCCCCACAGCCTCTGTGGAAAGACGTCGAGCGCGGGAAGATCGACCTCGAAGGGCCGACCGATCAAGTAGCCGGGCTCGATAGCGTGCGGCGGCGGATCGAGGCGCCGTTCCGGCTGACGTCTCTCCGCGCGCCACGGTCGATCGACAGGGCCGCGACGGAATGTCGCCGCGACACAGCTTCCGGCGCCGAATTGCGAGACAATATATCCCTCGGCCTTCAACTCTTCATACGCGAACACGACGATATTGCGTGACACGCCGAGATCGTTGGCGAGTCGTCTTGTCGAGGGAAGCCGCGCGCCCGTCCGCAATCGACCGCGCAGGATCAGCTCCTTAAGCTGCCTGTAGATCTGCCGGCCGGCCGGCTCCCGGCTCGCTGAGGAGAGCGCGATTGACGGCAGCGCGCGATGAACGTGGGCGATCGACATGGGCGGTCAATTGATCCGCGCGTCGATTAAGACCTAGCCCGAGGCATGTGACGCCCGAATGTCGCGCGGGACAAATTTCCAAGACGGCGCGGCAATCGGCCGCGCCCGGTTGCGTGACACTCTTAAGCTTTCCGCTGGGCGGCGATCACAAATCCGGATCCCGCCATCGCGAAATCGAGTGAAATCGAAATCTTCACGAACTCCGCGAGAACTCTGCGCCTTGTCGACCAACAAGGAGCGAAGGTTGCAGTGTCGGTGGTTCGATTCCGCCCCTGGGCGCCGTCCCGTTTGCAGGGTTGCCGGCGAGGCGGCGTGAGGTCTCGCCTGGGCGTCGCCTGGATTGCCGGATTGTCGCCCGGCCCGCCTCGGCGAAGGCTCGCTGGGGTGGTCACGGGGGAACCCCTGCGCGGCTGATTATCGGAAACCGCTCAAGATTTTACGTCAGAAAATCGGACCTCTGCCTCTTGCGACGTACCGAGGTGCCCGCGCCGAGCAAATGAACCCCGCCGCAGTAATCAAGCCGCAGATTTGCAATCGCCTTTGTCTTGACGCGAAACTGCCCGACAATTAACAAATTGTAGCACTTTCCGCGTTGTCGGGGTCGTGTCCATCGTCCGCGGCGTCCGAAAGTCGTGAGTTCGACGCGTAGCTTCGGGGGCGGCGTGGGCGCGGCAACGCGGGCGCGAGGGGGTCGCGAGTCCAGTCGGGGCACCGGCTCGCGCTGCAGTCACGGCGCTCGTTTTCGTCATCGGATTGATGTTCGGAATGATGGCCGGCACGAAGCCGGCGTCGGCATTGCCCGTTCAGGCCGGACCGGGTCCATCTTGTCCTTTTGGCTATAGTTTCATTAATTTCGGGCCTCTCTACGGATATTGCGCCGAAAATTCCGATAACGAATTCACCGGATGTCCTCCGAATTACAAGCCGGCGTTTGTCGGGAAGGCGCCCGTTTGCAATCTCCCGTCTGGTAACACTAGCTCACCTAATGAACCCGTTTACCTTCAAGATTCGATTGATCGCGAGAAAGCACTTTTGCGTAAAAATAAGAATGATTTGCAAGTTGCGAAACGGGCTCTTGTAGCGGCGTTTCTTAACCCTTGGGGATCACCAGAATCCATCGCGCAAGAAATCAAAGATATTAAGCTTAAAATTTCGTCAGACGAATCGGGGCTTCGTGAGGAGGAAGATCAACTTGTCGCCCTGCGGAAACAATACTACAGTGCGTATGTCCCGCTCAGTTCGCAGGCTCCAGGTTCCAGCTCGAACGCGCCGCCGGCCTATGCCGAGAGTTCCTCTCTCGGTGACGAGATCGGCCCTCATCTCAAAGCGACCGACTTCACCGCAGCTGCGCCAGCGGACGGCGGCGTTGGCGTCACCGTGATCCCTGTGTTTGGCGGTTTCGGCATGAATGGCGGCGGCTTTTCGGGCTCGTCCGCCTATGGCGGTTTGGAAGTTGGACTCGATTTCAGCCGCGCGCTGAATCTGGACGCTGACCAGCATCTTGCGGCCCTTGGCGGCCTCTTTAGCGACAGGACGACCGCCAACACCTCCGGAGCAGGCGGTTCGACCGCATACGGTTGGACGGCGGTGTTCGGCACCGGTTTTAGCTTCGGCCGCAATTATCTGACGTCGATCGCCCTATTCGGCAGGGGAGCCGAGAATCTTTCACTCGAACCCAGCGGCGCGACCGGGAGCACAAGGGATTATGAGAAGGCGTTCGATATTTCCGGCGGTCACATGTTCACGCTTTGGGACCCGGATATCAACAGCGTGTCCGATATCCTTGCGGACGGATGGAAGACTGTGACGCTCGACGTCGCCGGCAACATCGAATACGGCGATGCACGGCAGGCGAATTTCGTCGACTCGATGGGCGCGTTTAGCCAGGGCAACTGGGCCGAGGTCTGGAGCGTTGGCCCGAGCGCGACGCTCTCCGCGCTCTTTAAGCAGGACAACACGTATTTCATTCCGTATGTAACCGCTCAGATCGATTTCGCGCCGCGGATCGAGGTGAGTTCTGCGGCGCTGACTTCGTCCGGACCCATCGTGGATCGGGCCACCCCGTATTTTGAAGCCGGCCTCGACGTGAGCAGTGGAGCGAACTGGTCGATCGTCGGCAGCGCCTTCTTCGAGCCGTCGCCGTCGGTCCGCTCGTATGGCGGTCGTCTGGTGGCGAGCATTCACTTCTAACCCATTTACGGCGCGCCCGGCCCCGGCACAGGTCGCGCCCGCGGCCTTTCCGAACGCCGCCCCCGTAGCGAACTGGCGCATTTGGTGCTACCCCGATTGCGAAGGCAACAACGAGGTGGTACAAACTGCGACGACTGGGCGAAGCTAAGTCCTTGTATTCGCTTGATTTACGGTCGGATTTTCTCTAATCCGCCCCGTGGCGCCATCTCGCTTAAGGTCCTGGCTCAGTCTCGACGTTCGCGGCCAGGGCGACGGCGAAAAGGGGATTTCGCGCTCACGTTTCGAGCCGTCTTCGCAGGCGCACTTCACACCACCGGGCTGAGTTGGCCGCGCTAGATTCTGCCCGATCGGCTATTGCTCTAACAATTCACGCTAGGCGGCAAGTGCGCCAAGTTCGCGATCAATCGCCGCGGCCATCGAATGAGTTGGCGTTCGCCCAACGGTCTCGTCGGTCAGAGGGTGAGGGACGCGCTTCCGATTAAGGCGAGACCATCGAAGCGTGGCGATTGCCGCCTATCGCCGCCGGATCGCACGGGCTCGATATGAATATCCGTTGCAATTTCGCTTGACAGTGGCGATATCGGGTTATACTCTGTTAAGTTAATCGATAATATAAGTCTTTGTAGAAAAAACTAAGTACTTTGCTTTATTTGCGGTTGTATTGATGGCGCAATTGCGTATTCCTACGAATTCGTTTCTATGCGCGCGCGTTTTGTGCCCGTTCTTCCTTGTTATAATTTGCCAGGCTCTGGCTTCATGCTCGTCAGTGCAAGGGTTCGCCAATGATCCGGAGAACTCAAGCTCAGTCCTGACGTCGCTGTCTGACTATTTTGACCCAAAATGGGAAGTACAGTATTACTCGGAGTCTGACGCCGTCAGGCGGCAAGGCCTAAGAGACGAGATCGTCGCGGCTCGTATGCGTGCGTATGATATTGAATTCGATGATTTCGTCCGAAGTCTCTACGGCGAATCTAATTTGGTAGACGCTGGCGGAGGTCTTGTTGTTACTGCGATAGGCGCGGTCGGAGCGACAAGCGGTGGTCTTGCGGCCAAGTCCGCGCTCAACGCCGCATCATCGGGCATCACCGGCGCACAAGGCGTTATTAGCAAGGATTTGTACTATCAGCGCACGATTCCTGCGTTGATCGCGGAGATGGATGCCGATCGCAACAACGCCAAGGCGAGCATCTTACTAGGGCTAAAGCAGTCCGACTCGAACTACCCGCTTGTACAAGCCTACGCCGATTTGGAGAACCTGAAGAACGCAGGCGGAATCCCGCGCGCTATCTCCAATGTAACAGGCGCCGCTTCGACAAACGCGCAACAGGCCACCTTAGCTCTTCAGGTAGTCAGCAACACTAGCTACGCATATTCTCGAAGCTCCTCGGGAGAGGCAATCACGCGCTGGCTCGTTTCTGGCGGTGTGTTCAACAAAGCCCACCAGAGCGCTCTACTTGCGTGGATGAAAGAGCACGGCATTGTCGCAATGTCGCTCAGCGTATTCATCAGCACTGTCGGTTTCGAGCCGCAAAGGCAGCAGGCGATCAAGGATTTGTCAATTCCTCACTGAGGATTGTGAGGGGAGCGCACATCATGACGCAATACAAAACTGTGACGATTACTGACGTCCCGTCTGATCAACTGTCAAACTTGATGTTGATAACAGAAAACGGCGATCCCAAGCCGACGCAAGTCACTGCCTCCGCCGACGGCAAGGGCACATACACAATTACTGCCTATTTCCCCGTCGACGGCCAACCTGCAAACGGGGGACAGCAACAAGGGCAGGCGCAGGCGGCCAAGCCGCAGGGCGCCCAGCAGGGACAATCGCAAGGCAATAGGCAAGCGGCCAATCCGCCTGCGGGACAGCAAGACGATGCACAGAAACCTTCTGCACAAGGCGGCAGCGCCGCAGGAACGCTTCGCGGGTTCGACGCCAATTTCGACTGCAGTCATCTTCTCGACAAGGCAAAGGCGGTCGGAGTTAATTTCATTTGTAGGTATTACTCTCATTCGTCGGGCAAGAACCTGTCTCCTTCAGAGGCGCGGCTCATAACGGCCGCAGGAATGCGGATCGTTGTGGTGTGGGAAACGAATGGAGACAAGTATCCGTTCTTCTCATATCAGCAAGGGAAAACAGATGGCTCGGCTGCGGCGGATATGGCGCAGACAATTGGTCAGCCCATTGATAGCGCGATCTACTTTGCGGTTGACTATGACGCGAGCCCCGAAGAAATCTCCGCCAATATTACGGCGTATTTCAGGGGCGTCCGCGACGGAATGTCAGCCAAAAAGCCCAACGGTCCGACCTACTCAGTCGGCGTCTACGGGTCAGGTTTGACTTGCGAGACCCTCTTGAAGGCAAGCCTCGTGGACCATTCTTGGCTCGCGATGTCCTCGGGCTACCGAGACTCGAAGACGTTTACTGGGTGGAATATCAAGCAAAGTTTGTCGGCCGATCCATGGGGCTTCGGCCGCACGATTGACCCTGATGTCGGGGTCAACGACGCCAGCAATTCATTGGGCGCTTTCACCGTGGCGTTGGGCGCGGCGCCCGGAAATTTTTAGCGAGGCGGACACCATTTATCGGCGCACGTGGCGGCAATGGAGGCCTGCTGCTCGTCCCGACATCAGCCCCCGGCCAACTGCCGACAGGACGAGAAAAGCTTGAGGGCCTCGCCGCGAGATCCGTCGGACAACATGCCTTGATCGCGAGCCATTTGAGTTCGTTCAAGGGCGCAGTGAGGTCTGAGATGTCCAACGCATCTGTTCCGGGGCAGGGCGACACGATGTTGGACCTGTTTGTGAGCATGCTCGAAGTGAGGCTGCGCACAACGCCGACGCCTGCTTCGCCCGATCCGTTCGCCGAATCATTATTGGATGAAGTCCGATCCGCAATCGCAAAGGAGAAAGAGGCCATTCAAGCCGGCGATACGAACTGGAACGAAGCATATCGACTGGAGAGGCTGCTGGCAGCCGCCGCGCCGGCGGACATCGTGGCGCTCGAACTCGACAGACGAGTGAATGAGGTGCTGGCGACGGCCGCGCCGTTTGCGGTGCGGGCGCAGGCCGACGTGAGCGTAGCAAAGAAAGCGGCCTATGACAGCGCAAAGCAGCCGCCGGAGCTCCGTCCGGGCGGAGTTACAATCTTGCGCAACGCCCTTACAAATCTGCTCGAGGAAATCCACTGGGAAGATCAACGAAAATTCTTCGTGTCACCTATCCTGAAAGAGGCGATCAGAAAAACAGTATTCCTAGGCGTAGTCATATTTATAATTGTTGTTGCCCCGTATTTTTGGTTATCCGCCGTCCTATCTCAAACCGATCCCGTCGAGTTTACGTTATGGCCTTGGTTCCCTTTGTACACGGCCATAATGTTTGGCGGTTTTGGGGCTTTCTTCAGTCGTCTTATTGAGTTGCTTTTGAACGGTGAGAGGCTAACTGTGAGGGAGACGCAAAACGCGGCTAATTATAGAAATCTATTTCTTCGGGGCGCGGTGGGAATGTCGGGCGCACTCTTCTTATTTTTCTTCTTGAAGTCCGGACTAATTAGCGGAGGGATGTTTCCGGATTTCGGCAACATGGGGCTGGAGAAGATAGATTTTCAGACGAATATGAAAGCGATAACTTCCCAAGATCAGAAAAAGGAATATATGCGCGTCGTTGTGCCTAGCAGCGGGGTGGCCTTGCTTGCCGTTTGGAGCTTCTTGGCTGGCTTTTCCGAGCGCCTAGTGCCAACAGTTCTCTCTAATACTGAAGCATCACTGCAAAAGGCGTCCAATTTGACGGGTTCCAAAGAGGATTAATGAGAATTGTTCGCTCTAATTACAGCATATTCTCGAAGACCACGGTTTCCAATTCGTATGGAAGGCTTTGGCCTATCTCGGTGAAAAAGTCATGAATGCGTTGCCATTGCCCTCTCAATCCGAAATAAACGCGCTCTTTAACTCACCAACCGATGTCCAACCCCAAACCTTCGAACTTGCCCTCGTCCTCGGCGGCACCGTGTCGGCGGGAGCTTATACCGCTGGGGCGATCGACTTTTTGGCCGAGGCGCTCGATTGTTTTGAGGCCGCCAAAGCCGCGGGGCAGGCGCCAAACTACAAGGTGGTTTTGCGCACGATCGCCGGCACGTCCGGCGGCGCCGTCAATGCGGCCATCGCCGCCCGCGCCTTCAACTACAAGTTCCCCCACGTCTCCGCGAGCACGTTGCCGGGTCCTGCCGACAGGGTCCCCAATCCGTTCTTTGAAGTCTGGGTCAATCGACTGACGCTCGGCGACTTCTTGACCACGACGGATATTCGCGGCGCCATACCATCGCTGTTGAATGGCAAAACCATCGACGCGGCGGCCAAATGGCTCCAGGAATATACGGCCGAGCCGCTGGCCGGGCCGCGAGAATGGATCGCCCATCCGCTCACCGCGTTTTTGACCGTAACGAACCTTCGCGGGATTCCCTACAAGATCGAATTTCAATCTGGCCTCACTGAAACGTTTGTCAATCACGCCGACTTCGTCAGATTTGCGCTGCATTATTCCGGTCGGCCCGCTTTCGAACCCCGTCCAGACGAGTTCAGCCTTGGGTTTGGCGATTTACGCCTGCCAAGCGCCGCGAGCTGGAGCGATCTTGCCGCCTATGCCTGCGCAAGCGCGGCGTTTCCGCTCGGCTTCCCAACCCGGCAGCTCTCTCGGCCGCTGAGCCACTATGCCTACCGGGTGGTGGCTGTGCCTACCGACAAGGGCGGGCTCGAACCAAAGGCGCTCGTCGTTGACTGGCCGGCAATGACAGGCGCAACCGGCGACTTGCAGCCGACGGACTATTTTTTCAGCGCGGTCGACGGCGGGGTCACGGACAACGAGCCCATCGAACTCGCGCGGACCTCGCTCTCCGGGATCGGTGGGAGAAATCCGCGCTGCCCTCAGTGCGCTCATCGCGCGGTCTTCCTCATCGATCCGTTTGCCGGCGTCGCGCCAGTCACCGCTCCGGGCGTGTCAGGCGCGTCGAAAACCGCCGAGGCGACATTTAGCGCTGTCGTGCAACAAACTCGGTATGGCGCAGCCGATCTTCTTCTCGCCGCGGATAAGAGCGTTTACAGCCGCTTCATGTTGACGCCGTCGCGGGACGGCCGGATCGGCGGCGACGCCATTGCAAGCGCCGGCCTCGACGCTTTCTTAGGCTTTGCCAGCAAAGACTTCATGATCCATGACTACCTGCTAGGTCGGTACAATTGTCAGAGCTTTCTGCGAAAAGAATTCCGATTGAGCGCGGACAACACGCTGTTCGAAAAGTGGCATGAGCCAGAGAGACCGCCTTTCGCCGACAAGGACGGGGACTTGCCCATCATTCCCCTCTTTGGCCAAGCCAGCGTTGACGAAACCATGCCGTCCTGGCCAGCAGGAAAACTGGATCCAGAGGACTATCGCGCTGCCATAGAGCTGCGCGCAAAGGCGATCCTTGCGGTCGCGGAACCGGGCCTCCTTTCGGCGATCGGGAAACCGCCGGGCCCCCTTGGTCAGTTCGTCGGTTGGCTCGCGCGGGTCGGGTTGCAGCTGAGCGAGCAGAGGATCGCCGATTTTGCCGTTGATGCGATGAAGAAAAGCCTGCAGCAGTCGAGATTGCTGTGACGGCCAATCGCGCTCAACGCGCGCAGATCTTTCAGGCGTAGAGACCCTCGCTCTCGATCTCTTGGCATCAAGGCTCAGCCGCCCCTCTGCGCCTGACGCTTAGGGCCGCAAACCGCCGTCGCTTTCGTTAAAAAGACGGATCGCGACCGATCAGGCGAGGCCGTAGCCGAGGCGGAGGTCGTCGCCGGCGACGTACATCTGCTCGATCAATTCGAGCCGCCGCCGCAATTCCGCGAGTTCGGCGGCCGCCGCGTCGAGAGCCTTGCGATGCTGCTTCAAGATGTTGTCCTGGGCCTTCAGCGTCGCATAGAGGTCGCGACGTTCATCGCTCAGCTTCCGCGACGCCTCATGCGGCTGCGGGATGGCGGTTTTCTGCCGGCGAGCCTCCTTGATCCATTCGCCGATCGCCAGCCTTAGGTCGGCGATCGCCTCGGCTTCGGTCGCCCCATCGCCGACGCAGTCGCGCAGGTCGGGCGCGAGCGCGACGAATCCGCCGCCGAACTCATCGGAAAGTGCGCTAACGACAACTGGGTAATCAGTATTGGGCATGCGGCCTCTCGTTCGCGTACAAGAACAACAACGCTGAGGAATCTCGGCTCGGACGCGCTGACGATACTAACAATTGCTTTTCATGACTATTGGGATGCGGGCGCATTTCGGCCAAAACGGTTAAGGACCGCTCGGCAAGTATGAACAAATGCTACGGATGTCGGTCGACGTCTTCTTGATGAGCGAAGGCGCCGGGGCCGGCCTTCGGAACAATGTGACGAGGGCCGGCGTCTTGAGCTCGAGGGCAGGGGTTTCACGCCGATTGCGCTTCGTCGCGGGCTTGACGGTCTTGTTTTTCACAATGTTATAACATAACGATTCGACTCAGACGACCGTCAATCCATGAGGCCCGCAGATGTCCAAGATGCTCGCCATCGCGCTCGCGCTGGCCTCAGCCGCCCTATCGGCGCCGGCCTTCGCCGATCCGGTCAAGGTCGTGGCGGCTGAGAATTTCTATGGCGACGTCGCCCGCCAAATCGGCGGCGCCAATGTCGAGGTCACGAGCATCCTCACAAACCCTGACGAAGACCCACATCTCTTCGAGGCGAGCCCGGAGACGGCGCGCGCCCTTGTCGACGCCAAGGTCGTGATCGCCAACGGCGCCGGCTACGACGCCTGGATGGACGGGTTGCTCGCCACGACCCAGACGCCGGGCCGCAAGGAGATCGTCGTCGGAAAGCTGGTTGGACGCCGCGCCGGCGACAACCCGCATCTCTGGTATCACCCTGGCTACATGAAGGCGATGGCCAAGGCGCTCGCCGTCGCGCTCGTCGCCGTCGATCCCGCCCACAAGACGGACTACGCCAAGGGCGAGGCGGACTTTGTCGCCTCGCTTGAGCAGCTTGAGGCCAAGATCGCCGAGATGCGGAAGAAATATGCGGGTCTGCCGGTCGCCGCGTCCGAGCCGGTCTTCGGCTATCAGGCCGAGTTGCTCGGCCTAAACGTCCACAATCAGCAATTCGCTTGGGCGATCATGAACAACGCCGAACCCACGCCCTTGGAGGTTGCCGCCTTCGAGGAAGACCTGAAGCGCCATCTCGTGAAAGTCATGCTTTATAACGCCCAGGCGAGCGAGCCTGCGGTGCAGCGGCTCGTCGATATCGCCAAGGGCAATTCGATCCCGATCGTCGGCGTATCGGAGACCGAGCCGCCGGGCGCGACCTATCAGACTTGGATGTTCGCGCAGCTCGATGCGCTCGACGGGGCGCTCGCCGCGCCGGCGAAGTAGGCGAGGCTCCGGCGCTTTCCGCGTCTAGATCTTCCCCGCCCGCATGTAACGGATCGGCGCGACGAAGCTGAGTTCGCTCTCGCGCAGCGCGGGCGGCGGAGGGACGAACGGCTGCGCGCGACGGATGAGATCGAGCGCCGCCTCGTCGAGTTCTTCAAAGCCCGACGAGTTCAGCACATGCGCTTCGACCAGCCGGCCCTTGCGGTCGATGCGGAAGGCGACGTCGACGACCCCAAAGCGTCCTTTGGCGTTGGCGGGAAACCGCTTGTGGCGTTCGATTTGCGCGATCAGGTTGCGCTGCCAGGTCTTTATGGCGGCCTCATCGCTCGCCTCCTCTCGGCCGGCGACGACGACTGCGGCGGGCGAGGTTTCGAGCCTATCGGCTTCGGTGCTCGCCGCAGCGTCGGCCGGCGGGGCCGGCGGCTCGGCGGGCGGTTGCGGCGCGGGCGGGGTTGGAGGATCGGAAGCGACCGGGGTCGGTTCGGGCGCCGGCGGCCTGGGCTCCTCCGTCGGCGGAGGCGGGATGGGCTCAGGGCTCGCGAGCGCCTCGCTTGGACTTGGCTCCGGCATTGGCGGCGGCGAACTTTGAGCCGCTTCGGGGGCCTGCGAGGCCTCGGGCTGGGACTGCGGCTCTGAAGGCGGCGGGGCGGCGATCGCGGTCAGGTTGAGCTCGACGACGGGCGCGCCGGCGTCGGTTTGGGGGCGGATATCGGCGCGCGTCAATTCGAGCCACGCGGCGCCGTGCGCCGCGGCGACAATTGCGGCGCACGCCGTCCATCTTAAGACCTCGCTCCTCACGGGCGCTCGTCGGCCTCAAGCCCAACAAGGCCGATCTTGAGATATCCGGCGACTCTCAGCGCGTTCATCAGCGACATCAGATCGTCGTAAGAGGCGGCCTTGTCGGCGCGCACGAATATGCGCCGCTCCCGGTCTGCATTCGAAGCGCGGTCGAGGGCGCCCTGAAGCGCGTCCTGCGAGACGACCTCGTTCTCGAGCCTCAGCGAGCGGTCGGCTTTGAGCGTTAGCGTGATCGGTTTGTCGGGCGGCGGACGCGCCTCGGCGTTGGACGTCGGCAGATCGACGGCGACGTCGACAGTTGAGAGCGGCGCCGCGATCATAAAGATGATCAACAGCACCAGAATGACGTCGATGAACGGCGTGACGTTGATCTCGTGCGTCTCTAGAGCGTCGTTCATTCTGACTGAATCGGCGGGGATTCCCAAATCAGCGTCGAAGTGATTCAAGCTGCTGACCGGGCGGAGGCCGGTCGGGATGGCGGAACCGCTTTCGATGGATTTGCGCT
>Ga0187782_10001024_pt1 | contig 19988 bp, 13 predicted proteins | sample 0715_SJ02_MP15_2_FD_132454 | JGI IMG/M metagenome (GOLD analysis project Ga0187782, IMG submission 132454) | Tropical peat soil microbial communities from peatlands in Department of Meta, Colombia - 0715_SJ02_MP15_20_MG | ecosystem: Environmental > Terrestrial > Soil > Wetlands > Peat | place... | reverse complement strand
GCTTCGTCCAGCTCGACGTGAGAGTCAAGCCCCAGGATGTCACCGCCGGCCTCCCGCATGTCCTCAAGCAGCATGCCGGTGCCAGTTCCAAAATGGATAATAGGCGTGCCGGGAGCAATCCCCTCGATCATCATCCGCGTGTAAGGAAGCGCAAACTCGCGATAATCAGCGGGGCCCAGGCAGCCGACCCAGGTGTCGAACACCTGGACAGCCTGAACGCCCGCGGCGATTTCGCCGTTGATGTATCTCGCCAGGTTGCGCGCCAGATGCTCCATTAAAGCCCGCCAAGCACCCGGGTCGCGATACATCAGCCCCTTGGTGTGCCGGTAGTCTCTCGATCCGCCGCCTTCAATAAGGTAGGAAGCGAGTGTGAAAGGACATGCAGCGAACCCGATGAGCGGCAATTTGGAGTCGAGGTCAGCTCGAGTCTGGCGTATCGCGTCGTAAAGATAGGCCAGCGATTGCTGTGGGTCGACTTCACGAAGCCGCTCCACCTCTCGAGGCAAGCGCAGCGGGGGCCTGATGATGGGTCCCTCGCCCTGGCCGTAAGCGAGGCTGAATCCCAGCGGCTCGACAATCAGCAGCAGGTCAGCAAATATAATGGCCGCGTCCACGCCCAGCGTTTTTCCTGCCGTCACCGTAACTTCAGAAACCAAGCGCGGATTCTTACAGAGCTCCAGGAATGGCGTCTTGGCGCGGAGCTCGCGATATTCCTTCATGTACCGGCCCGCTTGGCGCATCAACCAAATCGGCGTCGCCTCCACAGGCTCCTTGCGGCAGGCCTTCATAAACCGGGAATCAACCCACGGAGCGGCCGCAGGAATCTTGCGTTGTTTGGCGCCCGTCGATTGAGAATGCGAACTCAGCAAGGGACCCCTCACCCGTCCCGCTCCGGCTGGTGAAAGCGCCGGAGCAGGACGCCCTCTCCCCAAGGGAGAGGGTTGTTCATTCACTTCTAATCGAAAACACTGCCCTCTCCTTTGGGGAGAGGGTGGACCGCGACTGCGCCTTCTTCAGACGTCGCGGGACGGGTGAGGGGTTAGTTCCGGCCCCCTAATTCCCGCACCGCTACGGCGTCGCCTCGACCAGCCGTCGGTACACCTCGCGCACGCGTCGGCGGGTTTCGAGTAGGCTTGAGGCCAGTGTTTCCGAGCCTGCGATCAAGTCCCAGCGGCGCGCCAGGCATTCGATCGCTTCGGCATGACCTAGTCGATCCGGCAAGCCCTCAGCCGCCCTCCCGGTCACTAAGCGGACGGCATGGTCAACGGCGCGCAGGAAGTTCGCCCCGCCTGACAAGACATGGGCATCCGCATTATTCACCAAGCCAGCGGAACGTAAAGCGGCGATCTGCTCCGCCATGTTCGCGCCTGGGTGGGTGGCTATGTGTCCGCGCAAGCGGAGGAGAGACACGGCAAAATCAATGTCGTAATACCCTCCTGGGGCGGTCTTGGTGTTGGTGGGCGGGACCGACACTTCCTTTTCCAGCCTACGGCGCATTTGGCGAAGTTCGGCGGCCAGCGCCGGGTGGGCGGCAAAGCGGTCGAAAATGGCGTTCACGAGCCGGGAAACGGTTGCTCGTCCTAGTTCGGCATTTCCCGCCACATGGCAAGCTTTGAGATAGGTTAACCCCTCCCACACCTGGGCGTGCTCCCCAACATAGTTGAGTAATTCCTCTTGCGTGACCACCAGTTCGCCTTCCTGGCCACGAGGTCGAAGCCTAGTATCTATGGCGAACACGGTGCCTTCCTGCGTGTAGCTGGAGAGGACGTCGATCATTTTCGCCGCCAGGCGCTTCCAGAAATCCAACTCGTCTCGTCCCAGCTCGGGGCCCGTCACGAAGATCAGGTCGGCGTCCGAAGCGAGGTCAAATTCGTTCAAAGCCAGGCGTCCGAGCGCCAGGACTGCAAAGGGCCACGGACGGTTCCCTTCCCCATGGTTTTTCGATTCGAGGACCGAGCTGGCAATTTGCAAGGCGCTGGAAACGCACCGAGCGGCCACGGCGGACCAGCGTTTCAGCACCCGAAAGCTTGATCCCAACGAAGCCAAATCTGCGGCACCGAGTTCCAGGACACGAGCCAGGAAATGCCGGCGGAGCAGCGCCATCTTTTGGCGCATGGCCAACACAGGCTCCGAGGCCCAGGGATGAGGTTCGGCGTCTTCCGATTCATTGAGAGCGATTTCCATCTGTGCAGCGGCGGGAGGAGTTTGCGCGGAGTCGAGAACGATCATGTCCTCGGGATGACGTATAAGAAGTTCGCCGAGGTACTCGCTTCCGCTTACCACCTCCAGCGCACGCCCCAGGAGTTCAGGTTTTTCGAGTGCCAAGGCAAACCGCTCCGGTGACGCCAGCAAGGCCGTGAGGAATCTTGCCGCGCCCTTGCGCAATTGCCCGGGAATTTCAGCCTCGCGGACCCGGATCGCCAAGTCCGGCGTCAGAGCGCTCAGGAAACTCAAGGTGGAATCGTAGGAGGCGTGCCCCAGGTCGGGAGTGAGCGAAGGAAGCGGCTTGAGCTCGAACCCCTTGTCGCGGGCAGGCGGAGTGCGAGGATGGATGACGCGTTGGTAGATCTCGTCCACTTTTTCAAACCCGTCTTGCAACTTCTGTAAGAGCGCCTCGCCCGGCGATTCGCCCGAACCGGCGGCAACCCCCACGCGGCGGGCAACGCGATCGCGGGCGCGCGCCCCGGCGGGCAAGCGGTGGGTTTGCTGGCCGAGCTCGAGCTGGACGCAATGCTCGACTTTGCGGAGGAATACATAAGAATTTGTCAGACGGGCATAATCGCCGTCGCTGAGCCATCCTTTGTCGTTCAGCTTGCGAAGGGCGAAAAGAGTGCCGCCCGAGCGCACCCAAGCGTCCTGGCCTCCGTAAAGCCGCTGTAGGCACTGGGCCAGAAACTCGATGTCCCGGATGCCGCCCAGGTGTTGTTTGACATCTATCGCTTGGCCGCCGCTCTCCCGCATTCTTCTGGAGATTCGCTCGCGCGACCACAGGACGCTCTCTACGGCCTCAAAATCGCCCGGCGAACCATAAATATCCAGCTCGACCCCGCGCAGGAAATCGCGAGTCAGCCTGGCATCACCCGCCGAATGGCGAGCCTTAATCAACATCTGCAACTCCCAATCCCGTGCCCGGTGCTCGTAATATTCGAGGGACGATTTGAGTGAGATGGCCAGGTCGCCCTGTTCCCCTTCCGGACGCAGACGCAAGTCGACGCGGAAGACCTCACCCTGGGGTGTCGGTTGCGTAATGGTGCGTGTGATGGCATTGGCCAGACGGACAAAGTACTCTTTGTTAGTGACGACGGACTCGTTGCCTCCAGCGGTTTCACCGTCGTGGGAATAGAGAAATAGCAGGTCGATGTCGGAGCTGTAATTCAACTCGTTCCCACCCAGCTTGCCCAACGAGATGATGCTGAACCCACTGCGCGCGATGCGACCCTGCGAGTCGTAATACTGGGGCTGCCCATAGCGTTTTTCCAATTCGCCGTCGCAGAAAAGAAAGGCGTTGGTCAAAATCACGTCCGCCAAGGTGGCCAGTTCCAGGGTCGTCTCACCCAAAGTCGAAAGGCCCAGCACATCTTTCATCGCGATACGCAAGTAATTGCGCCGTTTGAAGCGCGCCAACTGGGCCGCCGGCCAGGGGTCGGGGTTGGTGGTGGCAAAGCGTGCATAATCCTGCATCAAGTCTTCTTTGGATTTTAGTTTGCTGAAGTTCCGGTCGTGAGCGAACTGGATGACGAGGCCAGGTTCGGACAACAGGGTCTCCGCCAGAAACCCGCTGTGGCCGAAGATCGCCAGCAGGTAGGACAGGGCCACCGGGTAACGCGCGATTTCGCCCAGCACGTCTGCCGGGGCTTCCTGCGCGTAACGTTCCAGAAGGTTGAGCGCGCCATCCGCATCCGGTGAATGGACCAGCAGGGAAGCCAGGGGAACCATCAGCGTAGGCGCCAGTTGCTGTTCGAGCCGCACCAAGTTGAGTTCAGCCTTCTCGAGGCTCTCAAAGGGTACAGCCTGGAACTCGGGACGCATGCAACCGATTATAACAGCAGTGGCTGGTGGCCAGGTTGAAAGGGTAAAGGGTGAAGGTTAAAGGGTGAAGTCTGAATGTTGGTTTACGCTACGCCCCCCTGAAAATCGCCCCCCACCCTCGTCATTCCCGCGAAGCTTCCCCTCCGAGGAGGCGGGCGAGTTGGAGTCCAACCAGGCGCAGTGGACCCCCGCTTGCGCGGAGGTGACAGCACGATTTTTGTTTGCCCGGGTGGGCAGTGGGCCCATGGAAAATCCATGCTTTGGCTGGTGGTGAGCAACTGGTCGCTGACTTTTGAAGCGTAATGGCTAAGGCCTGAGGTAAGATTATGTTATCCTTCGTTCTTTACCCTTTATCCTTTAATCTTTAACCTTTGTCCTCGAGGTCCGAATGTCGTCAATGCAACTTCACGGTTCGGTGTTGATTTTGATCCTCTTTGATATTTGCGAGGAGATCCGACTGGAAGAGTTGCGGCGCATTCTGGGCTTGCAACCGGCTGGGCGAGAGCCCAGCTTTAAACATCCGGCCCCGGAATACGTTCGTTTTGAGAATCCCCCTGTCGTGGAGGCGATGGAGAAAGTTATTCTGGGGACCGGCGAAGAACTGGAAGGGCGTCTCAAATACTACGACTACGGGGTCTTGAGCGTCGAATTCAAGCTCGCTTTTGAGGGGAGCTGGGAGAAACTCGTGGCTCTGTCTTCAAGGTACGTCGCGGGCCTCGAAATTGAACGGCATGCTGAGTTCGTGGCTCGACAGAGGCGCAAGCGGGTGAGCCCAGCGCTGGTTAAGCCTTACGAGCATTGGTTGAATGAGGACTACTATATCTTCCATGTGCAGGAGATCGAAGGACGACCGACAGCCGTGGAACTCCTCCAGGGCTATGGCGACCAGATTGCCCAGGTCGTCCGAGGTGAGGATGCTCAGCTCTCGGAAGGAGAACGCCGGGAGATTCTCCAGTCGAGCATGTCCTATTCCCCGACCGACTTGGTTGTCGCTGGCTGGAACGCGGCGTTTGTCTACGACACCGAGGCGGGCGCTGCCACCACCATTCAGCTCCTCGAATATGCCAACTCCCAGCTCCTGGAATTTCGCCATTACGACGATGTTCTGACGCGCGAGCTCAGGGGCGTGTATCTGTCTTTGGAGAAGGGGACAGGGTTTCTCGCCCGCTGGCGGCTGGCCCGAGCTTCAGCGCGCCTTCACACATTACTCTTGGACGTCACGGAGCTTACGGAACGCGCGGATAATGCAATCAAGTTTCTGAGCGATATGTTCTCCGCGCGGCTTTATCGGTTGGCCGCCGGCAAAGTGGGAGTCCCGGACTACAAGAACTTGGTCCAGCAGAAGCTGGGTACGGCGGAGAACCTCTACCGCTTCATGGTCGACCAATTTCACCAGGGCAGAGCGTTTGTTCTGGAACTTATGGTGGTGATTATATTAATCATTGACTTGATTTTCCTGTTTCGAGGGAAGGGGTAGGTCGGGTTTCAGGTGCCGGGCGCCAGGTTCAGGGGCCAGGGGCTGCGCTACCCCTGACACTTGGTACCTGGTTTTAGGGGTCTCCACCCCTCACGGCTGCGGACAGAGCGCGGACGAGTTCGGCGCCAAATTCGCTTCGGTCGACCGCCGTCGGCACATGTCCGAGCTTCGAGTCATACTCGATCATTTGTTCCATCAGCATAGCTGGCAACTTGCGATCATGAAAAAGTCCTTGGTCGACGGTCATGCGGCCGGGTTTGCCGGGCGTAGTGGTGGCGCCGGGGTCGCGCAGGGGCGCGGTGGGATTGAAGGAGGAGTTCGCCATCAGCGCCTGAAACGCCCGCTCTCCCAGAGCCTTGAATTCCTCCGGCGCCTCGAGGTATTCGTCGGTTTCGTCGTTGTGCAGGGAAAGGAACAGGTCCAACCGATGTCCAGAATCGACCCAGGCAAGAATGGCCTTCCGCTGCGCCCAGATTTCCGGCATCTTCCGGGAGTCAGGTGTATCCCAGTTCCGGTTAAGATCGTACCCATTCAGGTTAAAACGGACACCTCCGCGCGCCACGCCGTCCGGGTCGGCCAGAGGGAAGATTTTGTAGATGAAGTGATCGCGGAGGCGCGCCGCGCGCGCATCGTCGGAGAGCAGGAAACGCACCGCGCCATCGGCAACCCAGGAAGAACCAGTCTCCCACGCATGCTGGCGGAACATGAGCCAGATCACCATTTTGCCGTGTTCCGGAACCTTGGGGTTGGTGATGGTCAGAAGCGGCATCTCCCTACCCTCCAGAGTGCGGCCGGCGGACTGCTCCTCGAAGTAAGGACTGTTCCGAAAGAACTTGAGCAGGTTGCCGAGGTCTTTGTTGGTATAGGGTGTGACATGCGCGATCCAAACGTGGTCACGCTCGGGAGTGAACTGCAAGGTCAGGTGTGGCTCGCGCGCGTCCCAGGACACCTGGCTATCGGTGAAATGCGCCCAATGTACATCATCATAGCTGTACACGGGCCGCACGCCCGCTACGACCGAGTAAGTGGATCCCTTATAGTCATACTCGCCGGCTAAGTCGACCAAGTCGATTGTGATCGGCTCGTGGGGAAGACTCGCGAGCTCGAAATAATACCAGTTTGCTTGCCGGTTTCGATGATCCTGGTCGGATTGTCCCCTCACAGCGCAACGGAGGTGCGTAGGAGATACCTGCTCCACCTTGCCGATGGAGCCACCTTCAAAGTCGGCCAGGACTCGGATGCCCGCGGTTCCCCAAAAAAGCGGCGCCACAAAGACACCAAAAAGCCAGAAGGCAGGTTGCAGAAAACAGGTCACAGGAACTGTTGGTGTCCGTTCTCAAATGTCATAGTACAGCGCGAACTCGTACGGGTGCGGTCTCATATTCACGGCCTGCACTTCATTCTTCATTTTGTATTCGATCCAGGTCTCCAGAAGTTCCTCGCTGAAAACATCGCCTTTAAGCAGGAAGTCGTGATCTTTCTCGAGCGCACGAAGCGATTCCTCGAGCGAACCGGGAAGAGTGGGGACTTTCTTCAACTCCTCCGGGCCCAAATCGTAAATATCCTTGTCGAGAGGCTCGCCTGGATCGATCTTGTTTTCGATGCCATCGAGACCCGCCATCATCATAGCGGCAAAGGCCATGTAGGGATTGCAAGACGGGTCGGGGGGACGGTACTCCACACGCTTGGCTTTCGGGTTGGGGGAATACATAGGGATGCGGCAGCAGGCGCTGCGATTGCGGCGCGAGTAAGCCAGGTTCACGGGCGCCTCGAAGCCCGGCACAAGCCGTTTGTAGGAGTTCGTGGTGGGCGCAATCAGCCCCGCCAGGGCGGGCGAGTGCTTCAGCAGCCCGCCAATGTACCAAAGCCCCAGTTGACTGAATCCGGCGTACTTGTCGCCGGCAAAGAGCGGCTTGCCGTCTTTCCACAGGCTCTGGTGGGTGTGCATGCCCGAGCCATTGTCCTGGAAAATCGGCTTGGGCATGAAGGTCACCGTTTTTCCGTACTGGTAGGCAACATTCCGGATGATGTATTTGTACAACATCATGCCGTCCGCTGATTTCACCAGAGAGTTGAAGCGCTGGTCAATCTCGGCTTGGCCACCTGTGGCGACCTCGTGGTGGTGACACTCGATTTCGAGCCCGGCCTTTTCCATGGCCAAGACCATCTCACTGCGCAGATCCTGGTAATGGTCTGTGGGTGGGACCGGGAAATAACCTTCCTTGTAACGCGGCCGGTAACCCAGGTTGTCCTTCTCCCGTCCGGAGTTCCAGCGCCCCTCTTCCGCGTCAATAAAGTAGAAACCGTGTTGCTGGGCCTGGTCGAAGCGGATATTGTCAAAAATAAAGAATTCGGCTTCTGCGCCGAAGTACGCCTTGTCAGCGATTCCAGTATAGACAAGGTAATTCTCAGCCTTCTTGGCGATATTCCGGGGGTCTTTCACATAGTGTTGCCTGGTGACGGGGTCGATGATATCGCCAATCATGGCCAATGTGGGTGTCTCCGTGAATGGGTCGAGCATGTACCAACTCGGGTCGGGAACCAGGAGCATGTCGCTCTCATGAATCGCCGCCCAGCCACGGATGCTCGAGCCATCCATGCCAAAGCCATCATCGAAAGAACTCTCTTCCAATTCGTGAATCGGGAACGACACGTGTTGCCACAAACCCGGAAGGTCGGTGAAACGAATGTCCACAATCTTCACGTTGTTGGCAGCAGCGAACTCCAAGACTGCCTTCGGATTCATAGATCCTCCATAAGAAAATATTCTGCCCACCATCAAGGGCTTAAGTGTAGGTAGTTTTTCACTTATTAATGCAACATAGCGTGGGCGCGGAGTTTAGTCAAGGGTCCCCAACATGAAAATTTTTTATCAAGACCGAAAGCTGAACCACAGAGGACGCAGAGATCGCAGCGCGGCCTTTGGCCGCAACCAGACTCGCCGCAAGTGACGAGTGACGAGCAAGAAGAATCTTCGCGTGCGGCGAAGAATCTCAGGGTTAGTGTCACAGAGAGCACAGAGAGAAACACCTCCGTCCTTCTCTGTGAACTCTGTGTCCTCAGTGGTGAGACTTGGACAGCAAAAATGCGTTGACACTTTTCTTGGCTTTTTGTTAGCTTCAAAATTCCTGGCCATATCCTGAAAGGGAATCTTCCAGGTCCGTCTTCGTCAGCGACCACATTCGGCTACCGCTAAGGGTAGCGCCGACGAGAAGGTGGAGAGGTCAATGTTTGTAGCCAAGCGCATGTTTTTCACCAAAGGGGTCGGGAAACACCGTGAAAAGCTGACCAGCTTCGAATTAGCTTTGAGGTCGGCCGGGATTGCTGCCTGTAACCTGGTGCGAGTATCCAGCATTTTCCCGCCTCGCTGCAAGCTCGTTTCGCGGACCGAGGGTGTAAAGGAACTCCGCCCGGGGCAGGTGACTTTTGTGGTCATGAGCGAGAATTCAACACGGGAGCCGCATCGCTTGATTGCCGCTTCGGTGGGCGTCGCGATTCCGTCTGACCGGAACGCTTTTGGCTACCTCTCGGAGCATCATTCTTTTGGCGAAACGGAAGAAGTCGCCGGCGAGTACGCAGAAGAACTGGCGGCGGAAATGCTCGCCACCACGCTGGGCGTGGAGTTTGACCCTGACCGGAGCTGGGACGAGAAGAAGGAGATTTATCGAATCTCCAACAAGATCGTTCGCACCATGAATATCACCCAGTCAGCGATCGGTGATAAAAGGGGTCTCTGGACCACCGTATTGACCGCGGCGGTCTTGCTTGGAATCGACGAATAGCAGAAGGAAGAATCAAGGAGCAAGAAGCAAGGAGCAAGAAGCAAGGAGCAAGAAGCAAGAAGCAAAGAGCAAGGAGCTAAAAGCAAGGGTCAAGGAGTACGAATCACGGGGCAAGAAGCAAGGAGCAGGAAGCCCAAAGCGAGATCGTGTAAGAAAAGACAGAAGCAGTGAGCAGTGATGATCGAACGGCAAGCAGCTAAGACATTTCTAGATTTGCTCGTCTGGCAGCGGGCGCATGCCTTCGTCTTGGCGATTTACAAGCGGACCGCAGCCTTCCCAAACCGTGAGGCTTACGGCCTGGCGAGCCAAATGAGGGCCGCTGTCTCAATTCCCGCCAACATCGCCGAGGGGTTTGTGAAACGCGGCAAGGCAGACAAGGCGCGGTTTTTCAATATTGCGGAAGGCTCCCTCGAAGAAAGCCGCTACTACCTGATCTTGTCACAGGATCTCGGTTACGGAAATACTGGAGAGCTAATGGAGCTCCTTAACGAGGTCGGGCGCTTGCTCAAAGGCTATTCCCGAGCCATTCTTGCATCTTGATGCTTGCTGGTTCCCGGTTCGTCCGTCTTAAGTCTTTCATCGTGGTTCTTGCTCCTTGATTCTTGCTTCTTGCTTCTTGATTCTGGTCTTCGCCATGCGCAAACGCGAGATCCTCTCCAATCCGACCCACCCGCTGGCCATTAATGGCCGGAAGAGCGTTGCAGCCTTGCTCGAGAAAATGCAAGGGATATCCTTTCAGGGGCGCGCGCTCGCCACCGCTTACCAAATCTGGAAGAGGATGCTCGGCGACCCGGTCATGATCATGATGGGGATGTCCGGAGCGATGGTCCCCGCCGGCATGCGACGCTTGGTCGTTTTCATGCTGAAGAACCGCCTGATCGATTGCCTGGTTTCGACGGGCGCCAATTTCTTCCACGATATCCATGAAACCCTGGGCCGGTTCCACTATCAGTCTTCGCCCTCCATCGACGACGTCCTTTTGCAAAAAAACCTCATTGACCGCATTTACGATACGCTCGCGGACGAAGAAGAATTTCGGAAGGCGGACGAGATGATCGGCAGGTTTGCCGCCTCCCTCGATCCGTCGCGGGCGTACTCCACCCGCGAGTTCCTGTATCTGCTCGGCCGGCACTTGGCGCGAAAGGCGAAGGAAGACGGCATCGTCACGGCGGCGGCGAAAGCCCAGGTCCCGCTCTATTGTCCTGCCATTGGAGATTCTTCTATCGGCATCGGCATCGCGGAGAACCGTTTCCAGGGCCAGAACCAGTTCACCTTCGACGTGATCGGCGATGTGCTCGAGACGGCGCACCTGGCGGCGGATTCTCCTGCCAGCGGGGTCATCTATTTTGGCGGCGGCACTCCCAAGAACTTTGTTAACCAGACCGAGGTGACGGCCACGTTCATGCGTCAGTCACATAACGGGCATAAGTATGCCATACAGATCATCACTGATGCCGTCCACTGGGGCGGCCTTTCCGGTTGCACCTTTCAAGAAGCCCAGAGCTGGGGAAAGATCGCGCACGACGCCAGCATGGTAGATGTCCACTGCGACTCCACTATCGCGATGCCGATGCTGGTCACAGCCCTTTCGGAGAATATGAGCCTGATTCGGAAACGGAAGAAGCCCAGCTTCGATATGGGCCGCGAGCTCAAGTTCACTTTTCCGAAGTAAGCACTTTTTGTAGGGGCGGCCCTTGTGGCCGCCCCTGGGCAACCACAAGGGTTGCCCCTACAAGCAGCATCGTTTAGATCTCTTTAGGGGGAGAGTCCTCTTGCGCTTAATCTTTTTGATATTGATGCAAACTTCGTTCTTGCTGGCCGGAGAGATGCCGGTGGCCTTTGTCAGGCATGGTGACCAAATCGACGTGAGCATCGGAGGGAAACCTTTCACGAGTTACTATTTTAGCCCTAAAACGCCCAAGCCTTATCTCTACCCGTTGCGTTCACCGGAGGGCATTATCGTCACGCGCGGGTATCCCATGGTCACGAGCATTCCGGGCGAGAGTAAAGACCACCCCCATCATCGCGCCATGTTCTTCGCCCACGGGGATATCAATGGGGTCGATTTCTGGGGCGAAGCGCAGTTCACAGAGAAAACACCCGTGCATGTGGCGGGGAGGACCTATGCCTCCTCAGAGGAGCTTCCCAAGGGCCGCACGGTGTTCACCAAACTCGATGAAGCCAAGGGCGGACCTGATTCCGGAACGCTTCGGGGCATCTTCAGCCTGCTCGCCCCAGATGGACGGGTGATGGGCAGCGAGACGCAGGAATATACGTTTCGAGGCGATGAAAGGACCCGCACGATCGACTGCTCGTTTACCATCACAGCAGACCAAGGGACGCCCCTGAAAATGGGCGATACGAAGGAGGGAACCTTTGCCATTCGGGTGGTCAGGAGCCTGCAAGAACCCGCCGTGAAGATGCTGAATTCCGCCGGCGCCGTGGGTGAAAAGAACATCTGGGGTAAACGAGCTGATTGGGTTGATTACTCCGGCGTGGTGGGAGGGGAAAGGCTCGGAATTGCCATCTTCGACAATCCCGTTAACATCAAGCATCCCACCTACTGGCACGCTCGTGGCTACGGTTTGTTCGCTGTGAATCCTTTCGGCGAGCACGACTTCTATAATGACCCCAAGCGCGACGGAAGCGTGACCATTGCTGCCGGCGACTCGCTAACCTTGAAGTATCGAGTGCTGATTCATGACGGCGATGCCGCCGAAGCCAAGGTCGCTGAGGCCTACCAGCAGTATGCAGTAAGCAGTAGGCAGTAGGCAGTCGCAGCGAGTGGTTGGCAATCGGTAGCACTCGGACGTGTAGCTCTCTCCCAGGGGGAGAGGGTGACCCACGACAGCGCTTTCACCAGTCCGTCAGCTGACGGACGGGCCGGGCCTTCGCCCGCCGAAGGACTATTGGCGCTCAGGGCGGGCAGTCCGCTACGGCCCGCAGGCGGGTGAGGGGTCACTTGCCCGGTGTTGCGAGGCCAAACAGCGGGCTTCATCGCCGTCAGGGGATGGCAGGCCGTCCCCCTACAATCGTTGGGGTGGTTTATGGATCGACTTATCAAAGCTCAAGCGAAGGAAGGATTTCAACAAATCGTCCCGCCGGGAGCACTGCGTTTTCTTGACTTTGCTCGCTTGCGTTTGTCGAAGGGCCAGCAGTATTCGGCAAAAGCTGAGGGGCGGGAATACGTGGTGGACGTATTCTCGGGCACAGCGACCATCGCCGTGGAGACTGCCAATGGGCAGAGGCAGGTCTTCTCGGATGTGGGCGCACGGGCTGATGTCTTTTCTGGACCGCCCGCCATGGTCTACTTGCCGCCGCACTCTTCCTACGAGATTACGGCAGTATCGGAAATCTTCGAGGCGGGGATCTTTTCGGCGCCGTCAACCGCCACGGCTTCTCCTGTGCTCTTGGCCGGAGCGGCGGTGGTCGCCCGGCAAGTGGGCCGCGATAACTGGCAGCGCACGGTTTACTCGGCGCTGGCTGAAAACGTCCCGGCCGAGCGCTTGCTGGCGGGCGAAACGCTCAACCCGCCCGGCAACTGGTCCAGCTTTCCGCCCCACAAGCACGACCGCTCGAACCCGCCGCTCGAGGCCATCCTCGAGGAGGTTTATTTCTTCCGCACCCGACCAGCCCAAGGCTTTGGCTTGATGTGGACCTACACCGCCCCTGACGACCCCGAGGGTTTCTCTACCGTTTTAGTCGTGGAGGATGGGGATACAGTCCTCCTGCCCAAAGGCTATCATCCGGTCGTGGCGGCGCCAGGCTACCAACTTCATTACACCTGGGTCCTTGCCGGAGAAGAACGCCGTTACGGCGCTTGGGCGGACGATCCGCGGCACGCGTGGGTGAAAAGCAGTGGCTAGAACGTAGAACAAAGGTCAAAAGGTTGAAGGGTCAAGGTTAAAGGGTAGATATTAAGCAAGATTAATTTGTGCTTTACGCTTTATCCTTTACCCTTTAGGCTTTGAAACTGGCCATTACTTTGAAGCTATGCCGAAACGTGCCTTCACGATCCCTCACCTTCGTTGGATTATCTGCGCGCTGCTGTTCCTTGCCTCCACAATTAATTACGTGGACCGGCAGACCATTTCCGTCCTGAAACCTCACCTGCAAAGCGTGCTGCACTGGTCGGAAAGCGATTACGGCTGGATTGTGTTCGCCTTTCAACTGGCCTATGCCCTCATGTTCACGGTCGCTGGCGTGGTCATGGATTGGCTGGGAACGAGGTTGGGATACGCGATCTCCATCACTTGGTGGTCTATTGCCGCCATGGCTCACGCGCTGGCACGTGGCGGACTTTCCTTCGGCGTGGCGCGCTTCTTTCTAGGCGCGGGTGAGTCGGGGAACTTCCCCGCCGCCATTAAAGCCGTGGCCGAATGGTTTCCAAAAAGGGAGCGCGCGCTGGCCACCGGCGTCTTCAACGCCGGGCCGACCGTGGGCGCCGTGATCGCCCCTCCCCTGGTCGTCTGGCTAACACTCCGCTGGGGCTGGCGGAGTGCGTTCATCTTCACCGGGGCTTTGGGATTCCTCTGGCTGTTCTTTTGGGCAGCCCTTTACCGCCTTCCCCGTCAGCATCCGTGGATTACACCTCGCGAGTTGGAACACATTGAGGGTGGGGAGGGCAAGGAAGAGACCGCGACGGGCGCTCGAATCCCGTGGCAGAAAATTCTCGCCTACCGTCAGGCCTGGGGTTTCATCCTGGCGAAATTCATGACCGATCCCATCTGGTGGTTTTACATCTTCTGGCTGCCTTCCTACCTTAAGCAGGGGCGCGGCTTCACCCTCGAGGAAATCGGCCTTTTCGCGTGGATTCCTTTCTTGGTTTCAGGGGTTGGCAGCGTGGCGGGCGGATGGCTCTCGGGCTTCTTTCTCAAGCGCGGTTGGCCGGTAAGCCGCGCGCGCAAGGCCGCGATGGCCCTCTGCGCATCCTGCATGCCCTCGGGCATCGTAGCTGTTTTCACCCCCCACATCGGGTGGGCGCTGGCCCTCATTTCCCTTTCACTTGCTGCGCACCAGGGATGGTCGGCGAATGTCTACACCCTGGCCTCGGATATGTTCCCCAAGCGTGACCTCGGCTCGGTTACAGGCCTGGGAGGGACAGGCGGGGCCGTGGGTGGCATGATCCTGTCCCTAATCGCCGGTTATACTCTGCAATGGTTCCACACTTACGTGCCTCTCTTCATCCTCGCCGGCGTCATGCATCCGCTCGCCATCGGCCTTGTGCATTGGCTAGTGCCCAAGATCGAGCCGGTGACAACGGAATTATGAATAGTAAATGTAAATGGTGAAGTCGAGCGGCAGAATCTGCTCTGTGGGTAGTGACTTACCTCGGAGAACCCGTGGCATGGGGAGGATCGCCGGATCCAGTTTTCTTTCTCCCAAAGATTGCCCACGCCAAGAGGACACACACCACCGTGGATATAATCCCCAGCCACCACGGTCTAAACCTGATTGGGATCAAAATGAAAAGGACGAGCAAGCACACGCGCCTCCAGGGCCACCGCCCGCGCCACGTGGAAGAGTCATGGTCGCCGGTTGTTCCCGGAGCTTCAGGTTTTACCGCGTCGTTGCGGCCCGCTAGTGCTGTCCTATGTGCAGCGAGGTTTTCAAGGTGGAGCTCAATGGCTTCCCGTGCGCTTGCGGTCGCCTCCTCAATCATCCTCCTGTGCGAGGTGCAGCCCGGCAGCAGCGGCACCACAACGGTGTACCCGCCTTCCCCATCGGGGAACAATTTGATCTGGTAGGAGTCTGCCGTTGTCTTCACGGCAATATTATCGCGCGCGGCTGGAGAATTACGAATAGTAAATAGTGAATGGCCAATTTGGCGGTCGAGACTGCCGCCGGGAGCGCACTGCGGCCTGAGAGCGCCGTGCTCCCAATTCACAATTTACTATTCACTATTTACTATTGATTTTGCGCTCGGCTTGCCCAGCGTTTCCAAGTCTCGCCATCCGCGAGCATCTTGATATAAAGGCTGCCGACCACCGAGCGCGCCTGGAAACCGACCTGCGTGCCGTCGGTCGTCCAATACCAATCCGTCAGCGGGACGCGACTGGGCGATTCATTAGCCCAGTCGTAAATCGGCGAAATGAGTTTCTCCCAGTTGGCCGGTGAATCAGCCAGAGTTGCGGACCAGAACTCCCAGTCGAGCTTGGTGTAGTCTCTGCGATTGTCGAGCGGGAAGCCGAAGTGGCCCTTATTTTGGTAATAAGCAATCTCCTTCTGGGCGACTTGGGCGGGGAAAAGGTGGAAGTCGAGGACTTTATCCCACACCAGATTATATTTCTGACTCCAGGTGCCAGGCCTGTCAAAGGCCAAGCGGTAATGGTCTCCATCGTCGGCCATCTTCACCCATTGCTGGGCAAATTCCTGCGCGGTCTTGTGGTAGAGGTCATGCTCCTGGTTCTTGCCCAGCATGCCCGCGAGTTCTGCGTATGCTTCGAGCGCCTCGATGGCCTTAAGCGAGAGGTTGGCATTGTGCGCCAGGTGCCCGGCGAAGTCATCTGTGCAAAGCTGGTTGGCAGGATCGAGCCCCTTGTCTTTCAAGTACGCCGCCCACTTTGTCAGTAACGGCCAAAACTTGCCGGCAAAGTTCGCATCGCCTTCAGCCTTGGCAATGGCGGCGACCATCAAGAGCATGTTGCCGGATTCCTCAACCGGCATTTGATCGGCTTCGGACTTCTCGCCGCCGCCGTAAACTTGGCCGTTGGCAAGTGGATAGGTGCCGAGATCGTGCGGGGCGAAGGGGAACGGCCAGCGAGCGGATTCAGCATATTTGAAAAGCGGTGCCAGGGAGGCTTCAAGCAGTTGCGGATTAAGCAACAACAGAATGGGCGAGGCGGGATAGATCACGTCCACCGTCCCGATGCAGCCATTGCTGAAATTCTCCTTCGGTAGAAAGAACGGCTCGCCATCCGGCCCCGCCACCAATATCTGTGCTGCCAATGCCTGGCGGTACGACAAGGCCGCGAGTCGAGCGTACTTCTCGCCTCCCACACGAGTGAGATCGTTCACGAGGTCGGAATCTAACGTCTCGCAGCGCTTCACAAGAGACACGTAATTCCGCTCAGCCTCATCCAAAAGGTCGCTCATCTTGGTACGCTTCAGCCGCCAATAGGGGCGCAGGGGCTTGTGGAAGTACTCAATAGCATAGGTCTGGTCGTAGGCGAGAATTATATGACGCTCGATGGCCTCCGGCCCGACCTCGCCGAGGTCAAACATCATAGCCATGGCCGGCATGTGGTCGCGGGGCGGCCGGGGCATGCGGGTATCAGCGCCAGGCAGCGAACCCTTCCCGGCAAAAGTCCCGATCACTCCATCGACATTCGCTACCACGCTCTGAGGGGATTGAGCGCGGGGAGCCGCAACGTAAAGATAGCCCCAGTCGATGCGGAGGTCATCGCCAAATTTCTGAAGCACCGGCTGAGCCTTTGTTCCCATGCGCAGCACGTTCAGGCCCGGCTCGTTCTCTTGCTGCCAAACCACCGGTTCGTCCTCGGTATTCACAACGAGCTGAGCGGTGTTGTCGTATTCAATCGAGACTCGGTGCCCCTTGCCATCCACCGACCGAACTTTCCAACCGAGGTAGGTGACGGGCCAAGACAACAAGTCGAGGTCCGAGGGCAGCATCGGGGTCAGGAAGGTGAGGGTGATGTGGACACCGCTGGCCTCGAAGTCGTAGATCGTACGCGTCGGCAACACTTGAAGCCCGCTCTGCGGCATCGGTTGGATGTCTCGCCACGCGTCGCCCATGATGCGCCACGTCGCACCGTCAACTTTCACCGAGCCGTGGAGTTCCTGCTTCGCGCCTGTCCAGTGACGCGTCGCATCATAGGTCAGCCGGTCCGCAAACGACCAGACGCTGAAGTAAGGATTGCACGTCACGAGCGGTACCGCGGGCGGACGGAAGCCCGCCACGTCTGATGCGGCCCACATCGAGGTGTAAGTCACGACACAGCAGAGTAATTGCAGAACTGTCGAATATGCCTTCATCGCCAAGTCTCCTCACCGCGAAGTCTCAGGGCGCAGTCGCAGGGGTCCCCCGGGCGCGGGACGGTTGCCCCAGGGCGGCCACAATGGCCGCCACTACAGGTGAATTTTCACGTCCTCACAATGGCCCAGACGCCCACACCGCATCCAACGGACATGTTATATTTGTCATTTAGCAGGGGAAATTATGAATAGTGGAGGGTGAATAGTAAATGGCAAATTTCAGTTCCCTTTGCCCGCTCTCGGGAGTTCTGTAATTCACCATTTATAATTTACTCTTCACTTTTGAGCATGATGGCAACTGCATTTGCGAAACAGTGTGGGGGCGGGTGGGGGGTGCTGCTGCTCGCGCACGGCGCGCCGGACCGGCTCGAGGACATCCCTGCATTCCTGCTCAACGTCCGCGAGGGGCGAAGGCTGCCCAACGCCGCGGTCAATGAAATCGTCCGCCGCTACGGCCTGATTGGCGGTTCGCCGCTTACGCGCCTGACCACCTTGCAGGCGCAGCGCTTAGCGGAACTCCTCGGCCGCCCGGTCTACGTCGGGATGCGCAATTGGAGGCCCTTCATCTCCGAAGCAGTTCGGCAGATCAACGCCGACGGCGTTGGACGTATCGTCGCGCTTTGCCTGGCACCCCAGAACTCCCGCACCAGCATTGGCCTTTACAAGAAGTATTTGTTCGAAGATGTTGCGTGCGTCGCGCCCCATGTGCGGGTGGATTTCATCGAAAACTGGCACGACTATCCGGGGTTGGTGGAAGCCTTTCGCGAGAGAGTCGCGACGGCGCTGGCCCGCGCGCAGGCTGAGGCCGGCGGCCCGGTTCCGGTGATCTTCACGGCGCACAGTGTTCCAGAAAAGACCATTCAGGACGGCGATCCCTACGAGCAGCAGGTAAGGGAAACGGCCACCCTGGTTGCCAAAGCGCTGGGCCTCGAGCAATACTGCGTGGCTTTTCAGAGCCAGGGAATGACCAGCGAACCGTGGATTGGCCCGACGGTGGAATCGCTCATCGACCGGTCGGCCGCGCAGGGCCAGCGACACGTGTTGCTGGCTCCGGTGGGTTTTGTTTGTGACCACGTCGAGATCCTTTACGATATTGACGTAGTGTTCCGCACATATGGGATGGCGAGAGGAGTCACGGTGCACCGCTCCGAATCGTTGAACGACAGCCCGCTGTTCATCCAAGCCCTGGCAGCCATCGTTGAAGAGCGGGTAGGTAGGCAGATGGGCAGGTAGGCAGATGGGCAACTGGAAGTGCGCACTTGCGGTTGGGCAGAACTCGAAAAGCAGCGGACCGCGAAAATTGGCCCTCACCCCCTTGGGAAGGAGGGCAAGGAACCTCGATTTGTGCCAACTGACCATCTGCCTACCTGCCCATCTGCCTACCTGCTGGCTTCCCGGAAGGGGACGCGATAGTGCCAACTGACCAGCCAAACCGGAAACGGGTGGCAGTACTAGGTGGAGGCATAGCCGGCTTAGCTGCGGCTTACACTCTGGCCCGAGCGCGCCAGGCTGGTGCCCCGGTTGAAGAGCTGCTCATCGAGGGAAGGAACCGTCTAGGGGGGGTAATTCGCACCGAACGCCTCGAGGGTTTCGTCATCGAAGCCGGGCCGGACAGTTTCCTTGCCGAAAAACCTGAGGCGGCAGCCCTGGCCCGCGAATTGGGCCTGGGCGATTCGCTCATCGGCTCGAACGACGGCCAGCGGCGCACCTACATCCTTCTCGGAGGTCGCCTAGTCCCGCTTCCTGGTGGCCTGATGTTCCTAGTCCCGACTCGCCTGTGGCCCATGATAACTACTCCTTTGCTGCCGTTGAGGAGTAAGCTGGCGATGGCTGCCGAGCTGTTTGCCCGTCAGCCCTCGAGGACCCCGAACCGGGACTCAGACGAATCTGTGGCCAGTTTCGTGCGCAGGCACTTCGGAGACGCCATGCTCGAGAACGTCGCGGATCCTTTGCTCGCCGGGGTCTACGGGGGGGATTCGGGTGCTTTGAGCGTCCGCTCGGTACTGCCGCGCTTCTGGGAGATGGAGCGCAAGCACGGCAGCCTGACTCGCGCCACGCTACGAGCCATGCGCCAGCGCCGCAAAGCCAGGACTAATTCGAGCGGACCCATTCAGCCTGACTCCGCCGGCACGGGCGCCGCGCCTCCGAGCGCCTTGCCGCTCTTCATGACCCTTAGGGACGGACTCGAGCAGCTCGCAGAGTCGCTTGTGCAAAGCCTGGACAAGACGCGCATTCACCTCGGCCACGGTGTTGCCGGCATCGAAGCGGCGCCCGGCGGCCCTGGCGGGCCGGCGGACCGGTGCAGCCGGCGGTATGCGATCTTCTGCGAGGGAGGCCTGGCCTTCGACGCGGATGCAATCATCCTTGCGATGCCCACTCACGAATGCAGCCGGCTGCTTTCCCCTCTCCACCCCACGCTGGGCGGCTTGCTCGGCGGAATCCCCTACAGCTCTTCGATGACGGTCTCACTAGGCTACGCCGAGGGAACGATCGAGCACCTACCCCCAGGCTTTGGATACCTGGTCCCACGCAATGAAAACCGGAGAATGCTCGCCTGCACCTTCGTGCATCGCAAGTTCAACCATCGCGCTCCGGAAGGCAAGGCGTTGCTTCGCTGCTTCCTGGGCGGCTCACGCGACCCGGAAGCCCTGAACCTCCCTGACGAAGAAGTGGTTTCGCTGGTTCGGCGGGAGTTGAAGGAAATC
>Ga0187782_10001023_pt1 | contig 19998 bp, 18 predicted proteins | sample 0715_SJ02_MP15_2_FD_132454 | JGI IMG/M metagenome (GOLD analysis project Ga0187782, IMG submission 132454) | Tropical peat soil microbial communities from peatlands in Department of Meta, Colombia - 0715_SJ02_MP15_20_MG | ecosystem: Environmental > Terrestrial > Soil > Wetlands > Peat | place... | reverse complement strand
GCCGCCGCGGCGGAGGCGGAGGCCTGACTGCGCTGTTCATGCTGATCGTCGCGCCCATCGCCGCGATGATGATTCAGCTCGCGGTCTCGCGCTCGCGTGAATATCAAGCTGACGCCACCGGCGCCCACTTCACCGGCAATCCCTACGCTCTCGCCAGCGCTCTGAAGAAGATCGACGCCTACGCCCGCCAGCTTCCCCTGCAAGCAACGCCTTCAACGGCGCACTTGTTCATCTATCAGCCGCTTGTCGGCGTGAACTTCGCGAGCCTGTTCTCGACCCATCCGCCCATCGCTAAGCGCATCGAGCGCCTGACCGGAAGGCCCGCAGAGTTTCAATAGGACTGAGCGTTCGGGGAGATCGCCGTCCCCAGTGCGCAAAAGTCTGCGTGAGTAGCCCTAGAGACTTTCGTCTCTCACTCCCATAAGACCCATTATCTCTAGTAAATTAGTGGGATTTGTCGTACACTACCTCGAAGTCTGCGCCCTCTCCATTTGTTTGGTTGCGTTAAGGCTGCTAGGACAGGATCAAAGGCAAAACCCGATGCCGTGGCATGCATCACTGTTGGGACTGTTGGTCGGCTTTCTGATCGGCCTCACCGGGATGGGCGGTGGAGCTCTGATGACCCCGCTGCTGCTCTGGACCGGCTGGGCCGCGCCCACAGTAGCCGTCGGCACTGACCTTGTTTGGAACGCGCTCACCAAGGTGGTTGGGGCTGGCGTCCACTATCGTGAACGCAACGTCAACCTCAGGCTCGTCGGTCGCCTCGCCATCGGCAGCGTTCCCGGAGCGTTACTCGGTCTCTATCTCCTCAGCCTGCTCAAGAAAAACGCGGGCGTCGCCTACGTCGATCATCTCATCGTGCGCCTGTTGGGCGGAGCGCTCATCGTGGTCGCCGTCGGCATTATTTTCAAGGGATACATTCACCACCTGCTTCCCCAGAATTCTCTGCGCGCCGCCACCGATGAAAACCTTCGCGGCTGGCAGGTGCCGCTGCTCGGCTTCATCGTCGGAGCCCTCGTCTCGTTCACATCGGTCGGCAGCGGCAGCCTGATCGTGACCACACTGCTGCTTCTCTTCCCGGGCGAGCAACTCAAGCGCCTCGTCGGCAGCGACGTCTTCCACGCAGTTCTGCTCGTCGGCGTCGCCGCCCTCGGCCACTGGCGCCTGGGAGACGTCAACCTTCCGCTCGTCGCCGGCCTGCTTGTCGGCTCCGTCCCCGGAGTCTGTATCGGAAGCCTGGTCGCCACCCGCATCCCGGAAGGCACGCTCCGCCCCGCAGTCGCCGCGCTGCTGTTTATCACGGGCGTAAAGCTGGTCTAAGCCACGGTCTGATGTGGTCGAGAGTTAGCCACAAATGTGGTAAGGACGCACCACATGACAACCCTTGAGAATGCCCGATTGCCTCAGGTGTAAAATACTCAGGCAAGCCCTAATATCCGACCGTCCACATTCGAAAGGAACTCTCCCATGGCAACGTTGGAAGCCCCCGTCCGGCCGCAGCCGCGCGCAACCCTGCATTCTGGTCCGTTTATCACCGAGCCATTTTTCGATTTCCGCAGCGAAGAGAACGCGCGCCGCATGCGCACCGCGATCTCGAAAGTCCGCAGCCAGCTTGGGCGCGAGTATGACCTCATCATCGGCGGCAAGCGCATCAAGACCACCGACAAGATCAAGTCGCTGAACCCGGCCAAGCCCTCCGAGATTGTCGGTATTCATCAAAAGGCGGGCCGAGACCACGTCGAGCCCGCCATGAACGCGGCGCTCGCGGCTTTCGAATCCTGGAGCCGCACTTCGGTCGAAGAGCGCGCCGGACTGCTGTTCCGCGCGGGCGAATTGCTGCGCAAGCGCAAGATGGAATTCATGGCCTGGCTGGTGTTCGAAGTCTCGAAGAACTGGGCCGAGGCCGACGCCGATATTTCCGAGACCATCGATTTTTGCGAGTTTTACTCGCGCGAAGCCCTGCGCCTCGCCAGGATCCAGACGCCCATCCAGTTGCCGGGCGAGCGCGACACGCTGCACTACATTCCCCTGGGCGTGGGCGCGGTGATTCCGCCGTGGAACTTTGCCTGCGCCATCATGGCGGGCATGACGCTGGCCTCGATCGTGAGCGGCAACACCGTGATCCTGAAGCCCTCGAGCGACTCGCCCACCATCGCCGCGAAATTTGTCGAACTGCTCGAAGAGTGCGGCATGCCCGAAGGCGTGGTGAACTTCTGCCCCGGCGCCGGAGGCAGTTTCGGCGACGCCATCGTCGCGCATCCCAAGACGCGTTACATCGCCTTCACCGGCTCCCGCGAAGTGGGACTGCACGTCAATAAAGTCGCGGCCACGCAGGCCCCCGGCCAGATCTGGATCAAGCGCACCATTCTCGAGATGGGCGGCAAGGACGCCATGATCGTCGACGCCGACGCCGATATCGACGCTGCCGTCGAGGGCACTGCGCAAGCCGCGTTCGGATTCCAGGGACAGAAATGCTCGGCCTGCTCCCGCGTGATCGTGGACGAACGTATCTACGACAAATTCCTGGAACAACTTAAAGCGCGCGTCGAAAAAATCACGGTTGGCGATCCCACAGAAAACCCCGGCATGGGCGCGGTGATCAACGAGGGCTCCATGAAGTCGATCCTCGAATACATCGAGTATGGCAAGAAAGATGGACGCCTCATCACCGGCGGCGAGCGCGCCCCAGGTGAAGGCTATTTCATCCAGCCCACCGTGATTGCCGACATTCAGCCCAAGTCGAAACTGGAGCAGGAAGAAATCTTCGGCCCGGTCCTGGCAGTGATCAAAGCCCGCGGGTTCGACCACGCTCTCGAAATCGCCAACGATACCGAATTCGGCCTGACCGGCGCGGTCTACACCAGTTCACGCGACAAGATGGACCGCGCTATGCAGGACTTCCACGTCGGCAATCTCTACATCAATCGCAAGTGCACCGGCGCCATGGTGGGAGCGCATCCCTTCGGCGGCTTCAACATGTCGGGCACGGATTCCAAGGCCGGCGGTCCCGACTATTTGTACTTGTTTACCCAGGCAAAGTCGGTGGGCGAAAAACTCAGATAACAACTGTTGCTTGCGCGGCGCGGCCCCGGCCGCGCCTTTTTTGTCTCATTTTGTATGGTTCCGAATTGGAACGCCTGCCAGAAATGTCGTTTCGTAACCACACTTGCAACGAGACATCTCTCCTTGGGTGTGAGAAAATCAAATTTGCAGGAATCTGCAAACGGAACCACCCCGGTCATCCCCACCGGAGCGTTTCCGATGGCAACATACATACGGGCCCTGGGCATCTGACAGCTCCTCAGGACGGGAAGCTGTCTCGGGAGGCAGCGCCTATGGTGTACGTACTACGTTTGGCAAACGGGGATTCGGTCATCACGTCCGCTCGAGATGATCGGGACGCGCGTGAAGCGGCCCGCCACTTGGGCCTTGAGGCCGGCGACGAGGTGGTCAGCGTGCGGCGACTTCCTCACTTCTGCGTACGGCTCACTCCCGCTGATTCTGGAACTCTGGATATCGAACGCTGGGACGATGCCAGTCTTGACGACATTTTGATCCACGAGTATCCCCAACTCAACGCCGCCATTCGCACCGCCAACCGCACCAAGTTCATGCCTTCCCCGGACCCAGCCCGGCCGATCTTCGAACAGCTTCACGAGGCCTATCAGAAAAACACTGAGGTCATTCGCGAAGGCATTCGCCAGGAACAGCAGAGGATGGAGCCAGCTCGGCCTCTGCAGAAGATCGCCCGTAAGTGAGTGCGCGGTTGATGGCCGGGTGTGCCGCCAGCATCATTGCACTGGTCCTGCTGGGAGCTTTTTCCGCAAGATCCTTCTCCCCGAAAATAACCCCAACTGCGCCGAAATCCGCTGCTCCTGAAAACTTGAATGCTGTGCTCGAACCGGTTCGTAAGAAATACGATTTGCCGGCGCTGGCCGGAGCCATTGTGACCAGCGACGGGCTTTCCGCCGCCGGAGCTGTGGGCGTGCGCAAGTACGGCACCGATACGCCGGTTACCCTGGACGATCAATTTCATCTGGGCTCCGACACCAAAGCGATGACGGCAACCCTGCTGGCCACGCTGGTTGAGGAAGGGAAGATTTCGTGGAGCACAACGTTGGAACAAGTCTTTCCGGAACTCACGGCCCCCGACGCCAAGGCGAAGATGAATCCCGCGTACCGCAAGGTCACGCTCGAGCAGTTGCTCGCCCATCGCGCCGGATTCACCGACGAGAGCTGGCCCAAAAGGAGAAGTTTCGACGACATGCACAAGCTGCCGGGATCGCCGCGCGAGCAGCGCGCCTGGTATGTCGCCATGGTGCTGAGCGAGCCTCCGGTTTCAGAGCCGGGCAGCAAGTTTCTTTATTCCAATCGCAGTTACGCTGTCGCAGGCGCAATTGCCGAAAAAATTGCCAACGATTCCTGGGAAAGCCTGATGCAGAAGCGCATCTTTCAGCCTTTAGGCATGTCGAGTTGCGGGTTCGGCGCCATGGGATCGTTTGATCCCAACTCGTCTGACCCCAGGAAGATCGACCAGCCGTGGCAGCACAGCCTGGTTTTGCTGCTTCACAAACCGATTGAGCCGGGACCGCAGTCGGATAATCCTCCGGCGATCGGTCCGGCGGGAACGGTGCATTGCTCGGTGGTCGATTGGGGCAAGTTCATCACGGCACACTTGCGTGGAGAAAAAGGACTGCCCGGCATTCTGAAACCGGAAACTTTCAAACGCCTGCACACGCCGCCGTTCGGCGGAGACTATGGATACGGCTGGATGGTGGTGGACCGCCCCTGGGCCGGAGGCCATGTCTTTACTCATGCCGGCAGCAACGGGATGAATTTCGCCGTGGTCTGGATGGCTCCGGCAAAGGATTTTGCTGCGCTGGTGATGACCAACCAGGGCGGCGGCGAAACCGCGAATGCCTGCGATGCCGCAGTATCCGCGCTGATTCTTCGCGTGGTGAAGGGCAGGTAATTACTTTGCGGACGGCGGCGCGGCTGCGGGATTGCGCTCCACAAACGCATCGCGCTGATGCCAGTACGGATAAATCGGCTTGACGTCGCTGGCTGCGTCCAGCTTGGCGATTTGCCCCGGCGACAGCTTCCATCCAGCCGCATCCAGGTTCTGCCGCAACTGCTCTTCGTTCCTTGCGCCGATAATCACGGTCGCGATCGTTGGCCGGTGCAGCAGCCAGTTCAGCGCGACCTGGGGCACGTTCTTGCCGCATTCTTTGGCCACTTCTTCGAGCGCATCGACCACGCGGTATAAATGGTCGTCGGTGACCTGCGGCCCCACATTGCCGCTTTCGTGCAACCGGCTCACTTTGGGCAGCGGTTGTCCGCGGCGGATCTTTCCCGTCAGGCGTCCCCAGCCCAGCGGACTCCACACCAGCGCTCCCACACCCTGGTCCGCGCCCAACGGCATGAGTTCCCATTCGTAGTCGCGGCCGATCAGGGAGTAGTAGACCTGGTGTCCGGCATAGCGCGCCCAGCCATAGCGGTCCGAGACCGCGAGCGACTTCATCAAATGCCAGCCGGAAAAATTCGAGCACGCGATGTAGCGGACCTTGCCGCTCTCGACCAGATTGTCCAGCGTGCTCAAAACTTCTTCGACCGGGGTCAGCGCATCGAAGCCGTGCAGATGATAGATGTCGATGTAGTCGGTGCCAAGACGCTTCAGGCTCGCTTCGCAGGCGCGAAGCAAATAATGGCGCGACGAGCCAATGTCATTGGGCCCCGAGGCGTTGTTCATGCGAAACGAGGCTTTGGTGGAAATCAGAAGGTCGTTGCGGCGCCCGGCGATGGCCTTGCCCAAGATGGTCTCGGACGCGCCATCTGAATAAATATCGGCGGTGTCGAACAAATTGACGCCCACCTCCAGGCACAGATCGACCAGGCGCGTGGCTTCGGCCATGTCGGTCGATCCCCATGCGTTGAAGAATTCGGTCGTGCCGCCAAACGTGCCGGTGCCAAAACTGAGAACGGGAACTTTCAGGCCAGAGCGGCCAAGCTGTCGGAATTCCATATCAGGCATAGATGCGCATCAGGCGAAGATGATTCGCCATTCGAGACGCCGTTCGGTCCGCGATAAGTCCTTCGTACCGGCAAGGCAGCCCGAAATACGCAGGAAGCAGTTTACCCAAGCCTTTCGGTCTGCTACTATCAGCCCGCTTCGTTTTCCCGGAGGCTTCGATGCAGAAAAAGTCCAAGCTGGTTTCCTCGCTGATTTTTGCCGCCAGTTTGCTGTGCTTCTTCTTCCCGTTTGTAACAATTTCCTGTGGCGGTCAGAAACTGATGACATTGACCGGAACGCAGCTTGCCACCGGCACCTCGTTGAACCAGCCGCAATCGCTGGGGAAGGATCGAACGGATAAGATCGATCCCAATCCGTTTGCGATGCTTGCTGTAGTCTGCGCCATCGCGGGAATTGCCTTCAGCTTGGCGCAGCCGAAAATCGCGATCGCGTCGGCCATCAGCGGGGCGGCAGGCGCGGTTTCGCTGCTCATCATGAAATCTGGCATGGACAATGAAGTCACCCAAAAGGGCGGAGGAGTGATTGAGTTGAACTACGAGATGGGATTCGTCCTCAGCCTTCTGCTTTTTGTCGCGGCTGCCGCCTGGAACGGCTATGTGTATGCGCAGGCCCGCAAGAGGACGAGCGTGCCGCTGCCATCGCCGGGCGCTCCACCAGCGCCATCCGACAGCAACCGATTCGGATGAAAACGGATAAATAGAGCAGGCCGCCTGCGCGGGGCCCCCACTTTTGACCCCAACTAACTGCTTACGGCGCGACTCCGGCCGGTGGCTGCGGCGCTACGGCCGTGGTGGTCGCGGCCGCGGCTTCGTTCAGAATGCGGTGATGGATGGTGAACAGCGCCAGCTCCAGCCGGTCCGACACGCCGATCTTGTCGTAGACGTTGCGCAGGTAATTCTTGATGACCTGCTCGGTCGTGCCCAGTTGCGTGGCGATTTCCTTGTTCTTGTAGCCCTGCACGATGAGCGCGACGATGCGCAGTTCTTTCGCCGTGAGCCGGTCGCGCACGCGCAGCCCGACCATATCGTTTTCGGTGAGTTCGCTGGGCACGGCGACATCCTGTACCCAGGTTTCGCCGCGCGCGACTTTGCGCACGCAGTCAACCAGAGCCGAGCTGGTCACGTTGCGGTAGACCACGCCATGCGCCCCGCTCGACATGTGCTTCTGCGCGCTTTCGCCGGTATCGGCCAGCACGATGACGCGCGTCTTCGCCTTGTTGGCGGCTGACGCGATGGCGGCAAAATCGTTGTGGAATCCCGCCGCCACCACCAGCACCGCGGCGCGAAACTTGTCCAGCGCCATGAACATCTGTTCGGGCGTCTGCGCCTGCGCCACAATGCGCATTTCGTCTTCGACGGCGAGCACTTTGGCAATCCCCGCCCGGAATATCGCCTGATTATCGGCCAGAATCAGTTTGAGCATCTCTGGGCTCCCAAAAAAGTCTGCTTGAAAATCATGAGTTGCGAACGAATTCGTACGAGTCGATCACACAAGCCACGCCGCGGCCTTCGCCCCCTTCCCCGGTTGGATCGGAGCGCACCACCCGCCCCTTGCACTGGATGGTCACCGGTTCGGGACCGCCCGTCATCTCCGGGGGCAGCGTGATCTCAAATTCCACGGGCGAGCCAATCTCCATCGCGGAATCGGCGCGAATGTATACGCCGGCCGCGCTCAGGTTTCCCGTCACGCCGCTGGCGTCGCCGCCCGCCTCGCCCTTATGAATCTTGATCGGCAATTCCAGCGGGAATCTTTTCCCGGTGCGTGCTTCTTCCATCACGCTACCTCCTTCCGTTCTGGCCATCGTCATCTGCCTTGGTTAAGGCCAACGCCGCGAAATTCAGCTAGTGGCGGGCGCGCGCCTGCATTTTTGTGCTCACGGGCGTTATATCACGGATGGCGCTTGTGTAAAAGCCTGAAAACGCCTGTGTTACGGTAGCAACTAGGTTACCCCCGCTTGGCTGTCTGGCGCCGCCAGCCCCATGACCGCGACCGGCTTCATAGAACTCTGCATTTCCCTGACAATTTGCATGGTAGTGTTGGCTGAGATTCCCAATCAAGGAAAATCCCATGACGATCTTTTCTTGCGCCTACGCCGTCGCCATGATCCGGCGTTTCGCCTTGCTGACTTCTGTCATGTTGTTCCCGTTGGCCTCGGCGCTATCAGCACAAAACAATCAAACGCCCGCACCTTCGGCGTCGAAGAAAGCCAATGCCGAGGCGTCTTCCGAAGCGCCGGGAGTGTTGGTTCAGCTCAACAGCGCACTGGAGACTCTGGCGGCGCGCGTTTCACCGGCCGTCGTGCAGATATTGGTCACCGGATACGGTCCGCTGAAAGAGGAAGATCGATCGCAGACCGCGTTCATCGTGCGCCAGCATGCGGTCGGATCGGGCGTGATCGTCGACTCGCACGGCTACATCATGACCAACGCGCACGTGGTGCAAGGAGCGCAGCGCATTCGTGTGGCGCTGCCTTTGCCGCAGGGCGATTCGACGGGCGCGGTGCCCGTCGGCAAGCGGCGAATCTTCGAAGCCCGCCTCCTGGGCCTGCATAAAGAAACCGATCTGGCGCTTCTGAAAGTGGAGGAGACCGATCTGCCGACATTATCTCTGGTGAGTCCGCAGCGGCCGAAGGTAGGACAACTCGTCTTCGCCATCGGCAGCCCGGAGGGCTTGCAGAACTCGGTCACGATGGGCGTGCTCAGCGCCCTGGCGCGCCAGCCCGATCCGGCGAAAGCCATGACCTATCTGCAGACCGACGCTCCCATCAATCCCGGCAACAGCGGCGGGCCGCTGGTGGATATGAACGGCACGGTGATCGGCATCAACACCTTCATTCTGTCGGAGGGCGGAGGCAGCGAAGGTCTGGGCTTCGCCATTCCCGCGCGCGTGGTCGATTTTGTCTATCACAGCCTGCGCGAGCATGGGCACGTCCATCGCGTAGAAATTGGCGCAGCCGCCCAGGAAATCACTCCCGATCTCGCCGAGGGCCTGCAGCTTCCGCAGAAATGGGGCGTCATTGTGGTCGATGTCGTGCCCGACGGTCCCGCCTCCGCTGCCGGATTGCAGATTCAAGACATCATTTTGAGCGCCGACGACCGCCGCATTGAAACCCTGCCCGGGCTCACGTCGGCGTTGTATCTTCACCGGCTGGACGAACCGGTGAAGCTGATGATTTTGCGCGGCGCGGAGAGAAAGACGCTCTACGTGCCTGCGATCGAGCACCGCGATCACATGGATCAACTCCTGGATGCGATCAATCGCGAGAACAGCCTGATTGGGCGGCTGGGCATTCTCGCCATCGATCTGAGCTCAGATTTGCGGGCGCAGCTAAACCCGAGAATTCCCTCGGGAGTGTTGGTCGTGGGCCGCGCCGCCGACCTGATCCTGCCCGACACCGGATTGCAGGCAGGAGACATCATCCATCAACTGAACATTACGCCCATCGATTCCACGGACACCCTGCGCGCCGCTGTGCGTCAGCTCAAGACCGGCGCTGCAGTCGTCCTGCAGGTCGAGCGCGCCGAGGGGTTGACCTATGTGAGCTTTGAGATGGAGTGATCATTACTTCGCGGCCGCGGCACGCGCTTTCCGCCGGGCATCTTCGAACGCAGTGCCGATCTCGCGGCAAATGGCTTCCACAACTTTCAGATCGTCTTTGGTAAATGCGTCTTGCGCGGCGCGATACAGCGCCAACACCGCCGCAACTCCTCGCGCCCCTTCCACCGGCGCGGCCAGCGCCGAGCGCAGCGGGCTGTGCTGGGCCGCATCGCTTGCGTATCCCGGCTCGACCGAGGGATTCCCATTCACAATCGCTTTGTGATTCTGCGCGACCCACCCGGTCAATCCTTCGCCAAGAGGAATCTGCAGCGAAGAAAACAGCCGGTAGTTGTCTCCCGCGGCAAACTCCGCGGCCAGCGCGCCCTCTCGCGGCAGATACACGGCCAGCGCGTCGTGGGGGACGAGTCTTTTCATGCGCACGGCGACCAGCGCACAAATATCCGCCCCACTCACGCTCCCTGCAATTTGCCGGCAGAATTCGGCAATCTCGCGCCCCTGCTCGCGCGCCAACACAACCATTGTCTCCGCTCCGGCACACGAGTCGTGCGCCGCAGCAGCCTCGCTCGTCTGGACAAACCCCGCATCCGGCGCCGCTCCCCGCTCGACCCTGATGTCGGTCGAGAGTTTCGGAACCGCCTGAGGTGGTTGCGCATGCGCCAGCTTCTCCAGTTCGATGTAGCGCCGCGCCAGAATTTCGACCACCTTCGGATCAAACGCCTTGCCCGCATCTGCCTCCACTTTCGCCATCGCTTCATCCAGAGGCAGCGCCTTGCGATACTGCCGGTCCGAAGCCAGTGCGTCGAGACAGTCGACGGCCGAGAGAATCCGAGCGCCGATGGGAACCGCCTCGCCCACCAGCCCATACGGATATCCGCTGCCATCCCATTTTTCGTGATGCGCCCGCACAATCGGCACCACGGGATACGGAAAGTGCACCTGCTCCAGGATCTCCGCGCCCACCACGGGGTGGATCTTCATCTTCTCGAATTCCTCCGGCGTGAGCCTTCCCGGCTTCGAAATGATCGCTTCGGGCACGGCCAACTTGCCGATGTCGTGAAGTACCGACGCGGCCCGCAGCGCTTCGGTCTCGTCCGCGCTCAACCCCAGGTCTTTGGCCAGTTCCATGGCATACACGCGCACTCGCTGCAAATGTTCGCCGGTGGTTTCGTCCTTGGCTTCGATGGCCAGCGCCAGCGCCTCAATCGTGCGCAGGTGAATGTTTGAGACCTGTTCGGCGTGCCGCTTCTCGGTTTCGAGTTTGCCGAGATAGAGCCGGTACGAGCGGTACATCAAATAGATCGGAGGCAGCACCAGCAGCGACGATTGCCATCCAATGCGGCCATTCAAAAAGTGGACCAACCCCGCCGCCGCCGCTCCCACCAGGTAATAGGGCAGCAGCCAGCGGTGGCTCTCGTCCCAGACTTTGGCGATGGGCTTGCCTTCGGTCAGGCCAATGACCGTAGCGGTCGCAGCCGTGTTGCATCCGAAGTGCGTCATCGCGGCCGCCAGCAGCGCCACCGGACCCGGCGCATGCAGCACATGCATCGCCACCAGCCAATACACGCCATACGCCAGCGCGCTCGACACCGCCACTTGCGACAAATTGAAAACCAGTTGAATGCTTTTCGGCCGCCGCGCCGGCTTCCAATAAAACTGCGCCAGCACGCTCGCCAGCCCCAGAGCCAGCGTCTGCGGCAGACTCAATTCCAGGATTCCCAACAGGGTGAACAGGAAGTTGACCGAAAGGGTACTTTCAACCCCCGGCAAACCCATTTTCAGCGACGAAGCCAGCAGCGCCGCGATCAAATAGCAGGCAAACTTCACCGGATCGCTGGTCTGCCAGTGCGCAAAGGCCATCACAAACACGACGCAGCCCGCCGCAGCCATCGCGGCAATGAAGACACGTGCGCCGATGGAACGACCCCACGCCATAAAGAAGGGAATTGTTAAAATTTTCAACGATTGTCTGGGCCCTGTCTGTTGTAAACGTATCCCTCTGATTACGATCGTTTGGTTTTTTGTGATCGTCATCACACTCTGGGACAAAATGTCCCGTGTCGCGGTCTGCGCGACATTATGCCCCATTGGCTCCGGCTCGACCTCCATAACTCATTGAAAAATAAAGCGTTGTTCCATCCGGCTTTGGATGGGAAGTTGCTCTTATCCCTACCACTTGGGAGTGCGGTTCTCCGCACTATGGGGCGAAATTGGGGGAACGCAAATGAAGAAGGTCCTGGTTTTCTTACTGCTTGTTGCCGCTTCGACGGTGGCGTTTGCCCAAAACTCGAAGCTTTCGCCTGATCTGCAGAACTCGACCGCGTCGAACGTTCAGGTGGTGGTGCAGTACAACAATCCTCCTACCACCTTGGATCTGGGCCTTCTTTCGAGCCTGGGCTCGATCCTCGACTCGCTGCCGCTGATCAATGCGGTCGTCGCTGACCTGCCATTGTCCAACGCCCTTTCGCTTGCCGATCAATCGGACGTCAAGTACGTCAGCCTGGATCGTCCGTTGGCGCCGACGCTTAGCAATGCGGCGCCTGCGGTGAACGCCGAGGCGGCATGGCAGTCCGGCTACACCGGAAGCGGTATTGGGGTAGCTTTGATTGATAGCGGCGTCAGTCCTCATCCTGATCTCAACGGATTGTTGGGATTGTCGCGGGTGGTCTGGAATCAGAGTTTCGTTCCCGGCAACGCCAGCGCAGCCGACCAATTCGGCCACGGCACACACGTCGCCGGCCTGATCGCCGGCAATGGAGCCAGTTCTACCGGCCCGCAATATACTCGTACCTTCAAAGGAATCGCGCCGCAGGCCAATATTGTCAACCTGCGCGTGCTCGATCAGAACGGCTCCGGCACCGATAGCGCCGTCATCAAGGCCATCAACCAGGCCATCCAGCTCAAAACGTTGTTCAATATCCGTGTCATCAATCTTTCGCTCGGACGCGCTGTCTACGAAACCTATACGCTCGATCCGCTCTGCCAGGCCGTGGAAAAAGCTTGGAACAACGGCATTGTCGTCGTGGTCGCGGCCGGCAATAACGGACGCTATCAGCCCACCAACGGCTACGCCACGGTTACTTCGCCGGGAAACGATCCCTATGTCATCACCGTCGGCGCGATGAAGCCCATGGGCACGCCGACCCGCGTGGACGATCTGATCGCCAGCTACAGTTCGAAAGGCCCGACCGTGGTCGACGCCATTGCCAAGCCCGACCTCGTCGCCCCCGGCAACCTGCTGGTTTCGCTCGAAGCGCCCAACTCGACGCTTTATAACGAAGCTCCCAGCAATCGTGTTCCATATAACTACTACGTCGAGGGCGGCAGTACGGCTTCTTCGTCTTCCTACTTCACGCTGAGCGGCACCAGCATGGCGACCGGCGTGGTCAGCGGCATCGTAGCCGACCTTCTGCAGCAGAACTCAAGCCTCACTCCTGACCAGATGAAGGCTCGCCTGATGAAGACCGCCTGGAAATCGCTGCCCGCCTACAGCAGCGTGACCGATCCCACGACGGGCATCACCTACACCGACCAGTACGATGTCTTCACCGTCGGCGCCGGATACGTCGACGTCGAAGCCGCTCTGGCCAACACTGACCTCGCCCAGGGCACCGCGATGTCCCCGGTGGCGACCTACAACTTCAGTAACGGCTACGTTTATCTCACTGACAGTTCCACCGCCGTTTGGAACACCACTTCCGCCTGGTCGAACGCTACGGTCTGGGGATCGCAACAGTTCCTGGTCGGCGCTCCCGCGTCGGCCATGCCCGGCAATCCCTTGTGGGGCAGCAACGATGAAGTCTGGGGATCAAACGTGCTCTGGGGATCGAATGTCCTTTGGGGCAGCAACGTGCTCTGGGGGTCGAACGTGCTCTGGGGCAGCAATGTCCTGTGGGGCAGCAGTTTTTACGGCGGAGAGTAGTAGACGCGAATTCCTCCCATCCTGGGCCGCGAGCCATCGCGGCCTTTTTGTTTAGCGGCAAGAGCCGAATAGAAGATCGTGTGGCCGGCAAGCGGTGAAAAGAACGCGTCTCTAGCCTCCGCCCAAGGTTACGAGCGCGGGCTTGGCGTTTCCGTGATGATGCCCACTGGTGACGTACACTTCTTCAGAATCTTCATTGGTGACGGGCGTGAGGGCCAGATCCATATAATGACGCGCGCTGGGATCGCGCTTAAGCTGACGGCGTAATCTTCCATACTTCCAGATCAGCCCGGCGAGTGTAAGGTGCTTCCACAGCAAGTCGGTGATGTAGCGCGGATAGAAAACGAGAGGACTTTCAATCGGCAGCGTTGGACGCCGGTCTTTGCGGTACTTTCGCCGCAGGTACCCGCCTTCCAGCGGGTCAATTTTTTCCAGACGCACGCAGGAGTAATACCAGAGAAGCAGGAAAGTCATGTTGCCGGCGTTGCTGTCGGTGGCGACGGCGCGGCGCATTACGGTCTCAAGATGCTGGGGCGAATAGTAGGCTTCCCACGCGGCGTGATAGAGCTTCTGCCATTGCTCGGCGGTCATGGTCGAGTGCGCTGCGGTCACATGCTCCAGATCGTACTTATTCAGATCGGGATCGAGATAAGCTCCCGCTTGGTGCAGCTTCTGATGATCCTCCGAGCCGGGCAGCGGCGTCAGGCAATGCGGCTCGAGCAGATCGATGGGCAACTCGCGCTGAATGGTCCCGATGTCCCGCATGACCGATTCCGGCGTGTCGGAGGGGAAGCCGATGATGTAGCCGGCAAAGACGGTGACCCCGGCCTTTTTCCAAGCCAGCAGCATCTTACGGTATTCGGCAACTTTGTTCTGCTTCTTGCGCGCGCCCAGCAACGCATCGGGATTGATGCTTTCGAGGCCAATGAAAACCCGCGCCACGCCGGCTCTTCCCGCCTTTTCGATAAAGCCCGGCAGGCGGTGGCACATGGTATCGACTTGAATGACGAACTTGAGGTTCAGCCTTTCGCCCTCCCGCATGGCGATCAGGCGATCAAAAACGGCTTCCCACTCGGTGTTGCGGGCGAAATTGTCGTCGGTGATGAAGAAGCGGTTGATGCCCTGCGCCAGATTGCGGCGGATGATCTGCTCGATGTCGTCGACCGAGCGGCGGCGCGATTTGCGTCCCTGCACGTTGATGATGGTGCAGAACGAGCAGAGAAACGGGCAGCCGCGGCCGGCGTCAAAGGTGGTGATTCTGCCGCCGGTGCGTTTGATGCGCGTGGCGGGAAGAATGGGCGCGGGCACGCCGCCAAGCGACGGCAGATCGGACATGTAGTTGTAGAGCGGCTTCAGGCGATGGTTCCACGCGTCGACCAGCACTTCTTCGAATCGTCCTTCGGCTTCGCCCGCGAACAGCGAGATGCCGAGATCCATCGCCTCTTTCAATTCCGGCGTGATTTCCGGCAGCATGGCCAGACAGCCGGAGACGTGGAATCCGCCAATGCACACCGGAACCCCCGCAGCGCGCAGCGGACGGGCGATATCCATGGCACGGGGAAACTGATTCGACTGCACTCCCACGAGCGCGACCATGCCGCGTTGGCGGCTGAGCCGTTGCGCAATCTTCTTCGGCTTGATGTGCGTGTTAGTCTCGTCGAGCGCCTGGATGATGATTTCGACTTCATCGCCAAGGACGCAGCGCTCTTTGCAGTCGAGCGCCAGGCCGTTCATCACCGCCAGCGTGTTCGATGGAATGGCCGAGCGCAGCCACTGGATGACGTAGCCGTCATCGTCGTAGTGCGAAGGCTTGATCAGGAGCAGCGTAAAGCGCGGGCGCGCTGCCGTGGTCCCCACTCGATCCTCCCCCAATGGAATCGTTAGAAATACGGCGTCCTGGGAATGCAGCTAGGATACACAATTTTGACGGGACACGACTCGGAAATGCACGCAGTGATTGGCTGATAGAGTACATCTGTGCCGGGACAATGCTGGTGAAAATCCAGCCGCCAGCCTGAACGGCTTGGCTGGGTCGTCGTCTAACTCTTAAGACATCCCGGTTATTGCTTGCTACTTCGCAGTCACTTTCTTCAAGGCGGCTTCCAGCTTGTCCGGCTTGAATCCGAACGGGCCGGGCGGAGTTTTGAACGCAACCTTGCCGTCTCCGTCAATCAAATACATGCGGTCGGGCCAGGCCGTGTACGCGCTCTCGGTGGAGTTGCCGAATTCATCGAGCACGGCGGGAACCTCGATGCCCAGCTTGCGCACGCAGGCTCCGGCGACAAAGGCACGCTCATCTTCACTCCGGGGACTGGCGAAGACAACTTTGTCTTTCACGTTGTCCTCCATCTGCCAGACGTCGCTGGGATGCGCCTCGGTAATGTAGACCACCAGAAACTCCACCTGACTGCCGTATTGGTGATAGAGCTTGTTGAGGGCGGGAACCTCCCGCCGAAACGGCGGTCAGGTATAGCTTCCGAAGATCAGCACGACGGGCCGCTTCTGCGCGGTAAGAGAGGAAAGCTGGATCTGGGCGGATTTGTCGAGCTTGGTGAGCATGAAGTCAGGTGCTCGATCGCCCACCGCGAGATGGCCGGCGCGGGCGCGCATCCACAGCGTTTCAAACGGAAAGATCAGGAAAGGCACGGGGCCGGGGATTTTGGCCATCACACCGGCGAATTGCTCCGGCGGCCGCTGCATCGTGCGATATAAGAAAACGCACCCGATCAACCACAGCACGGCCAGCAGGCTGACGGTCGCACCAATCTTCTTCCAAAGAGATCTGTTCCACAGAGATCTGGATTTGAAATTCACGAAGTCCCCGCAGGGCCAGAGAAAGTGCCGTGATTATAGAGACTCATGGAAGGATAGCAATAGTGCAAAAGCAGTAGTCGCAATAGAACCGAACTCACCACGGAGACACGGAGGCACCGAGAAATTATTTTTTCTCCGTGGCTCCGTGTCTCCGTGGTGAAATCTGCCTTGTGGTGGAAAGCGGCCTTACTGCTGCGGCGCGAAGTAGCCCTTACGGGCGCGGACCTGCAGGTCTTTCTTCAGGGCGGAAATTTCGATGGAGCGGTAACGGCCGTCGGCGTCGAAATCGGCGGGCTTGTAGACGACGGCGTACTGGCTGCGCAATTCGTCTTCAATCGCCGAAAACGAGCGCGTGATGTCTTTCATCTTGAAAGGGAAGAAAGCGCGTCCGCCGGTGGAGTCGGCAAGCTGCTCGAGCACCTTGTCGCCGCGCATGACCAGCCCGCTATCATCTGTGGAAATGGCGTAGATGATGACTTCGGCGCGCTGCGCCATTTCGATGGCCTGCGCCTTGCTGTACTCGCTCTGATTATCCTCACCGTCGCTGACCACAATGATGGCCTTGCGCACGGGATGGTCGGGGTGATCTTTCAGAAACTTCTCTTTGCAGGCCTTGTAGATGGCGTCGTACAGCGCAGTGCCGCCGCCGTTATGCAGCCGATGCACCGCCCAGTAAAGCCGCGAATAGTCATCGGTGAAATCCTGCGCCAGCTGCGTGTGGCTGTTGAAACCCAGCACGAAAGCCTTGTCGAACCCGGCGCGCAACGAGTGCTCCAGGAAGCTGGTGGCGGCATCCTGCTCGAAGGTGAAGCGGCTGCCAACCGATCCGCTCACATCGATCAGCAGGCCCAGGTGCATGGGCAAATCGGTTTCACGGCGGAAGTTCAGAATCGCCTGCGGCGGCTTGTGGTCGTCGAGAATGCTGAAATCGCTCTGATTCAAATCGCGCACAAACTTGCCGTGCTTGTCCGTGGCGATGAACAGCACATTCACTTCATTGACGCGGGTGTGCAGCGTGACAATCCCCGACTGCGGATCGTCATCTGAGGGGCTCACAACTGAAGCGCTGGCAACGGCGGACGTAGACGCAGCGGCAAGACTCGGCGTCCCCGAAACATAAGAGGACTGCGCGCACAGCTGGCTGCACGCGAATAGCGGCACAACCGCCAAAACCCACAGCCGAAAAAGGTTGCCAGTGTACTTCATGCCCAGGGAATCCAAATTTTTCACTCTACACCGCTATAAACACACCGCCAAACGATAAGATGCACGCCAGATGCCGAACTCGGCGGCTAGCGCACGGTCCAGCCGAATGCACTATCTTATCGACTTTAGGAGCGACTTGCCGCCGTGCCAAGTTACAAAAGGAGCACTCGGGGCGTTGTGCTGCAGGGTATAGACTTGCGGGCATTCCGCGCAGCATGTGCAGACACAAGGACTTGCGCGCCCGGTGCGACTTTTCTGGAAACCCTCGTAGCTGTCCTTTAGAATACGCGCCGTGCCCGCAATCCCCTCCAACCACGTAACTGCGCTGCGAAAATCTTCCCTGTTTTCCGGTTTTTCGGAAGCGGAATTCGCCTTCCTGCTCGAACGTCTGGTTTCGCGCAGCTACGCTCCCGGAGAAATTGTCTTCACTGAAGGTCAGCCCTGTGCTGGACTTTACGTGGTCGAGTCGGGCAGCATCCGCATCTTCAAAAGTTCCGCCGGCGGCCGCGAGCAGGTTCTCAGCATCGAGGGGCCGGGAGGGACTGTTGCCGAGTTGCCGGTCTTTGATGGTGGAACCTATCCGGCCTCGGGAGCCGTCATCGAAGAAAGCGTGCTCCTCTTCGTCAAGAAGCAGGATTTCCACGCGCTGTGCCTGGCTTATCCTCCGGTGGCGCTGAAAGTGTTGCGCGTGATCGGCGCGCGCCTGCGGCATCTGGTGGGCATCATCGAAGAGCTTTCTTTCACCACGGTGCGCCACCGGCTGAGCGCCTACCTGCTTCGTCTCGCGCAAAAGGAAGGCAAGCAGGCTGCGCAAGGGATCGAGATCGCCTTGCCCGCGAACAATCAGGAACTCGCGGCGCAGATCGGCACCGTCCGCGAACTGGTTTCCCGCAATCTGTCGCGGCTGCAGAGTGAAGGTCTCATCAGGATCGACGGGCGGGTGGTGGTGGTTCGAAATTTGAAAGCTCTGGAATCCGAGGTCTCCGCCGCCGAATAGCCGCGGCTTGCTTTTTCCCCGCTGTGACAAAAGTCATCGGCACGCCTATGCGCCTCCGCTAATCTCAGCTCACAACTTCGATTAAGAAGCTTATGGAGGAAACGATGACCTCGATTGCCGAGAAAACGATTGCCGAAAAAACTGTCCGGGAACTGGCGCTGGAAAGTTCGAGCGCGACCCGGGTGTTCGAGAAATTGGGAATTGACTACTGCTGTGGAGGCGACAAGCCGCTCGACGAGGCCTGCCGCGTCGCCGGCCTGTCGGTAGGGCAGGTACAGGACGCCCTGGATGCGGCCAAGCAACAAGGCGCTCCGGCAGAAAAAAGCTGGCAGATCGAGCCCCTGACCGATCTGATCGCCCACATCAACGCCATCCATCACAAGTTCGTGCGGCAGGAAATCGCCCGCCTGGGGCCGCTGTTTGAAAAAGTGTGCGGCGTGCACGGTGAGAACCACCCCGAACTGCTGCAAATCCGGAGGGTATTCGGCGATCTGGCGCAGGAACTGACTTCGCACATGATGAAAGAAGAAATGGTACTGTTCCCGTTCATCGCGCGCATGGAAGAAGCCGTGATTGCGGGCGAGCCGGTCGTACCACCTCCGTTCGGCACGGTCGCCAATCCGGTCTCGATGATGGAGCACGAGCACGATAACGCAGGCGTCGCGCTGAAGGTGATGCGCTCAGCCAGCAACGGCTACACCGCACCCGAAGGCGCATGCGCCAGCTATCAGGCGTTGTACCAGGCGCTGGCGGAGTTCGAGGCCGACTTGCACCAGCACATCCATCTCGAGAACAACATTCTGTTCCCTCGGGCTCTGAAGATGGAAAAACAGCACTGAGCGGCAGTCAGTGGGCAGTGGTCGGTGGTCAGTAACCAATTGGGCAAAAACCAGCGCCATTGATCACTGACCGCTGTGTTGTTGAGCGGATCGCACTGCCAGGTCCAGACGCCACTGATCACTAGCCACTGATCACTGACCACTTGCCTTCACCGAGTCGCGCTGGCGGTCAGGTAGATGACGACCACTCCCATCAGCAGAATCGCCTGCTCTATGCGCTCGGACCACACATGCAGCGCGTCGAACTGCACCCGCGCGGGCTGGTCGAGCGTGGCCGCGGTGTCGAAGTTCGTGACCTGGGCGCGCAGCGTGAGCATGCGCGGCATGATCCAGAACTGCGAGATCAGCGTGAGCGCGAGCATCAGGCAGATCAGGACGTGGCGCATGGCAAACACGTGCGCCGTGCCGTCGGCGAGCCGGCTGTAGACGAGCGAACTGATCAGGAACACGATGCCCGCGACGATCGCGATCCAGTGCAATTTGCCGAGCAGGTTGCCGACCAGCGTTCCGGCCATCAGACGCGTGGGCAGAGTGTGAAACGCGGTGGGGGCCATGATGGCGAAGAAAACGAGTCCGCCAATCCAGACCACGAGCGAGAGAAACATGAGAAAACGCAGGAATGACATGACGGGAG